>Ga0074045_10000835_pt1 | contig 30248 bp, 31 predicted proteins | sample BogForMeECP23OM2_FD_94442 | JGI IMG/M metagenome (GOLD analysis project Ga0074045, IMG submission 94442) | Bog forest soil microbial communities from Calvert Island, British Columbia, Canada - Bog Forest MetaG ECP23OM2 | ecosystem: Environmental > Terrestrial > Soil > Wetlands ...
TGAACGTGTCAGCGACATCATTCTGCTCGGCCGCGCCAAGATGCCCGGCTTCCAGCAAAAGCTAACGCCACAGCAGCTTGAAGCGCTGATGGCGTATCTGCATACGCTGTAACGCTATTCGCTGTTCGCATTTCGCTCTTCGCATTGCAGGCGCGATAGCAAGCCGTTCCGCGACTGAATCGGCGCAAGGTCGGGAACGACCATTCCGGCGAATAGCGAGAAGCAAATGGCGAAGAGCGACCGTGGCTGACAGCTTGTACAATTGTGACAGCCTATGGCCACGGCTCCCGAACTCATCCAGATTGATGTCGCCCCCCACCGGCCGGCGCCCAAGCCGGAGTGGCTGAAGGCGCGCGCGCCCATGGGTGAGAACTATCACAATCTGAAGACGCTGGCGCGCAAGCTGGAGCTACACACCGTTTGCGAATCGGCGCACTGCCCCAATATCGGCGAGTGCTGGAACCATCGCACGGCGACTTTCATGCTGCTGGGGAACCTATGTACGCGGCGATGCGGTTTTTGCGCTGTGCCGAAGGGGCGACCGCAACCGATTGATTTTGACGAGCCGCGTCGCGTCGCCGAAGCAGTGGAGAAATTGGCGCTGAAGTTTGCCGTGGTCACCAGCGTCAATCGCGACGACGACAACGTAGGCGGAGCGCGCGTTTTCGCCGAGACGATCACAGAAATTCGACGGCGCATGCCGGATTGTCGCGTCGAAGTGCTTATCCCCGATTTTCAGGGGCTGGAGGAGCCGCTGCGCATCGTGATGGATGCGCGGCCTAACATACTGAACCACAATACCGAGACCGTACCCCGGCTGTACCGCGTCGCTCGCTCGGGCGCGCGCTACGAGAGGACGCTGCGGCTGCTGGAGCGCGCCAAGGAGATCAGTCCCGCAATTCCAACTAAGACCGGCGTCATGGTCGGTTTGGGCGAAAGCACGGACGAACTGCTTGCAGTTTTTCGCGATCTGGCGGGCCGTAAAGTGGACATTCTCACCATCGGCCAATACCTCCGGCCGTCAAAAGATCACCTGCCCGTCGCGCGGCTCTATACCCCCGACGAGTTTCGTTTCCTCAAAGAAGAATCGCTAAAGATGGGCTTTCGCCACGTGGAGTCCGGACCCCTGGTGCGCTCCAGCTACCACGCCCACGAGCAGGCGGATGCGGGAGCACGGGTGGTGTAACTCAGGGCGACAGTCAACTGATACGGTTCCAGAGCTGCTCAAGGGCCGCGTCAAACTTCTTTCCCTTACCCCACTGCAACGCCTGGTAGAGACGAAGCGGCATAGGTAATTCTAGCGGATTAAAGCCAGAAATGAAGGGGATGATTCGTGCGTCCTCGTCGGCCCCGTGCAACTGGTGGAAGGCACGAGTTTCGTATCTGACCCAACCTCTTTCCAGATTTTCCGATTTGCTTGCGATTGCGATCAGCGACGTGGCCGACTGCAACGCCGAGTCGATAGCATCCCCCCATCGCCCGGAACAACCGGCCAGAGTCACGGGGGCAAAGAAGGGCGGGCGAGAGGACCGTCCCTTTACGAATTCAAAAACTTTGTAAGCGCGGGCACCGTCAGGCTCGGCGAAACTGATGAACACGTCGGATTGCTTACCGGGCCCCATTCGGCCTTTTTGAGATGGCGCAACTCCAGTTTCGGGTTTGTGTCTACGAACCAGGCTGCGGGTCACGGGACACAAGTCGAACTTATTCGAGGTTTCCTCGAAGTCAGCAATCTCTTGTGACCTTCGCCAGGACCGTACGTCCTCGGTAACAGCTCCCTTCACTCGCTGTTCGAGCTTACTGCCATCAAAGACTTTGCCGCTATGAAAGAACTTATCGGGAATGAACCTGCCATTGCCATCCCTAAGCTCCTTCTGCAACCTTTCGACGTCAAATAAACCTACCGGCCGGTTCAGCACACGATCTTTCTTGTCATTCACGTCCAGGTCACACAACACCTCGTCATCGGTTACAGCGATCCGCGCGATCCGATCTAATTCAATTCCGAAATCCAATGTGTTTATATTCACAAAGCAGTCTGTCAGCTTATTAGTGCGGCGGCCGGTTCGCACTGTGACTTGGTCGGGACCGTGCTCCCAGGTAAAGGCAAGTCCCTCACTCCTGAAATTCAGGAGATCGAACCTTGGAAACTGTTTTTGCCAAAGACGTCTATAATTTACAAATTCGGCTCGGTCGAGTGCAGGATGTTCTTCGGGGTTGAGAACATACCTGGTTCGCTTATCGGGATTGACAACACCCAGTTCCTCAGCGAATTCACGCTCAAGAGCTTGGAGAGGGTCGAGCAGCTCGTTGCGCGTGTCACACGCACCATTAGCAATATTCCACCCGATTGGAAAGATATCCCTAAAGAACAGACAGTAATAACTGCGCTTCCCAACGCTGATAACCGGCAAGGTGCCCCGCTCGCCCAGCGCCAGAGGAAGCTTTTATCGGATGGTGCGAATGTTCCTGGCTTTCCCTCGAACAAAATTGCATCCAGTTCTTGTTGATATAAGTCCGCCTTGCTCGGTTTTGACCTGGACGAAGCTCTAAAAGCGTCTTTCATCCACTCCCGAACGGATCCACGTCCATCGCGATTCCACGTCGCCGGAGTAGAGCCATCGAAAGCGACCTTCAAATGCACGCCTGCCTTTCGCCGTTCACGCGTGAGAATGAAATTTGAGAGCAAGACTTCCAGGAAGACGTTTTCGGCAAGTTCTAGGTCGCGCACGTAAGGCGAGTTTATGACGCTTGACCGACTATGCTTCACGCTCATAGGGTGACCGTTCCTCCAGCGGTACATCTAAATATTCCCGAATTGCGTCCTTGATATTCTCCAGCGCCTCCTGCTCGGTTGCGCCCTCCGACCAACAGCCGGGCAGTCCCGGGCACGAAACGGCGAACCCTTCTTTCGATGGCTGCAGCACCACGCGATAGGTCATATTTGAAATGCTACTCCTGTTCCAAGCTCGCTCAAAGAGCGAATTGCAGTGTCACCCCATGACGAAACTCTTCATCTTGCGCAGCAGCGATTCCGGCGCCTGCACGTCGAGATCAACATAGCCGTCGCGATATTCGCGGGCATAGACTTGGGCCTTGGCATCGAGCGTGGCTAGCGCCTTGCCTTCCGATTGAGGCACGCGCAGTTGGACCCTTCGCACGGGATCTTCCGCGACCTGCGTGTCGATGCCCTCCAAAAGCTTGTCCAGCCCGATTCCCTTCGCCGCAGAAACGTGGATGACACTTTCGGTGTCGCATAAGCTCTCACGCTTCTTCTCGGGAAGCAAATCCACTTTGTTCATCACATAGATGCGCGGTTTGTCTTGCGACTCCAATTCCCTCAGCACCACTTCCACCTGCGTCTGCTGCTCGCCCGCCGCGGGACTGGTGACATCGGCCACATGCAGCAGCAAAGAGGCCCGCTGAACCTCTTCGAGGGTGGCGCGGAAGGCCGAAACCAGCGTGTGCGGCAAATTGCGGATGAATCCCACAGTGTCGGACAGTAGTACCTGGCGGCGCGACGGAAGTGTCACGCTGCGCAGGGTGGGATCGAGCGTGGCAAACATGCGCGCACTTTCCAGCACGCCGGCGTTGGTGAGGGCGTTAAACAGCGTGGACTTGCCGGCATTGGTATAGCCGACCAGCGCGACCGTGGCTATGGGTACCGATTCCCGCCGCTGGCGCTGCTGGCTGCGAATGCGCCGGACATTCTCCAGTTGCTCTTTCACGTGCCGGATGCGCCGGTAAATCTTGCGTCGATCGGTTTCGAGCTGCGTCTCGCCCGGACCGCGCGTGCCGATACCGCCGCCAAGCTGCGACATCTCAGCGCCGCGACCCGTCAGCCGCGGCAGCAGATATTGCAGTTGGGCAAGCTCCACCTGAAGCTGGCCCTCGCGCGTGTGGGCATGACGCGCAAAGATGTCCAGGATAAGCTGCGTGCGGTCAATCACGCGCGCGTCGAGCTCGCGTTCCAGGTTGCGCCGCTGCGACGGCGTCAGTTCATGATCGAAGATCACGATGTCGGGAGCGCTCGATGCCACCGCACCCTTGAGCTCTTCCAGCTTGCCGCTCCCGATGAGTGTGGCGGGGTTGGGTTTCTGCCGTCGCTGGAGAAACTCAGCAATGACATTGCCGCCTGCGCTGGTGGCCAGTTCGCGCAGCTCGGCCATGGATTCTTCCGCAGAAAACTCGCGGGATTCCTCAGTATGGGAGTGCAACTGGACTGTCGCGGCGTTTCGCGCCGCCTGAGCGCTGGGCGGGACCTTTCCCGAAGAGAGCCGCTGCGCGCCGGAAGCGGTAAGCGAGCCGGTGCCTGCTTCCCCGCTGGCCGCTGTCCGAGTTTTCTCCTGCCTTGCCGCAGGGCGCGCAAGAAGTTCCACGCCTACAAGGAAGACGCGTTCCGGTTGGTTCCGGCCGGTCGGGAAGGATTGGCCATTCGACCTGGAGTTCATTCCACTTGCGCGGGAGATAGATTAGTCCTCGGTCGCTTTCGGGCCCTCAGCGCGTGCCGGGGCCGCCGGCTCAGCAGCCGAGCGGTGTTCAAAGTGCCGTTCCGGATGAGAGGAGCGCCCCATCACCATGGTGGAGATGGCGTGCTTAAAAATCAATTGCTCCTGGTTGTTGGTTTCCAATACCACTGAGTACTTGTCGAAGGAGCGGATCTTCCCCGACAATTTCACTCCGCTAAGGAGATAAATTGTGGTGACGCACTTTTCCTTGCGGGCTGTATTCAGAAACGAATCTTGTATGTTTTGCGCTGGCTTGAGTTCCATAGGTCCTCCCCGGCAAACGTGCAAAAATATCCCAGTCCCACAGTGTCGCGGCCCTTGTCGCCCAGGATCTGGTAACGGTGCCGACCGCAACCGGTTAACCAACATGCCAACCCCGGGTGCGGAACCAAAGTGTTAGCACCTTTACGATAAGGCCGCAGAGGCGCAATTTCAACTAAAACAAAACATTATGCGGCTGTGATGTAAAATTCGCGCACCGTTCCAAAACGGCGGACGCCATCAGGAAGGCCATGGAATGACACACCTTGGAGACCACGTTCTTGTCCCACTTATGGGACTGTTTGCCGCTCCGCAGATCGATTTCCCTGGCGGCGAAGTCGCCATCCTCATGGTTCTGCGCTGGATACATCTCGTTGCCGGCATCACCTGGGTGGGACTATTGTATTTTTTCACTCTGGTCAACATACCTTTCTTGCAGGACCTAGATGCCAAGGTGCGGGAAATTGTCTTTCCGAAACTTATGCCACGCGCTCTATGGTGGTTCCGCTGGAGCGCCCTAGTGACCGTTCTGGCCGGGATCGCCTACTGGATGCATATTGTCGCCACTGACGCCCGTTCCGCGAGCGCGGCTGGCGAAGCGGTCTCGCCGGGAAGGATGTTCGGCAGCTTTTTCGTACTTTGGACGCTCGCCTTCGCGGTTGAAATGGGCGTGCTCATGTCGCCGGCGCAGTCGCTCCGCAAAGGGCCTGTCTTGGGTGTGATCGTCGCGATCACGGTCGTTGGCGCGTCCTACCTATTTCTGGCCATGAATCAGAATGGCTGGGAGAGCAGTCGAGCGCTGGCCATCGGCATCGGCGGAGGGCTGGGCTGGTTCATGCTTATGAACGTCTGGGGTGTCGTCTGGCGCATGCAGAAGAAAATGATTCGCTGGATCGAGGCCAACGCCACCCACGGGACCGCCCTGCCGCCCGAAGCCGCAAAAGCGGCAAGGCTGACTATGTTGTGCGCTCGCGTGAACTTTGTTCTGTCTTTTCCCATGCTGTTCTTCATGGGCGCGGCGAGCCACTACGCGATGTTCCCCGGGAGGTGAGGCTGATATTCAGGCATGGTGTGGCGATAGCGCCTCAGCACCGGAAGATGAAGCTTACAGCAAAACTCATTCTCGTTGGCACGCTCGCATCGGCGGTGCCAGCTTCCGCGCCAGAAGCGATAGCGCAAGGAACGCCTACCGCGCCCCGGGGACAATCACCTCAAGTACAATCTTCGCCGCCCGCGCCCGTTACTTCGGAAACCCTGCCACTGGCAAACCATGGCCAATCGCTCTTCTTGTGGACGCCCCAGGTTTCATCGACGCCCCAAGCACTGTTTGACTTCAAGGATTCCGACATCAAGTTCAGCTTGCAGAGCTTGATGAATGTCCTTCGCGACAGTGAGCATGAGGGTTGGGTGCTGGCGGCCTATCCCGACCCTAAGACAAGCCGGCCGCTGATTGGCGCGGGATTCGGTCTTGATGTTGTAGCGACCGAGCACATCCAGCGCGACCCTCTGAATCCTAATCCGTTCCTCGAGCCTTCCACCGCTCAACTGTGGCAGGCGGCCGGGCTTGATACGGGACAACTGCAGAGCATACTTGAGCAGTTCGACCGTGAGCTGGCGGCGTGGAGGAAGAAGAACTTTCGTAGGAAGATTAAGGCCCATGCTCTGTCGCCGCAATTAACTCAGGAGCAAGCCTTGCAGTTACTGCGTATCTCGGCCATTCAGGCCATCCACAACGCGAGGGCCTACTGCCGTGAGTTCGATCAATTGACAGCATCGCAACAGATGGCACTAAGCCAGCTCGTTTTTCAAATGGGGATCAATCTTGAGGAATTCGTTCAGTTTCTGGCAGCTCTTAACCGCGACCCCAGCTATCCTTCTTCGGCCCAGCCCGAAGGAAGCATCGAAACGGAGGCGGAACACTGGCAAATGGTACAGCACACTCTTATCGACAGCGACTGGGCGAGACGCTACAAAGGTCGTGCGGTAACCGTCATCGCGATGTTTAACCTGGAATATGCGAACGATCCCGCAGAAGCGCAGCGTCAAGTACGGGCTGCAATTCATCCCCTCGTCGTGCCTCACCACAGAAAGCACCACGCTGCGTCTGCCCGCGCGGGAAAGGATGCCAGCACGAGGACGGCCTCCGCCCATCAATAGAGCAGATGGCACGTCAGTTGCCAAACTGCCACTTTTGGCTTGGTTACCCTAGTCCAAATTTGTTACGAAAGGACAGTTACCGCACATGTACCTTCGTAACTTGCGCCCACAGCTTGCACGTCCGATACTTCGCTCTGGCAACCGCAGCCCGCACGAGCCGCCAAGAGTAAGCTCTCGGCCAAGAGCTGGATGCGCGTTGCCCACATCCTGATTGGAGGCATCCATGTATTTGCCCAGCTTCGTATTCGGCATTTGTCTGGCAGTGATCGCGGGTCTGGCGATCTACGTCCCCACGATTTATATTCGCAAGACAAACGCCACGATCAAACTCTTGGAACAAATCGCAGTCAACACAGGAAAATAACGCAAAAAGCAGGTTCCCACCACGAAACGCGCTTGCCGGACCCGAACGAGAGAGACATCGTTGTGCCGCCTGCTGTAAAATAGTTTTGTTACCCGGCGAGTAGAGTTTGGCGCTGAGCGCCGTTTGTCGGTCTGATGCCCTGACCGAGGGCGCGGGCTGCCTGCTTGAATCTAAAGTTTTACTCCCGAAATTGGCACTTATTTTCAGTACCGCGGCGGGATTCGGGCGCAGGTTTTGACTGCTCAGGAGAAAAGAATGGTGAAAGTTGCGAAAACCGCTGACCGCAAGAAGGTCATGGATACTACTAAGAGCACCGATTGTCCCAAGTGTGGAAAGCCCACCCGGGTGGTAAAGCGGGTGAAGGACCGCGAGCGCGACATTCCAGGCGGAATGTACATTTCGTGCTCGGCCTGCGAGTTTTACGAGAAACTATAAGTCACGAATCCAGTCCGACAACAGCCGCACCGGCCGGGTGCGGTTCTTCATTTGGGCTGAGTTCTAGCTTTCGGCGTCAATCCGAGCCGCCGTAGCACGCCGCCACTCGTCATCCCAGTAGCCGCGCTGCTTCATGTAGTGCTCCAGATGCTCAAGCGGATCCCCAGCCGAGGATGACTGGGTCTCACATTCGATCACGGTCGGGCCAGCGCCGTTGCGGGCCCGATGGATCGATTCGTGAACCACACGCCATATTGCTACCGCGTCCTTGCCGTCCACGACAATGGCAGGAAATCCGCAATCGCGCGCCATAAAGCTCAGTTCTTCAAAGGCTGGGGTCTGCCTGGCAGGCGCAAGGCCGAACACGGATCCGCTCTTGACATAGATAATGGGTAGCTTGTGAACCCCGGCAAACTTCATTGCCTCGTGCCAGCGGTCAGGTACAGCGTTCTCCTCAGAGCACAGTGCGACGACCACGTTGCGCTTCTTCTCTAGTCTGTGGGCCAGCGCCAGCCCAGTCCCCAGGTTGGAGGGATCAAAACTGCTTGCTTGGGCTCCGTTCTCAGAAGGGGGTCGTGACAGCAGGGATTCCAGTGAGAGCCCCTTGGCAATGTGCGCAGCGAAGTTGCGAGGTGACGCCACTAACGTGTCCGATTGCCCAAGCTCCAGCGTGGCGCAGACGGCGATGGCCTCGTGTCCGATATCAAAGGCGTACTCATGATCGTCCGTCAGTCCGTCCGATAGGCGTTGTGCCCGCTCTGCCAGCATGCGGCACTTCAGCATGGAAGCATACAGGCGGCGCAGAACATCTTGATTCGAAGGAGGAGCACCGTTGCCGTTGGCGGTTCGCACCTTCTCCGCTCTCGGCGTTTTGGCTGCGGCTGATTGCTCTCGTTTCCGAGGCTGGCTCTTGCTTTTCGTTACCATTCGTCAACTCCAGAAGAACCGTCATTCTATCGCAGAAGAAATCCTTCTATGCAACGAGAACTTCGGACAGAATCCTGGGTACAGTTTTCAACACAAGTGTGCATAACTTTGTTGAAAAGGCGAGTTGCATCCAGCTAAGTTCCTCGAAACTCGAAAGGTCTAGCACAATGCACTGCGTGAAGTGCGGAATGAAAACTGAATGGTGGTTCACCGCGTATCGAATCTTCCCCGAGGCCGTGCTAGTCTGGCCGCGTGAGATCGCGGCTCGACAAATTGCTGCTGCAGCGCGGGCTGGCCCCGTCGCGGGAGCGCGCGCAGGCGCTCATCCTGGCGGGCCGGGTCCTGGTGAACCAGCAGAAGGTCGAGAAGGCAGGCGCAAACGTTGCGGACGACGTCGACATTCGGATTCTTGGCGACGAGCAGCCCTTCGTCAGCCGAGGAGGATTGAAACTGGCTCACGCACTAGAACATTGGAGCATCGATATACGCGGAAAGGTCGGCATGGATATCGGCGCCTCGACCGGTGGCTTCACGGACTGTCTTCTGCAAAACGGCGCGGCCGAGGTCATCGCTGTCGATACCGGTTACGGACAGATGGATGCAAAGTTACGTACGGACCTACGAGTTCACTTACTGGAGAAGACCAACGCTCGTTATCTTACAGCCGGGCAGGTCTGGCCCGATCGAGCAACGGAGCCGATCAGCCTTGTCGTCATGGATGTTTCTTTTATCTCTGCTACACTCGTTCTCCCAGCGGTTTTGCGCTGTGTGTGTGCAAGTACGCCAACTGAGGGTTTCGAATTGATTGTGCTCGTGAAACCGCAGTTCGAAGCTGGCCGGGAGCAAATTGGCAAAGGCGGTATCGTGCGCGATCTGAAGGCCCAGCAGATGGCTGTCGCCCGCGTGACCAAAGCCGTAGAAGGGCTGGGAGGCAAGGAGATCGAAGTCATCGAATCTCCAATTCTCGGGGCGGGGGGCAACCGCGAGTTCCTTCTGCACGCGCACTTTGCGCCTTGAGAAAGACCGTGTGTTTAGCAACGATCGACTCATGCGGACTTGGCCATCCGCATCGTCTGAAAGATATATGAAGTCCGTCGCGATCATCTCCAAGCCGTCGAAGAGCGAACTGGCGACCATCCTACCCGAGCTGCTCTCCTGGTTTCGTGAGCGCGGATACCAGCTCTATCTTGACCGGGAAACGGCGCAATACACCAATGGTGAAGAGGTTGTTTCTCGGCAGGAGATCGGCGTCCGGCATCCGGATTTCGCCCTTGTGCTGGGAGGCGATGGAACGCTGCTCTCCGCCGCTCGCGCGGTGGCGCACGAAGGCGTTCCCATCCTGGCAGTCAATCTGGGCTCGCTCGGATTCCTCACCGAGGTCCCACTAAGCGAAATGTACGACACTCTTGAAGCTGTAGATGCCGGTACCTGCCCGACCGAGCAGCGCGCTCTGCTCGATTGCAGCATGATTCGTGACGGCAACCAGATGGCGCAGCACTTTGCGCTGAACGACGCAGTGGTGAGCAAGAGCGCGATCGCACGGCTCTTGGATTTCGATCTGGTTGTTGATGGCGTTTTCGTGTTCAACTGCAAGGCGGACGGCGTGATCATCTCCACGCCCACAGGCTCTACGGCGTATTCCCTGGCCGCAGGCGGTCCGGTGCTTATGCCGTCGGTTACCTCGTTTGTCGTGACTCCGGTGTGTCCTCATTCGCTCACCCATCGGCCCCTCGTCGTCACCGACAAGGCCACGATCGAATTGCAGGTGGAAACCGGTGGCGAAGACGCTTATCTCAGCATCGACGGCCAGGTTGGTGTACCGGTCAAGCCGGGCGACCGTGTAATCTGCCATCGAGCAGCCCACACCGTGAAGCTCCTGCGCATGAAAAAAACCTTCTTCAACGTGCTGCGTACCAAGCTGAAGTGGGGCCAGCGCTAAGTTCCCGCAGCACTGTGACGCAAATCACAAACATTCTGCCTGTCCACCCGCTATCCTGAATTTCGCTTTTAGGCTGAGACCTCGCCCTCTCAGAAATTTTCTCCTCCGGCAAGGCGTGTCTGTTGGTTTCTTGACTTGTGCTGTTGGCGAAACTGATAATAAAGAGTTTGCTTATATGTTCCGAGCTTCATAAGGAGTTGCATTCGTGGCTTCCACAGCCAGTTCTCATTCCATCGATGCGAGTTCTGCTCGAATTAACCAGGGAGTAGCTCCTCTACGTGCCGGTCAGGGCTACTCGTTTGTGTTGCGCAGGTTGCACTCTCTGTCGGGAATTGTCCCCATTGGCGCGTTCCTGCTAGAGCACTTCATCTCAAACTCAGAAGCGGCCAATGGCGTTCAGGCATACAACGACCAGGTGAAATTTCTGACCAGCCTGCCCTTCGTGCACGTGCTGGAGTGGGTCTTCATTTTCATCCCCCTTCTCTATCACGCGCTGTACGGGATTTACATCTGGTACCGCGGCGACTCGAACGTCGGCGAGTATCCCTGGACTGGCAATTGGCTCTATACCTCCCAACGGTGGACCGGCATCATCGCCTTCATTTACATCCTGTACCACGTCATTGACATGCGGTTCATGGGCGTCCACCTCATGGGTGGCGGCTATCAGTACGCGTTCTCGAAGGTCTGGTGGGACTTCCAGAGCCCGTGGATCGTGGCCTTCTACGTCGTCGGAATCGTCGCCGCGTCGTGGCACTTCTCGTATGGCGTATGGCTGTTTGCAGCTAAGTGGGGTTTGACGGTTGGCGCCAACGCGCGCCGCAAGTTCGGCTACGTTTGCCTGTTATTGGCAGTTGCGTTGGTCGGCATCGGCATTTGGTCGATCGCAGGCTTCGTAACTACGCCCGCCAACCAGGTTCCATGGGTCATGCACGACTAGTTTGAGTTATAGCGGTTTCGTCGCGGTACCGGTACATAAGACTTTTATATGGCACATCCTAAGATCATCGTTGTAGGTGGCGGGCTGGCTGGACTTTCCGCCGCCATCAAAATCGCCGAGGCGGGAGGTCATGTTGACCTCTTCTCCATCGTTCCGGTCAAGCGGTCGCACTCCGTCTGCGCCCAGGGCGGCATCAATGCTGCGAAAAACCTGAAGGGCGAAGGCGACTCCACCTGGCAGCACTTCGACGACAGCGTCTATGGCGGCGACTTCCTCGCTGAGCAGCCGCCGGTGAAGGCCATGTGCGAGATGGCGCCCGGGATCATCGACCTGCTCGACCGCATGGGAGTTCCCTTCAACCGCACTCCCGAAGGGCTGCTTGACTTCCGGCGTTTCGGCGGCACGCTTTACAACCGCACCGCGTTCGCTGGCGCTACCACCGGCCAGCAACTCTTGTACGCCCTTGACGAGCAAGTACGCCGCTACGAGGCAGAAGGCAAAGTCACCAAGTACGAGTCTTGGGAATTCCTCTCCGCAGTCATTGACGATCAGCGTGTCTGCCACGGAATCTGCGCCATGGATTTACGCAGCATGGCTGTGCACACCTTCCCGGCAGAAGCCGTGATTATGGCGACTGGCGGCATCGGCGCCATCTTTGGGAAGTCCACCAACTCCGTCGTCTGCACCGGATCGGCGCAGTCGGCTCTCTATCAGCAAGGCGCATACTACGGCAACGGCGAATTCATCCAGGTGCATCCGACCTGCATTCCGGGTGACGATAAGTTGCGGCTGATGTCGGAGTCAGCCCGCGGCGAAGGCGGTCGCGTCTGGGTGCCGCGGCAGCCGAACGACAAGCGTGCTCCCAAGAGCATTCCCGAAAGCGAGCGCTGGTACTTCCTGGAAGAGTGGTATCCCAAGTACGGCAATCTGGTACCGCGCGACATCGCCACCCGCGCTATCCACAAAGTCGTTTACGAACACAATCTCGGCATTGACGGCCAGCCGATGGTCTATCTCGACTTGACCCACATTGACCGGGCCACGCTCGACCGCAAGCTCGAAGGCATCCTCGAAATCTACGAGAAATTCGTCGGTGACGATCCTCGCGACGTCCCGATGAAGATTTTCCCAGGCATGCACTACACCATGGGCGGCCTGTGGGTTGACTTCGATCAGCGCACCAACATTGAAGGTCTGTACGCCTGCGGCGAGTGCGACTACTCGATTCATGGAGCGAACCGTCTGGGCGCGAATTCGCTGGTTTCGTGCATCTACGGCGGATTCATCGCCGGACCGCATGCCGTCAAGTACGCCCACAATGTGATCAAGAGCGGAAAGGACCCCTCGCAGCACGTTTTCGATTCCGAGCGCAAGCGGCAGGAAGAGATCAACGCGCGGCTGATGAAGAACGACGGCACTGAGAACCCGTTCCTGCTATGGCGCGAGCTCGGCGACATCATGACCAAGAACGTCACCGTCATCCGCTACAACAAGAATTTGCAAGATACCGACGCGAAGCTGGTGGAGTTGCTGGAGCGCTACAGCCACGTGAACCTGAGCGACCGCTCGATGTGGGCCAACACTTCCTTCGTCTTCGCGCGCCAGCTCTACAACATGTTGCAACTGGCGCGCGTGATTACTCAGGGAGCGTGTATGCGCAATGAATCGCGTGGCGCGCATTACAAGCCCGATTTCCCTGAGCGCGACGACGCCAACTGGTTGAAGACGACGAAGGCATACTTCGCCGCCGACGCCGACGAGCCGCGCTTCGAGTTCGATCAGGTGGATACCTCGTTGATCAAGCCGCGTCCCCGGCGCTACGACGCCGCAACGTAAAGGAAGTGGCTAGTGGTTAGGGGATAGTGATTTGTGGTCCGCAACCGGTGGTAGAGCCGGCCTTTAGGCCGGCGTCCAGGTCGGTTTATTTACTTGGGGCTTTAGCCCCGGAACGAATAAGAACAGCGAACATGGCGAATTCTAAAACCGTAATCATAAAAATCAAACGCCAGCAGTCCCCCGAGTCGAAGCCCTACTGGGAAGAGTTCGAGCTCGAATATCGACCTGGCATGAACGTCACTTCCGCGCTGATGGACATCGCCGCCAAACCGGTTACCCGCGACGGCAAGCCGACTATGCCCATCGCCTACGACTCCAACTGCCTGGAAGAGGTCTGCGGCTCCTGCGCCATGATCATCAACGGGCAAGCCAAGATGGCGTGCTCGGCGCTGATCGACCAGCTTAAACAGCCCATCAGCCTGGAACCGTTCACCAAGTTCCCCATCATTCGTGACCTGTCCGTCGATCGCAGCGTGCTCTTCGAAAACCTGAAGCGAGTGAAGGCGTGGGTGCCTGTGGACGGGACCTACGACCTCGGCGCCGGCCCGCGGCAGACCGCGGAGATGCAGGAGGAGTCCTACCCCCTGTCGCGATGCATTTCATGTTGCTGCTGTATGGAAGCCTGCCCCCAATTCAATGAGAAGACGGGATTCGTCGGCGCTGCAACCATTTCGCAAGTGCGACTCTTCAATAACCATCCCACAGGGCAGGCACTGAAGATCGATCGCCTGCACGCTCTGATGGGCGATGGCGGGATCCAGGAGTGCGGCTACGCGCAAAACTGCGTGGAGGTCTGCCCCAAGGACATCCCGCTGACCAAATCCATCGCGGACGTAGGTGGTCAGGTAATGTGGCAGGCGGTCAAGGACTTCTTCCGGACATAGGCACCAGCCTCGAAAACTGGAAACTGCAATGTTCACGATGAAACCGATCGGCTTTGTTCGCTCGGCCTACACGGAGGCAAAGCAGATTCCAAAGGGCCCCGGGACAAAGCACGAAGCGGAAGGAACGCTGGAGATCGCCCCCGAGTTCGAACCAGGCTTACAGGACGTAGAAAGCTTCTCTCATCTGTTCGTTATTTGGGTCTTCAACCGCGCCGAAGGCTACGAATTGGTAGGAGTCCCGCCGACTGATGACCGCCCGCACGGCGTCTTCGCGACGCGCTCCCCACGCCGACCCAACCCAATCGGGTTGACTGTCGTCGAAGTGCTCGGACGTGATGGTCGCAATCTGCGCGTTAAAGGAATAGACATGCTCGACGGCACGCCGATACTCGATATCAAGCCCTACATGTCGAGTATCCCCGCCGAACAACTCAGATTGGGCTGGTTCGCCGAAGCAGAAGCGAGAAGGTCAGCGAAGAAGACAGAGACCTAGCAACGTGATGTAGCGCTCTGACACGCCCGATGCCCTGGCTTATCCTTCCTCTCCATGCGCATTCATTTACAATCCAAGCGCACCAACATTCCTTTCCGGAGACTCATTCATCGAAATGCAAAGCTTCCGCCGGACGCTCTTCTTTGCAGTCCTCTTTCCTGCCCTCGGCTTCGCCCAAAACTCAAGTCCCGCTGCCAATACGGCGCAAAGCGCGCCAGCGAAGAAGTCGTCGTCCAAAGCGCTGACCATTTCACCGAGCGGCGCCGCGACCGGCTGGCGCGCCATTCACAACTCCGCCCTCATCATCGACACCCACGCCGACACGCCCGGCCGCCTCGTGGACGAGAACTTCGATCTCGCACAGGACGCCGGCACCGGATACCTCGACTTCAACAAAATCAAGGCCGGCAACCTGGGCGCGGAATTCTTCTCCATATGGGTGAATCCCTGGACCTTCAAGGGACAGGAGATCAAGCGCTCGCTCGACATGATTGACTCGGTGTACGAGCAGGCGCGCCTTCATCCCGACAAGATGATGATGGCCTTCAGCACACAGGACATTCTTGCCGCCCATCACCAGCACAAGCTGGCGGCGCTGTTGGGTGTCGAGGGCGGTCACGCCATCCAGGGCGATATGCGCGTTCTGCGCGATTACTATCGCCTCGGCGTGCGCTACATGACGCTGACCTGGTCGAACACCAACGAGCTTGGCGACTCCAGCGGCGACCTCGACGACAAAACCATCCAGCACCACGACGGCATCACTACCTTTGGGCGCCAGGTGGTACGGGAGATGAACCGCCTAGGCATGATGGTGGACATCTCCCACGTGGCCGATCGCACTTTCTATCAGGCGCTGGTCGTCAGCCGCGCCCCGGTCATCGCGTCGCATTCCTCCGCGCGCGGGCTGACCAACGTTCCGCGCAACATGACCGACGACATGCTGGTCGCGCTCGCCCGAAACGGGGGCGTCGCGCAGGTGAATTTCTACTGCGGCTTCATCTCGCAGAAGTGGGTGGATGGGATGAACGCACTCAAAGCGCAGCATGACCCGGATTACGAGAAGGAACGGTCCTTGTTCATGGAACCGCAAACGCCCGAGGTCAAGAAGCAACTGGACGCGGCCAAGGCGACCCTGGCGCTCAAGGTGCCGCGTCCGCCGCTAAGCGATCTTATTGACCACATCGATTACATGGTGAAAGTGGCGCGTGTGGGCCACGTCGGGCTAGGCTCGGACTTTGACGGCATTGACTGCGCTCCGCAGGGGCTGGATTCGGCCGCCGACCTGCCAAAGATTACGCAGGCACTGTACCAGCGCGGCTACAAGGCAGCAGATCTCGATAAGATTCTTGGTGGCAACCTGATGCGGGTCTTCGGAGAGGTGGAGAAGGTTTCCAAGCAGATTCAATCGGAGACCAATCGCGACACCCGGCCCGAAATCGCGCCGGGTGCTCAATCGCAACAGCAGTAGGCTTTGTTCCACGAATATGCTTCAGCAGTTTATAGTAAAGGCGGAGTAGACGATCGGCGGTCAGCCATCAGCCGGCTATCGGCTTTGAGCAGGTCCGAGGACCTGCTTCATCTCGAAGTCGTGGAGAATCTATGCGCAACCTAGTAACAGCAATTCTTTGTCTCAGCTTGACCACCCTAGTAGGCGCGCAGGCCACAAGCGGCGCCTCGTCGGCGGGCAATCAGGGTTCGGCAGCCGAGCCGAAGCTGCCAACCGCCGTCATCGAAACCACCGACGGAAACATCACCTGCACTCTGTTTCCTGACCAGGCGCCTCAGACCGTGGCCAACTTCATCGCCCTTGCCAACGGAACGAAGGCCTGGAAGAACCCGAAGACCGGCGAGATGATGCATACGCCGCTCTACGACGGCACCATCTGCCATCGCGTCATTCCGGAGTTCATGATTCAGTGCGGCGATCCAGCCGGTACCGGCGCCGGCGGTCCCGGCTACGCCTTCAAGGATGAGTTCAGCCCCACCCTCACCTTCAACCAGCCCGGACGCCTGGCAATGGCTAACAGCGGGCCGAACACTAACGGCTCGCAGTTTTTCATCACAGAAGTTCCTACTCCGCACCTGAACGGCAAGCACACCATCTTCGGGCAATGCCAGGACCTCGACGTGGTAAAGAAGATTGCGCGTCTGAATGCCGATCCGCGCACTAACCGGCCCTACTCGCCGCCAAAGATCACGCACATCAAGACCATTGATCCGCGGCATCCCGCTGCTACGCCCAAGAGTACGGGCACACCCAAACCAAACACTCCTCCGCCGAGTCAGTAACGAGTTTGTTGGGGTGTTGTACGGATGCAGCGGCCCGAACCGAATGTTCCTGTGACCTGAAAGCTGACGACTGGTCGCTAACTGGCCACTGGCCACTGGCCACTGATTCATGCTTCTCGACGCGTTGCACAAGGTCGCTAACCACTGCTCTTCGCTGACTCGCGAAGAGGCGCGCGACGTCATGTCGCAGATCTTGCGCGGCGAGGCGAGCGATGCGCAGATTGCAGCGCTGCTGGTGGCGCTGCACATGAAAGGCGAGACCGTCGAGGAGATCGTCGGCTTCGCGCAGGCCATCCGCAATGCGGCCGTCCCACTGCAAACCGAGGATGGCGAAGCGCTAGACGTCAGTGGCACCGAACGCGATGCTCTGGTGGACACCTGTGGTACGGGTGGCGACACCAGCGGCACCTTCAACATATCTACCGCCGTCGCCCTGGTCATCGCCGGCGCTGGTGTCAAAGTTGCGAAACATGGCAACCGCAGCATCAGTTCCAAGTGCGGCTCGGCCGACGTAATGGAGGCGCTTGGCGTCAGGATTGATTTGCCACCTGCGCGGATGGCGGCCTGCCTGCGCGAGACCGGCATCGTTTTCCTGTTCGCGCCCGCCATGCATTCAGCGATGAAGTATGTGCAGCCCGCCCGGCGTGAGCTGAGGTTGCGCACTGTATTCAATTTGCTCGGGCCACTCACAAATCCTGCGCGCGCTTCGGCGCAGGTGGTTGGCGTCTATTCTGCCGACTTGGTAGAGAAGCTGGCCGAGGCCTTGAGTGAACTCGGCTTGCGGCGCGCGCTGGTTGTCCACGGACGCGACGGACTCGACGAGATCACCATCTCCGGCCCCAGCAAAGTTGCCGAAGTGCGCAACGGTAATGTGCGCGTGTATGAAGTCACGCCGGAAGATTTTGGCCTGCAACGCGCGCCGCTCAGCGAAATCGCCGGCGGCGACGCCGCGCAGAACGCAGCCATCATTCGCGCAATCCTGGATGGCGAGCGCTCCAGCCGTCGCGACGTGGTCTTGCTCAATGCAGCCGCGGCGCTCGTTGCTGCCGGGCATGCCGATCGGATCGGCGAAGGAATACCGCTGGCGGCTTACGCCATCGATTCCGGACATGCTCGCCAGCGGCTGCAGTTGCTAGTGGAGTTTACGAGTAGTAATTAGCACCAGACCGGGCAGCTTTGTCAGTGGGGCAGGTTCTGATCCGGCGGAAACTGATTTACGGGCGAAGTCTGCTGTGGCACATTCTGCTGTTGTCCAAAGCTATTTTGCTGCTGGCCGAAGCCGCTTGACGGTTGCCCAAAGGCACTATTCTGGTTGTAGATTTGTGGCCCTGAAGTTCCGACTTGCGCTCCACCGAAAGTCGGCGGCTGGTATGGGCCGCGCAGCAATACGTTCGCTCGGTCCATAATCGGGTTGTAGATGAACTGCCACTCGTTGTACGTCTTCTTCTTGTTGTAAATGCGGATAGTTGGATCTTTGCTGACGCTGGCGACGCCGACGATGGCTCCCCCTCCAAACGTCTGGCCAACGGTCTGATTGCCACTGCCGACCCCGCCTGTGATGGTCGCCTGGCTCCCACCGGTGCCGCCCTGCTGGCCGGCATTGGATCCGCTGCTCGATCCCAGGCTGAAAGTGTTCGCAAACGGATTGGAGCCTTGCTGAGCGTTGCCTTGCGGCGAGTTCCCGATAAAACCTCCAGGGCTGTTTCCACTTGGGATGGCTTGTTGCTGAGAAGCAACCAGACTGTTCTGGTCGAAGCCCGTGGTGGAATTGTTCACAATGTTCCCCGGGCCCACTGGCGACTGCGAACTTGGCGTGCCAGGCGTGCCGACGGACGTTACCGTACGGGATTGCCCGAATGCACTTTGCCCTTGTGTGCCCAATGCGGCTGCTGGTGTTCCCGGAGCGTTGGGATTGAGGATGGCCTGGATGTCGCCGTAGTTGAGGAGCTTCCACTTACCGTCTTTGGTGAGCGGATCTTTGTAGCGCTTACGCAGGAATCGTATCTGGTTCGTGTTGTCGAGCTGTTCCAGGTTTGCCGGATAGCGGCCAAACTTCTTGTAGTACTTCTTGATGGCGCGGGCGTATTCAGTGCCGCGATGGATCATCTCCTCCTCGCGGTCGCGTTTCATCTGCTGCACCATGAGCGGAGCCTCGATGGTTGCGGCGATGACCATAAAAGCCACCATCAGTAGAATGGCCAGCAGCAGATAGCCACCCTCGCGCCGGCGGCGTTGCGGGTCGCTTGGCCTCTTAACGGCGAGCGAAGACTTGGCACATAGCGGGACCGGAAGTGTTGTTCGCTCTTGCATGGAAACATCCTGCTGCATACTGCGACTCAATCTCTTCCCTATAGACGACCGCGACAACCAGATGTCGCGTGGAATCATCCCGCCAGTAACGGAAGCGTCTGGCGATTGTTAGTGAGCACGTCCTCCACGTCCACCGAATTCTGTCCTATGTGCACAATCTTGTATCGGCGGTCCACAATGTCGCCTTCCTTGGCGACGAAGATGTCCTCGCCTTTCGAAAGGAAAATACGCTTATAGCCGTCTTTGCGGCTGGCGAAGCCGTAAAACTTCAGGTCGATGGGAGGAGGAGGCGGCGGGACCGGTTTAACATTCGGCTGCTTATCGGGCGGCAGGGGCTTCGGAATCGCGGCCTCTTCCGGTTGCGACCGGAAGATGTCTCGCCCCGTCCCCTTGTAGGTCACCTCTTCGCTGGATTTGAGCCAATCGAAGCGCAAAGTGGGATCGAGCGTCTGTGCTCCCATCGGACGGGCCGTCTTGCGGGTGGTCTGCGTGCTACCGATGCGCGCCTGTGGAGTCGCGCCCGTCGACAGGGGGCGAGGCGCACTGGCCGCCGGCGCGGAGTTGTCCGATCCGCGGAATGCGAGCACCACCGAAACAGACGCCACCAGAACCAAAGCCGCCGCGATGGCAGTCTTCTTTTTGTCCTCGGTGCCAAGCTTCACGATGCAGCCACTCCGCCCCGCAAATAAGTCTCCAGCTTCAATTGCAGCCGAACTACGCCTTGCTGCTCGGCCAGGGTCACGCCATCGATGAGAAAGAACATCTTGTCACGCTCCAGGCCGTTGATGAACTTAACTTCCTGCAGGTAGTCGCCGGAGAGCGTAATCTCGATGTTCAACTTGCGAAGCCCTTCAATCGTGGCGTCTTTTTCGTCGTATCTCAGTCCAGCGAAGTGAACGCCGGTGTCCGTCGCCAGCTTACCAAGTTCCTCCGCCACTGCCGAGTATTGCGCTGGAAAGCGCTCGCCGTCGAAGGTGACGATGTCCTGGGACGCCTGCTTCAGCTTCTCATCCATACCGCGCGTAGGCAGTACTTCCTCCCGCTTGGCGGTAAGCTGTGCCCGCAGTTCGTAGTATTCGCGCTGTCGCGCCTGGCGCGAGCGTCCGGCCGGCGAAAGCAAATAGCCGACGCAAGCTAGATCGAGTACCGCCAGACCGATCAATGCTGGCATCCACTTCCGCCGTATCTCGCTAATGCTGGCCATTAGTGCGACCTTTCCCGCACAGGCCGCGGCTGGCTCTGTGCCGGATTGACGCTCGCTGCCGCGGTTCCGGCACTTGCGGGAGCTGCGGGTGATGGAACTGCGGCGGCTGCTTTTTGCTGCTGCCCGCCGCTCTTGTCCTTCTCTTTCTCTTTGTCCGTGCCCGTCGTCTCGTCGTCGGCGTCTTGCACACCGGGCAAGTACACTGCCGCGATATCGAACTGGATGTTACCCGGGCCGGCGCTTTGGTCGCCGCTATTCGCGGTCACGTTTTCGGCCACGATCCCGGCCTGCCGAAAGTGGTTCGACTTCTCCATGCGCCGCACCAGTTCGACCGCACGTCCACGCGAGCCGGTTGCCACCACCACGTGCAGCGTGAGGTCGTTTGTCTTGTTGTACTCGGGCTTCATAGACACGACATGCAGGTCCGGCGGCATGATTCTTTCCATCTCCGTAAACACTCGTGTCCACGACAATGCCTTGCGCGCGAATAATTGATTCAGGAATTCTGACCTTTCAGCAACATCGCGGTTCTCTGGTTTGTTCAGAATAGCTCGCGCCTGCGCTTCCTCCCGATTGAGCTCGTTAATTTCGCGATGCGCTTCTGACAGTTGCCGATTGATAGAGCGAGACTGGACCCGTTCGTAAACAATGTACCCGACCAGCACCACCGCAATCAGAGCGAGCGCCGCCACCACCGCGCCCATGCGCCGGCGGAACTTCCGAGCGGCTTCGTACGGCTGGCTCGCGAGATTGATGTTGAAACGCATCAGGACACCAGGGCTCCCACCACTCCAGCCAGTGCCGAGCGCGAGATGTTGCCTACTGCTGCGCCCATCATGCTGCTGGAAACCAATTCCTCAACCCGAATGTCGGCGGTCGCGTTCAGCGCTGTTTGCAACTCCTGTGCCGACTCCACTCCGGCCACCAGCACACGGTCCACACCCACCGTGTAACGGTCCTCAAAGTAAACCAGCGACGTGTTTACATCATCCACCAGCGACTCTCCCGTGACCGCCGAGCCGCCGTTCTCCAATGCCCGGTAGAGCAACAACTGGTTTTGGTCCACGATGGCGAAGGTTGTAGTCCCACGTTCTACCTTAATGACCATGGTTGGACGGGACCCATCGACCGCACCCAGGGCAGCGATCGTCGAGGGCAGTACCGCACCCGGATTGTAGCCCGCTTCGCGCACCAAAGATTCGTATTCCTCCAGCACGGCGCGCGGAGTCACAGCGGCAACGACTCTCCCCGGGTCCAATGTGCCTTGGCGATCGAAAGAGACCGACGACTGGTCCACGTCAAACGGCAGAGACTTCTTGAGGCGGAAGCGAACCACAGCATCGGCTTCCAGGGGTTTGTCAGGCAATGTGTCGAAGTCCAACAGCATGATGCGCGTCGCGGCGTCAGGAATAACCAGGCACAGATCGCCAGAACGGGTTGCCACGGCCGCTAAGGAATCTCGGAGAGCCATCACCAAAGCGTCGCGCGCCCCGATGTTCGCTTGCGCTAGTCCCGGGGTCAGTGCGCCTTCCGGCAACCGTTGCGCGGCCGTGGCTTCCAGAGTCTGTGCCCCTTCTGCTGCACGCGCAGCAATGACCCGCTCGGCGGTTATCTCACACGCTAGCCTGGGCCGCGGAATGTGATGGTCAGCCATTCGACTCCCGAGATTTCGCTGACTTAGCGATTCATTTCCTTCGCGTGGTACCGTAGAATCTGCAGCTTACGGGAAAAATCCTCGCACCTAATTGATAACAAATGGTTTATATGTTGATACTTCATTCGCAAGGACTTAGATCGCTAGATTCACCGTAAGTTATTGAAAAATCTCCGTCCAAGGAATACTATCTGTAACTATTTGATTCAACTAAGTTTACAAATACATAATTACAAACAAAGAACTTAGTGACAAGCACCTTGGGGTTTCGAATGCACCCTCCCCAAGCCTCTGAAATAAGTCTCTGCTTCGCGTCGTTCGGGTAGAGGGGGCCTCCAGACCCGCGTTAACCGCAGTTTAGGAGCGAGGGCTTTAGCCCCGAGGTACCTGGTCCAAAAGAGGCTAGTTTGGCGCATTTCGTCAAATATACCTCAGGGCCTAAAGGCCGTTTTATTAGTCACTCTCTAACGCGGCGCTGAAGCGCCGCTCTACCCGCACCTGATCTTGTCGAGTCTTTCAGTAGTTACCCAGCCTCCCACTGTTAGTCTACCGCCACGCGAACTCTGTCAAGGTTACGAAGGTACATATACCAATGACGGCAATCCGCAAACTTCCCGCGCGAATTGCTCAAAAAAGCGAGCCCCTAGGACCCACGGTCAAGCGCTTGCGCTCTTATCGCGTGGTCTCAATGAACGTGACCTTGTTAATCTCTTTCAAGGTGGTCAGGCCACGTTTCACTCTGTCAATCGCCGACTCGCGAAGGAAATGCATTCCTTCGTCACGGGCTGCCCGCCGGATCTCGCTGCTAGGCCGCTTGGCCAGAATCATTTCACGCACATTGTCCGTCAGTTCCAGCAATTCGTGGATCGCCGAGCGCCCCCGGAAACCCGTTCCCGAGCACTCGATGCAACCGTCTCCTTCATAGAACGGAACGCCCGCCCACTCTTGCGGATTTAACCCGCTGGCCTCAAGCTCCTCGGGAGTATAGTGGACCTCTTTCTTACAGAATTCGCAGATGAGGCGGACCAGGCGTTGCGCCAAAATGCAGTTCAACGCGGAGACAAAGTTGTAGGCCTCGACGCCCATGTTCAGAAATCGTCCGAGCACGTCCACCACGTTGTTGGCGTGCACGGTGGTGAACACCAGGTGGCCGGTAAGGGCGGAATTGATTGCGATCTGCGCGGTCTCGGTGTCGCGGATCTCGCCCACCATGATCTTGTCAGGATCGTGGCGCAAGATCGACCGCAATCCCCGGGCAAAAGTCAGGCCTTTCTTCTCGTTGACCGGAATCTGGGTGATGCCGCGGATCTGGTACTCGACCGGATCTTCGATGGTGATCAGCTTATCCTCGTCGGTCTTAATCTCATTCAGGGCCGCATAGAGCGTGGTGGTTTTGCCCGAGCCCGTCGGTCCGGTCACCAACACCATGCCGTAAGGCTCCTTGATGTAGCGGCGGAACTTGCGCAGATCTTCTTCGCTGAATCCGACCACGTCCAGCGTCAATTTGTGAAATTTCTCGCTCATCGACTCTTTGTCGAGCACGCGAAGCACGGCATCTTCGCCGTGAATTGAGGGCATGATGGAAACGCGGAAGTCGATGGAGCGGCCGCTGTAACGCACGCGGAACCGCCCGTCCTGAGGCACCCGCCGCTCGGAGATGTCGAGTTCGCTCATCACCTTGATACGCGAGATGATGGTGGAGTGGTGTTCCTTGGCGATGGCCCCCATCGCCTGTTGCAGCACGCCGTCAATACGGTACTTGATGACCACCGAATCGTCGCGCGTTTCGATGTGAATATCACTGGCACGACGCTGTAACGCGGTAAAAATCGTGGTGTCCACCAGCCGGATGATCGGATTGATGTCGGTCTCGGCGGTCAGCTTTTCAATCGAGATGGTCTCGTCCGAGTCTTCATCTTCGGCGATCACATCGAGTGCGAATCCCTCGCTGGCTTCTTCCAGGACGCGCTGCGACTGCTCGGTCTTCTTCAGAATGTCGCTGATCTGCGTCAGGCTCGCGACTTTGGTCTGGATCCGCCGCCCTAAAAGCAGGCCGATTTCGTCGATCATCATCAACTGGCTGGGATCGGCGATGGCCACCACCAGGCGGCCGTCGGGCCTTTCCTCCAGCGGCACAAAGTTGTAGCGGAACATCAAGTCCACGGGAATCTTGCGGAACAACTCGTGCTGAATGTGGAAGTTCTTCAGGTCCACGAACTCGCAGCGATATCGCCGCGCCAGATCTTTGCCATGTTCCACTTCGTCCTGCGTGGTTACCGGGCTTCCGTTGCCGCTGTCCACGAAAATCGCCTTCTTTGGATCTGCCATTTATAAACCGCTCCTCGCCTTTCGCTCTTCGCTGTTAGCAATTTTGCAGCAAAACTCGAATCTATCCACTAGCCACTAGCCACTTACTTGATCCCGCCTGCTCCCAGGCTGAAAATCGGCAGATAAAGCGAGATCAGCACGAAGGCCACAACCACGCCCATTACGATGAGGATGATAGGTTCGATCAGCGACATGGCAGTCGCCAGCGCGTTCTGCACGTCTTCTTCATAAAACTCGGCCACGGAGTTCAGCATGGCCGGCAAAGCGCCGGTCGACTCCCCAACCTCCATCATCTCTATTGCCATCTCCGGAAAAACTTTGGTCTGCTCCAGGCTGCGGGCCAGCCCCTGCCCTTCGCGCACGCCGCGGGTGGCCTTCTCGATGCCGTTCGCCATCAGGCGGCTCTGCATGGACTCACCGGAAGTCTCCAGCGAAGGCACCAGGGACAAGCCGCCCGAGAGCAGCGTTGAAAGCATGCGCGAGAAGACTGCGACCTGATACTTCAACCATATGTCTCCCAGCAGCGGAATCTTCAGCTTGAAACGGTCCATGTAGGTGGCGCCCTTGTCACTCTTCATCCAGCGCCACAGAAGGAAGGCTCCACCGATCAGCGCGAACAGCGCGTAAAAAAAGTAATGCTTGGCGTTGACGCCGATGGCCAGCATAAACGCGGTCATGGGAGGCAGCTCGGAACCCAATTGGTGATACAGGTTGGCGAACTGCGGCACCACGAACGTGATGAGGAACGTCATCATCACCAACAACATCAGAACCAGCAGCGTAGGATAGACCAGCGAGGACACCATCTTCTTGCGAAAACTGACGGACAGGCGCTGAAAAGCAATGTAACGTCCCATCACTTCTTCCAGGTTGCCACTTTTCTCGCCCGCCAGCAGAGTGGTGGTATAGACCTTGGGAAACACCTTTTGGGCGGCGAAGGCCTCCGACAGCAACTCGCCGCCGCGCAAGCGGTCGCGCACATTCTGCAATACCGATCGAAAGAACGGGTTGCGCTGGCGTTTAATCAGCAGCTCAATCGACTGGATAATCGGCAACCCGGCATGAATCAGGGTCACAAACTGCTGATTGAAGATGACAAACTGGTCCTGCCTGACTTTGCGGCGCTGCGGTAGCCTGAGGTCGCCCGAAAATCCCTTCGACTTGACCGAATACACCAGAAATCCCTGCTGCGCATAACGGTCGCGGATTTCGACCTCCGAGACGCCATGCTCCAGTTGCTCGAGCATGTGGCCTCGCTCGTCAGCCATCTTGATCACGTATTCGGCCATAGGCAAGGAACTTCCTTGGAGGGTCTAGCGGTAGTCTAGCATTTAGCAATTGGTAATTAGCAATTAACATTCAAGCATCGACCCGGCGCCGGTGCATCGGAATGATTCGGGTTCATCCTTTAGCAAAATGCTAATTGCCAAGTGTTAACTGCTCATTCCAGAAACTCTGTTCCCGCCACGACCTCAACTCCTGGGGGAGGAAGGAAGTGAAACTGCTGGTCAGGTATTTGGACGTTCTCCCTCTGTTGAAGAAAGCGAAATTCGGTCACGGATCCGTCGAGTTCTTCCACCACGATGCGCGAGATGAGAGCGTCAGGGGTCACTTCGAGCAAAGTTTGCGCCACTCGCTCACTCATTCCCTTTGGAATGCCCCGTAGCACCACGTCGCCCGGGTTCAGCGGCTTAACGTCGGCGGCCACGGAGAGCCCGTCCAACTCCCGTTCCAGCTTGGTCTTGCCCAACAGATAGCGCAGCGGCGAGCGCAGGTCCTCGAGCTGCTTGACGGGCGTTCGGCGCGCCTGCTGCTCGCCCGGAACATAGAACCACGCCGTGCTGCCATCGGTAAGAAACAGCTTCGGGCGAGGCGCATCGTAGTCCCAGCGCATCCGTCCGGGCTTTTTTAGCAGCAGAGTTCCGCTCTCGGTGCGGCTCATCCCCGCGCCTTTGTAGGTTTCGGTGAAGTGCGCTTCCAGGGTGCGGATATGGTCGTATCGCTGGTCTACTTTGCCGGCGAGCGCGTGAACATCCACTTGCGCCGGAAGTGAGCCGGCGCTCAGCAGGAGAAGCAGCAGGAGAGAACTTGGATTGGGCAGGGTCAAGACCGATCGCCGGGCAAATGCCTACTGGAGTACCGGATTCGTCGCGTCGGCCGGTCCGGAACCGTTGTAGTGGACCTCGCCCGACTCATCCGAGTAGAACCTACGCTGTCCCGTGGTGCCTACCTGATCGGGCACTGCGGTTAGCGTGTACGAACGAATAGCGCCGTTTACCTTTTCCCCCGGCGTGTAGGTGAAGGTGTATCCGCTCCGTCGGCCGCTGGCCAGATTATTGTCGATGGTCTGCTCGCCGCCGCCCTGAGCGGTCCCGCCAAGGGTCGCCAAGTCGGCGGTGTAGCCCACATCGGGATGCATGCTGGAGTAGATCATCTCGGACTCATGAATCGCCTGGATGCTGGCAATCGCGGAGGCTTCATGGGCCGGAATCTGCGATTTCATGATCTTGGGAAGCGCGAAAGCCGCAATGATCAGAATGATGGTTACGACAATGATCAGTTCGATCAGCGAGAAACCGCGATCGCGATTACGTCTGCGCATTTTGTTCACCTCGCTCGTCAGCTTGCAGCGCTCTCAACCGCAGAACACGGTTCAGATTCGGCATGGGAGTGAAAGCCGCAGTCCTGCGGGGAGGCTGATAAACAAAATTATTCTTCAGTGGGACACCAATGTCAAAGCTCGCCCGTGGGTTGGACGCGGCTAATCAAGAAAAGTCTTAGAAAACCCGTTACTCTTTCAGCAAACCAGCGAATCGCGGGTGATCTTCAGGCCGTTCAGATTTCCCAGTACCGTCACCGCGATCAACTGCGGCTGGAAGAATTCGGCTGCCGATTGCAACAGGTCTTCTACAGTCACAGCCTGGATCCGCTGGATGATCTCATCCATCCCAAAGAAGCGGTCGTAATACATCTCCTGCCGTGCCAGGTTCGACATGCGCGCCGTGCTCGATTCCAGGCTCAGCATCAGGCTTCCTTTCAACTGATCTTTGGCACGCTTTAGTTCCTCGTCCGAGATGGCGTTCTCTTTCAGTTGACGGAACTCGCTGACGATCGCCTGCACTACCTTGGGCGCTGACTCGCGCGAGGTCCCGGCATAAACCGAAAGTAGCCCCGTGTCGCGGAAAGGATTCAGCTCGGAAAAGATGGAATACACCAGCCCCTGCTTCTCGCGAATATTCTGGAACAGACGTGAACTCATGCCGCCCCCGAGCATGGTGTTCAGGATGTAGGAAGCGTAACGCTTCTCGTGGCTGATGCAGTAAGAAGGAACGCCCACGCAGATCTGCACCTGCTCCAGGGCTTTCTTGTTGCGCAAGATGATGCGCGAATGGACCTTCGGCGGGGTGTCGTGCCAGCCATTCGACCCGGCCGGCAACTGCCCGAACTGTTTTCGCAGAAGCTCAACCAGGTCGGCGTGGACCAGGTTGCCCGCCGCGGAGATGACCAGGTTGCCGGGAGCGAACTTGCTGCCGTAATAAGCCAGTACCGCATCCTGATCGAAACGGCGGACCGTCTCCTTGGTGCCGAGGATCGGCTTGCCCAGCGGGTGGTCCTTGAAAAAGGCCTGCGTGAAGATTTCATGGACCAGGTAGTCAGGGTTGTCCTCGTCCATCTTGATCTCTTCCAGGATTACCCCGCGCTCGCGCGTAATTTCCTGACCGTCGAACACCGGGTGCAGGACCATATCGCTCAAGACATCGACCGCTATCGGCAGATGCTCATCGAGGACCTTGATGTTGAAGCAGATCGTCTCTTTGCCGGTGAAAGCGTCCATGTTGCCGCCGATGGAGTCCACCTGCCGCGCGATGTCCTCGGCCGAGCGGCTGGTCGTGCCCTTGAAAACCATGTGCTCTACAAAATGCGAGATGCCGTTGACATTGGGATCTTCATGACGCGAGCCGGACTTCACCCATATCCCCATTGATACCGAGCGGATGTGGTCCATCTGTTCGGTCAGGATGGTGAGCCCATTGGGCAGCACCTCGCGTTGGATGTTTCGCAATTCTTCAACCATCTATGACTCCGCAAGGAAAGGAAAGCGTGGCCCGGTTGTTTCTCCGCGCCGGCGTGTTCTCGTGCCTGTTGGTCAGCCCGGTTGCGGGATTAAAATGGGCGCTTGCGGATAAATTCGCCCGCAGCGTCGTCGGGCGGCCAGGAATCTAACTCCCTAAGCCTATTGGATGCATGAACCAAGCGCAACATACCGAACTATTGGGCCTTTCTCTTCAACAACTTACGGAATTGGCTGAGGAGTTGGGCCAGGCTCCGTACCGCGCCCAGCAGTTATTGGACGGATTGTATCGGCAAAGGTGGTCAGGCCTTGAGCAGTTCACGACTTTGCCTCTGGCCTTCCGTGAGCAGTTGTCGGAGGGGCGTTACCGAGTTGGTCTGCCACTAATCGAGAAAAAGTTTGTCTCCACCGATGGCACTATTCGTTACCTGCTGGCGTTCTCTGACGGCCAGAGCGTCGAGACGGTGTGGATGCCCGAAGGCGATGGCGGCGAAGCCGGCGACGGCTCCGAAACGGGCGACGACGAGTTGCGCGAGCTAAATTCTCTTGATGTTGTCATCCCGAGTGACGGCGGCCTGGGTTTGGCCGCCAGAGTCGAGGCCTCTGCGGTTCATACGGGTGCCCCATCCTTTCGCCCGCCTTTGGCGAAAGGGTGGGATCGAAATGTCGGCAGGGGCAAAGATCACTGGGATCGCGCCACCATCTGCGTTTCCAGCCAGGTGGGCTGTGCGGTCGAGTGCGCCTTCTGCATGACCGCTCTGCTCGGACTGAAACGCAACCTGAGCGCAGGCGAGATCGTCGGACAAATCCTCGCTGTCCTCAACGACCGGCAGGTCGAGATGGACCACGACCGCGTCAACCTCGTCTTCATGGGCCAAGGTGAGCCGTTCTTGAACTACGACAGCTTCATGCAAGCCGTGCGTCTGTTGGTGGAGGCGGTCGGCATTCCCGAATCTCGCATGACAGTTTCCACCTCTGGGATCGTGCCCCGCATCGCCGACTTCGGAACCGAGCCTGTCCGTCCGAAGTTGGCCGTTTCCCTCAACGCGCCTAACGAGGCTCTGCGCACCGAGGTCATGCCAATCACGAAGAAATGGACGATCGAGAAGCTAATGGCCGCGCTGCGCGAGTTCCCGCTGCGCAATCGCGAGCGGCTCACCCTTGAATATGTCCTGCTCGCCGGAGTGAACGACGGGGTGCAGCATGCGCGCGAGATGGTGGATCTAATTCGCGGCCTCCGCGCCAAGGTGAACTTGATCGCTCTCAACCCCGGGCCGGAGATTCCCTTCTCCATGCCGAGCCAGGAGCGCGTGCTGGCCTTTCAAAGCGTGCTGAATAGAGCCGGGATTCCAGCATTCATCCGGCGGCCGCGCGGCCGCGATATCTATGCCGCCTGCGGCCAGCTCAAGCACACCACTGAGCTGGTGCAGTTGGGGCGGTAAGGACGAGAGCTTGGGTGGGGCGCCCGCAGGTGTGTGCCGATTCGCGCGCAAAAGCGCATAATGGAGGTTCGGAGGTCGTATGCCGGCCTGGCTGCCGTTAATTCTGTTTGTCGCTGTCTACGTGTTGTTGACGCAGTGGCTGCTGCCCAAGCTCGGCGTTCCCACCTGACGCACGTCCGCGCGGCCCGGCGGGTCTCGGCAA
>Ga0074045_10000836_pt1 | contig 30234 bp, 24 predicted proteins | sample BogForMeECP23OM2_FD_94442 | JGI IMG/M metagenome (GOLD analysis project Ga0074045, IMG submission 94442) | Bog forest soil microbial communities from Calvert Island, British Columbia, Canada - Bog Forest MetaG ECP23OM2 | ecosystem: Environmental > Terrestrial > Soil > Wetlands ...
TCTTTTCTTAGACGTAATGGGCTTATGTTCTTTCGGATCTCGTGTTAGGAAGCGTCCGCTCAAGGGATTGAAGTAGCGCGCACGCAGGTAATACAGTCCCAGATCGCTGTCGTACTGCTCGCCGCGATAGAGGTACGCGCTCGGCGTGGAGGCGGTGGTGTTGACTGTGTTGCCCCAGGCGTCGTAATCGTAGGTGTCGGTCACGGTGCCGGTGGCGTCGGTTAGGAGACGGACGGTGCCGCCGCCGTCGTAGCCATAGAAGCTTGGGGTCCAGGCGCTGGCGATTTGTTGGTTCTGGCTGATGCGCTGGAGGCCGTAGGTGTATTGTCTGGTGACTGCGCCGGCGGTGACTTCTTCTACTACCTGCGCGTAGCCGGTGGGGTTCAGGTCATCGACTAAGTAGCGCGCGGTCGCCCCGTTGACTGTCTTCGCCACGCGGTTGCCGTCGGCGTCGTATTGGACGGTCACGGCGACGGTCCCCTCGGTCATGCTCTTGAGGCGGTTCTCAAAATCATAGGCGAAGGTCTTGCCGCCGGTGGTTAGGGTGTTGCCGTTGGCGTCGTAGGTTTCGGTGGACAGGCGGTCGTTGTGATCGTAACTGATGCTGCCGAGTTGGATGGGCGAGATACCGGGGAGGTTCGCTCCACTCGACAGACCTAGCGATAGGCGATTGCCGACCGGGTCGAGGCCATAAGTCACGCTGCCGGTTTTCGAGTTCGGGTCGGCGCTGATGTTTTCGTTGGTCAGACGGTAAATGTTGTCGTAGTTCCAAGCAACGATTCGCGGATGGGATTGGATGGCCAGTTGTTCGGTTACTCCCGTGCGGTTGCCTACCGTGCCATCGAGCGTGTAGGTGTAACTGGCCGCGGCGTTGCTCAGCCCGGTTACGCGGTTGAGTGTGTCGTATGTAAAGCTGGATTGCAAACCGTTTGGATAGGTCACGGTCGCGAGGTTGCTGGCCGGGTCGTAGCTGTACGTGGTCGTGTTCTGGCCCACCAGACGATTATCCACTACGGTTGCCAGTCGGTTCAAGCTGTCGTAAGTATAGCTCACCCAAATGCCGTTTGCATTCGAGGACGTCATCGAGGCGACGTTGCCGGCCAAGTCGTAGGTGTACGTCAGCGTGCCTTGCGGCGTTTGCTTCTGGGACAGCCGGTCGTGGTCGTCGTAGGTGTATTGCGTCAGCCCGCTCGCATCCGTCATGGTCGCGCGCTTGCCGGTCGGCGTGTAGGTGAAGCTTTCGGGCAGGTCTGGCAGGCGGTTGTCCGGCGTCCGGCCGATGAGGCGGTTCAGGCTGTCGTAAGCGTAGGTGGTGGTGTAGCCGTTGTAATCGGTGAGCGTTTGCAGATTGCCTGCGGAGTCGTAGGTGCGCGTCTGCGACTGGCCGGCGGGCATGGTCTCCGAAATGGCCCGCCGTGCGCTCGAACACGCCGGCCAATAGTCCGGCTCTGTTCCGAGGAGGAGCGCTTACTTGTTCCAATTTGAAACACGTTTCGTTTCGAAACGGGTCTGCCATCCTCCACTTACACAATAAAAAGTACTTAAGGCCTAAAGTCTCTTGGCACTAAGTATGCACTCTTAGCTGCGTCGGCCGGATCGGGCCGGATCGAAAAAACAGAAGAAAAGGACGAAATGAGATGAAAGTGCCAAGTGTGTCCGCGCGCAAAGAGGGCAAGATTTCGCAGGAGGATCGCGATCGAATCGTGCTGGATCATCTGCCGCTGGTGAAGGCGATCGCCATACGGGTGCATGAAAACCTGCCGGTGCACACCGATTTGGACGATTTGATTAACGCGGGCGTGCTCGGCCTGTTCGACGCCGTCGCCAAATTCGATTCGACCAAGAAGGTCGAGTTTCACAGTTACGCGAAGCACCGCATCAAGGGTGCCATCCTGGACAGCCTGCGCCAGCTCGATTGGGCGTCGCGCGACATGCGGAAGCGGCAGAAACAGATCGATGCCGTGACCCGCGACCTCGCGGCCAAGCTGGGCCGCAATCCCAATGAAAGCGAACTGGCCACGGAATTGAACCTCAGCACGGACCGCCTGCGCCACATACAGGTGGAACTGCGCCATCTCGGACAGATTTCGATTTCGCAGCGCGACAACCTGGACCACGAACGCCCGCAGGAGTTTCCCGCTACCGCCGAACTGCAGCCCGACCGCATGTGCGAGCGGCGCGAGCTGGAAAGCACACTGGCGCGGGCGCTCGGAACGTTGCCGGCACGCTACCAGAAGGTTGTATTCCTGTATTACACCAACGAGATGACGATGAAGGAAATTGGCAGCCTGCTGGGTGTCAACGAAAGCCGGATCTCGCAAATTCATAAGACGGCGCTGAAGAAGATGGCGCTGGCCCTGGAATCGCAGGGCATCCACTCACCGGAGGCCTTCCAGCCGATGTAGGAGTCCATGGCGAAGGGGGCCTCGACTCCGAAATTACGCGGGTGCGGGGAAGGGCACGCCGTTTTTGGCGAGAAGTTCTTATTCACTATGGCACTTTACTGTCAGAGCAAGATGCATAGGAGCGCACCTTCGGCCACCAGCCTGGATGAACGGATCTCCGAAGCCCGCAGTCAGTTGCAGCGGACGCCGGAATGGCACCCGGAATTCGAGCGCCGCCTGTTCCACCTAATCAGCCTGGTGGATGAACGGGACGAACGCGCACCGGCGCCACGTATCCGCATGGCGGGGCAAGGTTGCCGGCACTCCTGAGCTGGTGCGCTTCTCTTTCGGGCTGCGCCGAGAGCGCGCGGCCGCCGCGGGTCCTCAAGAACGGGACATTCGCTTTGCCCCCGCGTCGCGACTAACCGTGTAACCTATCCCGACTGAAACCCATCTAACCGGACAGGAGGAGAATCAGATGAAGACTGGGACAACCGCGAGGATTCTTATGGCTGCGGCGGTGCTGACCGGCACCGCGCTGGCGGCTGCAAAGGACAGCTTCCCTCAGCCTCCAACCGACGATGTGATTGCCAAGCAGGTGCGGCATGCGATCCTGATGTATCCCTATTACTCTCTTTGGGACCAGGTAGGCCTGTTTGTGCATGACGGCCAAGTGGTACTGAATGGGGCGGTGACGCAGCCCATCAAGAAGAAAGATCTGGCGCGGCTGGTTGGCCAGATTCCAGGCGTCGCCGGCGTCACCGATGAAATCAAGGTACTGCCGCCTTCGCCCATGGACGACCACCTGCGATGGCAAGTGGCGCGAGCCATCTTCGGGGCCCCTTCGCTGTCGCGGTATGCCGCCGGTTCGCTGCCTGCCATTCACATTATCGTGGATAGCGGGCACGTGACCTTGTGCGGGGTGGTTGCGACCGATGGCGACAAGCTACTGGCCGGCATACGCGCCCAGGGCGCTGGATTGAGCTTCGGCCAGGTGGTGAACAACCTCGAAGTCGAACGTCCTTCCGTCAAGAAAAGCTGACATTGGAGCCACGGCTTTGAGCCGCACCGTGGCGGCGCGGTTGGCCCGAATGCATGGCTGTCCGAGCCGCCGGAGGGCACTCTCTCACATTGGCAACGTGCTATGCTGATCCGGACGAGCTGCCGCAGATGCGCCAGCGTCTAAAGGAGAAAGCATGAAGGAACAGAACTACACCAATCACCGGCAATTTGTGCCGGCTTACCACTTCGTTCTCTTGGCCGCTTTGATTGTGACGCTGATCGGATCGGTGGTCAACCTGTACAAGTGTTATGTCCGCCATTCCCACGTTTACGCCGCGGCGCTGACTTTTTTGCTGGTCTTCATCTCGGCGATACTCTTTTACTATTGCCGGGAATTCGCTCTCGTCGCGCAGGATCGTGCCATCCGCGCGGAGGAGAACTTGCGGCATTACGCGCTGACCGGCAAGTTGCTGGACCCGCGGCTCAACATACGCCAGGTTATCGCGCTGCGGTTCTCGAGCGACGAAGAATTCGCGGAGCTGGCCGACCGCGCCGCCGAGGAGAGCCTGATTCCCGATGCCATCAAGCGGTCCATCAAGCATTGGCGCGCAGACACGTACAGGGTCTGACCGGCGGCACCGAGCAGTAGGCGACTCCGCTTGACCTGCCGTTGGCGGACCGATAGCGGCCGCCTATTTCATCGGCGCGAGGCCTCGGCTTTCGTCGATCCGCACGCGCTGGTTGGCGGCGACATTTTGGAATCGCTGGCGGGCGCCGCTAGGCCAGTCGACTTCCAGGTTGGCGGTCGAGTCCTTGCCGAGGCCGAAGGTGAGTGCCAGATCGCTCTGCGAGCAGTAACTGGAACCGCTGCGCACCATGTTCCATTGCTTGCCCCCGGCGCTCTCGACGCGCACCACGGCGCCAATGCCGTCGCGGTTGGACTTGGTTCCGGCGAGGCGCACGGAGATCCAATGATTACGATTGCCGCCATCGTTGCGCAGCAGGTGGGCGGGGCCGTTGTTAGTCGAGACGATCAGGTCGAGATCGCCATCGTGATCGTAATCGGCGTACGCGGCGCCGCGCGCCACCATGGGCTGCGCGAAGCCGGGGCCTAGCTGGCCGCTGACATTCTCGAACCTATGGTTACCCAGGTTGCGGAATAGCAGCGGCAGTTCGCGGTAGCTCACCTTTGGTTGCACGCGGCCGATCTCATCTTCGATGTGGCCGTTGGCGGCGAAAATGTCGGGGTAGCCATCCAGATCGTAGTCGAAAAAGAAGACGCCGAAGGTGAGCGAGAGCAGACTGGCGCGGCCGACGGTGGAGGAGGGGGCTTCATCGACGAACAGGCCGGTACCTTCGTTGTGATAGAGCCCGAGCATCTGGTTGGAGAAGTTGCCCACCAGGAGGTGCTGACGGCCGGAGCGGTCGTAATCGGCTGCGTCGGCGCCCATCGCGCCACGGGCCACGCCGTCCTCGCCGTAAGCCACGCCGGCGGTCATGCCTTCTTCCTTGAAAGTGCCGTTGCCTAGATTGCGGTACAGCTTGTTGGGCTGAGTGTCGTTAGCGACGAAAATATCGGGCCAGCCGTCGTTGTTATAGTCGAGAATTGTCACTCCCAGCGACTTACTGGTGGGGTCGCCCAGGCCGGCGCGCTCGGTCACGTCCTCGAAGCGCCCGCCGCCCAGGTTGTGAAACAAGCGCGAGCTGGTGCCTTTGTAAGATTCCGGCGTGCAGTACGACTTAGTCGATCCATCGAGCGAACAGCGCAGATCGCCCTTCTCGGTCCACTGGACATAGTTCGCGACGAATAAGTCGAGTTTTCCATCGCGGTCGTAGTCCAGCCAGGCGGCGCTGGCGCCGAAATTCGCGTTATGAATACCGGACGCCTTGGTGACGTCGCGAAACTTGAAATTGCCCTCGTTATGGAAGAGATGGTCGCCATCGAGCGCGGTGATGTAGACGTCGTCGCGGCCGTCGTTATCGTAGTCGCCAATGGCCACGCCCAGGCCGTAGATTTCGATATCGAGGCCGCTGCCGGCGGTGACGTCGGTGAACGTGCCATTGCGGTTGTTGCGGTAGAGCGCGGCGGTGGTGCGGTGGCCGCGCGGGGTGAAATCCTTGCCGTTGACGAACAGGATATCCGGCCAACCGTCGCCATCGGCATCGAAAAAAGCGACGCCGGCGCCCATGGTTTCCGGCAGCAGCTTCCTGCCGGTGTGCCCGGCGTTGTGTGTAAAGTGGATGCCGGCTTGCGTGGTGACGTCGGTGAACACCACCGGAATGCGATCCGGCGCCGCGGCCCAGGTCATGACGCAGGCCCCAGCCAATGCCAAAAGGGCCGCCGCGGCGGGGATGAGCAGAACGCGTTTCATGGTTATGGTCTCGTTAGGCAGCGAAAAGAAACCTGCCCGCAAGCGGGCGTCGGCAAGCTAAAGCATGCCCCACCTTTATCACTCCTTCACGGTCGCGGCTCCGCTGGCACCGCGCTTTCGTGGTCGTGAATCGGCTGGCGCTCGTTGTTGTCTTCGGGGCTTCTCAAGCGCGCTTTTTCGGTGATGGCCTGCGACGATTCGTCGGCCTTGAAACGGCGGAACAGCGCTTCTTCGCGCGCCGCCTGGCCCAAATCGCCCAGGCCCCTGTAACAGAGCATCAGCGTGTAATGCATTTGCACGTCTTCTGGATCCACGGCGCACACCTGACGCAGCGTCTCGACGGCGGCTCGATATTGGCGTTTGAGAAACTGGATGCGCGCAATCTGGTTTAGCACCACGCGGTCGCGCGGGTATTTCGACCGCACTACTTCGAGGGATTCGAGCGCGCCGTCGTAATCGCCATCGGCGCGCTGTGCTGCGGCTTTGAAAAACCAGATGCGGCCAAGCCGCGGATCGATCGACATCGCCTTCTCGACATACGGTTTGGCGGCATCGGTCTCGCCTTCCTGAATCAACGCCCGCGCCACGTTCAGCCAGCCGTCGGCATAACCCGGCTCGGCTTCGATCACTTTTTGAAACGCGTATTCGGCACCCTTCAAATCGCCCTGCAGCAACAAGCCGATGCCCCAGTCGTTCCACCGCTCGCGGTCCTGCTTGCGTGCGACCGGCGTCCAGGTCGGCTGGCCGAGCGGCACGGTGGCGTGCGCTTCGGCCAGAGTGACGATGGGAAGCTCCGGGATGCGACCGCGAATGGCGCCCGAAACATCGGCCGGAATCGAGGTCCGCAAGAATTGATATTCGAGGCCGTTGTGATCCAGACCCAGCAGCGCCGGGTCCTGCCCCGGCTTGGCCTCGCCGGCGTACGCGAACTGCGTGTAATACCAGGAGAACTTGCGATAGTTCAGTCGCGCCGTGAAACGGATCGGACCGCGGGCGTCCTTCGGCACGCTGACGCGATAGTGAACTGTGTCCGCCGCGCCGGGCGGAATCAGATGCACGTACAGCACGCTGCGCGCCTGCCACGCATTGCGCTTGTCGATGGGGTTGGCATTTGCATCAAGCTGATAGGAGCGGTAGAAATGCGCGCCCGGTTCGACCGGTCCCTTGCCGTTGTCCGCCACGTTACCGCTCCAGAAAACGATCCGGTCATCGGCGTCGCGAGCTTGCAGTTCCAGCCACACATCGAAGGCGTCAACCGTTCCTGCGGGGAAGAAATGGCCGATCTTGCGCGTGCGCACCACCACGTCCACGCGCGCTGTCTTGCCGGGTTCGAGCACAGCGCCGGCGGCGTCGATGGGCGCCGCGATCTTGCCCACTTCGCGAATCAACGCCGGCGCGGACTGTTCGGATTCCTCGCCCACACCGAAACTGGTGTTGGCCGCCACCGGGTTATCGGCGCGGCTCGGCATGGCCGGCTCGCCCTTCGTGTCTGCGACCGGCGAGAGGGCGAAGATATCCACCGTGATGAATCCGGATTGCAGAAACTTCTTGGTAGCTTCCAACTGGCTGGTGTCCTGGTTGGCGTACGCGACGGCGGTATTGGCGGCGGCAAAACGGTGCGAATGCACCTTGCCATCGACGTTGCCCGGATCGCGCGAGGCGATCAACGGCATGTGGCAATCGGCGCAGGCCAACGATTTTTCGGGATAGTAGAACGAGCGCGCGCCTTGGCCGGAAACGCCGCTGGCCTGCCAGTTGTCGTAATCGTCGAAACCGCGAAACCATCGGTATTCGTTCACGGGCACGTCCAGATGAACCTTGTGGCACGCCGCGCAGAATTCGGCATCCTTCAGGAACGGCTTCAGGAATGTCTGCCGATGCGGCTGCGGAGCAAGGTAAGTGAGGAACGTATCCATCGCTTGCAGATATCGATTGTGGCTGGAGGCGATTTCGTGCAGCGGCGGATACTCCACAGTGAAATCGTTGTTACCCATCGTGCTGCCGACGTGGACGATGGCGTGGCACGACATGCAGCCGAGACCGGCCTGTGCCTCCGGCGTATCGATCTGTTCCTTGATGGGGCGGTCGAAGCGGCCGTTGAAGAAGACCGCGTGATCGTGGCAGCCGGCGCACCACTTGCTGGGGCGCGTGCCGGCGACATCCTGAAAGTATTCGATGGCTTTCCGGTAGAACTGATTGTTGAACGAAGCAAAGTGGTGCGTGGAGCTTTGCCATTGCTCGTAGATGTCTTTGTGGCAGCGCCCGCAGTCTTTCGAATCCATGAAGAAGTTCGAGGGGATGATGCGGCCCGTGTTGGTTTGCGCGGATGCCGGAGCAAAGGGAGAACTGGCGCCGGCGCCCTCCTGATCCATCGAGAGCGGAGGCGACGTGGGATTCACAATTCGGGAATTCGGGTCGGGATGGATGCGGCTCCAGCCCCACGCGACGAGCACCAGCAGCAGCCCGGCCGCGAAGGCCCCGCGCAGCAAGCTACGGCCTCGGCCAACCGCGCTCGCGATCAACGGCAACGCCACGAGGGCAAGTGCGATGTGCAGCCACAGAACGAAACGATGATCCCGCGTGTTGCCGTAGAACACCAGGTACAGCGCCAGCAGTCCCGCCAGCAGGAACGCTCCAGCCGGCTGCGGATGTCGCTTGACGAAACCAACCGCCACAGCCATCAATGCCAGGCCCAGCGCGAGGTGCAGTACCACGTTGGCCATGTAGAAAACGCTGGCACGCGGGAACGCAACCAGGTAGCCGCTATTGACAATCAGCAGGGCCAGTCCGGCGATGGCAGCGCGGATCAGGTTCGTGCGGGCCATGGCGGGTTTCTACGGCGCGCGTGACTCCGCGGATTCCGGCGCCAACGGCCGGATCAGCCGCAACGCGGGACGCGTCAGGTAATCGCGCTGGTATTGGGTGTGCGCTGCATCTGATGGATAGTGCTCGCCCGCCGGATACGGATAGCTGCTCATGGCGTGGAAGGGCAGCGGCATCACGGATTGCGAGAATGCCGTGTTGGCGTCGCCGTCCTTGGCCCAGCCATCCACCAGCAGCAGGAAATCGCGCTTCCATCCGGCTGGCACGGGCGGAAGCCCGCCGGCGCTGAATCGCATCCGAATCTCATCGCCGGATCCCATCACCACCATGCGGTCGTCCGGCTCGGCCAGCAGCGTCTCGACCGGACCGTAACGCGTGTACAGACCGGGCGTGGGGTTCCACATCGAAGTGAAGCTGACTTTGTCGTAATTAAACCGCTCCGGCTGCTTGCGCTGGGGATCGATCGATGCCTGGGAGAAGCCGCGAAAATGCAGATCGGCTGCGTCCAAGGCCAAACGGGTCATGCGCACCTCCGGTGGCGCGTCATCCTCCACCATGTAGATTTCGTCCCAGTACACGCACAGGTTGGTGACGATGCGAACCTCGCGCGACGCGGAAAAAAACTTGCCGCTCAGGTCGACCGCCATCGGCTTCGGTTTCCCGGATGGCATGCCCATATCTTCGACCACGGTCTTCCAATTGCCGGCAGCGTCCTTCACTTGCAGATACGGAAAGACCAGGTCGCGATGCGCCTGCGTGGCGGAAAGGAACGTGCTGCCATCGGCCCAGTCCACCCAGCCATAGAGAATCAGCGCGGCGTGGTTGGAGCGTGCCGCGTTGCCGAAATCGAGATCCAAATGATGCATTTCGGCCACGCCTGCAATATCGCGGCGGAACGAATCCGGATAAACACCGTCGCGTTTGAGTACGGCTGCACGCACGTCGGCGCCGTTCGAATCGCGCGCAGCGACGGGATAGACTTTGCGCTTCACGCCGAATAGACGGAAATCAGGAAACGGCGGCGACTTGAATTTTTCGTTGGTGACGATCTCCGTGTCGGCCGGATGGTCGAGCGCCACCAGCTTGATCTGATCGAGATACGAAACCTCGCGCAGCTCCTCGGTGACGCGCACTTCGTAAGCGCCATCGCGCTGCTGCATCGCCTCGGCCGGGATGGAAACATATTCCTGGTGATCGACGGGAAAGAATTCGCCATCGCCGGAGCTGGCGCCGAGCGGCGCTACGCCGAGCACGTCGGTGATGAATTGGAAGCCGCTGCCGTTCCAGGCGAAGATCGTCGGGCAGGAGCCGGCCAGGCGCGGCGCTTCCTTGATCGAATCCACCTTGTTCACCGGTTGATTGGTCTCGTTCTGCACCAGGCCATTCGGCCAGGTGATACGCACCGTATCCACTTTGGTGCGATTGCCCAGGCGAAAGACTGCCGGCACGCCCGAGTAAGTGACCTTTTCGTAACTCGTGCCGGCCTTCACTTCCACCTTGGCGTTCACCGCGGCCTTGGGATTCTTCTCGCCGGTGAGCGCCACTTCGATCCAGTTGCCGTAGTCGGGCGTGACGTCGTGCCGGATGGTGATCCTGCCGTCGCCGTCCTCGATGTGCGCGCGGTCCAACCGGCCGTTGCCGTCGAAATCGGCGAGTACTTCGTGCGGGGGCATGGCCTCATCGGGCGGGGCCGGCTGCACCTCGAATTTGCCCGGGCGGTTGAGCAGGAGTAAGCCGGCGGCAAGAAGATCCGTGCGGCCGTCGTGATTCACATCGCGCGCCACCAGGTGACCAGAGCCGGCGGGCAACTGATCGAGCGGCACGGCTTCATAGTGGCCCACCAGGCGGTCGCGGTAGAGCACGCCGCGCCGGTCGTCATAACTGATGACCAGGTCGAAACCGGGCGTATCGGGCTCCAAATCGAAGCGGACCGCATCGCGCGCGTGGCCGCTCACAAACGGGAAGCGCGCGGTTTCATCGCTAAAGCCCGCCTCGCCGTTATTGCGGAACAGCTTCGATTGTGGACCGATAAGGAACAGGTCTTCGTCGTAATCGTGATCGTAATCGAGCCACAGCGCGGTATGGAAAACGCCGCTGGCGAGGTCGGCCTGCTTTTCGAAATGACCGTGGACATTGCGATAGAGCGCCGCGCCCGAGCGCGTGATGACGCAGAGATCCGGCAAGCCGTCGTTATCGAAGTCGCCGGGCACGATCGAGACCACATCGCGCAGCGCTTCCAATCCCGAATCCGGAACCAGCGTTTTGCCATTGCGGAAGAGTTCCGCACGCCCGCCGCCCCAGGCGATCAGGCTGGGACGCGAGCCGCCATCGAGATCGAGCACCGCCAGGCCAGCTTCGTCTCCGGTGAACCCCGTAGCCAGCTTCTCATCGCGGTAGACCGGAGTGGCCAGCGGCGCGGGCGGCGGCGCATCGATGGGATCGTAGATCTCCGCGTACATGCACCAGTCCATATCTTCCGGAATGGCCGCCCCCTCCTGGCGCTTCTTCGCTTCCTGAAACACGCGCAGCTCCGTCGCCGCATCGGCCGGACGATTCGCCTGCCGGTACAGACCGTAGAGCTGGAAATGCGGCGCGGCCAGCAGCGGGTCCAGCTCGCGCGCAGTTTCAAACTCCTTGATAGCCGCCGCGCTTTCGCCTTTCATTTTGAGGAGCGTGCCGATCTGGTAATGCGTCACGGCCTCGGTGGGAACCAGCTTCGCCATTCCCTGAAATTCGCTCAGCGCCTTATCGAAATCGCTCTGCTTCTTATATGCAACGCCCAGGTTGAACCATGTGTGCGGCAGCTTGGGGTCCTGCTTCTGCGCATTTTCAAGTTCCCCGATGCCGGCCGCCAGCTCGCCCGCGCGCAGCAGCGCCAGCCCGTAGTTCAGCCGCTCGCGCACAGAGCCGGGCGCCATCTCGAGCGCGGCGCGAAATTCGCCGACCGCTTGCAGTTGCGTCGTCGGGTTCTCATAAAACGCTTTGGCGAGGTTGCGGTGCTCCCAGAGCTGGACCTCGCGCGCCCGCTCGCTCTGCGCCCGATTCATTTGAGAATGGACCAGCCAGGCCGATCCGCAGACTGCTATTATGACCGCGAAAACCTTGCCGCGCAGTGGCATCGTCAGACTATGTCGTAATGGCAGAGAACCTCCTCGACAGCACCACCGGTGCCGTCAAAATATCACAAGCGGGCGCGATGCGGCCATAATAGGAACATACTAGTGGACCAGGGCCGATCTCCCACAATTCGATTGTTGGCCGGGCTGGCCGTCACGCTATCGGCGGTGATGGTGTACTCCGCGTACACCATCGTGCAACTGCGCAGCCTGGAGCAGTTACAGACCTCCATCATCGACCGCAACCGCACGGACTCGCTCCTGCTGCTGCGCATCCAGAACAATCTGAACACTCTGGCGGTAACCATGCGCGACATGCTGGAAGGCAGCGAGCCGTACCCGCTCACCGCCTGGCAAGCGCCGTTTCACCGCATCCGCACCGACCTCGACGACGCGCTCGAACAGGAATCGCGCTCTTCGCCGCTCGACCGCAGCTCCGACCAGCGCGCCTACCTGGCCAGCAACGTCACGCAGTTCTGGGACGCGCTGGACCGCGTTTTCGCGCTCGCCTCGACCGATCCCGCCAAGGCGCGCGACCTGATTCGCATTTCGCTCGAAGCCCGGCAGGAGGCGCTCAGCACGGCCGTGGCGCGTTTGCTGGTGGCCAACAACGAGAGCGAGCAGGAAGCCGCCGCGCGTACGCAGGCCATTTACTCGCAGACCAAACGCAACGTTTATATTTTTCTCGCGGCGGTGCTGATCGTGGTCGTGCTCACCAGCATCTACCTGGTGGTCTATAACCGGCGTATGTTCGAGCACGTGGCTACGCTCTCCGAACGCCGCAGCGAGCTGGCGCGGCAGTTGATATCGATGCAGGAGAACACCTTCCGTTCGATCTCGCGCGAGCTGCACGACGAATTCGGCCAGATTCTCACCGCCGTCGGTGCCATGTTGCAGCGTGCCCACCGCCGCACGCCGTCCGAGGCCGGCACAGACCGTGCCGATCTGCGCGAGATCCACGAAACCGTCCAGTCGACGCTCGAAAAAGTGCGCACGCTATCGCAGGCGCTGCACCCCGTCGTGCTCGACGATGCGGGCTTTGAAGGCGCCGTGGATGCCTACCTTCCGCGCTACGAAAAGCAAACCGGCATCGCCATCCATTACGAGAAATCCGGCGTCGGCCGCGAGCTGGATCGTGGCATCGCCATCCATCTCTATCGGGTGTTGCAGGAGGCGCTCAACAACGTGGCGCGGCATTCAAAATCGAAAACCGCCGGCGTGCGCGTTTCCTTCTTACCCGATTCGGTCGTGCTCGAAGTGGAAGACGAAGGTGTCGGCTTCGGTGCGCGCGACGGCAAAGGAATGGGCCTGGTCTCGATGCGCGAGCGCGCCGAGTTAGTCAACGGCCAGGTAGAATTCATCGCCCGGGAAGGCGGTGGCGCGCTGGTGCGGATGACTGTGCCAACGCCGGCGTAAGGGGGCGTTCTTCCAAAGTCCCGCGGCTACTTGGCCCGCGCGCCGCTCGGGTGCGCCAGACGGTGTGCGCGCTGCAGTTCCTTGCGGAATAGCGGATTCTCCGGGAATTGGGCTGTCAGGCCGGCCAGCAGCTCCTCGGCCTTGGCTGGACGCTTCTCGCGAATATGGATAATGGCCAGCATCATGCGCGCCAGGGGGCCGTAATACCTGCCGCGGCTTGCCACCGCCTCAAGATCCTCAACGCCCGTCTGTTTGCTCCCGTTGATGTGGTCGAGGTGTACAAACCAACGCAGGAAAAACGGCAGGCTGCCGACCACGTATTCGACGGTGCCGAATGTCAGGTACGCATCCTCGACGGGAGGATGCAGCGCCAGCAGTTTGCGCGCATAGACCTGGTTCCGGCGCGACAGCGCGAAACTGCCGAAGCGGCGCCGCTCGATCAGGGCCGCGTAGTCCGTCTCCAGTCCAGTGGCCATGCACATGGCAAACAGCGCGTTGGGGTCGTCGGGCCATGAGGCCAGCCGCGCGCTGGCGAGGCCTTCGGCATCTTCCACCGAGCGGAAAAATGCCTGCCGAACCGCCGGGTCGGGTATCAGTGCCTTCCGGTTGACCACCTTGTCGTCATCGACAAAAAAGTCCACCTCCAGAATCTTCAAGCGGTACAGCTCAGAGAAGAGATGGGTGGCCGCGTTGACGGAACTCGGCAGCGGATCGAACGGCTCGCGCTGGATCTGGCGCTCGAGTATCTGATTCGATCCCTGAAAATCGAAGTTGTACAACCGGTTGAAAGCCTGGTCGATGGGCGTCTCCGCCCGAACGGACATGCACCCGGCTAGTACCAAGAACAGAGTCGTTCCCCACAGTTTGCCGCCTCTCCGTGCCATTTTGAACTTGTTCGTAGTGTACACTGCTGTGTGATGGTTCGTACAGTCGAATTCCGAAAACGAACCGAGGATGCCTTGCTCGCGTTTGGGATTCTCCCGGAACCCACTTCGATTCAGAATGTTGGGGCAGGCATGACGTTTCGATTCGCCACTCCTCCGCTGGCCCTGCAGAAGCTGGAGGATCGCTCGCTGTTCGCCCAGGGACCGCTTGGGGTACTACACGGCGCCCAAGTCGGCGGCCTCGCAACGGAGTACAGGTCCTATCGCAACGGGAGGCGCTTCTCACTTCATGTTGTGTTGGGCAAGGGCGGGCTGGCTTACGCCGAACTCGACCGTTTCAATCCATACCAGGGCGCCACCGGTCTGCTGCTGCACGGAGTCCTCGAGTTGTTTCCGTACCTGGTGAAGCGGCTTGTCGGAATATGCTGGGCGGCGTACCCGGCGCCCTAAGAACCGGCTCTGAGTTCACCGAGTCAAGCCACTAACCTGATCGCGACGGGCGGACGAACCGCCGCGGGCGTGCTGCCAATGCGAGGCACGCGCAACCGCGTCTCGGAGGATCGCGCAGTTCAGACCGTTCCGGTATCCGGGGAAACGAGTGCCACCCCTTCGCTGGCCGCTGCCCTGCGCAGATCGACGTCCAGCGTTGCCAGCGGTACGCCCTCTCGCTGAGCCAATTCCAGATAGACGGTATCGTATACGGACAGATGGTGGGTGCGCGCCAGCCGGAGGACTGCCGTTTCGTCCGGCGACCGGTCCACGCGCACCCGAAGTAGCGAAAGGTTCTGCAGGAAAGAGGCGGTGCCGGCTTCCGTGATCCGCCGGCAGCGTTCATTCACAATCAGGATATTGCGCACCTCGAACCACCACAGGCCGGGTACCACGCCCTCTTCGGCGCGCATTCGCTCAAAGGCCAGGCTGGCGTCGGGGTGGTCTTCGTCGTCGAACGCCCAGCACGCCGTGACGGACGCATCCACGACGAATGCCATCAGGACTTTCGTCCCTCATCGCGGGCGGATAGCAGTTCCGCCACGGTGACCCTGCCGGTGCGCCTACGCAGCTCGCGGATGGCGCCGAGGGCCTTGTCGATTTCGGCCTGACGCCGATCGAGTTCGGGCACGATGCGCGCGATGCGGTGTCCGTGGCGCGTGATAATCAGCGTTTCGCCCCGCTCGACGTCATCGAGGAGCTGTGGAAGATGGGTCTTGGCGTCTGAGGCTTGAATCTCGCGCATGCAATCAACCAGTCGATTCGACTGGTCCTATTTTATCACGCAGCGGACACACGAAGAAGGGAAACACGTTGCCCGTCACGCGTTTCTGACATTGCTAGAATAGGTATGCCTTCGTGCAATTCCGTTCGCGCGCGGATGTTCCATGAAGAAGCTGTTCACAGATCGCTATGGGATGACGCAGGCCCGGGTCAAAGAGGAACTGGCCGCCGACGTGATCAAAGGACTGCTCTCCATTATTAAGGCCCGCATTGACGAGAATTTTCTGGGCGGCGCATTCTCGATGGAGTGTCCTGACGGGGGAGGCAATAGTGTCGGCTACGATCCCGAAAAGCTAAAGGGCGCGCTCGCCGCCTACAACGTCATCTGTCCGGAGGACTGGCCCACTTGGAAGGGCGAGGTCCCAAGCGATCACCAACTCTTCGACCTGATCGAGTTTGTATACGAGCACGCCGGTCTGCCCAGGACGTACGGTCGCCACCCGTTCTTTGGTCACGATCATCACACCTACGACCAAGAGGCGGGGCGCGCCAAGTTCGCCGAAGACGTCAACCGAGTTTTTGAACGGCAGGGGCTGGCCTTCGAGCTTGTGCAGGGCGAGGTGACGCGCATGGCGCCGACTGGATTGCAGGAGGCCCTGGCCGCGACGGTCTTCGCGACCGGCGACGACGACCTTAACCGCCTGCTGGAAACAGCCCGCGAGAAGTTTCTGAACAAGTCCTTAGACGTCCGGAAAGAGGGGCTCGAAAAATTGTGGGACGCGTGGGAACGCCTGAAGACAGTCGAGCCAGGTCGAGACAAGAAGGCACAGGCCAAGGCCTTGCTGGATAAGGCAACGAGGGAGCCGAATCTCCGAACCGTACTGGAGGAAGAGGCGATGGAGTTGACCGAGATCGGAAACAGATTCATGATCCGCCACACGGAGACAACCAAGACGCCCATCGCCGAATCTGCCCACGTCGATTATCTTTTCCACCGCATGTTCGCAATTATGCGCTTGCTTCTGAAATCCAGCGGTCGCGGCAGATGAGACGCCATGCCACGTATTAGCCGTTCAGCCCGACTCCTGCAAAACGCCAAAGCGGCGTTGATGTCTGCGATCGAGATTTACAACAAGCCCGCCTTCGGGTACCGAGAAGAGACATTCGCCATCCTGGCGCTGAACGCTTGGGAGCTATTGCTGAAGGCGAAGGTCCTGGAGCAGCACGGCAACCGTGCCCAATCACTCTACGTCTACTTCGCAAAGAAGACCGCGGCCGGAAAACAGTCGAAAAAGCAGTACGTCAAGCGCAACCGCACTGGAAACAAGATGACCGTCGGCATCGACGGTTGCATCGATCTCCTCGTCAAGAAGGGGGTTCTCGTTCCAGACCCCATCAGAAAGAATCTGGAGGCTCTCACCGAGATACGGGACAACGCCGTCCACTACATCAATGCCAGTCCGCAACTAGCGAAACAGGTGTTAGAGTTCGGGACAGCCTGCCTCCGCAACTTCATCGAGATCGGGAAGCTGTGGCTTGATCTGGACCTGTCCAACTACAGCCTCTATCTCATGCCAATCGGCTTTCTCCCGCCAGCGAAGGCGGCCACGGCCGTCACGATTTCGAACCACGAACAGAAGGTGGTCAACTATCTTGCTGGCCTGATGAAGGAGGGGCAAAGTAACACTCTGCAGGATTATCACGTGTCACTGGACGTCACGATTTCCTTCAAGAGAACCTCGGTTCCCGCCGTCGCAACGGTAATCGTCTCTAATAATCCCAATGACCCCAACGCCACCCAGGTCAGCCTCTCCGAGGAGGACATTCGGAAGCAATACCCTTGGGACTATGCAACTCTAATGTCGCGGCTGAAGGGCAGATACAGCGACTTCAAGGCGAACGGAGAGTACCACAACCTTCGCAAGAAGGCTGCGGCCAACGCGCAATACATGAAAAGGCGTTATCTCGACCCCGGCCAGACGAGTGGTTCGCATAAGGACTTCTTCAATCCAAACATCATCGCCGAGTTCGACAAATCGTACACGCGCAGAAGGTAGGCCGGCGGGGAGAACCGGGTAGGCCTGAGCTGCCCGACCTCCGCCGTTCTTGCGTAATCCGCTCCCCGATATGTCACGCACGCCAAACCCGCGCCCGGCTCCGCAAGCCCTCGCCTTTCCTACCCCACCAATTCCGGCTCGCTAGCGCAGGTCCCGCAACCCTTCTTTGCTTTCACGGTCAGGTTGCGCATGGCTTCTTGCGTCTCGAACGGGATGGAGAATTCTTTCTCGATCCGTTCGCGATAGACGGGGCCGGAATTGTATGCGCAGAACGGGTAGATGAGGCCGTTGGGTGCGGCATAGTGGATGACGCAGCGCTTGACGCGCTCCACGTCGTAGTTATAGGAATCCATGAAGTGCATGCCGGCCAGCATAAGTGTGCGGTAAGTGAACCCACCGGATTCGCTCTCGCCGCGGCCGTACTTCTTATCGGTCATGCCTTGCAGGGTTTGCAGGAACTTATTGAATGTCAGACCTTGCGGCGCTTTCTCTTCATGGAAGAACTTACGCAGATTGTTCCATGCCGATATCTTGGTGAAGAATTGAATCCGGCGCTTATTCGCCTTGCGGGCTAACTCGTCCATCTCACGCAGCATGGGGCCAACCTCGACGAACTGCGTCACCGGCACGGCCTTGCGATTCTGATCGACGAACAGATACGTGCCGACCGAGCAGTGTGGATGGCAGCTCAGCGTGGTGGTCTCTTCGCCGCGCAGCGCGCCGATCAGCTTCGAGAACGGCGTCACGCAGGAGAGCGGGAACCAGTCTTCGTACGGATCGGCGATGCCGGTCTGCTGCTGCACGGCGTGGGCGAAATCGGAAAGCGTGAAGCGTTTGGCTTCCAACTCATGCTTCGCGATGCGGCCGGTGAACGCGACCGGCTGGAAGCTGATGCCGCTCGAACATTCGATGTATTCGAGCGCCAGCCGTATGATGTCGCCGATCTGGTGATCGTTGACGCCCTTGACGATGGTCGGCACGTAAACGATCTTGAGGCCGGCCTTCTTCACGTTCTCGATCGCTCGCAACTTCTTTTCCCACAGCGATTCGCCGCGCGTCTTCCGGTACACCTCGTCGCAGACGCCGTCGAATTGCAGGTAGAGCGTGTGCAGCCCGGCTTCCTTGGCCTGCTCGGCGAATTCCAGATCCATGAATTTCAGGCCGTTGGTCGCCACCTGCGTGTGCGAGAAGCCCATTTCCTTGGCCAGGCGCAGCGCGTCTAGGAAGCGCGGATAGATGGTCGGCTCGCCGCCGGAAAATTGCACGATGCGGCCCGCCACCGGTTTTTGGTCGCGCAAGGCCTGCAACATCTTGCGGACAGTCTCAAAATCCGGTTCGTAGAGGTAGCCGGAGGCGTTGGCGTTGGCGAAGCAAACCGGGCAGGTCATGTTGCAACGGTTGGTCAGATCCACGTTCGCGAGACCCGTGTGGCTGGTGTGCAGGTTGCACAGGCCGCAATCTTCCGGGCAGGTTTTGGCGTCGGTTCTGGCCGGATTGGACAGCCCGCGATTGTCGCCGAAGCTCCACTCTTCCATCTTCAGGTACATTTTGGCGTCGGAGTAGATGGTGTCGCGAAAGTCGCCGTGGGTCGGGCAGGTCTTTTCCATCACCACCTTGCCGCCGTCATCAAATATCGTGGCGTCAATGAGTTGCGTGCACTCCGGACAGAGGGAGCGGGTGGTCTTGGGCAGCCCCTTCTTGAGTGGCTGGATGGGTGTGCCGGTATAGGTCGTTTCCGGCTGTAATACCTGAAATTGCGCCATGGTGAAGATTGTAAATAAGGTCTCCGCCAAAGACCATAATCAGGCTCTAAAGTGTGAATTCCGGTGGTCGTATGGGTGGTTTCGGGGGGTGAACGGTACCGGCAGTACCTACAATGGCGGTGCGGGGCAGGCGCTGTGGAGGCGGCGGGTGGGTGAACAGCGGGCGATATGAAGAAGAATACGGCAAGCTAAAGCATGCCCCACCAAGGCATTGCCGTGGCATGGTATACTGAAATCGCTGGAAGTTGATCCGCAACCCCTTCTCCCCTGACTGGCGAGTCGGCTCGCCGGTTTTCCTCCTCAAACGAATAACAACTCATGAAGAATTTTTCCGATCTCCCCCTTTCCGCCGCCCTGAAGAGCAATCTCGCCAGGAACGGCTTCACCGAAACAACTCCCGTGCAGGAGCAGGCCATTGAGCCCGCGCTGGCCGGCAAAGACCTGGTCGCCACCGCGCAAACAGGCACCGGCAAAACACTCGCGTTTGTGTTGCCCTTGATTCACCAGCTTTCTAAACTGCCACCGCAGTCCGGCGTCCGCAGCGTGATCCTCACGCCCACGCGCGAGCTCGCCATGCAAATTCACGAAGTGTTCGCAAAAATGGCCGCCGGCACCGGAATACAGGCCACTGTCGTCGTCGGCGGCGTCAGCGAGCGGACCCAATTAAACTCGATTCGCAAAGGCTCGCAAGTGCTGCTCGCCACGCCCGGCAGGCTGTACGATTTTCTGAGCCGGCAACTCGTCGACCTCAGTAAGGTCCGTATCCTGGTGCTGGACGAGGCCGACCGCATGCTGGATATGGGCTTCCTGCCGACGGTCAAACGCATCATGGCTGCCGTGCCGGCCGATCGCCAGACGCTGCTATTCTCGGCGACCATCGAAAGCTCCGTCAAGCACCTGGTCGAAACGCAAGTCCGCAACGCGGTTCGCATTGAAGTCGGTTCCACCAACAAGCCCGTCGAGCAGGTGGACTTGCACGTGTACGAAGTGGAACAGGATCGCAAATTCGGCCTGTTGCAAACGATGTTGCGCGATGAGGATGGTTCCTTCCTCGTCTTCGCCCGCACTAAGCATGGCGTGGACCGGTTGTCGAAGAAGCTCTCGCGCGATGGCGTGAAGTCCGCCGCCATCCACGGCGACCGCAGCCAGAACCAACGCAACCAGGCGCTGCGCGGTTTCCAGGAGGGCCAGTACCGCGTTCTCGTCGCCACCGACGTGGCGGCACGCGGCATTCACGTGGAGGGAATTTCCCACGTTGTGAACTACGATCTTCCACAAGTCCCGGAGGATTTCATTCACCGCGTCGGCCGCACCGCACGCGCCGGCGCACGTGGTACCGCTTCAACGTTTGCCACGCGAGCCGAGCGCGCCGATGTGGCCCACATTGAGCGCACCTTGACCACACGGCTGATCCGGCGGCCCGTCGCGAACGACATTCCCCGCGAAACGAAGACCACGGCGCCCGTCATTGTTATGCCCTCCGCGGCACGCGCACGGCAGGGGTTTTCGCGGTCGTTCGGGCCAAGCACGAAGAACCGGCGCCGCCACGCCGTTTAATCGCCAAACGGTTGGTACCAGCCGCGGCGCAGACTGCACAGTCCATTCGGCCGACGGCCCTCCCGGCTTTTCCGGCCACGGTGTAGACGAGCAGGACTGGTTGTAACAGCGGTCCACCGCGCGCTGCATCCGTACTGTATTGCTATGCAGAGTGCGGCGGACGTCGTCTCGTCCGTTGGGGTTCCTCGATTCGCGCCGGCGCTATACTGAAGAAAACCCGCCGCCATGATTTGCTTCGCCAACGCGCGGCCAGTAGTCCAAGACTATGTCTAAGCGCTTCACTCTGACCGAGGCCGAGCGGTTGCTTTCGCGGGTTGAGCCTTTGCTGCGGAGCGCCATCGACCTCAAGAGCGACCTCGATCGGGCGCAGGGCGAGCTGGCCGAATACCGCGAGCGCGTGGCCTTGATGGGCGGTGTGAAGCTGGACCGAGACCGCGTACTGGCGGTTCGGACACGCAGCGAAACCGCCGCGTCCCACCTGCGTTCCGCCATCGAGCAGGTGCAGAGCCTGGGGTGCGTGATCAAAGATCTGGAGACTGGCTTGATCGACTTCCCTACATTGCTGCGCGGCGATGAAGTGTACCTATGCTGGCGGCTGGGCGAGCCGGGCATCGCGTTCTGGCACGGCGTGGATGAAGGCTTTCGCGGACGCAAGCCGGTCGACCGCGATTTTTTGGATAATCACACCGGCGACTGAGCCCTCATGCAGCGCGGAACCCAGGAAATCGAAATCAAGCTAGCGGTGCCGGATGTGGCGTCCGCGCGGCGCCTGCTGCGCAACGCGGGATTCCGCGTGTCGCGCCGCCGCGTCTTCGAGGCCAATACGGTTTTCGACACCGCGGACCGCCGGCTGCGCCAGGCGGATCTTCTGCTGCGCGCGCGGGAAACCGCCAGCCGGGACACCTTCACGTTCAAGGGCGCGCCGATTGCCGCAAGACATAAGACCCGCGAGGAACTCGAAATCACCGTATCGAGCGCCGCCACCTGCGGCGCGATTCTTCAGCGTCTCGGCTACGAGGCGACATTTCGATACGAGAAATATCGCACCGAATTCCGTCTACCCGGCACCTTCGGCGTCGCGACGCTGGATGAGACGCCGATCGGCATCTACATGGAGCTGGAGGGCACTCCGCGCTGGATCGACCGCATGGCCCGCCGTCTTGGGTTTGCCGAACGGGACTTCATCACCGCCAGTTACGGTCGCCTCTACCTGGACTGGTGCGCTGCGCACAACATACAGCCGGGCCACATGGTGTTTCGATAGGGTCGCCCGATTCAATCGAGTGCAGCGCCCAGGCACGGGCCTTGACCCGAACCGGCGCGCCACGCCCCGTTCCACAAGACCATCGCATGCGCGCCGCGGTCACTTGCGGAGGATCTTGTCGATCGCTTTAGCGAGAGCGGAGAACTCAGCCCGAGCGGGGGAATCGGGAGCATACTCGGCCACAGTCAAGCCTTGGGACACGGCCTCCGCCACCACCACGCGCTGTCCGATGGCCGGCAGCACCTTCTTTCCCATATCGTTGAGCGCGGAGGCGAGACCGCGGCTGAGGTTGGTGGACATCAGAACTTTGCACGGAACGAAGCGGATGCGCGGTTTCTTCGACCGGCGTTCGGCACGCGCTTTGAGCGCGAGCGACAGGGCTTCCTTAAGCGCGAAAAGGTCGAGTGGGGACGGGCCGCAGGGGAGCAACACCAGGTCGGCGGCGAGGGCGGCCTGGTATGCCACTTCGGGCATGCCGGGCGGGGTATCGATGAGCACGATATCGGTGTCTTCGGCAGCCTTGCGGGCGCGCACGCGCAATGTGTCGGCGCTGGGCAACTTCTCGACGGAGCGCGACAACATGCCGTCGCCCTGCCCGGCCCAGGCCACCATGCTGTGTTGCGGGTCGGCGTCGAGGATGGCGACGCTGCGTCCCATGGCGGCGAACTCCGCCGCGAGATTCCCCACGATGGTGGACTTGCCCACTCCACCCTTGCGCCCAGCCACAGCGATGATAGCCATAGAGGTACATGATAAGACAAGATGGGCAGTTAATCCACTTGGCGTCGGCCAAGGGGTCTGCGACATGGAAGTGAGCGGCTTAGTCACTCAATCGGAGCCGCGACCGTCAGGGAGCGGTCGCCAGCCGCGTGTTCGGCCGGCGCTCCCTGACGGTCGCGGCTCCGTCTGAAGTACTGACTACGCCCAGATTCGTGCAATTGGCCAGCGTCTGGGTGAATCGCCTCACTTCTGTGTCGCACATCCTCGGCCAAGTGAGAGTGGGCCAGCGTGCGGGCGGGGCAGCGCGTGCTCGGTCCGGACAGTGACTGAGGGGACGGATTAGTGGGCTGGCGACGCCAGCGCTTCGGGATGTTTGATGGGCGCGGCTGAGGGTGCAGTTGGTGTGCTCGCCGGCTTGGCCGGCGCGTCAGCGGCGTCGGCGGACGCGGCCGGGAGCTTGACGGCTGAATCGGCGTGTTTGGCCGGCGCATCCGCAGGTTTCGCTGCCTGATCGGCAGCCTTAGCGGTTGAAGCGGCGGGCTTGAGGCCGGCTCGGGTGAGCACGGCGTCCACGTAGTCGCGGGTTTCCTGAAGATCGGGCACGCCGCCGGAATCGTCGACATTCTGTGGCCCGGCGTTATAGGCACCCAAAGCCTGCGGCAGGTCGCCCTTGTACTTATCGATGAGCTGTTTGAGGTAGCGGGCTCCGGCGTCGACACTTTGCTTCGGATCGAACGGGTCGGCAACGCCCAATTCGGCGGCGGTTTCCGGCATGAGTTGCATGAGTCCCTGCGCTCCTTTCGCCGAGACGGCGCAAGGGCGGAATGCGGACTCCCGCTCGACGACGGCGCGGATCAGTTTGGGCTCCAGGCCGTTCTGCTTGGCGGCGTCATCGATCAGCGGATTGACAAGCTTTTCTTCGAGCGGATCGCAATCCGGCGGATCGGCTATCTCACGGCGGGGTTTCTCATCCAGCGGCATCAGCCACAGGCCGAGGTTTTCGGCTTGTTTGCGAATGGCAGCGCGCTGCAGTGCGATGGCCGCTCGCTGCAATTCGGCGGCGGTGGGAGCCGGTTTAGCTGCGGCTGTGGCTGCGGCGCCGGCGGGCGGCGTGCCGATTGCCGCCGGCGTAGTCGCGGTGGCGGGTGCGCTCGAGGATACGGGAGGAGCCTGTGCCAACGAGCTCTGGGAGAAGCCGCTTAACAATAGAACAACAGATACGACCCAGGCATGGAACGGGGGAAGATCTGAGAATGAGCGGTCGGATGGGCGGGCCTTTGGATCCGATAACCACTGATGGTCACGCCTGAGGCTCGAGTCGATATCCAACGCAGGAGTGCGACCGGTGGGGTGCGCGAGGATGATGGCGTACTGCCCGCTTTGCCCCGCTGGCGTTCTCCAACTTGTCGTCTGGGACGAGCTCGTTCCGAACCGTCTCATTCTGCACAGTTATCGGCCGAAACGGCGGCCCGCAACAGGTGTGCCGGTCAAGGCCAGTTGTGACCGGCAAGCCCACACGGAAGCGCGCGGTGACGATGGCGTAACCTGTTGAAGGCAAAAACCATTTACAATAGGTACTTATCTTGCCGAGGTTTTGTGAATGCGAATCCCAGCCGCTCTATGTCTATACGTCTTGATGTGCTCCGCCGGAGCTTACGCGCAGCCCATTTCCGGGTTTGGCGCGATTACGGGGAAGGTGCGTGACATATACGGAGATGGTATTCCGGATACCACGGTGACCATCACCAACCGCGAGTTGGGGTTGCGGCTGGTTCTGATCACGACCGACGACGGCGTCTTCTACGCGCCGACGCTGGCGCCGGCCGCGGGATACGCGGTAAAGATCACGCGCAAAGGGTTTGCCAGTTGGGACGCATCCGGGCTGAAGGTGCCGGTGGGCGAGACCGTGAACTTCCACATCGTTTTGCATCAGACGGCTCCGGGGACGAAGCCGCAAACCGGGCAGGCGCCAGGCGTGCAGGACACCAAGGGCGGCGTGACGGAGCTAGTGAGCCGCGATGAGATTGAGGATTTGCCGCTGAGCGGGCAGCACGTGGAATCGCTGGTCGCGCTTTCGCCCCTGGCGACGCTGGGCGGAACGCCGGATACGATCGGCTTTCGCGGCAGTCCGTCCTCGGACGTAGCGATGGTGGACGGGTTGAATGCGAGCGATGGGTATTACCTCAACAAGGCCGATCCGCTTCGTGCGTTTCCGGCGGAAGCGGTGGACAGCGTCCAGGTGATCGCTTCGACGTCGCCGGTCGAGTACAACCACACCGGCGGTATTGCCAACGCGGCGACGCGGAGGGGCGGCGAGAATTTTCATGGCGAGGTGTACGGGTTTTACCGCAATGGCAGTTTCGATTCGCCGGACCGTTACGATCCGAGCTTCCGGCCCGACGATAAGCAGGAGACGGAGGGAGCCAACGCGGGCGGCCAGGCGCTGGAGCGGCTGTATGTCTTCGCGGACCTGGAAGCGTCCAGCGGGAGTTCGGAAGCCATCAATCGCATCACGAACCCGCTCCTCGCCGATCCGAATAGCGTCGCGGTGCTGACTTCGCGCTGCGGGGCGCCGGCGACGTCGGTGCAATGCACGGCGGCCGAGAAGTTCATCCAGTCGCAGATGAACGTGACGGTGCCGCGCTCGCAGAATTATTTGACCGGTCTGGCGCGCGCCGATTACCACTGGACCGATCGCACCACCCTCAACCTGGTGGCGGACGCGCAGCGTTACCACGCACCCAACGGAGCTGGCCAGTTGGCGGTGTCTCCAAACGGCGGCCTGCTTGGCGGCAATGGCAACTTGAGTGAAGAGACGGCATTCGCGAACGCCGGCTGGACCTCGCAGTTGGGATCGAATATGGTCAACCAACTGCGCCTCGGCTGGTACAAGGACCGCATCTCGGTGGACCCGGAGACCCAGCAATTTCCTTCGACGGGCAATATAGGGCTGACGGTGGCAGGGGTGAGCCTGGGTGCGAACCCGAACGCGCCGGGAGTCGTCCCGAGCGAACAGCGCTATCAGATCGTGGAGAATTTCACCGTGGCAACGGGTGCCAACATCGTGCGTATCGGGGTGAGCGCGACGCGATCCCAGGACTGGATTCACCAGATCTACAACGCGGATGGCACTTACACGTACCCATCGCTGACTGCCTTCGCGGAGGACTTCAGCTCCAACAAGAGCAACCTCAAAGACTACACCCTGTTTACGCAGGAGTTCGGCACCACGGCGCGGAATCTGAGAACGATGTCGTACGGGTTCTACGGGCAGGACGATTGGAAGGTTTCGCGCAAGTTCCAGGTGGAGCTCGGCCTGCGCTGGGACAAGGTGAAATTGCCGCAGCCGGTCGATTACAGCACCGTTTACTACCAAACCGGATCCATCGCCTCGCCCAATATGACGCTGCAGCCGCGCGGGGGTTTTTGCTACCTGCTAAATGACCGCACGGTGGTTCGCGCCGGCTTCGGCATGTATTACACGCCGTTTCCGACGCAACTGATCGACGCTCTGTTTTTGGGCAATGGGATATACCAGGCCAGCATCAGCGTGAATCCGAATCAAAGCGGTGCACCGGTGTTTGCCCACGTGGTGGGGAGCGCCACGACCATTCCCAACGGAACGAGCGACATCACTTTCGGCAACGGCAAGTTCCGCAACGAGAACCGGCAGATCGGAACCGTCGCCATAGAGCGCAGTCTGGGAAGAAACACGACCGTCTCCATCGACTATGTCAACGCTCGCGGCCTGCACCTGTGGACGGCCGAAGATCTGAATCTGAATCCGTCGATCATCGATAAGACGTATACCATCGACAACGCCGCCGGCACCGCGGTCGATTCGGTGCTGCTGCCAATCACCACCAGCAAGAGCAGCACGCTGTACGGCCAGGTGTACAACATTGTGAACAACGGAGCCTCCTGGTACCAGGCAGGCGTGGCGCAATTCCGCAAGCGGATGTGGCACGGCCTGAGCGTCGATGGATCTTACACCTGGCAGCAGTTGCTCGACACGCAGAGCGGGCCGCTGATCTTCAACACCGTGCCGTTGAGCAGCTACAACGGCAATTACATTCTGGATAAGGGCAAGTCGAATCTGGACCAGACGCAACGCGGGGTGGTGAAGCTGGTCTGGGAGCCGACGCTGACCAGCAGCAAGTCTACCGTGGCGCGGTTCGCGCTGAATGGCTGGAAGCTCTCGGCCATCGCCACGATCGCGACGGGGCTGCCGGAAACGGCTCTGGTGCAGGTCAACGGCCAGCAGTTTGTCGGCATCTCGATGTCGTACACCAGTTCGATGACCGGCACGGGCGGCTGGAACCGCATGCCGCTGGACCAGATCAACAGCCTGTCGACGGGCGCAATGCACCCGGTAAATCTGCGGCTGACGCGCGGCCTGCCATTCACGGAACGGTTCCGCGGCGAGCTGATGTTCGAAGCGTTCAACGCGTTCAACTCGCAGTTCAATACCAGCGTGAATAACGTGGCCTATGTGGCGCAGTCGGGCGTGCTGAAGCCGGTGACGGGTTTGGGCGACGGCAACGCGAGCTGGGGCTCGATCGACGGCACCAACGCGCGGCGGATGCAGGTGGGCTTCCGGCTGATGTTCTGAAAACGGGATTGGCCCAGCGGACGGTTGCGGCTGGGGCTCCACCCCGCCGGGATACTCCGGTCGACATCCTTCGATAGTTGCTTTTGTTGTATAGTGGAAGAGGGAAGCAACTATGTCAACCAAGACCGTCACGCTGACCGTCACGCTGGAACCGCGGAACATCGCGGCGTCCGTCCAGTCCCTGAGGACGGAGTTCGCCAAGGCCAATCTGGCCGGCGTAAAGACGATGAACCGAAGAGGCGATGTCCACGTGGAGATGCCGATCGCGCGTCTCGCGGACTGCCAATTCGCCTGTGATCGAGAGCGGTGCTCCTGGAAAACGCGCGACAAGAAGGTAATCGTCGTGCATTCGAAGGGCTACGGGATGGAGCAACAGACGCATCACAAAGCCATTCGCGTGGTTTTCCGGCAACTGCACGCGGACTCCGCGCCCGCGCCCCGAAAGAAGACCAGCGCCATTCGCAGCGCATTCTGGGAGCGCTCTTTGCGAGCCATCACGGAGCTTCAATCGCTTGACGAAACGAAGTTGGCCGAAGCAGTGCAGGCGCCCACGGACTACAGCGTGTTGTTGTCCGCCCTCAACACGGAAGAGGCCCTCGCGACGATGCGCGCTTACGATCCGCTGGCAAGCGCCCGTATCCGGGGACTCGAAGCGAAACGGGAACTGGTAGAGGCCGAAGGTGGCTGCCTGTCTTCAGCCGAAATGGCCAAGGCGCTGCGGATCACCCGTCAGGCGGTCGACAAGCGCCGAAAGGAAGGACAGCTCCTGGCGGTGGAGCTGGGCAAGAAGGGGTTTCGCTATCCGGCTTGGCAGATGGGCCTGCCCAATCTGGAAAAGGTGCTCGGCGCTCTCGGAGATCGGGACGGTTGGGAACGACTCGCGTTTTTTCTGAACCCGAGTGCGCTGCTGGACGATCGAACTCCGCTAGACATCCTGCAAGAGCGAGGGCACCCGATCGGCGACGTACTTCTTGCAGCTTCGGTTTACGGAGAACAGGGGGCATAACCAGGTTCATGTTCCGTCCGCCGCCTGCCGACCTGCACAGCCGGGAACCACTGATTCGTCGTGCTGCGGCCGGTGCGGTTTGGTGCCGAAGCCACCGGGTGACGGACGGCGCCGTCTTCTTCGGAAAGACGCAAGCGCAGCGGTGGGATGCGCCAAAAGGCGACTACGGCGTTCTATACCTGGGCGCCGACGAGCGCTGCGCATTCATGGAATCGATCGGACGCGGCGTGCTCAAGACCAGATTGGTCCCGGCCTCTCAGCTCACCGGCCGCCAGCTATCGAAAATCCGGTTCTTGAAGGCATTGCGGCTGGTGGACTTGGTAGCCTCAGGCGGGCTGACCCGCCTTGGGGCGGAGGGGAGCCTGGTAAACGGTTCCGGATACCACAACTCTCAGAGATGGTCGGACGCACTAAGATCTCACCCCACGAAGCCGGATGGGATATTCTACCGTTCTCGTTACGACCCGGCGTTGACGGCGTGCGCGCTTTTCGATCACTGTCATTCCCTGATCGAGGTCGCGGAGAACTGCGGAACCTGGTCGAGCCAACCGGAGCTGTTGGGAACCATTCTCGACCACTACCGCTTCGGAACCGATTTGTGAATTGGGCGGGTTGCCCTTGTCGGGACCTGAAACGCTGCATGCTCCACCCAGGCGTGGTGTTAATCTGAATCGGAGGCCATTTTATGGTCGTCGGGGTTGCCAGGGAGATCAAGGACCACGAGACTCGCGTGGGACTGGTTCCTAGCGGCGTCATCGCGCTCCGCGAAGCGGGGCACGAGGTGCTGGTGGAGGCGGGGGCGGGCGAAGGCAGCTCCATCACGGACGAAGAATACGCTCGGGCCGGCGCGCGGATTGTCGAAACGCCTGCTGAAGTCTGGACCAAGGCCGATCTGGTCGCCAAGGTGAAAGAACCGCAGCCGGCCGAGTATGGCTTTTTCCGGCCGGGGCTGGTGCTGTTCACGTACCTGCACCTGGCGCCGCTGCCGGAGCTCACAAACCAGCTTTTGGACTCCAAAGTCAGTGGCGTGGCGTATGAGACCATACGCGAGGGCGATGGCTCGCTGCCGCTGCTGACGCCGATGAGCGAAGTGGCCGGGCGGATGAGCGTGCAGGTGGGGGCGCAATATCTCGAAAAACCCAACGGCGGCCGCGGCATTCTGCTGGGCGGCGTGCCGGGTGTGGCGCCGGCCAACGCAGTGATCCTGGGCGGCGGCGTGGTGGGGACGAATGCGGCCAAGATGGCTCTCGGGCTGGGTGCGCACGTCACCATCATCGACCGCAATTTGAACCGGCTACGCGAGCTCGACGACATCTTCAACGGGCAAGTGGTGACGCTGGCTTCGAATGCGCTGACCATCCGCGAGAATCTGAAGACCGCGGACCTGGTGGTGGGTGCGGTGCTGATTCCAGGCGCATCGGCGCCGAAGCTGGTGAAGCGCGAAATGATTGCCGGCATGAAGCGCGGTGCGGTGGTAGTGGATGTGGCGATCGATCAAGGCGGGTGCGTGGAAACGGCGCACGCGACCACGCACAGCGACCCGGTTTACCTGGTGGATGGCGTGGTGCACTACTGCGTCTCGAATATGCCTGCGGCGGTGCCGCACACATCGACATTCGCGCTCACCAACGCCACGTTTCCCTACTTGCTGGAACTGGCCAAATGCGGTCTCGAGGCCGCCTGCGAGAGGCACGCGGCACTGCGCGAAGGCGTCAACACGTATCGGGGATATGTGACGCATCGCGGGGTGGCGGGATCGCAGGGACGGCAGTGGTGTGCGCTGGCTGCGGTGGAGTAAGCTCGGGAGATATGCCAGCCGAAGAGTCCGAAGCGGCTGCACGGCCGCTGACCGCGTTGAGCGAGGACGAGACGCTGTTCCAGTCCACTGTGCGCAAATTCGCGCGCGAAGAGATACGGCCTTACGTGCGCGAGATGGACGAAGCGGGCGCGTTCCGCCACGACCTCCTGCGGCAGCTCTTCGCCTTGGGCCTGATGGGGATCCAGATCCCGGAGGAATACGGTGGGCAGGGCGGCACCTTCTTTCAA
>Ga0074045_10000837_pt1 | contig 30202 bp, 27 predicted proteins | sample BogForMeECP23OM2_FD_94442 | JGI IMG/M metagenome (GOLD analysis project Ga0074045, IMG submission 94442) | Bog forest soil microbial communities from Calvert Island, British Columbia, Canada - Bog Forest MetaG ECP23OM2 | ecosystem: Environmental > Terrestrial > Soil > Wetlands ...
GAACGTTGCACGGCGTGACCCGGTTTCAAATTGCCCCCTGCAGGGAGGGACCATGGTTAGGCACCGGACGTCGCCCCGAAACGGCTGCTTCTCGGCGAGCGAGCAGCTCTTTTTCGATTTCAGAGTAACCCGGAGGGATGCGGGGCAGCGCGGGCGAAGCGGTGCAGACGCATGAAAACAGGGGCGGAGATTTTTCGCGAGAGGGCGTGAACGGCGGTCGAGGCGCATTCGGAAACTGGGTAATTGGTGACTGTCCCCTTCTGCAGACGCGGCTCACATTGACGCGAACGAGGCTGGTGCGGGATACTGTTGGCCGTCATTTGAAGGTCAAGAAGGAGATCTCGGACAAAATGCTTGCCGCCGCTATCGGAGCTGCAGGGACGGTCATCCCGGAGTCGATTCACCCCAAACGGCCGCCCCGGCTGAAATCTCTTGGGTACATCGCACTGGTGTTTTTGATCTGCCTCACGGCCGGCGGCCGCGACCAGCCCTACTCCGGCCCGTCCTCGACTCCCGTCGTCGACCCCGGACTCCCTCGCCTACCCCCGACCTACCCTGCCCCCCCTCGCCTACCTCCCCGCCGCCCCTACTATGTGGACTGCTCCGCCGCGAGCAACGGCACTGGGGCTGAATCCAGCCCATGGAATACGTTGGCGTCGGTCAGCACCATGACTTTCAAACCTGGAGATAAGATTCTCTTCAGTCGCGGAACAACCTGCAGCGGCATATTGGAGCCACTTGGGTCTGGCACCACCCGCTCGCCCATCGTGATCGACGCCTACGGCACCGGGCCTCAGCCGATCATCGATGGCGGAATGAACACTGCAGCGGTGCAATTGATCGGCCAGCAGGGATGGGAGATCAACAATCTGGAAGTAGTCGGCGGCAATTATTATGGCGTCAATATCGCCGGCACCGCCCCGAACACGGCATATTCTCACTTCCGGCTGACCAATCTAAACCTCCATGGCGCGCATCACCCCGCCGTTGAGAGTGACTCGGGAGAGGTTTTTATTACGATCGGAAATGCCGGGGAAACGATCAACGACATTGTGATCGATGGCGTGATAGCCCATGATAGCCAGGTCTTCAACGGCATTTTCATCGATGCGGGGGTGTTCCCGACTTCGACATCGCCTGCGCTGCTGGGGAACGACATCACCGTACAAAACTCCTCTGTGTACAACATCTCTGGAATAGGCATCACGCTCTTTGTCGTCACCAACGGCCTGATGCAGAACAATGTGGTTCACAACACCGGGCAATGCCCTCTCACCCCCGGATGCGGTGCCAACACCCCCGGTGGACTGATGGATCTGTATTGCCACACCTGCATCATCCAAAACAACGAGTCATACGACATTCAAGACTATAGTCCGTGGGATGGCGGTGACTTTGACATTGACGTCTGGAACACTGACAATATCGTCCAATACAACTACGGCCATGATTCCATCGGCTACTGCGTCTCCGTGTTTAGCGCGTACAATCTCGTCAACACCGGCAGCATCATCCGGTATAACGTCTGCTCGAATAATGCGCGGTTGCCCAACAGCCCCGATTCGGGTGAGATTTTCTTGAACACGAACGGCGCAACGGTCAGCGGGATCCTCGACGGCGTACAGGTTTACAACAACACCTTTTATTGGAACCCCGCCACTCCGGGCCCCGCCTTCAACACCGTCAACGCTAATTTCAGCGGCACCAATCCCAATTCTTTCAAGAACAACATCATTTACTCCACGGTGCCGTATCTGGTGCAGACCACATCGGATTTCGTCCTCGACAACAACATCTATTGGATCGTCGGCGCGGTGCCCGACTGGAATTTCAACGGCGTCGATTACAAGGATCTCGCCTCGTACCAGGCAGCTACGGGCCAGGATGCGCACAGCCTCTTCACCGATCCCATGCTCAACACGCCGTCCTATCACAGTGTGGCCCGACCGAGTGCGGCTTTCACGCTGTTGCCGGGATCGCCGGCGATCGGCGCCGGGACCGACGTCTGCAGCGGCAATGCCGGCACATGTTCGATGGGCACTCAGGATTTCTGGGGCAATCCGCTGCCTACTGGCTCCGGCTACAACATCGGCGCGTGGCAATGAAGGCCGCACCATGCCGGTGACTGTCTCGGGTGCGAAAAGCCGCGCGCTGGTCTTGCCGTTCTGCGCGGTCTCTATCCTCACCCTGACCATCCCCTGCCGATCCGGGCCGGTCACTTTGCCTGATTTCACTCTGCCGGATGTCCGCGGCGGCGCATTCCATCTTCGCGCCCTGCCCGCGCAGCCTCTCCTTCTCGCGTTCCTGCAAACGGTCCCCGACACCGCCGACACTCCTTCGCGCAATCAAGTCGTGTTCCTGGCCAGCATGGCCCAGCAATACGGCCCACGCGGACTCAGAGTCGCAATTGCCGATGCCTCGGTTCTCGTGGCTGGCTCGCAGCCGTCGCATAATGCCGTCCTCAACGCCAGCTACGACTGGCACCTCAGGTTCCCCTTGCTGCTCGACCAGAATGGTCGGCTAGCCCGTCAACTTGGAGTCAAAGAGGTTCCCGCCACGTTCCTGATTGCTATCGACGGGACCATCGTACAAAGGTGGCAGGGGCGAACCCTGCCCGCGATTCTTGCCCAAGGGATCGAGAGACTGCTGGGCGGCCCGCTCGGACAAGTGCCTCGATTCTCTCTTGTAATTGCCCGTAAGCTATTGATTCGAAATACGCGACAGAATGGCATTTTCATGCTCGCGGTTGTCGCGCCGCGCGACATGGCCTGAACTGTCCCCAGGGGGAAGCGGGGCGACGCTATTCCCAATTCGTGGTTCCGTCGAACTTCAGAATAGCGTCGCCCGTTCGCCCGACAGCGCTACGCTGGCGCGGGCGCACCGGCTGGCGGCGCTCCCGGCTTGGCGGGCAGCGCGGCACGGAGCGCGCCGCTTTCGGCGGCCATTAGGTTGGCCAACATCCTGGCGTGCGGCCCGCCGGGAAGCAGCAGGATGCGCGCACTCGAGGCCAGCATGCGCTGGGTCTCCAGGACGTCGAACAAAACGTCGGCGACGGCGGGCTCCTTGGAGATTTCCTGGAAGGCCTGCCCCAACGTGGCGGGACGGATGGCGGCCGCCTTGGCAAACTCGATGGCGGCCTCGCGCTCGGCCGAACTGGTGATCACGCTCACCTGGTTGGCGCCGGTCTGCTTGATGGCGGAAGTTACCTGGCGCAACCGGTTGACCACCTTCTCCTCGATCTGGTGGATCATGCCGGCATCGCGGAAATGCACCTTGCGGATGTAGACGCTGCCGAGCTGGTATCCCCATTCGGTGGACTTGCCAGTTACCTCGGCGCGCACGGTCTGGCTCATGTTATGGCGGGTTTGCAGCATCTCGGCAAGCGGCATGTTGCTGAGGCAGCGTACGGTCGAGTTGCTGACGTTGGCGCGTAGCGAGCCGCGCGGATCGGTGTTCTTGAACAGGTAACCGACCGGATCGCTGACCCACATCTCGTACCAGATGCCGATGCCCATCGGCGCTCCTTCCTCGGAATTCACCGGCTGACTGCGCTGGTATTCCTGATCGAGACGCAAATCGAGAACGTAGCAGGAACCGAGAATATTAATGAAGAACGCCGAGACACCCAGCTTGGCGGGAAGGAAGTGGAGGCCGGGCTCGTCGAGAATCCCGGCGACCTTGCCGAACAGCACGTACACCCGGCAGCTACGCTCCTGAACGATGGCGTAGAGGCCGAACAGGCGGCACAAACCCAGCAGCACGGGTTCGGCGATGAACAGGCCGATGAAGACGATCAGCACGGCCGTAAGCAGTCCTACGATAGGCGTGTCCATTACTTTCCAGCCTCCAGATAAATTTGCTGCGCCTTATCGAACAGCGCCAGCCGCACGTTTCGCAAGTAAGCGCCCAGTACATTGGGGCCACCCTTGCACAGCGTGGACAGTTCGGCGGCAAGCGACTTGATGGGTTCCACCTCGGCCTGCGCGCGGAGGGTTTCGATCTCGACGGCGCGGCGGGATTGCACGACGCGCTGATCGGCGGCGGCCTGCGCCAGGCTGATATCGCTGGACACCTGGTTATGGGCGGTGTTGATAGCGGCCAGCGCGGATTCGACGTCGGGCGGCGGGTCGATGCCGGTGATCAGGGAGGCGTCGAAGATGACGCCGTAGCGCGCCGGTGTGGTGCGGCACTCATGGTCCATGTACTCGTTCAAATCGCGTAGATTCTTGCGCAGGTCGTTGATCGAGACGCCGGTCATCTCGCCGCCGGCCAATGGTGCGGCGCCAGCCGGGGTTGCGTCGGCGGCCAGCGCGACCGGCTTGGCTTCGAAATTGGCGATGTGCTGGCGCAGTACCGAAACAAAATACGCCATCACATGGACAAAGGGCTTTTTGATGCCGAACAGGAATGCGTATAGGTTGGCCTCGCTGACACGGTAGCGGATCTGCCCGGTGAGGCCGGTATTGAGCTGGTCCTTGGTGACCGCCTCCAGGCGAGCGCCGGCATCGTTGGCCGAGGGGTCTTCCAGGTCGATCGCCATGTTGATGGTCATGGTGGCGATAGAGACCTTGTGAATCTTCTCCCAGGGCATCTTAAAGTAAGGTCCGCCGGGTGGAACCACGCGGACCTGCGGATACGAGTAGCGCGAGCGTTCGTCGGGGAGGAGAAACTCCGCGATGGGATCGTCGAGCGTGGTCTTGCCTCCGGCAACCCGCACGGCCCTGCCATAGCTGGTCTTGACCGCGCGCTCGTTCTGATCCACCGTGTAAACGCCCATCACAAGAAAACGAAGCACAAACCAGGCGGCTAGGCCGATTAGTGCGCCAATTAGAGCTTGCATGAATACCTCAACGGTAGTATAGCCGCAGATGTTACGTTTTCGACCCGTGCAACTTCTTTTCGCGCTGGATTCCGCGTCGGTTGTGCCAGCGGGCCACCAACTCTGCTATGAATATAAAGAACGAACTTGAGCGCACCGGGCATACCCTCAACGGCGGTGGGCTGGAAGTTCAGAAAACCGGCCGGCTTTGTAACGGCAGAGTCATTGTGTTCACTATCCGGGTAGAGGGCAATTCAATGGATCACGCTGCCGCAGTCAAAATGGGCGCCTCCGAGAGATACGCAACCGGGGATCTATCCGGGACCGAGCGGGACGAATTCGAAGCGCATTTTGCCGATTGCAGGCCGTGCCTGAACGATGTCTGGACCGCGTCGGCCTTTGCCGCCAACGCGCGGGCCGTTTTCGAGGACAGGCTGTCGCGGAAGCCGGAGCCGGAGCCGACACGGGCGGGCTGGTTGACCTGGCTGCGGTTACAAACCGCGGTGCCCGCGTTTGCCGCGGTGGTATTGGCCGTGGTGGCCGGCTACCAGGCTAAGGTGACGATTCCATCTTTGCGCACACCGCAGGAGATTGGGGCTGCGGTGCCGCTGGACGACGCGACGCGTTCGACGCCGCGCGCGGTCGAAGAGGGCAGCCCTCTCCATTTTGAAATCGCCGTGGTTCCGCAGCCGGGAACCGGGCGTCTTTGGGTGGAGCTGGTTGACGGATCGGGTAAGATGTGGAACGGTGGTTTTCTCGCTAACCCGGCTTCCGGCGAGCCGCTGGCGGTCCTTTTCCCGGGCAAGCCGGGCCCAGGCCATTACTCCGTCGTAGTGCGCGCCGGCGAGTCCGGCCCGCAACTGGCGCGCGGGGAATTCGACATTCAGCCAAGGACACACTAGCAGATGAGCAATTATCCGAGCAGGTACTTCCGATTCTCCGGGCATTCACTTGGCGTTGCGGCGCTGTTCCATCAACTCGATGAGGAGCATAACCTCAACCACGTGATTCCCACGTTGGGCGCGAGCGTGCTGGCGGTGACCGGCGGCGTCGCGCAGGCGACCGTTAAGAACTACGCCTACACCGTGGACCATCCGCGCAAGCGAACCCTGCTTTCGGTTCGCAAGGTGGAAACCGCCGCGCACGGCCGCGACCTCGGCGGGCATTACGAGACCGAGGTGGAAGCCGACATCGAAGATCTCCGCGTGGTGGACAAACTGAACATTGGCTACATACGCCTGCATTTCCTCTCCGCCCGCCCCAACGAAGGCGATGACGCCGTTTCGGCGATCAGTACCAAGGGCAGCCGCATCGAGGGCCTCCAGATGGGCAACGTTAAGGCGGAAGTGATTCTGGACGAAGAACCTCTGCTTTCGTGCGGAAACGCCGATCAACTCGCCGAGTTCTACAACAAGCAGACGGACGATTACCGGAAAGCCAATGGCTGGCGCTTCGCGCTCGAGCCGGCATCTGAGGGCAAATGTAAGTGCTGCCGCGAGCACAAATTCTCGCTGGTGCGCGAGATCCGTCTCTCCGGGCCGGAACCCGAAAAGCAGAAGATCTCCGTGGACGGTTACACTATCCACTGGAAGGGTTTCGGTAAAATCGTTCTCGGTGAGGTCCACGTCAAATGCCACGACCGCCGCATCTCGCTGGTCCGTCTGGCCATGGGCTGTGACGCGGGTGGTCACGGCACGGCTGGCGGCGGCCAGTCGAACGGCGTCTTGGGGAACTAAGTTCGCCACGGTCGCCTTGTGCGGCCTATTGCTTCCACTTGTTTCCTGTTCCCGGACCGAACCGGCTCGGCAGGCCTACGCGCGCGCCTGGGCCGCCTATGTTGCCGGCGATCTTGAGACGGCCGGCCGCGAAGCGTCCTCCTACGCCACGCGCGCGCAAAGCCAGCCAGATTCCTACTGGGTCTTGAGCCTCAAGCTGCTCGATGCCGAGGTGTCGAACGCGCAATCCAAATGGAACCGGGCCCGCGATCTTCTTTCGACGCCGATCCCGGCCAAGCCGGAACTGGGGCAGCTCGAAGTCCGGCGCCTGATCGATCTGGCAACAGCGGAGATTCAACTGAGCAGCGAGACGCCGGCGGTCGCGAGGATGTTGGCGCAGGCCCGGGCCGCGATCCGCGACCCCGAACAGCGCATCCGGTTGGATCTGACCGAAGGTGTGGCGGCAATGGCCGAACGCCATCCGCAGGCTGCCCAGCAGTCGTTTAGCGCCGCGGCCGATCGAGCCGCGGAAGGGGGCTTCGTCTACTGGCAGGCGCAAGCGCTGAATAATCTGTCCTATGCCCTGAAGAAGCTCGGGCGGTACGAAGAGTCGGTCGATGCCGGCCAGAGGGCCTTGGCCGTTGCCGAAAAGCTGGGCGCGCGCCGCGTGGCCGCCATGGCGCACGCGAACCTGGGTTCGGCGCATGCCATTCTCGGGGACTTCGATAACGCCATCGAACACCAGCGGCAGGCCGCCGCTATTTTTGATGCGATTGGCGCGCGATCGAACCTGATGATCACGCTCGGCGAGTTGGGCCTGGCGTACTATGGCAACGGCGATTTCCCGAATGCGATCTCCAACTACCGGAAAGCGTACGATGCCGCCCTGGCAATCGGCAGCCAGCAGGCTGCCGCGCGGAATGCCGGGAATCTTGCACTGGCCTTCATCGGTGCAAGTCAATGGGACCGGGCGGAGGAGTGGAACGAGCGCGCCACCGAACTCGCCCGTGCGCTCGACGCGCGCGATACGCTTCCGTTCCTGGAACGGAATCGCGCCCGGATCGCCGTGAACCGAGGCGACTTCCCAACCGCTTCCAGAATTGCTCAGGAACTATTGCACGCCGCCGGCACGCCGCCCAACGTCCGTTGGGCATCGTGGAGTGTGCTGAGCGTGATAGCCGGCAAAGCGAAACGCCTCGCGGAAGCCGGCCGGTGCGATGCACAGGCGCTGCGGATCATCGAGTCCACGCGCAGCGACCTATTGGATCCCAACCACCGCATGACGCTGCTCTCGGAACTGATGCCGTTTTACCGCGATTACGTGTATACACTCTGGCAGCGGCGCGACGATGCGGGCGCCTTGCGCGTGGTGGAATCGAGCCGCGCGCGGGTGCTGGCCGAGCGGTTGGAGCAGGACGTCGCGGCCACGCCGCCGCGCAGCTTGGCCCAGTTCGAACGTGTGGCGCGCGATGCGCACGCGAGTATTCTTTCGTATTGGCTGGCGCCCGTCGGTTCTGTCGCGTGGCTGATCACTCCCAGCAGCGTCGAACGGTTCGACCTGCCGGGTTCCGATGCGATCGAAAAGCTGGTGACCAGCTATCGCGAAACGGTGGAGCACTCGGTGCGCGATCCGCTCACCGCCAACACCGCTGGCGCCGGGCTCTGGAAGCTGTTGGTGGCGCCGATTGCGCCGCACCTGCGCAAGGGAGAGCGGCTGATCGTGATCCCCGATGGCGCGCTGCACCGGTTGAACCTGGAGACCCTGGTCGCGCCCGCGCCGCATCCGCATTATTGGATTGAAGATGTCGAGATGGCGGTCGCGCCCTCGATCGAGATCCTCGCCTCGGCGCCGCCGGCGGCGAGAGAGAAGAGCGCTTCGCTGCTGCTGATCGGCGCGCCCGATTATGCGGGGACGCGCTACCGGCCGCTGGCGAATGCGGACCGGGAGATTCGCGACATTCAGGCGAGTTTTCCGGGCCGCGCGCAGCAGGCTTACCTGGGCGCACAGGCATCGCCGGCGGCATACAGCCAGGCCGATCCGCAGCGGTTTTCGCTGATCCACTTCGCCGCCCATGCGGAAGCCAACGCGCAGCGACCGTTCGAATCGGCGGTGATTCTTTCCCACGGCAAACTGTACGCCCGCGACGTGGTGGGGATTCCCATCCATGCCGACCTGGTCACTATCTCGGCGTGCAGCAGCGCCGGCACGCGGGCCTATGCGGGCGAGGGGCTGGTGGGATTCGCCTGGGCCTTCCTGCGTGCCGGTGCACACGCGGTAGCCGCCGGTTTGTGGGACGTGAGCGACAGCTCGACCGAGCGGCTAATGAACGAATTCTACCGTCGGATGGCGGCGGGCGCGGACCCCATCACGGCGATGCGCCAGGCCAAGCTCGCGCTGCTCGGCTCGGAGCAATTTGGCCGGCCTTATTACTGGGCGCCATTCCAGATCTACGTGGCATCGCTGCGCCGGTGAGCGGAGCCGCACTGCGGCGCGGTGGTGGCTTCGCCCGCAAGATCCGGTTCGATGAAAATGCCGCTCCCCGGCAGTCGCGGCTCTGAGAGTTTCAGATCCGCGACTGCCGGGAAGCGGGGTCCGGATAAAGCGGAATTCCTTGGTTAGCCAGCTAGTTGGCCAGGATCGTGAAGGCTGCGCTCGATGATCCGTCCACCACGATCGTCACCGGAACCTCGGTGCCGTTGAAGGATTGGTTCAGCGTGAACTGGATCTGGCTGGCGCCGATTTGCTGAACCGGCATGGAAACACCCGCGACCATCACTTGCAGACGGCCGGACGCGAGCGTGACCGTGGGATCCAGACCGCTGATGGCGATCCTCAATAGATCGCCCGGGCTGGCTGCGTTGGTCGAATTGACGATGGCGCCGGAAGGCTCGGCGATGCCGAGGATCACCGGCGGCGCGTACGCGATCGGCACCACCACGCTGGTGGTACCAGCGCCGGTGGTCAGGCTCAACATCGCCGGCCCGATGGGCATGCCCACCGGCAGCGCGACATTCACCTGGTCGCCCGACGAGTAAACGATCTGCGCCGGCGCGCCGGCGAAGGCCGCTGGAGTGGTGGCGCTGGTGATGGGGATGATGGTGATCTGCGGGTTAGCCAGGTTGGCGCCCCACGCCGTAATTACCGCACCGGGATAAATGGTGGCTTGGCTAGCAACGCCGTTGACGACCGCCAGAATCGCCGGGCCAGCCGGGTTGGCGGCCACGATCTGGATGCCGAGCGGCTGCGTCATCACCTGGAAACCGGAGATCATGCTGATCTCCCAAGCTCCCGGGGTCGCGCCGGGCGCCACCACGACGTTGGCTACCACGTGGGTCGGGCTGATTACCCAAACGCCGGTCACTGTAATATCGGACGTGCCGAAGCCCACCGTAACTTGCCCAGCCACAAAACTCGTGTTGGACGCGGTGATGTCCACCATGGCTTCGCCGCCGGCCCCGAGCGATGGCGGATTGACCGTCTGCAACTGCGGCGCGCTGGTGGCTGGATAAGAGTAGACCGGGAGGTTGGCCGATTGCAGGAACGTGGAGTCCTGCCCGTCGGCATTGAATACCGTGATGTCGGAGGTCTGTCCGCTGGCCCCGGAAGGCGGCGTGACCGTAATCGTGCACTCCGCGGACGTTATGCCCGAGCAGGAACTCGTCGTGACCGAGGCCGGCAGGCTGTCGAAGTATACCGTGCTGTCGGGCCCAAGACCGGTGCCAGTAACGGTGACGGTGCCATCCGGATTGCCGGTGACGGAGTCCACGTAGGGCGGCTGCTTTTCCACCAGGTTCACTCCGGCGGGCAGTACGTAAAGGTCGTCGTTCAGGTTGAAGATCAGGTGCCGCAAGCCCGAGCCCGCGTTGGCCGGAGCGTCGAAATAAACGAACAGCGCCGAAGCCGGGCTCCAGGTCTCGAAGCACGGCGCGTCGGTGGTACACAGGGGCGCGGGAGCGAACCCGCCCAGCAGCGAGACCGATTGCGGAACCACCAGCGGCGAGTAAATGGTTTCTACCAGCGATTCCGCCTGCGTTCCGTTGATGAACGCCGGAGACATCCAGTCGTATTCCTGCTGCAAATTGACCGTGTAATCGCGAGTCGACGGATCCAGGAAGCCGCGCGTGACGACGTCGTACATAGGTACTTTGGCTTCAGGCGCTACGCTGAAGTTCGCCGTGAAGATGGCACCGGCAGTGACACTGAAAGTTGTGGCACTTGCCTCATCCGTCGCACCGGGGTAAAAGACGGTGCGAAAATCCCCGCTGGGAGCGAAGCGGAGGCCATTCACGTCGTACGGCCCCCAAATGCCTTCGGCATCGGCCGGGAAAGCGTCGGGCGGCAACGGATGGACGAAGACCAGGTATGAGGTTCCCGCCGGCCCCACTGGCAAGCCACCGATGTTGTAGAAACCCGCCGGATCGGTAAGCGCGCTTACCGCCGGTCCGCCATCCACCGGCAGTGCTACCACCGAAGCCAGATTGACGCCGGTATTTCTACCGGCGAAGGTGACCTGGCCGGAAATGGAACCGTAATTGGCGGTCCAGTTGGGGGCGCCATAGAGCGTGTTGAACGCGGCCATGTCGTCGGCATCGATTGGCCGCACGCGCGTGGTATTACGAATCACGCCCTGCGACATCGCCGCGCCGGTCCATGTGTGTTGCAAGCCGAGCGCGTGCCCGATCTCATGCACCGCGGTGGTAAAGAAGTCCGGCAATTCGCTGAGGCCCGCGCCAAGCGTCGTATCGTTGGTCAACGCCGCCACCGAGCGCGTAATGGCCACCATCGGCTGCCCGTCGGAGCCGGTCTCAAACTGGGGAACCACGGGAATGTTGGGCGAGCCGTACCCCAAAAGCCCGGGCGGCATCTCGACGAAGACCACGTCGATGGCGGGCGTATTCTGTGCGCTCTGCGCGCTTCCGGTGGGCTGCGGTATTTGACTGGCACTCTCCAGACCCGCGAAGTTCATCCGCAACGCCGAGTTGGGCACGGTATTCCATGCCGCCACCGCCTGCTTCACTTCGCCCAGCACCGAACCGAAAGTGTCGTTGGCGGCATAGTTGACTGGGCCTGCATCGCTCACAAACACATTGAGCGTGTTATTGCTTAGCGCCGCCAGGTTGAATCGCGCGTGGACGGGCGTGAAAGGTGCGCTGTGGCCTGTGTAATACGTGTAGTGGTAGTAGGCTTCGGCGGGGATGCCCAGCGCCAGCACCGCTGCCGCCGCCACCACCGCCCGCACTGCGCCCTGTTGCCTCACTATTGGACCGCCCCCAAAGCGCTCTGCACCAGCGAGCGCAGCGCGCTCAACCGCATGCTCAACGGCTGATCGTTCACTTGGCCGTGAGTCTTCGCGTCGAGCATCAATTCATGAGTCGCACTGCGCGTCGCATTGGGATCGGACGAGCCGTCCTGCGCGACCGCAAACACCCCTTGCGAAAAGCCCATAATCTGCGTCATACCGGACTTGCCGGTCCACAGGATCAGCACGTACTCGCCGCCCGGCTGGAACTGCGGCGCGCCCCCATACGTCTGTCGAACGCCGTTGGCAATGCCCCCGGGAACAGCCACATCCACCGTGGCGCCGGCTGCGCCTTTCCAATTCTCCGACACCTGCACGCGGTAATGGGTGAAAATCACCGGGCCGGCAAAGGCCGTGTACGAACCCTGGACTGTGCCGCGCACGATGGCCGTGGATTTCGCGATCAGCTCGGCCATCGAAAGCTGCTGCAGGGTGGCCGCTGGAAGCTGTGCCACACCCAACAACGCCGCAACGAGGAACATTCTACGAGCCACGGCCATTTATGTGCAACCGTCATACCAATTCAATCCGATTGAAACAATTGGAGTTATCCTCCGGCAGCCGGCTCGAACTGGGTTGGTGGGACACGGGTTTGGGGCATTGTGGCCCAAGGCTGAGGTCGGGACGCAAGCTTGCCCGACCTGTTCAGCGCTAAAATTGGGATGGAAGAAGTTTGCAAGCCCGATTCTATATCGACCCTGCGACCGGATCGCCTCACATACATAACCACAATGTGGACGAGGAAGAAGTGATCGACGTACTGGAAGCACCGGGAGAAGATCGGGCGGCGCGCGATGGTGCGAGGGTTGCTGTGGGACGGACGGCTGCTGGCCGGTATTTGCGTGTCATCTATACAACCGCCGGGGAGCCGGACTGGGTGTTCGTAATCACTGCCTACGAGCTGGTAGGGAAACCGTTGGCTGCCTATCGCAGGCGTAGAAGAAAGAAACATCAATGAGCCAAAACAAGTTTCCAGCAGGGTGGGATGAGGCCAAGGTGCAGCGAGTGCTCGCTCATTACGAGACACAGAGCGAAGATGACGCCCTGGCGGAGGACGAAGCTGGTGTTGTGCCTTCTGAGACCGTCATGAGCGTGCCTCATGATCTTGTCGCCAAGGTTCGTGAGCTGATCGCGAAGCGGGCGGGCTAGGGGCGGGCTGTTCTGGTCGTCGCCGGAATCTTCTCACGTCTTGCCATTCCTATCAGCCGGACCGGCAGGTATTTCGGGATCTGGAGCTGGCTGTGTGCGTTTGACTGCCAGCAGGCGAGACCCGGTCTGGATGCCGTAGGGCGTCGCGAACCACCTGGTAGCCACCGGGTCAGTGGGGTCGCTGCGGCCCTCGACCAGGCCCAGTGCAACCATCTGATTCATTACCTTGCCGTAGTCGCCCCGGGACAGGACCGCGTGCCGCCAATCGTGGTGTTCGGACCCTGCTTCAAAATCGTCCGCAGCTCTCTCCCGAACGAAGCTTGCGATGGCTGACACGATCCATTCCACAGATGCACCGCCGCCGAAGGTCTGCGGCAGTACTGCCCGCATCAGGCCATCCCAGCGGACCCCAGTGCCGTACCCACGGTCGCCAGTTGACTCGAAGTCAATTGTAATCCATGTCGAGTCGCCGCCTCGAGCCAGATCCTCGGTTCCCGCTGGGGCTGACCTGCTCCTTGCCGTCGTCAGTTCTCCGCTTAGAGAATCAATCTCGCTCCGGAGTCGAAGCAGTTCGTCCTTCTGGCCCTCGGGCACGAGGTCGGCCCGCACCCAGCCCACCCGTGGCTTGATCTTCATGAGCGAAGCCATGGCGAGCGTAACAGCCCCGGCGAGTTCCCCTGAAGCGCGCCAGTACTTTGCGTGGCGCGCATTCTCGATTTTTCCCCGGAAGGCCGCGAGCGCAGCCTTGCCTTCGTCGGTCGGCTCGGTCTTGTTTGCCGGAATTGTGCCCGGCTCCCTGTGGAGGAATGCCAGCACGGGCAGCCCAGCTTCGACGGCGTAGTCGTACTCCGTTTCGGTGTAGCTTTTTCCCGCTGGGCCTTTCGATCCGTACCGACCGCCGACGATGACGACGTAGTAATCGCATCCCGCAATGAATCGCCGTATGTGGGTCCAAGAGTCGTCGTCGGCTGCCGGAAACAACTCCATCCCAGTCGGTATGCAATCAAGGGCCAGCAGCGCCTGCATCACTTCGCGCTGCTCCTCTCGCAAGTCCTCGTAGGTGGAACTGACGAACACCTGGTAGCGCTTGTCCATTCAGTACTCCTTTGCCTCGATTCTACCCGTGCCTCTCACCCCTTCCCCGGCCGCACAATCAGCATCGGGATCTCCAGGTTGTGCCGGACGGGACTGATGGTGGTGCCGAAAATAAGGTCTTTCAAGCCGCCGTGGCCGTGGGCGCCCATGATCAACAGGTCGGGATGGATTTCGTGCGCGTAGCGGACGATCGCCTTGCGCGGGGACGTCGAATGGAGGATCGCCGTCTCCACCTCGATTCCCTGAGCTTGCAAAGTTTGCGCAATGCGGTCCAGATACGCCTGGCCGGCTTCCACCTCGGCGGTGGAGGCGTCGCCGCCGTAGATCTGGCTGGTGACGCCCTCTTCCACGTGCAGCAGGTAAAGCTTCGCGTGGTGCTGTTTCGCCATGGCGGCCGCGTGGCCGACGGCCAGCAGATCGAGAGCCGTGTGATCCAGCGGGACCAAAATGCGGTGGTAGATCGGAGCAATGGCCGTTGCGCCTTCGATGGCGGGGAATTCGAGCGCGGCGCGCCCGAGCTTGCGGCTGGTAATCAGCGGTTCGAACGTCACCCAAAGCAACAGGAACGCGAGCACCGCGGAAACGGAAATGGCGGACGCTCCGACCAGGCCGCGCCAGGCGCCTGCGCCGCTCAACCAGTCTTCAATCGAATCGTACGCCAGCCACGCGTTGAGGCCGATCACGACGACGGCGGTGATCCAGGCCAGCCAGCGCACCCACAAGGCGTTGGCGAACTCGCCCATACGCGCGCGGTCGCTGGTGAAGTGAATCAACGGCACTATGGCGAACGGCAACTGCATGCTGAGTATCGCCTGGCTCAACAGTAGCAGGCCGAGCGTGGCTTTGTCTCCGGCGAAATAGATCGTGAGCGCGGCCGGAATCACGGCCAGCGAGCGGGTGATCAGGCGGCGCAGCCAGGGCCTCATGCGGATATTGAGGAAGCCTTCCATCACCACCTGGCCGGCCATGGTTCCGGTGAGCGTGGATGATTGCCCGGAGCACAGCAGCGCGACCGCGAACAGCACGCCCGCCATGCTGGCGCCCAGCAGCGGAACCAGCAGCTCGTGTGCCTGTTGAATCTCGGTGACGACGATGCCGCGCTTGAAGAACACCGCCGCCGCCAGCACCAGGATGGCGCAATTGACGAACATCGCGCCGTTCAGCGCCACCGCCGAATCGATCAGGTTGAAGCGGCAGGCGGTGCGTTTGGCGGCGTCGGAGCGGCCGATGTTGCGCGTCTGTACCAGCGCCGAATGCAGATACATATTGTGCGGCATCACGGTGGCGCCGAGGATAGTCACCGCCAGATACAGGCTGCTGCGATCGATACGCGGCAGCAAGCCGTTGAACAGTGCGCCCGCCGCCGGGCGAGCCCAGAAAACCTCGATGCAAAAGCACACCGCCATGATCGTAATCAGCGAGAGGATGAACGCCTCGATGGTGCGAATGCCGAAGCTTTGGAACCACAGCAACAGCAGCGTATCGGCGGCGGTGAGGATCACGCCGATCAGCAGCGGGATGTGGAACAGGAGATTGAGAGCGATTGCGGCGCCCAGCACCTCGGCCAAATCGCAGGCGGCAATGGCGATTTCCGAAAGCACCCACAGCGCCAGGTTCAACGGCCGCGGATAGGTTTCCCGGCAGGCCTGCGCCAGGTCGCGCCCATGCACGATACCGAGCCGCGCGCTCAGCGTCTGCAGCAGGATGGCCATGGCGTTGGACATGACCAGCACCCACAGCAGCCGGTAACCGAAGCGCGCGCCGCCTTCCAGATCGGTGGCCCAGTTGCCCGGGTCCATGTAGCCGACGCTGACCAGGTAAGCCGGTCCGGCGAAGGCGAACATGCGCCGCCAAAAGGAGACCTGCGAGATATCGACGCTCGAATGCACGTCGGCGAGCGACCGCGACGGTTCGACGCTTGCCATAAGAAGATGTTCCCAGTTAAGCAGGCGCGCCCGCGCGGCGTCAACGTTCGGCCGCAAGGACCCGCGTCATTTACGCCCGGGCACGCGGAGCGGAGCCGAACCGCCTCGGCTGACTCTGGTCGAGTGGTTGACCGCGAGACGCCGTTTTATTGTTACACCGCTCCCTCCGGTTGCGGTTCCGTTACGCAAGCCACGTCGCGACCAGAGGGAGCCGTGCCCCCCGCTGCTGTCCCTTACTTCTGTTTCGCGATGATCAGGTCCTTGATCTTGTCGTAGGTGGCCTGCGGGACGATCTTCTTGTCGAGCAGCTCATTCTTGCCGCGATAGGGCCGGCCGGCGATGATCTTCGCCGAATAGGCATCGCCGATTCCGGGCAACGCCTTTAGCTGTGCCGCAGTGGCCGAGTTGATATCCACCAGGTCCGCCGCTTTTGCCTTGGTCGCGGTGGTGGGCTTCGCGGTGGTGGCTGTGGTAGCCGTGGTGGCCTTCTTCGCGGTGGTAGCCTGTTGGGCCGGCGCCACCGCGAGCGATAGCGCGACCGCCAGCATCGTCAAACACTTCACAATCTTCATGTGTCTCCTTCCCGCCTGGCCGTGCGACGGGCCAGCGGCAGCCTCATTTTGACCAACGATTCTCGCCCGCCGGCCTTCGGCCGCGGACTTCGGGTATGCAGATATGATAATCCTGTCTGGCGTCCCCGGTCACCCGAACATGCTGGCAGACTCCCGGAAACACAGGCGGCCGGCGGTCATTCGTCGCGTGCGGGTTCCAGCCCGAACAGCGGGCGATACTTATCCGGCATGCGCACGCGTTCCATTTTGCGGTCGACGAAAACGTGCTTCGTCGAGCCGGTGGCGAGCACGGTGTTCGCTTCGGCCAGCCGCATTTCGTAACCGAAAGTGACCACGCGCTTGTTGGCCTCGGCGACCCACGTCTTGACGATCACCTCATCGTCGAAGCGCGCCGGTGCGCGGTACCGGCATTGCGCCTCGGCCACCGCCATCAGCACGCCGTCGTCGAGTTCCATGTCGCGGTAGCTGAAGCCGCACGCCTTGCATAACTCGACGCGGCCCACCTCCATCCAAACCAGGTAATTGGCGTAGTAAACCACGCCCATCTTGTCGGTTTCGGCATAGCGCACGCGCAGGCGGGACTCGGAAAACGTCGTCACGGAGAAACTGAGATTGTAACCCGGCGAGCGGCGTTGCGGAAGAATCGGTTGGCAGGCGGAAGCGCCTGCCTTACGATCGCCTCACTCTTCCCGCAGCGCGGACACGGGGTCTATCTCGGTGGCGCGGCGCGCCGGCAGGTAGCAGGCCAGCATCGCCAGGCTGGCGAGCACCAGCGGCGCGCCCAAAAACAAAAGCGAACTATCGGCGTACTTCGGGAAGGTCCGCGCCAACACGTCGCTCCACGCCGCGAGCATGCGCCACAGGATGAATCCGCCGCCAAGCCCGAGGACCGAGCCGGCCAGCACCAGCACCGTCCCTTCTCTCATCACCAACCCCTGCACCTGGAGGCTGCCGGCGCCGAGCGCCATGCGAATGCCAATCTCCTTCCGCCGGCGGACCACCGCGTAGGCCGTCACTCCGCCCAACCCGATCGAGGCCAGCAGGAGCGCGAAAAGGCCGAGGATGACATAGATCGCCGCATCCCATTGGACGAAGGAGTTGATCCGGTTGAGGTCTTCCTGCAAGGTATGGGCGTTGAAGACCGTGAGATCCGGGTGGAGCGACGCGAGTTGCGCTCGCACGGCCCCGAGCGTATCCCGGCCAGGCGTGCCGCGCACCAGGATGGTGGCGCGCTGCGCCGGGTTGCCGCGAAACACCGAGGTCGTGAGCGGCAGAAAAATCGTCGGGTCGGTGGTGGTCGACGTGGGCCCGGACCGCACATCGCGCGTGAGGCCGACCACCGTGTAGTTCAGTTCCCCTTCGCGAATCCGCCGGCCCAGCGGCCATTCGCCGCCAAACAACTCGCGCGCGGCGGTCTGATTGAGGATAGCCGGAGTCGCCGGAGCGCGCTTCGTCTCCGGCGCTTCCCGCGGCTGCAGATCGCGGCGATCGAATTCGCGGCCGCCCAGGAGAGGTACGCCGAGAGTGGCGAAGTAACCGGCCCCGATGCGCTCCCGGCCGACGGAGTGCAATCCCTGGCCGCCTTTCGGTCCGCTCAAAGGGGCCGACACCCGGATCTTGGGCTCGAAGGTGGTCATGCTGGCGAACGGCACGGAATCGGCCAGAGACACCGCGCGCGCCCCGCTGTCGCGCGACAGCTCGTCCGGCAACCCGATGAGGAGCGACGCCGCGGCCTCCACCGAGTAGCCGTCGCGCACCGGGTCCAGTGAGATGAGGTTGAGATTGGCCGTCTCAAAGCCGGTATCGAGGTGGGTATTCAGCAGGAAACCGGCGACAATAAACCACGTCACCAGCAAGAGCATCAGCGACGCAGTCATCTGCCCGGCCACAAAGAGATTGCGTAGGCCGAACCGGCGATAGCCGCGCAGCGGCGTCTGGCCGCCCTGTTTCAACGTGACGCCGATTTTGGTGCGCACCGAAGCGAGCGCCGGCGCCAGGCCGAAACCGATTCCCGCCGCCAGCGCGATCTCTAGCGTGGTCGCCAGCACGCGCAAACTGGGCTGAAAGTTGTATTCAAACGGAGTCGGCGAAGGCACCCCCACGGACGAAATGGCATGGCCCATCCAGTAGGCAAACCCGATGCCTGCCAGGCCGCCGGCGAACGACAGCAGCACGCTTTCGGTCAGGAACTGCCGGACCAGGCGCGGCCGGCTGGCGCCCACCGAAAGGCGGATGGCGATTTCGCGCCGTCTCTGGCTGCCGCGCGCCAGCAGCAGGCCGGCCAGGTTCGCGCACACCAGCGAGAGCACCAATGCCCAGAGGACGACGTCGAAGGTGTCGATGAACGACCTCTGCTCCGGGCTCATGCGCATCATGGTGCCGGCCGGAACCAGCCGCACCACGCGGCCTTTGCGATCCCGATCGCGCTCGATTCCGTTCTCCCGGTCGAGATGGCGGGTGACCGCATCGAGAGCGGCCTCCGCGGCGGGCAGCTTGACACCCGCGGCAAGCCGGAAGACGACGCTGAACATCTCGCGGTCCGGGGCGTGCAGCGGGTCGCCGCTCAGCTCCGGCGCCAGGGAACCGGCGCACGTCAAGGGCACGAACAGCTCCGCGGCGTTGGCCGGCCAGATACCCAGAAAGCCCTTGGGACCGATGCCGACGATGGTTGCCGGCGCGCCATTCAGCCGCAGCGCGCGTCCCACGGCGAGCGGGTCCGCGCCCAAGTGCTTGCGCCAGAAGCGGTCACTGATCACCACCACCGGAGGCATGCCGGGCTTCTCGGTTTCCGGCGAAAAAAACCGGCCGGCGGCCGGCGTCACACCGAGAGTGGTGAAGTATTCGGGCGAAACCAGGTGCCCGTAGAACCGCTCCGCGTGGGCACTCCGGTTAGCCTGGAAGCCCACGGCAAATGGGACCGCTCCCAGAAAAGCCGTTGCATTCTCGACCACCTGATGCTGATCGCGATAGCGTTCGAAATAGGGATAGGAACCGTCGTGCCAATAGAAGGTCGCCAGAGCCTCGGGATCGCGCACGCCCGGAGGCGGCCCGTCAATCGACTGGCATTCGCTCAGGACCACGCTGCACATGCCGATCCCGATGGCGAGCGTTAGCACGGCCACGGCGGCGAACCCCGGCGCCTTGGCCAGCGTCCGCAGCGCATACACAATGTCCTGCCGGATCTCGGTCAGATACGTGGCGGGCAATTGGATGGCGATATCGGCGAGCAGCCGGAGCAGCCCGGGCAGACCGTACCGCCGCCAGACTTCCGGAATGGCATCTTCCCCCAGTCGGTCGAGATCCTCTCCGTACAGCATGCGAAACTCGTGCGGATATGCGCTGGCAAGGCGCCGATAGAGTGCCAGACAGATGCTCAGCCGGGGGTTCATCAGTACGCCTCCTGTTTGCGTCTCCTCTGCACCATCCGGACCATCGCTTGCAGGCGCTCGCATTCCAGGTCCAGCACGGTTCGTCCCAGCCGCGTCAGCCTGTAGTAGCGGCGGCGCGCGTCATCGAGCTCCGCCACCGGCCGCTCATCGGATTCCTCGATCAGCCCGTCGGAGATCAGCCGCTTGAGCGAGCCATAAAGCGTGGCAGGCCAAAGACGCACCGTTCCGTTGGTTCGCTCCAGGACCTCCTGCATGATGCCGTAGCCGTGCTGATCGGCGCCCACCAGCGAGAGCAGAATGTGGAACCAGTTGTTATGAAGGGGAAGGAAGCCTTGCGGATCTCTGGACATGCTAATATATATATCGCCTATTATATAGTTGACGTCAAGCCGGTTCTTGGGTAGGACAGGCGATCGGTTCTTGCCGCCTATCTAAGCGGAGATTTGCGCTATTACCATCTTCGGCGGTGTACTCGAATACCTGGGTTTGCTCGCCGCCTTGGCCGGCATCGCTTCACTCCTAATACCATTCCGCTTCCTCGGAATTCGCACCAGAATGAGAGGCCTCCTGGTCGCAGGATTCGGCTTGTTGGCTTTCGCGGCGGGCGCTTATCTGCCAGTTACCGAGACACGAGTGGGGATTCCTCGTATGCGTCTCGACGAATTTGTGCCGGTATTCCAGTTCAGCGAGTTTCACAGCATCCGGATCAGCGCACCCAAAGACCGGGTCGACGCTGCGATCCGGACGGTAACTCCGGAGGAAATCCGGTTCTACAAAACACTCACCTGGATCCGGCGATTTGGCAGGCCCGCCCCAGCAGGTGTTCTGAACGCACCCGAACGCCGCCCAATCCTCGAGAACTTCACCTCGGGGTCGTTTCTGCTGCTCGCGGAAGATCCGGGCCGCGAAATCGTGTTTGGCGCGGCCAAGGCGGGCGCGAATGTGCACCGGAAGCCAGGGGAAGACTTCAAAGTGCTCCAAGGGGCCCCGCTCATCAAGATTGCAATGAACTTCCGCATCGAAACGGTGGATGCCGCGCATTGCATGCTCGCCACGGAAACGCGCGTTTATGCGGCTGGTTCGCAGGCTCTGCGTGGGTTCGCCGCGTACTGGCGAATGATATATCCCGGCAGCTCGTTGATCCGGCGCGAGTGGCTACGCGCCATCAAGAGGCGGGCGGAGGCTACACCGGACGCCACCCGGCTAGCGGCCTCGGGCGGCCGGCCATTCCGGGTATTCCAGCGGAACAAGGGCGAAACTGCCAGGCGAATCGAACCGCCCCGGTTTTTTTCGCCTGTCACGCTTGGAGCACGCTGGTCAAGCCGTCCTGGCGTGGTCAGGGGCCATTAGACGGCCGCGAACTTCCGCTTGGCGAACCACAATCCGACGGCCACCAGCCCGGCCAACGTCAGGAGCAACGACGAGGGCACAGGTGTCGCCAAAGGCAACTGAGTGCCCGTGACGTTGAGGTACAGGTTGCCCGGCGTGGCCAAGGTAACGGTTGACGCAGGAGGATACCCGGCGAGCGTCAGGGGAACGCCCACGCCCAGGGTGGTCACGGAGGTTCCCGTCGTCACGACTACGCCGGCATTCGTTCCATCGGGAGACATGGACATCGGACTCGCGTTGGTCGGGACCAGCACGATGTAATAGTGGCCGGGAAACAGCGTGAGCCCGGAGAACAGGGTAACGTTGGTGAACGCAGTGGTCAACCCCGAGACATTTACGGGTGCCACTACCTGGTTGGCGGCGGTAGTGCCCGGCCCGATTTGATTCATCAGGTAGACGGTGCCTTCCACGCCCGCAATGGGTCCGCCCGTGCTATTGTCTTCGAGCGGCATCGTGATGGTGACACCCGAGTAGGGTACCGTCTGGTCCCAGGCTGTGACGAAGGCCAGTTGGCCGGTAAATCCAAACGAATTGGTTCCGGTCGTATTGATGATGTTCGCAGCGTGTAACGCAATACTCGCCGTGAACAGGAGGGCAACGCCCGCGAATCTAAAAAACATTCCCTTTGACCTCTGTTTTAGTCACGGCACATGTCAACGTATTGTGCCATGTCAAATTTCACATCTAGCTTATGCTGATCCACGACCCGAAGTCAACTGTTTCGCTCGCGTTTCGCTCGCGGCAGGAGCTCGGAGCCGAAGGGCACGGAACGCAGACAGACTCCGGTCGCATCGAAAACTGCGTTCGCAAGCGCCGCCGCTGTTTCTTCGGTGCCGGACGCGGCCAGCCGATCGGTGAAGCCTGGCCCCGCGAAAACATTGGCGGTCTTCCCGGGCGCGCCATCAAGCTGCGGGCGGAGGCTAGGCCGGATTCGAACCCGGCCTCCGGCGTTGGGCAGCCGGCCATTCCGGATGTTACCGCGCAACAAGCGCGCAACGGATAACCGCTCGCAACCGTCTGATAGACTGAGAACTCCACGCTACAGATGCGCGTTCGTGTGCTGTTTTTCGGGGTGTTGAAGGACTTGGCCGGCCGTGGCTCGGAGGATGTCGAGTTCGCCGAAGGCGCCGACCTGCGCGCCGTGCTGCATCATTACGCGGTTCTCTCGCCCGGCATCGCCAGGATGGCCGGGAGCATCGTGGTGGCTCGCAATCGGGCGTTCGCCGCGCCGTCCACCAGGGTTTCCGAAGGCGACGAAATCGCGCTGCTGCCGCCGGTGAGCGGCGGCTCGGAAAACGGCGTGGACGGCCTGGAAATCGAGGACGCTGGCAACTACTTCGCCATCACACACCAGCCGGTCGATACGCAGCGAATCATGGCGCGGCTGTTGCGTGGCGGGGAAGGCGCGGTGGTGACTTTCGAAGGGACCGTCCGCAATCACACCGGTGGCCGAAGCACGCTGTATCTCGATTACGAAGGTTATGCGCCGATGGCGCTGCGCATCCTGGCGGAAATCGGCCGCGAATTGGCAGCGGCTTTTGCTATCGAGCGGGTCGCCATGGCGCACCGACTGGGGCGTTTGCTGGTGGGCGAAACCAGTGTGGCCGTGATGGCGACGGCGGCACACCGCCGGCCGGCCTTCGAGGCGGCGCTGGCGGGCATCGACCGCCTTAAGAAGCGCGTGCCCATCTGGAAGAAAGAACATTTCGCCGACGGCGAGGTCTGGGTGGAAGGAGCGTGGGACTCCGATGTCCCTCTGGCGCGGTAACGAGTGGCGCACGCAGTCCTGCGTGCAGGGTCGAGAGTCATCTCGACCTTTCTTCCTTCCCGGGAGCCTGGACGGCGGCACGAATGCCGGCGCCGCACGCATGAGGGCGTGCGCCACGGCATCAGTTGCCAGGCAGAATCCGGAACGGACCCATAAGACGGGGCTCCTGGCCCTTGTCAGCGGCGCCGCGCTGGCGCTTGCGGCTGCCCTGGCCGCCCAGGACCTGGTGATTCCGGTCAAGGTCAATCTGGTACACATTGTGGCCACGGTGAAGAATCGCGCCGGCCAGTTGGTGGGATCGCTGCGCAAGGAAGACTTCGACATCTACGACAACGGCGTTCGCCAGGAAGTCGCCATCTTCGAGCGTCAGACCAACCAGCCGCTTTCCGTCGCCCTGCTGGTGGACGTCAGCGGGAGCACCAACCAGGACCTGAAATTCGAAACCGATTCCGCAGTGCGCTTCATCCGCTCGCTGATTTCCTCGCGCAACCCGCAGGATCAGGTGGCGCTTTACACCTTCGACGACGCGGTGACGCAGGTGCACAATTACACACGCAACATCGTCTCGCTCGAAGCCATGCTGCGCGGAATGCACGGCTCGGCCGGAACTTCTCTCTACGACGCCATCTGGCTGGCGTCGCACGATCTGGAATTGCGCGAGGGACGTAAGGCGCTGGTGCTGGTCAGCGACGGCGGCGAAACCACCAGCAAAATCGACAGCCACCGCGCGCTCGAAGCCGCGCAACTTGCCGACGTGGTGATCTACCCGGTAATCGTGATGCCGATTACCAACGATGCCGGCCGCAACATCGGCGGCGAGCACGCCCTGCAATTCATGGCGGAAGGCACCGGCGGACGCACCTTTCTGCTCTCCGAAGGCGCCCAGCTCGACCGCGCGTTCGACTCCATCATCACCGAGTTGCGCACCGAGTATCTGCTGGCGTACTACCCGCACGACGTGCCGCTCACCAAGGAGCGGTTTCACAAGCTAGAGCTGCGGATGAAGTCGCCCGAATTGCGGGCCTCGGCACGCAACGGCTATTATGGGGAAGCGGAGGCTAACTCGGGAACGCCGGCGGAGCAGATTACGCTGAAGCCCGATAGCCGGAAGAAGCGTTAGGAGAAGCTTACGATACAACAGCCAAAGTCCGCGTCCGCGCGCGCCCCGGAGCACACACTGGAAGAGGTCAAATACCTCAAGCAGTTGATCGAAAAGGCGACGCCCGTGCGCGTCAAGCTGGCCGGCGGCGAGGAAGTGACGGGCGTGATCGAATACTACGATCACTCCTTCATCCGCATCACCCGCAAGGGCGAGCCGAACCTTTTCATCTTCAAACACGACATCAACTACGTCGTCGAACTGGGTTAGCCCCCGAAGCCACCCTCTTGCCCATGCCCTATCTGGAAACAGCCGTGGATATCGCTCGCGAAGCCGGCGCCTTGCTGGCCAATTACTGCGAGCGGCGTGTGCCGTTTGAACTCAAGGGCGAATTCGATCTGGTGACGGAAGCCGACCGCGCCAGCGAAAAGCTGGTGGTGGAGCGGCTGCGGTCGCACTTCCCGTCGCACGGAATCGTCGCCGAAGAGGGCGGTGGCCACGATCCCAACGCCGAATACTGCTGGTACGTGGACCCGCTCGACGGCACCACCAATTTCGCGCATGGGTTTCCGGCATTCTGTGTGTCGCTCGGCCTGGCGCGCGCGGGCCAGATGGTGGCCGGCGTGGTGTTCGATCCCATCCACCAGGAGATGTTCACCGCCGAACGCGGCGCCGGCGCGTACCTGAACAACCGCCGCATTCACGTTTCGCAAACCAAGCGGATGAACGAGTGCCTGGGGTCGAGCGGATTCCCCGCCCGCAAGCGGCATCACAACGTGAACATCCATTTCTTTTACCAGATGGCGATGGCTTCGCACGGTGTGCGCCGCACCGGGTCGGCCGCGCTCGACCTGTCCTTCGTCGCCTGCGGACGCCTGGACCTGTTCTGGGAATTCGGACTCAAGCCCTGGGATGTGGCGGCGGGCACGCTGCTGGTGACCGAAGCCGGCGGCCGCGTTTCCGACATGCACGGCGCCCCGCACAGCGTGACCCAATCCGACGGCCGCGTTTCCGACATGCACGGCGCCCCGCACAGCGTGACCCAATCCGACGACGTTTTGGCCGATAACGGCGCCTTGCACGCCGAAGTCCTGGAAGCCTTCGCCGATGTCTTCAAGGGCCACCTGCGCGTGCCGCTGCCAGCGGTAGTGTAGAGCAGGGGTTCTCTGGATGCGCGAGAACGCTTCCCTTCTTGTGTCGCACTCACCCGTCATAGCCACGGAAACCTGCCTGCGGTATTCTGAAATGGGTAGAGCCGCAGGCCAGCAGCCTAGTCACCCTTAGCCTATGCCGACCAGAAAAGCGTTCAACCCCAAGCGCCGCATCTGTGACGAAACTGAGGCGCGCGCCCGGCTGGCAGCGCTGAGCCACGCTCACGCAGTGCCGAGCTATGGCGGCAATCCGGAACATAAGCGAAACCCCGGAGATTTCGGCTTGGACCCTCCCAGTATTCCGCGACTGGGCAAGACTCTCTGCGACGCGGTGCACGTCTACAAGCGCGCCAAGGCCCTCGAACTACTGTTGGCTGGGTTCTCCAAAGGGCTCATCAGCGTGCAGTCCCGCGGACTTTGGCCTCAGAACGTGTGGGCGGTCACGGACAACGGAGAGCCTCTCGAAGCGCAACTGGAAGGCGAAGGCCGCTATCACGGTTATCCGATGCCGGAAGGGGACCCGCTCCGCGAAGAGGTTCTGTCTAGATGGGAGCGATATTGACACGCGGGTCTTCCATCGATGTTTCGTGGTTGCCGGCCTCTCACGGCCCGCGAGAGGTTGCTTGTACGGCGGCTTCCCTGCGTATCGAGTTTGAGGGCAAAGTCGCAACCAGGATCGACGATGATTGGTCGAAGTCCGTGTGGGAGAGCACGAGAGTGTCGGCATATCCTCTGGCGTTGTGGATGGCGTCGTCGTGGTGGAGGCTGCGATGGGAATCGCGACCGTTCCGGAGCGCCCCTGACACGTCCTGGCGAATGTCGCATGAGGTGGCTGGCGCCGGCCGCGGCTATCTCTGGCCGCTGCTGACTTTTGAGAGTGATGGCTTGGCAATCGATGTCACTTGCCGCCCATCTAACCCGTTGTCGGACGAGCCTGTAAGGTACTTGGCTGATTTTCGGGAGGCAATTTCGGCTTCCGCTTTTGAACAGATGCTGGATCGGTTCGTGAACCTGGTCCTGGCGAGACTGGAAGCGTCGGACGTCAGTCAAACTGATCTTCACGATCTATGGTGCGAACTTCAAGATGAGCGCAGGTCTCCGGATCTAGCCGACAATCGCCGGCTTGAGGCGCGCCTAGGCTTTGATCCCGGTGAGGCTCCGGAGGCCCTCATGCAGCGCCTGAGCGCGCTTTGCCGGACCGCCGGCCACGGAGCGGTGGATGAACTTGCCCCCGTTTGCGCCGGTTCTCAACACGCCGAGATACTCGATAAGATCCAAGAGTTCTCGGAACTGCCCGGCGTGACGGCCCATGTCTCGATGGCGGAGTCGTTGCGACCCGAAGCGGTTGCTTCGGCCGCCCCGTGGGAAAGGGGCCAGAGTCTCGCCAGAATGGCTCGTCAGTACTTGGGACTCGATCACCAGCCGATCTCGGACAAACAATTGGCGGATGCTCTCGGAGTGTCTGAGATCCCGAAGCCCGATGCTTCCACGGCCCGCTCGCTACTGGGCCTCGCAATAAGAAGTCCCGGGAACGCCCGAGTGAAGCTGCTTTTTCGCAAACGGAACGTGCCCGCCCTGCGATTCGAAGCAGCTCGCTTTCTATCCGAACAGATTTCGGCACCCCAACGCGAATCCTGGCTACCCGCGACGGACACACGCACCGCCAGGCAAAAGACGCAGCGGGCCTTTGCAGCCGAGTTTCTTTGCCCGATTGGCGCGCTTCGAGAGTTTCTGGATAGGGACTTCTCCCCGGATTCCATTGCAACGGCTGGAGATTACTTCGGCGTGTCGGATCTGGCGGTGAAGAGCGTTCTGGCTAACCATCACGAAATCCCGTTTGACTGGGTGACGGTATGAACCGATTCAGACGGCATTACCGAACTGGGGTCTGGCAGCCGAACCGCCGCGGCTGTGCCCGCAACGTCCCTTTCACTCCACCGACAGCCGATATCCCACCCACGGTTCGGTCAGAATAATCTTCGGCTTCGCGGGATTCACTTCGATCTTCTTGCGCAACTGGTTGATGAAGACGCGCAGGTACTCGGGCTCGTCGCCGTAATCGGGGCCCCAGACGGCTTGCAACAGCTCGCGGTGCGTGACTGGGCGGCCGGCGTGCGCCACCAGGCAGCGGAGCAGCTCGAACTCTTTCGGCGTCAAGCGTACGTCACGTCCCTGCGCGCGCACACGGCGCGCGTCGAAATCGATCTCCAGACCCGCCGTTTCGAAGCTGCGCGGACCGCCCTCCGGCCCGCTGGGCGACCGCCGCAGCGCGGCGCGAATGCGCGCCAGCAGTTCTTCGATGCCGAATGGCTTGGTGACGTAATCGTCGGCGCCGGCATCGAGCGCGGCCACTTTGTCCTTCTCCGAGTTGCGCACCGTGAGCACGATCACCGGCACGTCGGAGGCGGCGCGCAGCGAGCGGCAGGTTTCCAGGCCGCCCATGCCGGGCATGTTCATATCGAGCAACACCAGGTGCGGCGCTTCGCGCGCGAAGATCTCCAGCGCGTCCTCGCCCGTGCGCGCTTCAATCACCTCGTAGCTGTGCCCCACCAGCGTCGCCTTCATCACGCGGCGTATCTGCGGATCGTCGTCCACCACCAGTATTTTTCCGGCGCTCATTTGGCTTTGCCTCCCACCGCGACGGCCAGCGTAAAGTAGAATACCGAACCCTGCCGGCGCTCGCTCTCCACCCAGATCCGTTCGCCGTGCGCCTCCACGATTCCCTTGGCAATGGCGAGTCCCATGCCAGTTCCCTTGGTCTGAAAACGGTGCTCACGGCCTCGATAGAAGCGGTCGAAGATCAGTGCGCGCTCGTGCTCTTCGATGCCCGGTCCGCAGTCGGCGACGCCGATCACGATCTTGCCTCCCTTACGTTCCACGGAGATCGTGATGGGCGTGTCCTCTGGCGTGTACTTGAGGGCGTTTTCGAGAAACTGCTTAATTACTTGCTGCGCCAGTTCGGGATCGGCTTCGGCCGCGGGCAGATCGGCGGCGGCGTGGATGGCGATCACGCGGCCTTTGCGCACCCCCTCGGCTTCGGCCAGTGCGCCGGTGACGATCTGCTCCACTGGTACTTCGCGCTTCTCCAAATGCAGCTTGCCGGCTTCGATGCGCGCCATCGCCACCACTTCGGCGGCGAGTTGATTCAGGCGGTCGGCTTCTTCGTTGATGATGGTGAGCAACTCGCGGTCGGTCGCCGCGGCTTCGCCAAGCAGGTCGGTGACGGCGGCCTTGATCGAAGTCAACGGCGTCTTAATATCGTGCGCCAGCGAATCGAGCAGTGCCGATTTCAAGACCTCGCTTTGGCGCGCGGCTTCGGCATGGCTGGCTTCCTCCATGGCGCGCGCCTTTTCGATGGTGATGGCGGCCAGATCGGCGATAGCTCGCACCATCTGCGCGGAAGGCAGTGGCGCCACCAGGCCCAGACTGCCCAGGCTTCTCATTCCCAAGCGGACGGGGCTGGCCACCCAGTCGCCGGTCGCTTCGCCCGAAGCGCGTTCGAGTTCCGCCGCGACGCGCAGGTCCTGATCCGCCAGCGGCCGACTCTCCGCGCCGGTACGCAAGATCTCGTCCGTCTGCCGGTAAAAGAACGCGGCTCCGCGGCAGCCGAATTCCTGCACCACGCGGTTGAGAAATTCGCGTATGGTCTTGCGCGGGTTGCCTGCCAGTGCCAGCGACCGCACCAGCGCGTAGAGCCGTTCGCTTTCGAGACGCCGCGCCTCCGCCTCCGCCGCGCGGCGCCGGGCGCGCGCCGAAAGCTGGCTGGCCGTGGCCGCCGTCACCAGGAACGCCAGAAACGCCACCAGGTTCTCGGGATCCTGAATGGTGAACTTGCCCACCGGAGGCAGGAAGTAGAAGTTGAATCCGAGCACCGCCAGCACCGACGCCAGGGTGGCTTCCGCCAGTCCCCACCAGGTCGAAATGCCGAGGATGGCCAGCAGCAGCGTCAGCGCGACGGTGGTGTTGTTGACTGGCGCCAGTCTGTACACCGCGATGATGGCGGCCACCAGCGCCAGCGAGGCCGCGAATCGCAGCGCCTTCATGAGCCTTCGAACAGCCGGTTAAAGTACTCGCGCGTGCGGCGGCGGATCTCCCGCAGCGTGACGTCCAGGCGCTGTTGGTGTAGATGTTCCGGCGTCCACCGTTTCACCAGGTTCGCCAGCACTTCCATTTGGGCCTGCGAGGTGGGCAGGCTACCCTCGGCGTGGCCGCGCGAAACCCGCTGGCCGTGGTCGATGCCGCGGTAAAACGTGGCGGCTTCCAGCAGGAAGCTGGCGTCCTCGCGGTCCAGGTGCCCCATCTTTTCGTTCACGTCAATACGTTCGGGCGTGTTCAGCACCTTATAGAAGATTCCGGCGGCTCGCAGGCGCAGGTACATCAGCGCAAAGTCGATATCGTAGAAGCCGCCCCGGCCGGCCTTCAACGGATTGCGCGGCCCCTGCTCGCGCTCCACGCGCGCGCGCATCTCGGCCAGCTCCTTGCGCGACCGCATGCTCTGGCCGTAGCGCCGCCAGTCCACCTGCTGCAACTCGTTGAGGAACTCGGTAGCGCGCTCCACGTCTCCGGCCACCGCGCGCGATTTCATGTAGGCGATGCCTTCCCAGGCCTCGGCGTGGCTCTCGAAGTAGGCTTTGTAAGCGGCTTCCGATTGTACCAGGTCGCCTTCGCGACCGTTGGGGCGAAGGCGCGTGTCGACGGCGAACATCACGCCTTCGCCCGTGTAGGCACTCAAAATCTGCACCATGCGCTCGGCTACGCCGGTCCAGAAGGCGTGCTCCGGGGCGTCCTGATCCGGGATGACGAACACCAGGTCGGCGTCCGACCCCAGGTC
>Ga0074045_10000838_pt1 | contig 30195 bp, 20 predicted proteins | sample BogForMeECP23OM2_FD_94442 | JGI IMG/M metagenome (GOLD analysis project Ga0074045, IMG submission 94442) | Bog forest soil microbial communities from Calvert Island, British Columbia, Canada - Bog Forest MetaG ECP23OM2 | ecosystem: Environmental > Terrestrial > Soil > Wetlands ...
GCTTCAATCACCGGCGTACTCGTTCCCAGCGCGGTCAGGCTGATGCGGCGGGGACCTTGACCGGGGCCGGTCTTGAGCGCGCGCGTCACCGTCGCCAGCAGCTTCTGCAGGCCGACCGGCTTCTCGAGGAAGTCGAAGGCCCCGATCTTGGTTGCCTCGACCGCCGTCTCGATCGTTCCGTGACCCGACATCATCACCACGGGCATCGTGAGCTGCCCCCCCGCGGCCCACTCGCGCAGCAGCGTAACGCCGTCGGTATCCGGCATCCAGATGTCGAGCAGGACCAGCGCGGGTTGGCTGCGTGCACGGTAGCTTCGCGCTTCGCCCGCATTCTCGGCGAGGCTCACGCGGTAACCTTCGTCCTGGAGGATTTCGGACAACAGTTCGCGGATGCCGACCTCGTCGTCGACAATCAGGATCTCCTTCGGCTGCATCACGGCTAGCTCCCTTCCCGCGGAAAGTGCAGGCTTACTCGCGCGCCCCGCGGTCGGCGGTTCTCGATGGTGACCCGACCACGATGCTCGTCGACGATCTTCTTCACGATCGCGAGGCCCAGGCCGGTGCCTTTGGCCTTGGTGGTCACGTACGGCTCGAACGCGCGACGCATCATGTCCTCGGGAAACCCGCTGCCCGCGTCGGCGAGCGAAAGTATCAGCTCGTCGCCTCGCGCCTCGACAGCAAACTCGTATACCGGCTCGGCGACGTCCGCCTGCGCGTCGATCGCATTCTGAATCAGGTTATGGAACACTTGGCGCAGACGGGTCGGCTCACCCTGGATGACGGCGCCATGCTCGGCGAGCTTCAGCGACACGTGCGGCCGCAGATTTTCGTACAGGGCGAGCACATCGAGCAAGAGGGCATCGACGTCGACCGATTGCATCTTGCCCGGGCCGGCTTGCCGGGCATAAATCGCAAAGTCGTCAACCATGTGCTTCATCGCAGTCACCTGCGCGACGATGGTTTGCGTCCCGCGCAGGAGTGCCTCCTCGTCGGCGCCTTCGAGCTTGCCTGCAAGCTTGACCGCCAAGCGCTCGGCCGAAAGCTGGATCGGGGTCAGCGGATTCTTTATCTCGTGTGCAAGCCGGCGCGCAACTTCGGCCCAAGCCGCGTCACGCTGTGCCTGCACCAACTCGGACACGTCGTCAAACACGACCACGCAACCCGCAGCGGGTTCGCCCGGAAGCCCGGATCCGCGCATCAGCAGCACCCGCGTCTGATTCGACACCGCGACCTCGGCCTGCCTCTGCCACTGCCCATCGCGGCCGCTGCGAAATCCCTCGGCAACGAGGTCCGCGAAAGCGGATAGCGCCGGCATGCGCCGTCCCCAGTCGGCAAGCGGTACATCCATCAGATCGGTCAGAGGCTGTTGCAGAATCACCGCCGCGCTGGGATTGGCCGTGCGCAAGCGGAACGCGTTGTCGAATGCGAGCACTCCTGCGGACAGGTTGGCAAGCACGCTCTCGAGGTAGGCACGGGTGGTTTCGATCGCACTGCGATTTTCCTTTTCCTTCTGCTGCGCTTCCGCAAGCTGTGCCGTCATGGTGTTGAACGACTCGGTGAGCACGCCCAACTCGTCGCTGCTTTGTACCGGATGGCGCCGGCTGAAATCGCCCTGAGCGACGGCTCGCGTTCCCTCGGCGAGCAGTCCCAGCGGGCGGCTGAATTGCTCGGAAAGCACGACGGCGAGCCCCAGCGCCGACAACAGTGCCAGCAGCAGGGTCAGGGTGAGGGTTAGTGTATACAGTTGCTTCAATGCCTGCCGTGAAAACGAAATCTCCTGGTAGTCACGATAGCCTGCCTGGACCTTGTCGGCCTCCAGCTGCAGCTGCTTGGGAACCGGCTCGACGACTTGCAGAACCCGCACCGGCTCCAGGGGGTCGGAGCTGTTGACCGCAACGACGACGCGTAGCATGAGGCCCTGGTCGCCCATCTGCTCGATCACCGAATAGGGCTGCTGCAGCCGCGCCCGCCGCAGCGCCTGTGCCGGCGGCGGCTCCGGTGTGAGCATCGACCCGGAGACCCCTGCCACCGCCAGCACGCCGCCGGAGGACGAGAACAACGCGGCCTCGTAGATGCCCGCCTGCTCGGTGGCGCGATTCAGGCGCGCGGCGAGGCTCCCGGACTCGCTCTCCTGCAGCGTCAGCGCGAGCTGCGTTGCCTTGTTCGTCGTTTCGTCGAGCAGGTAATCGAGGGCACTACGGGCAAGATTGAGCCCGCCCTCGAGCGCGCGGTCGACGCGCACGTCAAACCACGATTCGATGCTCTTGCCGATGAATTGCACCGAAACCCCGTACAGCAGCGCGCCAGGCAGTACCGCAACCAGGGCGAACAGCAGCACGAGGCGCATGGCCAGGCGTGAACCGAATACGCCGGCCTTGAGGTTCTTGCGCAAACGCAGCAGTTGATAACCGACGAGCCCCGTCAGCACAGCGAGCATCGTGCCGTTGACTGCCAGCAGAAGGTTGTAGCTGCGCGCAAAAAGCGCGCTGTTGGCGCTCGCCGTTGCAAGCAGAAACAGAAAGATGACGCCCAGGCACGCGCAGACGAGCAGGACGTAGCGCATCACACGTGGCGAGAGGGCGCCGCTCACGGGACGAAGCTCCAGCGGAACCACTCCGATTGCAGCGACCAGTCACGCGAGGCGAGTGCGTTGATCTGAAACGGCTTAGGAAGCTGGGTGACGTCAAGGCGCAGTCGCACCGCGGCGTCGTAACGCGCCCCCTTGGCGAGCGCATCGATCGCGACGACCGGTCGCGACACCACGCGCGAGAGCAGGTGCTCGACTTCCTCGAGCGAGTCGAATTGCTGGCCAAGCAGCCCGGTTGCAACGCGATACTGTCGCGTCAACGGCGAGTAGCTGATGCGATATTGGACCGACTCGGAGACGACCTTATCATCGAGCCAGTACCAGCGCGGCCGCGTCAGCTCGAATTCGAGCACGAAATACAGCGAGACGCCCTTCTGCAGCGCTTCCTCGAGCGTGGGGTTGAAGATGACGTCGAACTGGGCGTTGAGCACATAGTTCTCGTCCTCGGGGCGCAGTTCCGCCGATTTGACCGCGATGGTATCGCCATGCGCAGCCGGCGCGTACTGAAGCCAGAGGCACGCGGTCAGGCACAACAGGCCGATGAATCGGTTCGTCGACGACATGCCACGAGCGGCGGCGAGCCGCACGATCCGGGTAGAGATTAGCTTTTCTGCAGGAGGGCGTAGAAAAACCCGTCATGATTGTGCTCTGCGTCGCCCTCCGCTGGCAAGAGTTGTCCGTCGGCGCAAGCCGGTGCGGCGGACAGTTGCAGGGGCAAGCGTGTCGCATCGGCATGGCGGGCGAGGAAAGCATCGGTCTGCGCCGCGTTCTCGGCCCGGAAGACGGAGCAGGTCGAGTACAGCATCCTGCCCCCGCTCGCGAGCATCATCCACAGCGCGTCGATCAGGCGCCCTTGCTGTGCAACGAAGCCGGCGACATCGCTCTCGCGGCGCAGCCACTTGATATCGGGGTGACGGCGCACGACACCGGACGCCGTGCACGGCACATCGACGAGAATGCGATCGAACGCCTCGCCGTTCCACCATCCTCCGGGTTCGGCCGCGTCGCCGGCGATGAGCCGTGCCGAGAGACCGAGTCGCTCCAGGTTCTCCGCACTGCGGCCAAGCCGTTGCGCATCGATGTCCACGGCGGTCAGGTCGAGCAGAGCAAGCTCGGCCAGATGGGTGGTCTTGCCACCCGGTGCGGCACAGGCGTCAAGCACGCGCATGCCGTCACGCGCGTCGAGCAGCGGCGCGGCAAGCTGTGCGGCGGCATCCTGCACGGAAAACCATCCGCTGTCGTAGCCTGGCAACTCGGCGACCGGACGTGGCCTGTCAAGCATCACGCCAGCGGCGCCGACGCGTCGTGCCGCCGTATCCGAAGCCGCCAGCGCGGCCACATAGGCGTCCGGCGTGATGCGCCGGACGTTAACGCGCAGACACAGCGGCGGGCGCGCATTGCCGGCATCGAGGACCTCTGCCCAGCGCGTCGGCTGCTCCGAGCGGAGACGATCGATCCACCACGCAGGGTAGGAGAAGCGCGCCTCAGGCGCGGAAGTGACCGCGGCGAGCACCGACTCCCGACGGCGGAGGAAGTTGCGCAACACGGCGTTGACGAGACCTTTCGCCGAAGTCCGGTGGAGACGGGTCGTGGCGCGCACGGCGCAGTCGACCACCGCGTGTGCTGGCGCTTGGGTATGCAGCAGCTGATAGAGGGCGACCCACAGCAATGCCTCGACATTCGAGTCGGTGAAGGGTCGGTCAGCGAGGTACTGCACGACCGCGCGCAATTGTCCGAGGAAGCGCAGCGTGCCGTAGGCGAGCTCGTGTACCAATGCCCGGTCGCCTGCCGGGATATCGGGGCCGTCCGCCAGCGCAGCCGGCAGGGTCGTGCCTGCAAGGACTCGCCGAACACTCTTCGCTGCGATGCGCTGTGCTCGCTCCATCGCAGGGGGCGCGGCTGGCTACGCCGCCATCGCGAGCAAACGGTGGATGCGCTCCGCGGTCGGCGGGTGGGTGCTGAACATGCCCGAGATGCCGCCGCCCGAAAGCGGATTGATGATCATCAGGTGTGCCGTGGCGGGGTGCGTCTCGGCGGTCTCGAGCGGCAAGCCTCTTGCGTAGCGGTCGATTTTGCCCAGCGCATCGGCAAGGGCTCGCGGATCACCCGAGAGCTCGGCGCCGCCCCGATCGGCCTCGTATTCACGACTGCGGGAGATCGCGAGCTGAATGAGCATCGCCGCGATGGGCGCGAGCAGAAGCACCAGCAGAGCCACAAGCGGGTTGCGCCGGTCGTCATCACGACCGCCGAAAAACAGGGCGAAATTCGCCAGCGTCGAGATCGCACCCGCAATCGATGCGGTGATGGTCGACGTGAGGATATCGCGATGCCTGACGTGCGCGAGCTCGTGCGCGAGCACCGCGCGCAGCTCGCGCGTATCGAGCAGTTGCAGGACACCGGTCGTTGCGGCAACGGCCGCATGCTCCGGATTTCGTCCGGTGGCGAAAGCGTTCGGTTGCGCCTCGTCGATCAAGTACACCTTGGGCATCGGCAGGCCCGCGCGGCCGGCAAGCTCTTGCACCACGGCATAGAGCTGCGGCGCCGAGGCGGCGTCGACCGCGCGCGCGCGGTAGAGCTTGAGCACCATGGTGTCGGAAAACCAATACGCCCAGATGTTCGTCGCCGTTCCGAGCAGCAGGGCGAGCAGCATGCCCTGGCCTCCGCCGAGGACCGCGCCCACCGCGCCGAAAAGCGCGACGATCGCGGCCATCAGCAGTCCGGTCTTGAAGGTGTTTCCTAACATTGGTTCGTTGTCTCCACCCGATCGCAAGCAATCTTGCCAAGCGTTAGATGGCGCCTCCGGCATCGTGATTCAACCGTCGCCACCGCCCCGCGCCCGCCCCGTCCCGATGGGGTGGCCGGCGAGAAACGCGGCGGCGGACAACCGCCTGCCGCCCGGGCGCTGCAGCAGCGTCACGATAAGCGTACCCTCGCCGCAGGCGACCGCGATGCCGGCGGCGTCGGCATGAACGACGCTTCCCGGCGCGCCGTAGCGTCCGGGCGCCGCCATCGCCTGCCACAACTTCACGGTCGCGCCGGCAAGCACCGCTTGCGCGCCGGGGACTGGATCCAGAGCCCGGATGCGGCGATCGATCGTGGCGGCGTCCTGCCGCCAGTCGATGAGGGCTTCGCCGCGTTCGATCTTCGCGGCATAGGTAACCCCCTCTTCGGCCTGCCCTGTCGCTTCGAGGTGGCCCTCGCGCTGCAATTGCCCCAACGCTTCGACAATCACGCTGGCGCCGACCCGAGCGAGCTTGTCGTGAAGACTGCCCGCGGTCTCGCGCGCAGCGATGGTCACCGGATGGCGCGAGATGATGGGACCGGTATCGAGCCCTTCGTCCATGCGCATGAGCGAGATGCCCGTCTCGCGATCGCCGGCGAGCAGGGCGCGCTGGATCGGGGCCGCGCCGCGCCAGCGCGGCAGCAGGGAAGCGTGGATGTTGATGCAGCCGTGACGGGGCCAATCGAGAATCGGCTTGGGCAGAATCAACCCGAAGGCGGCGACCACGAGCACATCGAGCGGGACGGCGACGATTGCCTCGCGCGCGGCCGCGTCCTTGAGACTCCCGGGCTGCAGCACCGGCAGGCCGCGCGCGTCCGCCAGGGTCTTGACCGGTCCGGGTGCGACTTTCATGCCGCGGCCGTGTGGCCGGTCGGGGCGGGTGAGCACCAGGCACGCCGTCCATCCGGCGTCGAGGATTGCCTCGAGGGCGGTTGCGGCGAACGCGGGGGTTCCCGCGAAGCCGACGCGCATCACCTAACCTGCGATGCGCTGTTTTTTCCCCATCCTCGTGGCGAGCCTGGCGCGCTTGAGCGGCGAAAGGTAATCGACGAATACCTTGCCAATGAGGTGATCGATCTCGTGCTGGATGCAGACTGCGAGCATGCCGTCGGTCGCGAGCTCGAACGGCCGCCCGCTTTCGTCCTGGGCCCGCACCGTGATCCGCGCCGCCCGCCGCACTTTGTCGTAGTAACCGGGCACCGAAAGGCAGCCCTCCTCGCCTTCCGCCTCGCCTTCGGCGGCAATGATCTCCGGGTTGATGAAGACGCGAAGTCCGTCCCGGGCCTCGCTGGCGTCGATCACCACCACGCGCTTGGCCACGTTGACTTGCGGCGCGGCAAGTCCTACTCCGGGCGCCGCATACATCGTTTCGGCCATGTCGCGCACCAATTTGCGGATGTCGGCCGTCACCACGGGCACCCGCGCTGCAATCTTTCTCAGCCGTGGGTCGGGGTACTCAAGGATGTCGAGGAGCATAATTGCTTGCAAAATGCAGGTTCGGGATGCAGAATCACGCCTAAGCCCTTATTTTGCGGCGGTTTAGGACGTTAGCAAGCTAAACCGTTCGTTGCGGAGAGGCGTCATGCGCGCGAAGTCTATCACAGCGTCGTTGCTGCTTTCGGCCTTCATGCTGCCGCTTCTGCTCGCGTCCGGCATGCTGCGCGCGCAGGAAATCCAGCTCCAGGACAATCCCCCGGATCGCTACACCGTGCAGAAGGGGGATACGTTGTGGGGCATCGCCGGCAAGTTTCTAAAGCAGCCCTGGCGCTGGCCCGACGTCTGGCGCATGAACCGCGATCAGATCAAGAATCCGCATTGGATCTATCCGGGCGATGTCATCGTCCTCGATCGCAGCAGCGGTGAGCCGCGTCTGTTGCTGGAGTCGGCCAACGGCAATCGCCTCGAACCCAGGATACGGGTGGAACCGCTCGAGGCCACTGCCATTCCGAGCATTCCTCCCGGCGATGTCGAACCGTATCTCAGCCGCCCGCTGGTCACGGGCAAAGAAGGGCTGGTCGGCGCGGCGACCTTTGTTGCCGCACGCGACTCGCGGGTGGTCCGCGGCAAGGGCGATTATCTCTACGCTGTGGGCATCGACGAGAAGGCGGGCAACCTATGGTTCATCTACCGTCCCGGTGTGATACTGCGGGCGTACGGCAGCGGCGAGATACTGGGCTACGAGCAACGCTTTCTCGGCACCGCCACCGTGGAGCGCTTCGGTCCGGTGAGCAGCATGCTGATCTCCTCGGCACGGGAGGACATCCTTATCGGAGACCTGCTCGTTCCGGCGCCCGTCGAGCCCGTCATCAACTATGTGCCGCACGCACCTTCGCGGCCGGTCGAAGGACGAATCATCCTGCTCACCGGCGACGCGACGGAGACCGGGCGAGGCTATATCGTCGCCCTCGACCGCGGGTCCGATGACGGTCTGGATACCGGCAGCGTGTTGGCGATCTACCACGCCGCCCCGGTGATCGAGGATCCCCGCCCCTACCAGGGTCCCGAGGTCACCTCCAAACTGACCGAGCAAACCCGGCCCATCGTGCCGCCGACGCAGTACCTCGAGTTGCCGCCGGAGCGCAGCGGTCTGTTGTTCGTCTTCCGGGTTTTCGACCGAGTCGCCTACGCCATCGTGCTCAACTCGACCGAGCCGATCGTCGCCGGAGACGTCGTCCGCAGACCCTAGCCAGCCGTCCGCCGATGGACGTCGACGGCCGCGTCGAGGCGTGGGCGTGGCTGCAACTTGTCCCCGGGTTGAGCACCGACGCGCTCGTCGCGCTGCTCAAGACCTTCGGTGGCCCGGTCGCGGTGCGCGACGCCTCGCGCGCTACGCTGTCGCGCTGCGTGTCCGCCTCGGCCGCGGCGGCAATTCGCAAGGGCCCGGAACCCGAACAGCTTGAACGGACGCTGACGTGGCTCGCCACGGCAGGCCATGCGCTGGTTGCCTGGGACGATGCCGACTACCCGGCGGCATTGCTCACCGTTGCCGATCCCCCGCCGGCGTTCTTCTACGTTGGCCGGCGTGAGCTGCTCAATCGCCCGGCGCTGGCCATCGTCGGCAGCCGCAACGCAACTGCCGAAGGGCTCGGCAACGCCGAAGCCTTCGCGACCGCCCTGTCGGCGGCGGGACTTACCATCGTCAGCGGACTGTCCGGCGGCGTCGATGCGGCGGCCCATCGCGGCGGCCTCGCGGGCCCAGGGCGCAGCGTCGCGGTCGTCGGCACCGGACTTGATCGGATCTACCCCCCGGCCAACCGCTTCCTGGCCGAGCGGCTGGCCGCGGAGGGCGGCCTGATGTCGGAGTTCGCGCTCGGCACAGCCCCGTTGGCGGCGAACTTTCCCCGCCGCAATCGCCTCATGATCGGCCTCTGCCGCGGCGTGCTGGTCGTCGAGGCGACACTGACCAGCGGCGCGCTGGGCACCGCGCGGTTTGCCGCCGCTCAGGGGCGCGAAGTATTCGCGATCCCCGGATCGATTCATTCGCCGTTTTCGAAGGGCAGCCATCGCCTGATCAAGGAGGGCGCCAAGCTCGTGGAAACGGTCGACGACGTCCTCGATGAGCTCGACCTTCGCCCGTCCGCGCCGCCAGGCCCTTCGGCAACCGACCCCGGGCGGCGCCCGGGGCTCTAACCCCTTCCGGTGCCAGAGCCTCTGCCGCCAGCGCAACGGCTTCCTTGTGAGGCGAACGCTCCTTGCTTATCATTCAACCCCTTGCTTTTGGGGCAGAGCCCCCCCACCCACTTAAGTCCCTATGGGCAAGTGCCTGATCATTGCCGAAAAACCTTCCGTGGCGACGGACATCGCGCGCGCCTTGGGCGGACTCGCGCGTCATGATGACTATTTTGAGGGCGAGCGCTACGTCCTTTCCTCCGCGATCGGGCACCTGCTCGAAATCGGGATGCCCGAAGAGGAGGAAGTCAAGCGAGGTAAGTGGACATTCACTCACTTGCCCGCGATACCGACCAAATTCGCGCTCCGGCCTCTGGAGAAGACCGCCTCGCGCCTGCAGCTGCTCCTGCGCCTGATCCGGCGCAAGGATATCGACGAACTGGTCAACGCCTGCGACGCCGGTCGCGAGGGCGAGCTCATCTTTCGCTACATCGTGCAGTACGCTAAGACCGCGAAGCCGATCAAGCGGCTGTGGCTGCAGTCGATGACCCAGGGCGCGATCCGCGACGGGTTTGCCGCCCTGCGCAGCGACGAGGCGATGCGTCCGCTCGCCGACGCCGCGGTGTGCCGTTCGGAATCCGATTGGCTGGTGGGTATCAACGGCACACGCGCCATGACGGCGTTCAATTCGCAATCGGGCGGATTCCAACTGACCACTGTGGGACGCGTGCAAACGCCGACGCTCGCGATTCTGGTGGAGCGAGAGGCGAAGATCCGGGGCTTCAAGTCGCGCGATTATTGGGAGGTGCTGGCGAAGTTTCGCGCCGCGGGCGGCGAATACGAGGGGCGTTGGTTCGATGAGAAGTTCCGCAAGCCGGAGGACGACGCGGATGCCCGCCCGGAGCGCCTGTGGGAAGAGGCGAGAGCGGAGGCGATCGTCGCCGTCTGCACTGGCCAGCCCGGCACGGTCTCCGAAGAGTCGAAGCCGTCGACACAAAGCCCGCCGCTGCTCTACGACCTCACCAGCCTGCAACGCGAAGCCAACGGCCGCTTCGGCTTCTCGGCTCGCAGCACGCTCTCCTTGGCGCAGGCGCTGTACGAACGGCACAAGGTGCTCACCTATCCGCGCACCGATGCGCGGGCATTACCCGAGGATTATCTGCCGACGGTCAAGGACACGCTCGAGGCGCTGCGGGAACAGAACGCATACGCCGGCTTCGCAGGCCAGGTATTGAAGGCGAAGTGGGTCAAGCCGAACAAGCGCATCTTCGACAATGCCAAGATCTCAGACCACTTTGCCATCATTCCCACGCTGCAGAAGCCGAAGAACCTGACCGAGCCGGAAGCGAAGCTCTACGACCTGGTGGTCAAGCGCTTTCTGGCGGTGTTCTACCCGCCGGCGGAGTACCTCGTTACCACCCGTATCACCCGGGTCGTGGGGGAACCGTTCAAGACCGAGGGTAAGGTACTCGTCAACCCGGGCTGGCTTGCGGTCTACGGCAAGGAAGCGCAATCCGACGACGAGCCGATGCTGGCGAAAGTCCTGCCGCAGGAGAAGGTAGTCACCGAAGAAGTGCGGGCGGTCGGGACGCAGACCAAACCGCCGCCTCGCTTCAACGAGGCGACCCTGCTCTCGGCGATGGAGGGCGCGGGCAAGCTCATTGAGGATGAGGAGCTGCGCGCGGCGATGCGCGAGAAGGGCTTGGGCACCCCGGCCACGCGGGCGCAGATCATCGAGGGGCTGATCCACGAGAAGTACATTTACCGCGACGGGCGAGAGCTCACGCCGACCGCAAAGGCGTTCTCGCTCATGACGCTGCTGCACGGCCTGGGCATCCCAGAACTCTTCTCGCCCGAGCTGACGGCTGAGTGGGAGTTCAAGCTCGCAGAGATGGAGCACGGCAAGCTCAAACGCGAACAATTCATGCGCGAGATCGTGCGCATGACCAAGCATATCGTCAGTCAGGCGGGAAATTACGAGAGCGACACCATTCCGGGCGACTTCGCCACCCTGGCCGCTCGCTGCCCGAAATGCGGCGGCGAAGTGCACGAAAACTACAAGAAGTTCCAGTGCGATAAGTGCGATTTCGGAATGTGGAAGATCATCGCCGGACGCCAGCTGGAAATTCCGGAAGCCGAGACGCTGCTCAGCACCCGGACGGTCGGCCCGCTCGAGGGCTTTCGCAGCAAGCTCGGTCGCCCCTTTGCCGCGCAGCTCAAGCTTACCGATGCGAACGAGGTCCAGTTCGATTTCGGCGATGGCAGCGATGGCGGTTCGGGAGCCGAAGCGCCGGACTTCAGCGCTCAGGAGTCGCTCGGCGCCTGCCCCAAGTGCGGGGGACGCGTTTTCGAGTTGCCGGCGGCTTACGTCTGTGAGCGCGCCGTGGGGCCGGCGAAGACCTGCGACTTTCGCTCCGGCCGCATCATCCTGCAGCGGCCGATCGAGCGCGCCCAGATGGAGCGCCTGCTCGCTTCCGGCAAGACCGACCTGCTGCAGTTTGTCTCGGCGCGAACAAGGCGACCTTTCGCGGCCTACCTGGTGCGACAGCCCGACGGCAAGATCGGCTTCGAGTTCGAGGCGAGGCAAGGTGGCAAGGGCCGCGGCGCAAGATCTCCACGCGGCGCGACCGCGCTGCGCGTGCTGGGCCCGCATCCGAAGGACAAGCAGCCCGTCGAAGTGCACTCGGGCCGCTACGGGCCGTACGTCAAGCACGGCGGCGTCAACGCCACGTTGCCGGACCGGGATGGGGTCGACGCGGTGACGCTCGGCGAAGCGGTCGCGCTCCTCGCCGCCAAAACCGGAAAGACCAAGACCGTTAAGCCGACCAAACGCGCGAAGCCTGCCGCCAAGTCGACTCAGCGCAAGCGCGCTGCCTAGCTGCTGCCGAATTTGATGCCCTGCGCGAGCGGCAGTTCGCGGCTCCAGTTGATGGTGTTCGTCTGGCGGCGCATGTAGGCCTGCCAGGAATCCGATCCGGCTTCGCGCCCGCCGCCGGTTTCCTTCTCGCCGCCGAACGCGCCGCCGATCTCTGCCCCGGAGGTCCCGAGGTTGACGTTGGCGATGCCGCAATCGCTGCCGGCGGAGGACAGAAAGACCTCCGCCTGGCGCAGGTTGCGCGTGAAGATTGCCGACGACAAGCCTTGCGGCACGGCGTTGTGCAGGGAGATCGCTTCGTCCAGGTCGCGGTAGCGCAAGACATAAAGAATCGGGGCAAAGGTTTCGCGCTGTACAACCGGCCAGTCGTTGCGCGCGTTGCGGATGACCGTCGGCTCGACGAAAAAACCCGGTCCTGCGCGTGCCTTGCCGCCGCACACGAGCACGCCGCCCGCAGAGAGCGCTTCCTCGATCGCATGGCGGAACCCGGCCACGGCAGCCGCATCGATCAGCGGCCCCACCAACGTCGCTGGCTCGCACGGATCCCCGAGCCGGAGCTGTGCATACGCTGCCGCGAGGCGGCGCACCACTTCCGCCTCGATCGATTCGTGCACCAGCAGCCGCCGCGTGCTGGTGCAGCGCTGGCCCGCCGTGCCCGCCGCGCCGAAGACCACGGCAGGAATGACCAAGTCAAGGTCGGCGTCTTCGGTGACGATGATCGCGTTGTTGCCTGAGCATTCCAGCAGACAGCGGCCGAAGCGCCCGGCCACTACCTGCGCGATCTGCCGGCCGACTGCCGACGAGCCGGTGAACGACACCAGCGCCACGCGCGGGTCCGCGGCAAGCCGCGCCGCGGCGTCGCGGCCCGGGTCGATGAGCAGCGTGAACACGGGCGGCAGGTCGAGTTCGGCCAGCACCTGATTGCACAGATGTTGCACTGCGACAGCGACCAGCGGCGTCTTGGGCGAGGGCTTCCACACCGTCGCGTTGCCGCAGACCGCGGCAAGCAGCGCATTCCATGCCCAGACCGCAACCGGGAAATTGAAGGCCGTGATCACGCCAACCACGCCCAGCGGGTGCCACTGTTCGTACATGCGATGCCCGGGCCGTTCGGAGTGCATGGTCTTGCCGTAGAGCATGCGTGCCTGACCGACGGCGAAGTCGGCGATGTCGATCATTTCCTGCACTTCGCCATCGCCTTCGGCCTTGATCTTGCCGTTTTCGAGGGCAACGAGCGTGCCGAGGGCGTCCTTGTGTTCGCGCAGGAGCAAACCGATACGGCGGACGACCTCGCCGCGCTTCGGCGCCGGCACCGTGCGCCAGGCTTGCGCCGCCGCGACGGCGGCCGCGAGCACGGCATCGTAGTCGGCGGCTGTCGCGGTCGCGACCTCGGCCAGCAGCGACTCGTCGCTCGGGTTATGCGACGCCAAGAGCGGGCCGCCGCCGCGCCATGCCCGCGGGCCAGCGCAAGCACCCTCGTTACGCGCGCTCAGTCCAAGGCGAGAGAGAGCGCCGAGCTGTGTCATCCCCAACGCCTCCACCAGGGCGGTCAACTAGACGTCGAGGTTACGCACGCCGAGTGCGTTGGATTCGATGAACGCGCGCCGCGGTTCGACCTCGTCGCCCATGAGCGTCGAGAAGATTTCCTCCGACGCCACGGCGTCCTCGATCTGGACCCGCAGCAGCCGGCGCACGTTGGGATCCATCGTCGTCTCCCAGAGTTGCGCCGGATTCATCTCCCCGAGGCCCTTGTAGCGCTGGATGGCGACGTTGGCTCGCGCCTCGGCAAACAGCCAATCGAGCGCTTCCTTGAACGACTTGACTGCCAACTGTTTGTCGCCACGCTTGATCACGGCGCCGGGTTGAATCAGACCCTGCAATACGTCGGACGCAGTGCGGATTTGCGCGCCATCACCGCTCGCCAGAAAATCGGCGTCGAGCGAAGTCAGGTGCGGCGTGCCGTGGTGCGTGCGCAGAATGACCAGTCGCCGGGTCTCCGTCGCCGCGTCATAGCGTGCCTCGACCCGCACTTCCGCGTCGGCGATCGCGTCCTGCAGAGCTTGCGCGCTGCGCGCCGCCGAGGCGTCGGTATCGAGTTCAACGCGTACGCCGCCAAGCATGGCGTAGAGCGCAGCCGGGTCGACCACCCGCCCGAGGCGCTCGACCACCGCTTCGGCCAGCAAATACTCGCGCGCCACGTTCTCGAAGGTCTGCACGGCAAGCGCCGGCTTGCCCGCGCCGGGCGCGAGTTCGGCGCCATTCATGGCGACGCGCAGCAGGTGCTGCTTCAGTTCGTGGTCGTCCTTGAGATAGGTCTCCTGCTTGCCCTGCTTTGCCTTGTACAGCGGCGGCTGCGCGATGTAGATGTGCCCGCGCTCGACCAATTCCGGCATCTGGCGATAGAAGAACGTGAGCAGCAGCGTGCGGATGTGCGATCCATCGACATCGGCATCGGTCATGATGATGATGCGGTGATAGCGCAGCTTGGCGATGTCGAAGGCGTCCTTGTCTTCCTTGTCACCGGCAGACTTGCCGAATCCGGTCCCGAGCGCGGTGATCAGGGTGACGATTTCCTGCGAGCTGATGAGTTTGTCGAAGCGCGCGCGCTCGACGTTGAGAATCTTGCCGCGCAGCGGCAGGATCGCCTGGAATTTCCGATCGCGGCCCTGCTTTGCCGATCCGCCCGCGGAATCGCCTTCGACGAGATAGAGTTCGCACAGTGCGGGATCGCGCTCCTGGCAGTCGGCTAGCTTCCCCGGCAGCCCCATGCCGTCCAGTACCCCTTTTCGCCGCGTGAGTTCGCGTGCCTTGCGCGCTGCTTCCCGGGCGCGAGCGGCCTCGATTATCTTGCCGCAAATGATGCGCGCGTCGCCGGGATTCTCGAGCAGGAATTCGTTGAGCTTGCCGCTGACGACTTCCTGCACGATCGGCTGCACTTCCGAGGAGACGAGCTTGTCCTTGGTCTGCGACGAGAATTTCGGTTCCGGCACCTTCACCGACAGCACACAGGTAAGCCCCTCGCGCATGTCGTCGCCGGTTGTCTCGACCTTCGCCTTCTTCGCCCACTCTTCCTTCTCGATGTAGCTGTTGAGCGTCCGCGTCATCGCCTGGCGCAGACCCGTCATATGCGTGCCGCCGTCCCGTTGCGGAATGTTATTGGTGAAGCACTGCACCGACTCGACGTAAGAGTCATTCCACTGCATCGCCACCTCGACCGTGACCCCGTCCTTTTCCCCCGAGGCGTGGAAGATCTTCGGATGGAGCACCGACTTGCTGCGGTTCATGTACTCGACGAACCCCTTGATGCCCCCGGTAAAGGCGAAGTTCTCGCTCTTGCCGTCACGCTGGTCGACGAGCTCGATCTTGACCCCGTTGTTGAGGAAGGAAAGCTCGCGGATGCGTCGCGCCAGGATGTCGTAATGGAATTCGATATTGTTGAATGTCGCCGGTGAAGCCTTGAAATGAACCTCCGTCCCGCGGCGCTCGGTGGGGCCGACGACGGCCAGCGGCGCAACGGGAACCCCGTCCCGAAATTCCATCTGGTGCGCGAACCCGTCGCGCCAGATCTTTAGCTTGAGCCACTCCGAGAGCCCGTTGACCACCGAAACTCCGACGCCGTGCAATCCGCCCGACACCTTGTACGAATTCTGGTCGAACTTGCCGCCGGCGTGCAGCTCAGTCATGACAATTTCCGCCGCCGAGCGCTTCTGCTCGTCGTCTTCCTTGATGTCGGTCGGGATGCCGCGCCCGTTGTCGACCACCGACACGGAGTTGTCAGCGTGAATGACGACCTTGATGTCGTCGCAGACGCCAGCGAGCGCCTCGTCGATTGCGTTGTCGATCACCTCGAACACCATGTGATGCAGGCCTGTGCCATCGGACGTGTCGCCAATGTACATGCCGGGCCGCTTGCGCACGGCCTCGAGGCCTTTCAACACCTTGATGCTGTTTGAATCGTACTCGCCGTTGCTGCCGTTGCCGTCCTTACTCATTCGCAGTTATCTCGTATCTTGCAGTCCATTAAACGCCGACGCCGACTCGGAGTCGGCGCCTTGGGCGGGTCGAATACTCGGTCCAAACCTCAGATCCGCATCGGCATGACGACGTACTTGTAGTCGCTGCGTTCACGCATGGTGATGAGCGCGCTGGAGTTGGCGTCGCCGAGGGCGAGCACGACCTGCTCGGTCGCAAGGTTGTGCAGGACGTCGAGCAAATAGGTGATGTTGAAGCCTATGTCGAGCGCCTCGCCCTTGTACGGAACTTCGAGCTCCTCCTCGGCCTCCTCCTGCTCGCTGTTCGTGCAGATGATCTTGAGTTGGTCAGTGCCGAGCACGAGCCGCACGCCCCGGAATTTTTCGTTCGAGAGAATGGCCGCACGCTGCAGCGCCTGCAGGAACTCCGTTCGCGACAGGTCGAGCTGCTTCGAATGGCCGCTCGGAATGACGCGGTTGTAATCCGGAAACTTGCCGTCGACTACCTTGCTCACGAGCTCGATGCTCGCGAAGCGGAAGCGCACCTGGTTGGCCAGGATATCGATCGTGACCGGCTCCTCGCTGTCCTCGAGCAGCTTGCCCAGTTCAAGCACGGTCTTGCGCGGCAGGATCACTTCCTGGCGCGAATAATCTCCCTCCACCGCGAGGCTCGCGTACGACAACCGGTGCCCGTCAGTGGCAACCGCCTGCAGCGAGCCTTTGTCGATGACGAGCAGCATTCCGTTGAGGTAGTAGCGGATGTCCTGCTGCGCCATGGCGAATTCGGCGAGCTTGAGCAGCCCGCGGAAATCGCGCTGCGGCAACGCAATGGTCTGCAGTTGCTCCTGCGCAAGGCTCATGCGCGGGTAATCCGACGCAGGCAGCGTTTGCAGGTTGAAGCGCGAGCGCCCAGCACGCACGGTCATCTTGCCCCCCGCCGTATCGACGGTAAGCGCCGCGTCTTCCGGCAGCGCGCGAAGCAGATCCTGCAGCTTGCGCGCGCCGACGGTGATCGCTTGATCCTGCTTGCCGGGCAGCTCGCTGTGCGCGGTTATCTGCATCTCGAGGTCGGTCGCAGTGACGAACAAGCGCCCGTCCTTTTGTTCGAGCAGAACGTTAGCCAGGATCGGCAGCGTCTGCCGGCGCTCAACGATGCCTGAAACAGCTTGCAGCGGCTTGAGCAGCGCGTCCTTTGGGATTTGTTTTAATTGCATTATTCAAACCTAAGAATAGCTAATAGAACAGCCCGATTCGTCCTAACAACCCTGAAAACGCCCATTCGATCCGCGACTTGGTGCAAGGACAACCACGCATACAACTGCTGTGGCGCCTGTGGGTTATTTGGGGACAAAAATGCGGATTTCAAAACAGGAGGCTCAATCCACAAATTATAGACTGCTTCGCACACGATTCATACCTCCGCGCGCGGCCTGCCGCCGCCGCTGACTCAGTTGCGAAGGACCTGCAGCAGGAAGTTCACGTCGTGGCTGATCTCGGGAACGGAGTCGCGCAGCTTGGCGATCTGGCGGCATGCATGCAGCACGGTGGTATGGTCCCGGCCCCCGAAATTGCTGCCGATTTCCGGCAACGAAAGCTGCGTCAACTCCTTGGCCAGCGCCATGGCGACTTGGCGCGGACGCGCGACCGCCCGGGAACGCTTCTTCGAGTGCATGTCCGAGATGCGGATCTTGTAATAGTCGGCGACGGTCTTCTGAATGTTCTCCACCGAGATCTGGCGGTTTTGCACCGCAAGCAGATCCCGCAGCGCATCCTTGGCCAGCGACAACGAGATCTCCTGGCCGTGGAAACTCGAATACGCGAGGACGCGTTTGAGCGCGCCCTCGAGCTCGCGGACATTGGAACGGATGTGCTTGGCGATAAAAAACGCGACCTGCTCATCGACCTTCATGCCCGTCGCCGCCGCCTTGGACAGCAGGATCGCCACGCGCATTTCGAGCTCCGGCGGTTCCAGCGCCACCGTCAAACCCCACCCGAAACGCGAAATCAGGCGCTCCTCGATGCCCGCGATCTCCTTTGGGTAGGTGTCACAGGTGATGACGACCTGCTTGTGCGCCTCGATGAGCGTGTTGAACAGATAAAAGAACTCTTCCTGGGTGCGGCTCTTGCCGCTGAAGAACTGGATGTCGTCGATGAGCAGCAGGTCGAGCGAGCGGTAGTAACGCTTGAAGTCGTCGAAGGCCTTGTGCTGATAAGCCCGCACCACGTCGGAGACATAGGTCTCGGCATGAATGTAGCGAATTTTCGCGTCGGCACTGGTGTCGAGGATGTGATTGCCGATGGCCTGAATCAAGTGTGTCTTGCCCAGTCCTACGCCGCCATAGACGAACAGCGGGTTGTACGAAGTCGGGTGCTCGGCGACCTGTAGTCCCGCGGCGCGCGCGAGCTGATTGGCCTTGCCGGCGACGAAGGTGGCGAAAGAAAACCCCGGGTTGACGCTCGCCTGTTCGCTGCGCCGGCCGACCTGGACTGGTGGCGGCGCTGCGGCCACCGTGGCCACGACCGCCGGCCGATCCTGCTCTTCCGCAACGACGAGCGCCATGCGCGGCGCGCGGCCGAGGGCGACCGTGGCGAGCTCTTCGATGCGCCCGGCAAAGCGCTCCTTGACCCATTGCAGCACGAAGCGATTGGGCGCGATCAGCACCAGGCCCTCGCCGGCGTGTTCGAGGCGCAGCGGTCGGATCCAGGTATTGAACTGCTGCGGCGTGAGCTCGCGCCGGAACGCTTCCAGGCAGCTCGGCCAGAACGAGGCGGTCGACATGAGGCAGGGAGTCCGGGCTTGGAGAAAAAACGCGGGCACCGCAACGGAGCCCGCACGAAACGGATTGTACGCGCATTCGGCGCGAGTTATCCACAGCCGCAGAAGGTCCGTTGCGATAGGCGCGCGGCGCGATTTGCCTTGACAGGATGGTGTGCTAAACGCTCTAATACAAAGCTTTTTTTCCCAGCAAGGCAAAGCCATGAAACGCACTTACCAACCCTCGGTGGTCCGGCGCAAACGGACCCACGGGTTCCGCGCCCGGATGAAGTCCGTCGGCGGCCGCAAGGTCCTGCGTGCGCGCCGCGCCAAAGGTCGCGCCCGGCTGGCCGTCTGACCGGCTTCGGGACACCCCTTCGGCTTGACCCGCCGCCATCGTCTACGCGGCGCCGCGGCTTTTGCCGCGGTCTTCCGCGGCGGCCGCCGCTTTGAAGCGGGCCGGCTGCAGCTCCTCGCCATGCCGACTCTGGCCGCCAGCGGCCGCGTCGGCTACGTGATCGGCAAGAAGCTGCTGGGGCGCGCCGTCGACCGCAATCGCCTCAAGCGCATGCTGCGCGAAGCGATCCGGCGCCGCCGACCCGCGATGAACGCGTTCGACCTCATCATCCGCTTGCGCGAGCCCTGTGCCGCTGCTGAGCTCGCTGCCGTTGCGGCCGCAGCGGAGAAGCTGCTCGACGGGATTCTCGGCGGGCTGCCGCCGCCGCGACGATGAGAGCCTTTCTACTGCTCGTGCTGCGCGCGTACCAGTTTGCCCTCCGCCCGCTGCTCGGCGCGAACTGCCGCTTCTATCCGAGTTGCTCCGATTTCGCCCGGGAAGCGATCGAACGTCATGGTGCGGGCAAAGGGTCGTGGCTCGCCGCGCGTCGCCTGGCTCGCTGCCATCCCTATCACCCCGGCGGCTTCGATCCGGTGCCCTAGCGCGGAACAGCGCGCGCCCGCCCCCCTTCTGCGTCCATGGATACCCAACGTCTAATTCTGGCTGTGATCTTCCTGTGCTCCGCGTTTTTCCTTTGGGAGCGCTGGCAGGGTGAGCACCAACCGCCGGCGCCCGTGGTGGCGCAGGGAGCACCCAAATCACCGGAGACGTCGGGCGCGGTTCCGGACACGACCCCGACCCTAAGCGCGCCGGTGCCGGGTGCTTCTTCCGCCAACGCGCCGGCCGCCCGCGGCGAAGTCATCGCCATCAAGACCGACCGCTATGCCGCCGAGGTCGATACGGCAGGCGGCGTCATCACCGGGGTCGCGCTCAGCGCGCATCGCGACACCGACAACGCCGACAAGCCCTACGTGCTGCTGCAGAAGAACGAGAACCGCACGTTTGTCGCCGAGAGTGGACTGATCGGCGAGGGCATGCCCAACCACCACACGCTATGGCAGGCGCTTCCCGGGCCGCGCGAGCTGCCGCCGGGCGCGGACCAGTTCGATCTCAAGCTCGTCGCCACCGCAACCAGCGGTGCCAAGGTCACGCAGACGCTGACGTTCCATCGCGGCAGCTACCTGATCGACGTGAGCTACGAAGTGACCAACAGCGGCAGCGCGGCGATCGCGCCGGTTGCCTATTTTCAGTTCGCTCGCGACAGCAAGCCGACCGGGGTGCAGAGCTGGGGCGCGCCGTCGGCGTACACCGGTCCGGTGCTCTACAACCAAACCGACAAGTACAAGAAGGTCTCGTTTTCCGACATCGACAAGGGCAAGGCGAAATTCACCGACAAGACCGACAACGGTTGGATCGGCATGGTCGAGCATTACTTCGTGGCCGCGTGGCTTCCCCCCGATACAAGCAAGCTGCCGCGCGAGTTCTACGTCAACAAGATCGACAACCTGTACTACGCCGGTGTGAAGATCCCGCTCGGGACCATCGCCCCCGGCGGCACGACGACGACGAGCATGCCGCTCTACGTCGGGCCGCAGGAGCAGGACACGCTGAAGACATTGGCACCCGGTTTGGATCTGGTCGTCGACTACGGCATCTTCACCGTGCTGGCCGCACCGCTGTTCCTGCTGCTCAAGTGGCTGCATTCGCTGCTCGGCAACTGGGGCTGGGCGATCATTGCCATGACGATACTCATCAAGAGCGTGTTCTACCCGCTCAATCACGCCAGCGCGCGCTCGATGGCGAAGATGAAAGTGGTGGCACCGAAGATGAAGGCGCTGCAGGAGCAATATGCAGACGACAAGGCGCAGCTGCAGACGAAGATGATGGAGCTCTACAAGACCGAGAAGATCAATCCGCTCGGCGGCTGTTTGCCCATCCTGGTGCAGATCCCGGTGTTCATCGCGCTCTACTGGGTGCTCCTGGGTGCGGTGGAATTGCGCCACGCGCCGTGGATCGGCTGGATCCATGACCTGTCCGCGCCGGACCCTTATTTCGTGCTGCCGGTCGTCTACGCCATTACTGCGTATCTGCAGGTCAAGCTCTCGCCGACGCCGATCCAGGATCCAGTGCAGGCTAAAGTGATGCAGATCATGCCGATCGCATTCTCGGTGATGTTTCTCTTCTTTCCATCCGGCCTGGTGTTGTACTGGTTGGTCAATAATGCGATCCAGATCTTCCAGCAATGGCACATGAACAGGCTGCTCACGCGCGAAGCCGCAGTTGCGGCGGCCAAGCGCCGCTGAGCGCGGCGAGCCGTGGCGTCGGCGCCGGCTGATGTCATCGCGGCGGTTGCTACGGCGCCCGGCCGGGGCGGCATCGGCGTGGTGCGCGTCTCCGGGCCCGATCTCGCGCCGATCGTAGCCGGCGTCGTCGGTCGCAGCCTGGCGCCGCGGGTGGCGACCCTGGCCACCTTTCGCGGTGCAAACGGCGAGGCGCTCGATCAGGGGCTTGCGCTGCTGTTCCCGGCCCCTGCTTCGTATACCGGCGAGACGGTGCTCGAGTTGCAGGGTCACGGCGGCCCGGCGGCGCTCTCGCTGCTGCTCAATCGCTGCCTCGATCTGGGTGCGCGATTGGCGGCGCCCGGCGAATTCACTCAGCGCGCATTTTTCAACGGCAAACTCGACCTGGCGCAGGCCGAGGGCGTCGCCGACTTGATCGAGGCGGCGACGACCACCGCCGCACGCGCCGCGGCGCGCAGCCTGACCGGCGCTTTTTCGCGCGAGATCAACGTGGCAGTCGACGCGCTCGTCGAACTGCGGATGTTCACCGAGGCCACGCTCGATTTTCCCGACGAGGACATCGAGTTCGTGCGCGCCGCGGACGCCGCCGGCCAACTCGCCGCGCTGCGCCAGCGCCTGGGCGAGATCCTCGCCCGCGCGCGCCAGGGGAGCCTGCTGCGCGAAGGACTCGGCGTGGTGCTGATCGGGCAGCCGAACGTCGGCAAGTCGAGCCTGCTCAACCAACTGGTGGGCGAAGACATCGCCATCGTCGCCGCGGAACCCGGCACCACGCGGGACACCGTTCGCAGCCGCGTCGAAATCGGGGGCATTCCGCTGCATGTCATCGACACCGCGGGCTTGCGGCCGACCGCTGACGCGGTGGAAAAGCTTGGCATCGAGCGTACCTGGGCTGCGATCGCGCAGGCCGACCTGGCGCTCATCGTTACCGATGCCCGCCAGCCCGATCTCGCGGCCGATGCCGAGATCGCAGCCCGCCTTCCGGCGCCGTTGCCGCGCGTCATCGTACGCAACAAAATAGACCTTGCCGGTCTCGACCCGAAACGAGGTCTGAAAAACGGAGGCAGCGAGATTTGGCTATCGGCCAAGACAGGGGCCGGGATCGAACTGCTGCGCGAAGCGATACTCGGCGCAGTCGGCGCCGAACAGGATATGGAGGGAAGCTTCCTTGCGCGCGAGCGGCACCTGCAGGCGCTGCATGCGGCCGCGGCGCATCTGGCGATCGCCGCGGCGCACCTCGAACTGCCCGCGCCGCCGCTGGAACTCTTTGCCGAGGAACTGCGTGCCGCGCAGGAAGCGCTCCGGGCGATCACGGGCGAATTCACCGCCGACGATCTGCTCGGCGTGATCTTCAGCCGCTTTTGCATTGGCAAGTAGCGCGGGCGCGGTGTCCGGGGCGGGACGCGCGCGCTCGGGCATCAGGGCGGATCGGTGCCGCAGGATGGCCCTATGGCGTAGGATGATGTCCGATTGCGGTTCGGCCCCGCCGCCGATAATAATTGCTTACAACTGGCCGCGAACGTTACCCCTAGAATCGGACTAACCCATCGTCGCCCCACCGCTTCGCCCCCGCCATGAATGACATCCTGCCACCCGAGGCGAACGCGCCGACTGCGGTTCGCGCCGAAGCGACACGGCGGTTTAACTGGCGGCTTCTACTCGCAGCCCTGCTCGTTATCGCCATCGTTGCCGGGGCGATCGGGTGGTTCTGGCTGCGCACGCCCGGAAACGCCCCGGCGGGCAAGGGCCGTGGCGGTCCGGACCCGAATGCGCCCTTGCCTGTTGTCGCCGCGCCCGCGCGCAAGGGCAGCATCGACGTCTATATCGATGCGCTCGGAACGGTAACGCCGCGCAATACGGTGGTGGTGCATACGCGCGTCGACGGGCAGCTCATGAGTGTCGCCTTCCGCGAGGGCCAGATCGTCAAGAGCGGTGACCTGCTAGCCGAGATTGACCCGCGTCCGTTCGAGGTGATGCTTACGCAGGCAAGCGGAACGATGGCCCACGACCAGGCGCTGCTCAAGAATGCCCAGATCGATCTCGAGCGCTATCGAACGCTGCTCAAAGAGGATTCGATAGCTAGCCAGCAGGTGGATACGCAGGAAGCACTCGTGCGCCAGTACCAGGGCCAGGTGGAGACCGACCAGGGTGCGATCGACAACGCCAAGCTGCAACTTGTTTATTCGCGCGTCACCGCGCCGATCACCGGTCGCGTCGGCCTGCGCCAGGTCGATCCGGGCAACATCGTGCATGCGGCGGATACGAATGGATTGGTCACGATTACGCAGGAGCAGCCGATCACGGTCAACTACCCGGTGGCCGAGGACGACGTTCCACGCGTCGTCAAGCGCATGCAAACCGGACAGCAGGTCGTGGTCGAGGCGTTCGACCGCAGCGGTACGAACAAGCTTGCGACCGGCCACCTGCTGACCATCGACAACCAGATCGACACGACGACTGGAACGGTCAAGCTCAAAGCCGAGTTTCCCAATCAGGACGGGGCCCTGTTTCCGAATCAGTTCGTCAACGTGCGCATGCTTGTCGAAACGCGACAGGACGCAATTCTGGTTCCTTCTGCCGCGATTCAGCGCGGCGCACCCGGCACATTCGTGTTCCTGGTCAAGCCGGACCAGAGCGTTGCCGTAGCGCCGGTCAAGCTGGGCGCGGTCGAGGGCGAAACGACACAAGTGCAAAGCGGCCTCGAGGCCGGGAATATGGTCGTGGTCGACGGCGCGGACAAGCTTCGTGAAGGCGCGAAAGTGGAACTCATCGATCCCAATGCCCGCAACGCGGCGCCGACCAAAGGGACACGCAAGGGGTCCGCCGGCGCCGCCAAATCGTCGGGTGGTTCAAGTGGCCCCGCCAAGAGCGGCGGCTGACGTTCGCTTGGCCTTGCGCGTGATCGGATGAGCCCGTCCCGCCCGTTCATTCTGCGGCCGGTGGCGACGTCGCTGCTGATGCTCGCCATTCTGCTGGCGGGCATCATTGCCTATCGCCTCCTGCCTATCTCGGCGTTGCCGCAGGTCGATTACCCGACCATCCAGGTCGTAAGCCTCTACCCGGGCGCGAGCCCGGACGTCACGACATCGTCGATAACCGCGCCTCTCGAGCGCCAGTTCGGGCAGATGCCGGGGCTCAAACAGATGCTGTCGACGAGTTCCGCGGGCGCCTCGGTCATCACACTGCAATTCGATCTGAACCTGTCCCTCGACGTTGCGGAGCAGGAGGTTCAGGCAGCGATCAACGCGGCCGGCAGCTTTCTTCCTGCTGACCTGCCGACCCCTCCGATCTACAACAAAGTCAATCCGGCTGATACCCCGATCATGACCCTGGCGCTGACGTCGCAAACGTTGCCGCTGCCCAAGATCGAGGATCTCGCTGACACGCGCTTCGCGACCAAGCTGTCGCAGCTTCCGGGGGTAGGGTTGGTCAGCATTAGCGGCGGGCAGCGCCCTGCCGTGCGCATCCAGGCCAATCCGACCGCGCTGGCCGCCTATGGCCTTTCCTTGGACGACGTGCGCACCGCGATTGCCAACGCCAACACGAACCAGGCCAAAGGCGGATTCGACGGTCCGACCCGGGCGTCTACCATCGACGCCAATGACCAGCTCAAGACGGCCGCCGATTACCAAGCGATGATTGTCGCCTACCGCAACGGCTCACCGGTGCGGCTGAGCGATGTGGCCGACGTCATCGACGGCGCCGAGAACTCCAAGCTGGCCGCCTGGGCCAACGAGCAACCTGCGGTCATCGTCAATATCCAGCGCCAGCCCGGGGCCAACGTGATCGAGGTGGTCGACCGGATCAAGCAGTTGCTGCCGCAGCTGCAGGCATCGCTTCCGGCCGCGGTCAAGGTCACGCTGCTCACCGATCGCACGGTGACCATCCGCGCGTCCGTGCACGACGTGCAGTTCGAGCTGTTCCTGGCCGTCGCGCTGGTGGTGATGGTCATCTTCCTGTTCCTGCGCAGTCTGTCGGCGACCATCATCCCGAGCATCGCGGTTCCGCTGTCGCTGATCGGCACATTCGGCGTGATGTACGTGGCCGGATTTTCCATCAATAACCTGACACTGATGGCGTTGACCATCGCGACCGGTTTCGTCGTCGATGACGCGATCGTCATGATCGAGAACATCGCGCGCTACATCGAGGCCGGCGAGAGCCCGCTAGAGGCGGCCCTCAAGGGCGCAGAGCAGATTGGTTTCACGATCATATCGCTGACCATCTCGTTGATCGCCGTCTTGATCCCGCTGTTGTTTATGGGCGACGTCGTCGGCCGGCTTTTCCGCGAGTTTGCCATCACGCTTGCCATTTCGATTCTGATATCCGCCGTGGTGTCACTGACGCTGACGCCGATGATGTGCGCGCGCTTCCTGCGCCACACACCGGAGGAGGAGCAGAGCCGTTTCTACCATAAGAGCGGCGAGCTCTTCGAGCGCGTCATCGAGCGCTACGGGCGGATGCTGAACTGGGTGCTCGACCGACAAACCGCAACGCTGGGTGTGGCAATCCTCACGCTTCTGCTCACCGTCGTGCTCTACATACTCATCCCCAAAGGCTTCTTCCCGGTCCAGGATACGGGCGCAATCCAGGGCATTACCGAGGCGCCGGAAACGGTGTCCTTCGCGGCGATGTCCGAGCGCCAGCAGGCGCTGGCACGAGTCATCCTGCAGGACCCGTCGGTGGAGAGCCTGTCGTCATTCATCGGCGTCGACGGCACCAATACGACGCTCAACAGCGGCCGCATGCTCATCAACCTGAAGCCGCTCTCCGAGCGCAGCGCTCGGGTCGAGGAAGTCATCCGCGGCCTGCAGACGAAGCTGGCCAACGTGGAGGGCATCACGTTGTACATGCAACCGGTGCAGGACCTAACCATCGAGGATCGCGTTAGCCGAACGCAGTACCAGTTCACGGTCGAGGATGTTGATTCCGATGAACTTGCGCAGTGGGTGCCGAAGATCGTCGATCGCCTGCGCCAGATACCCCAGCTCGCCGACGTGGCGAGCGATCTGCAGGACGGCGGCCAGCAGGTGTTCGTGGATATCGACCGCGCCACGGCAAGCCGCTTCGGGATTACACCGGCGTCGGTGGACAACGCACTCTACAATGCGTTTGGTCAGCGGCTGGTGTCGACGATCTTCACCCAGACCAATCAGTATCGCGTTGTCCTGGAGGTGAAGCCGGAGTTCCAAATCGGCCCCGAGTCACTGGCGCAGGTCTACATTCCCACGGTCAATTCGGGGTCCCCGTCGGCGGCGGGCACCGGGCCGGCGGCGAGCGCGAGCGGCGGCAATGCGTCGGCGGCACAGGCGGCCCCTGGCGCGGGTGTCACGACCTCGTCGGGCGCCAACGTAAGCCAGCAGGCAACCCCCCAGGTGCGGCTCACCGCGATCGCCCATATCAGCGAGCGCGCCGCGCCGCTGGTCGTCAATCACCTCGGCCAATTCCCATCGGCTACCGTCTCCTTCAATCTTGCGCCCGGCGCCTCACTTGGAGAGGCGGTGACCGAAATCCAGAAAGCCCAACAGCAGATCGGGCTTCCGGCGAGCGTGCAGATCCAGTTTCAGGGTGCCGCGGCCGCGTTCCGCGGCGCGCTCGCCAACGAGGTTTGGCTGATCGTCGCCGCCATCGTGACGATGTATATCGTCCTGGGCGTCCTCTACGAGAGCTACATCCATCCGATCACGATTCTTTCAACGCTGCCATCGGCCGGCGTCGGCGCGCTGCTTGCGTTGATGCTCTTCGGCCAGGATCTGGGTGTCATCGCCATCATCGGCATCGTCCTGCTCATCGGCATCGTCAAAAAGAACGCGATCATGATGATCGATTTCGCCCTCGATGCAGAGCGCAAGGAGGGCAAGCCGCCGCGCGAGGCGATCTACCAGGCTTGTCTGTTGCGCTTCCGGCCGATCATGATGACGACGATGGCGGCGCTGCTGGCGGCGCTGCCGCTGATGCTCGGCTGGGGCGTCGGTTCCGAACTACGGCACCCGCTCGGGGTCACGATGGTGGGCGGTCTCATCGTGAGCCAGATGCTGACGCTGTTCACGACGCCGGTGATCTACCTCGCCTTCGACGGCCTTGCGCGTCGGGTCGAGCATCGTCGGGCGCGCAAGCGTCAGCCAGGGCCCGCAGCCATGCCCGGGGACTGAGATGGCAGACAAGGACGCCAAAGTCCGCGATTGGCAGGTGAACCTGTCGGCGCCTTTCATCGAGCGTCCGGTCGCGACCACGTTGTTGACGATCGGCCTCGCCCTGGCGGGCGCGGCGGCGTTTCCGCTGCTGCCGGTGTCGCCTTTGCCGCAGGTGGATTTCCCCACGATTTCGGTGCAGGCCTCGCTACCCGGCGCGAGCCCTGAAACCATGGCTGCGACGGTCGCGACGCCGCTCGAGCGCTCGCTCGGCCGCATCGCGGGCATCACCGAGATGACGTCGAGCAGTTCGCTGGGGTCGACGAGCATCACGTTGCAGTTCGACCTCAACCGCGACATCGACGGTGCGGCACGCGACGTGCAGGCGGCGCTCAACGCGGCGCGCAGCCTGTTGCCCACCGGGTTACCGAGCAATCCGACCTATCGCAAGGTCAACCCCGCCGATGCGCCCGTCATGATCCTGGCGCTGACTTCCGACACGTTGACGCAGGGGCAGATGTACGACGCCGGTTCGACGATCATTGCCCAGAAGCTGTCCCAGCTGCCGGGCGTCGGGCAAGTCCTGGTCGGTGGCAGTTCCTTGCCCGCGGTGCGCGTGGAGCTCAACCCGCAGGCGCTCAACAAATACGGTATCGGATTCGAGGACGTGCGCGCCGTGCTCGCCGCGACCAACGCTAACCGTCCCAAAGGAGCGGTCGAGGAAGACGATCGCCACTGGCAGATCTACGCCAATGACCAGGCGAAGACCGCAGCCGAGTATCTGCCGCTGATCGTCGCCTACCGCAACGGCTCCGCAGTCAAGCTTTCCGACTTGGGGGAGGTCGTGGACTCGGTACAGGACCTGCGCAATGCCGGTTCGTCCAACGGCAAGCCGTCAGTCCTGATCATCATCTTCCGTCAGCCGAATGCCAACATCATCGAGACCGTCGATAGCGTGACCGCGATGCTGCCCTCGCTTCGGGCATCGATTCCGAACGCGATCAAGCTCGACGTCGTGGTGGAGCGTACATCGACCATTCGCGCGTCCTTACGCGACGTCGAAAGGACGCTGATCGTGGCAGTCTGCCTGGTCATCCTGGTCGTTTTCCTGTTTCTCCGTGATTGGCGCGCAACGCTCATTCCAAGCGTCGCGGTGCCCGTGTCGCTCATTGCGACTTTTGGCGTCATGTATCTGTGCGGTTTCAGTCTCAACAATTTGTCCTTGATGGCGGTGATCATCGCCACGGGCTTCGTCGTCGACGACGCCATCGTCGTGCTCGAGAACGTTTCGCGCCATATCGAGGAAGGCGTTTCTCCGAAGCAAGCCGCGTTGCAGGGCGCGCGCGAAGTGGGCTTCACCGTGCTCACCATGAGCCTGTCCCTGATCGCGGTCTTCATTCCCATCCTGCTCATGGGCGGCATCGTCGGTCGCTACTTCCGTGAGTTTGCGGTGACGCTGTCGGTGGCCATTCTCATATCCCTCGTCCTCTCGCTTACCATGACGCCGATGATGTGCGCGCGGCTGTTGCGCGCCGAGAAGGACCGGCGCAGTGGTCGCCTGAGTGCCTGGAGTGAGCGTGCTTTTCAACGGCTGCTGGACGGCTACGAACGCTGCCTAGTGTGGGTGCTCGATCATGGCGCCATCGTCATGCTCATCCTGCTCGCCACGGTCATCCTCAACGTCTACGAGTACGTGCAGATTCCCAAGGGATTTTTTCCCACGCAGGACACGGGCAGGCTGATCGGCTTCATTCAGGCAGACCAGAGCATTTCCTTTCAGGCGATGCAGCCAAAACTTGCGGCCTTTGTTGAAGTCGTCCGCTCGGACCCGGCGGTGGAAAACGTCGTGGCGTTTACCGGCGGCGCGCAGCGCAATACAGGCAGGATGTTTGTGCAGCTCAAGCCGCTCGCCGAGCGCAAGGAATCCGCGGACCGGATCATTGCGCGCTTGCGCAGAAAGCTCGCCGACGAGCCCGGTGCGACGCTGTTCCTGAACCCGGTTCAGGACATACGCGTCGGCGGTCGCCAGGCCAATGCGACCTACCAGTACACGCTGCAGGCCGACGACCTCAACGCGTTGCGCACCTGGGAGCCGCGCATCCGGCAGGCGATGAGCGACCTTCCCGAGATGGTCGACGTCAATACCGACCAGCAGGACAAGGGGCTGCAGACATCGTTGGTGATCGATCGCGACACGGCGTCGCGGCTTGGCGTTTCACCGACGCTGATCGATGCGACGCTCAATGACGCATTTGGGCAGCGACTGGTGTCGACCATCTACGCGGCGCTAAATCAATATCACGTGGTGATGGAGGCGGCTCCCCAATATTGGCAATCACCGGACGCGCTGAACAACGTCTACGTGAGCACCTCATCGGGCGCGCAGGTGCCGTTGTCGGCGTTTGCACACTATGCACCGACCAACACGCCGCTGGCCGTGAATCATCAATCGCAGTTCGTCGCCTCGACGATTTCGTTCAATTTGCCGGATGGCGTATCGCTTGGACAGGCGACGAGTGCGACCGAGGCGGCGCTGGCGCGCATCGGCGTTCCCGCGAGCATTCATGGCAGTTTCCAGGGGACGGCACGGGCTTTCCAGGATTCGCTCAACTCGCAGCCGTGGCTCATCCTTGCTGCAGTGCTGACGGTGTATATCGTGTTGGGAATCCTCTACGAAAGCTACGTGCACCCGATTACGATTCTGTCGACGCTGCCTTCGGCGGGTATCGGTGCGCTGCTCGCGCTGAGGCTGTTTGGCACCGAGTTCAGCGTCATCGCATTGATTGGCGTGATTCTTCTCATCGGCATCGTCAAGAAGAACGCCATCATGATGATCGATTTCGCACTGGAC
>Ga0074045_10000839_pt1 | contig 30163 bp, 29 predicted proteins | sample BogForMeECP23OM2_FD_94442 | JGI IMG/M metagenome (GOLD analysis project Ga0074045, IMG submission 94442) | Bog forest soil microbial communities from Calvert Island, British Columbia, Canada - Bog Forest MetaG ECP23OM2 | ecosystem: Environmental > Terrestrial > Soil > Wetlands ...
CCGCGCGAAGCAACGGCGACAGCATCCATGCTGGAGCCGCAAAGACGATTCACGGTGCTGCCGGAAATTTCCTTGGGAAGACCGGCGAGAAGCAGAGCCATACGCGCGACATTGCGATTGTCTTCCCCGGCTTGATTGGCGCAGCCATAGACGACGTCATCCAACGCGCTCCAGTCGACCTGGGGATTTCGCTCGACCAGGGATTTGATGGGAATGGCGGCAAGGTCATCGGTTCTGACGGTGGCCAGAGCGCCGCCGTACCTTCCGATGGGCGTGCGAATGGCGTCACAAATGTAAGCGAAGCTCATGGTTTTTGCGGTCTTTCCGCGTTCCCAGTCTACCGTAAACACACACCGGTTGACCAAATCCGGTGCTTCTTTCGGGGGCGTGCGTTAGACTCGGCTGGTGCCAAATCAGGCGCTGACGGTGGAACCCTGCCATGCTCATCAATCGCAAGGAAATCCAGATCGAATGGGGCGACTGCGACCCCTTCGGAATTGTGTTTTTCCCGCGTTATTTTGAATACTTCGACGTTTGCACCAATGCGCTCTTCCACCGCGCGCTGGGCTTCCCGGTGGCGGAAATGATGCGGCGCTTCCAGATTGCGGGGATTCCGCTGGTGCAGGCGAGCGCGACTTTTTTCATCTCGTCGTCGTTCGGAGATATCGTCAGCGTGGAATCCTGCGTGACGCAATGGGGAAAGAGCAGCTTTTCCGTGCAGCACCGGCTGCTGCGCGGGGAGACTCTTGCAGCGGAAGGGTTCGAAAAGCGCGTGTGGACAGTGCGGTCGGGTGGCGATCCATCCAAGGCAGTGAGCCAAGCCGTTCCCCCGGAAGTCATCGAGAAATTCTCGTAGATTGACAAGAGGCTGTTCCGTTCATGGCCACGATTCGCACGCAAGTCGGGATCATCGGCGCGGGTCCCGCGGGTTTGACGCTGGCTCATCTGTTGCATCTGCAGGGGATCGAATCGGTTGTCCTGGAGAGCCACACGCGCGAGTACGTTGAAAACCGTGTGCGCGCCGGGGTGCTGGAACAGGGAACCGTGGAAATATTGCGCGAATCCGGCGTGGGCGCGCGGATGGATCGCGAGGGGCTGCAGCACAACGGGATTGAGCTGCGCTTTGGCGGCGCGGGGCATCGCATCGATTTCAAGGAACTCACCGGGAAATCCATCACCATTTATGCGCAACAGGAAGTGATCAAGGACCTGATCGCCGCGCGGCTTGGCTCTGGCGCGCCGATTTGTTTTGAGGCGGAAGCGCTAAGGGTTGTGGATGTGCACGCGCAGCCGAGGATCTTTTACCGGCAAGACGGCGTCGAGCATGTGGTGGCATGCGATTTCATTGCGGGATGCGATGGCTTCCATGGAATCTGCCGCCCAGCAATCCCCGCGGACCACTTGCAGGTTCAAGAGCGGCAGTATCCTTTCGCGTGGTTGGGGATACTCGCGCGAGTGCCGCCCGCCTCCAACGAATTGATTTATACCTATCATGAACGCGGATTTGCGCTGATGAGCATGCGTTCCCCGGAAGTATCGCGGCTGTACCTGCAATGCGCTCCGGAAGAGGACATCCAGAACTGGCCGGACAATCGGATTTGGGAGGAGTTGCGGACGCGCATGGCCACGCGCGAGGGTTTTGCGCTGCAGGACGGGCCTATTTTTCAGAAGAGCATCACGCCGATGCGGGGCTTCGTGGCGGTGCCCATGCAGCACGGTAAACTCTTTCTGCTGGGCGATGCTGCACATATCGTTCCGCCGACGGGAGCCAAGGGGCTCAACCTGGCGGTTGCGGACGTGCGCGTGATGACGCGCGGGCTGGTGGACATCTACAAACGTGGAAAGCGGGACGCCCTGGCGGACTACTCGGGACGTTGCCTCAAGCGCGTCTGGAAAGTGCAGCGATTTTCGGCGTGGATGACGGCGATGCTGCACCGGTTCGAGAATGAGGACGCCTTTTCGCACCAAATGCACCTCGCGGAACTCGATTACGTGACGACTTCGCGGGCTGCTTCCACCGCGCTGGCGGAGAACTACGTAGGCCTGCCATTCGATACGCCGGGGCTCTTCTAGCTATTGGCGAAGCCGGAGTATTCCCGTATGTCGCAACTCAGGACTTTGGAATCGTGAAGAATTACGGTTCGGTGCGAGTCTGCCAGTAGGTCTGGTGTCCGATGTAGTTGTCGTCGGGGATATTGGCAATGATCATGCGGCGCATCTCGAGCGGGTCAATGGCCCCTTGCAGTTTGTAGACGACTTCGCCGTTGGGGCGGATAAGCATGGAATAAGGCACTGCCGCGTTCCAGTCCGGATCGAACGCGGCGAGCAGAGCGTACAGATCCGTGGACCCGAGAATGAGATTGCGCGTTGTGGCATGAAGCTTAGTCAGCGCGGCCAGCGCGCCTTGCTGTTCGTCCGGGTAGTTAATGCTGACGGTAACCGCATCGAAAGCGCGATGACCGTACATGCGGTACATCGTCTGGATCTCCGGCATTTCCTGAACGCAGGGCGCGCACCAGGTGGCCCAGAAATTCACGAGCAGGAGCTTCCCGGTAGGGTTTTTGCGCAGGGCTTTCAAGTTCTCTGCGCTGGCGCGGGCAATCTGCACCGGCTCGCCTTCGATTTCCGCTAGCCCCTTTTTACGGCCTTCCTCTTTGTAGAGCCATTTGATGGAACAACCGACCGAAGGGGTCTTCTCAACCTCCACGGGTTGGCCCGCAAGGATTGCCTCGATGGCAAGGCGGGCATCGCGGCGGGTGACCAGCGATTCGCGGGGGTTGTTGTCCACGCGGCCCTGGTAGCGAAGCTTTCGCTGGGCATCAAAAATAAAAAGATGAGGGGTCGCTGCGGGGCCATAAGCACGCGCAACCTCTTGCGCCGCGCCGTCATACAGGTAGGGAAAATTGAAATGACGATACGCTGCGCGGACCTTCATGTCCTCGAAAGAATCGCCGAGATCCGTATAGCCCAATTCGTCGAGGCGGACGGCGTTGGGACTGTTGGGCTGGATGGCCACGAGCGTGACGCCGCGATCGCGGTAGTCGGCCGCAAGTTGCTTGAGGCGAGTTTCGTATAGCTGCGCTGTGGGGCAATGGTTGCACGTGAAGGCGATGACAAGAACTTTGCTGGAGGCGTACTCAACCAGGCAGTGGGTTTGCCCATCAATACCGGGAAGGCAGAAATCCGGCGCGGCCGCACCGACGGCCAGGGGCGAGGGGCCTGATTCGCCGGCACGCACCAAGCCGGAGAGGAGAACGAGAGCAAGTAAACCCATGAAGACGGGCAAAAGATAACAGAGTTTGTTGCGGCGATGCGGAGTTGTCATTTGAGGCGATTATACACAAGCGGGGCGGGGAGAGGAGGAAGCAGCAACACCGGACGAGTGAAGCAATACGTCCAGCGAACTCCCAAGACCAAGAGAGCTGTGTGAAGGATCCCTAATGAGAGAAGAGAAGGGGAATGTGCCGAATTGGGGAGCTACTTCCGACTTGGACGGAATGTGGACTTGGAAGTAGTTGGGAAAACACAACAGTGTGGAACGGCGCTCCTGGAAACCGGGCCGGCAGAGGCGTGAGACTGAACAAAAAGAGAGGGATGAGGACGCAAGAACGGCAGAAAGCGCGGGGGAAAGAAAGTGCTGGAAGAGAGGTGCGCTGGAACGCCGCTTGCTCGGTAAGACGAGTTGCGCACCTTTGCGTGTGGGCAAGGCGGACGTAACACAAGAGGAATCTAGCTTTGCACCGCTTGAGATGAGTAACGTTTTGTCCCCTCCTAGTGCCGTTCCAACGACTTGGGCCAAATGACGGTCCAAGCATCTGACGCGAACACGGAGAGAGCATTCTCGAGCGGATCTGCTGGAGCAAGTTGGAACGGCACTAGAGGTGATTCAAATTGGGGCGCGCCGGCGAACCGGTGTACCTCGACGGAAGAGGGCAATCCGAATGAGCGATGACATCGTTCGGGAATTCCTTGTCGAAAGCAACGAAAACCTGGATTTGCTGGACCGGGAATTGATCACGCTGGAAAGAGATCCGGGGAACCGGGAGACGCTGTCGAGCATTTTCCGGACCATTCACACGATCAAGGGAACCTGCGGTTTTTTGGCATTTCCGAAGCTGGAAAGTGTGGCGCATGCGGGCGAAAACTTTCTTAGTCTGCTGCGCGACGGGGTGCTTGCGTTCTCGCCGGAAAGCGCCACGGCCCTGCTTAGGATGGTCGATGCCATCCGGCACATGCTGCATAGCATCGAGACTACCGGCAACGAGGGCGAACGGGACGACAGCGCGCTGATCGAGACACTGAGGCGCCTTCAAAAGGGTGAAAGTGAGGCACAGAAAAAATCCACGCAGGAGCCACACGCGGAAAAGCCCGCGAGCCAGGGGAAAGAAAACGAAACACCGGCAGCAAAGCAACAACAGGCCGAAGGGCAGTTAGGCCAAGCCGTCAAACTCCTGGGGAACATCCTGGTGGAGCAAGGGATGGCCACGCCGGAAGAGGTCGCCGGGGCCATTCAGAAACAACTGGAGGGAGATACCCGAACGCTCGGTGAGATTCTCATCGACCGCGGTGTGGTGAAGTCCCAGGATGTTGTTGCGGCGGTGCAGGTCCAGCAAGCCGCGAAGAGCGCCGCGCGAGAGACTTCGATCCGGGTCGATGTGACGCGGCTCGATAACTTGATGAATCTTGTGGGGGAGCTGGTGCTGGCGCGGAATCAGATCGTGCAATTCGCGAACATAACCCAGAACACTGGACTGGCGGCATCGAGCCAGAGGCTAAACCTGATCTCCACCGAACTCCAGGAAGAGGTGATGAAGACCCGGATGCAACCCATCGGAAACATCTGGAGCCGATTTCCGAGGATGGCGCGGGATCTGGCGATGAGCTGCGGCAAGCAAGTGCGGATCGAGATGGAAGGGAAGGAGATCGAACTCGACAAGACCATCATCGAAGCGATCAAGGATCCCCTGACACACCTGGTCAGGAATGCGCTGGACCATGGCATTGAAACGCCGCAGAAAAGAATCGCCGCGGGGAAGTCCGCGGAAGGGCTGTTGCGCCTGCGGGCCTACCACGAAGGCGGACAAGTAAATATTGAACTGACGGACGATGGCGCGGGATTGGACGAAGGACAAATCCGCAAGAGAGCGGTGCAACGCAGGCTAATCACGCTCCAGCATGCGGCACATATGACCGAGAGAGAAGTCGCCAATTTGGTTTTCCTGCCGGGTTTTTCGACCGCCGAGGCGGTAACCACCGTCTCTGGCCGCGGCGTAGGTCTGGACGTGGTCAAAACAAATATCGAAAGAATCGGCGGAACCGTGGACTTGCAGACGGAAACGGGAGGGGGAACGACGGTAAAAATGAAGATACCCCTTACATTGGCGATCATCCCGGCCCTCCTGATCACGAGCGGCAGCGCAAGGTTCGCGATTCCCAAGGTCAGTCTGATCGAGTTGGTGCGCATCGCGGCAGAGAATGTCCGGAAGAGCATTGAGAAGGTGCACGGCGCGCCTGTATACCGCTTGCGGGGGCAGCTTCTGCCGCTGGTCTACCTGAACAAGGAGTTGCAATTGGAGAGGGGCGAGCCGCCCACGCAAGCGGCAAAGAGCCAGGAAACGGCAAGGACTGAGCCCGAGATCAACATCATCGTCTTGCAAGCAGAGGGAGAGCCATTTGGGCTGGTGGTGGATCAAGTGAATGACACGGAAGAAATCGTGGTGAAGCCCCTGGGAAGACAGCTCAAGAGCGTCGGGGTGTTCGCCGGAGCAACGATTCTCGGCGACGGGGAATTGGCACTGATTCTGAATGTCCGGGGACTCGCGCAGAGGGCCGGTCTGATAGGCGGAGAGCGCAAGGTGCGCCACAGGGATAGCGGGTGCGAAGTAATCGAGGAGCCTGCCGGCAACAGGAAAAATGCGCTTCTGATCTTTCAGAGCGGAAACGGCGGGAGGATGGCCATGGAACTGTCCCTGGTAGCCCGCCTGGAAGAAATAGCGCGAGAGAACGTGGAAAAAGCGGGTGAGCGGGAAGTGGTGCAGTACCGTGGCCAAATCTTGCCGCTGATCCACGTGTCCGATGTTTTGGAGAACGGGAAAAAACAGCAACATGCCGCTAGCTTGGACGGCCCTTTGCAGGTGGTCGTGTGCAAGGAAGAGGGATGTGCATTTGGGTTGGTGGTGGACAAAGTCCTCGACATCGTGGAGGAAGCGGTGTTGCTGGAACAACCGGCGAAGCGCGCGGGAGTCCGCGGCACGGCAGTGATCCAGCGAAAAGTGACGGATTTGCTCGACCTCAAAGAGTTGGTGCGCTTGGGCGCGCTGGCAGAGGCGCGCGGAAGGTAAATGAGTGGACAAGAAGAAGCAGTTTTGCACGTTCTGCCTGGGTGAACGCCTCTGCGGCATCCCTGTTGAGGAGGTGCAAGAGGTCCTCCAGGAGCAGGCGATCACTCGTGTGCCGCTGGCACCCGCGGCAGTACGAGGGCTGATTAATCTGCGGGGAAAGATAGTGACGGTGATCGACCTGCAAAAGAGGCTGGGCCTGGATGAGGAGAACCTCACAGCGTCCGGGGTGAACCTGGTCGTGCGCCACGGCGAGAGCACGGTGAGTTTTCTGGTGAGTTCCGTGGGGGACGTCGTGGATGTGGAGAAAGAATCTTTTGAGGAGCTCCCAGAAACTTTGCGCGGCGAAAGTCCAAAGACGTTGGTGGTGGGTGTCTACAAACTGCCGAATGGGCTCATGCATGTTCTGGACGCGCAGCGTGGCGCACAGATTGAGGAAGCAAACGCCAGGGAGCTCCGTGATTGATCACGGACGGGTCAGCGAGATACGAAGCAGCGCAGGGACGCCGGAGGAGCCAATAATATGCCAAGTCTATACGAAACGGCCCAAGTGGAACACGAACGGGAGAACTGTGCCGCCGAAATCGGGCGAGGCACCCGCAGTGAAAAGCCCGCGCGTTGGTCGGGGTCTCCGCGAATCCTGCATGAACCGGACGAGAGAATGCGCGAGAGTGCGCGTTCCACTGATGGAAAAGATTTCAGGCTTTCCCCGCGCCATCTGAGCATCGGCAAACGGCTGACGCTGGGTTTTGCCGCGTTGCTGGCATTTTTGCTAAGCATGGCGGCGGCAGGGTATTGGGGCACCTCGAAGATTTCCGCGGCCATGCTGGATTTGCTGCGAACGGACGCGTATCTCGAACAGGGCTTTTCGGCAGCGGCGCAGTATTCCATGGAACTGCAGCGCTACGAGCAGGACGTGCTGTTGAATCTTGACAGCCGCGCAGAGCGGCAGACAGCGCTGGAAAGCTGGAAAACCTCCGACCGGCGGCTGCACGAGCGGCTCGAGGAGATCGCAAAGGGACCCGTAACTGGCGAAGAGAAGGAATTGCTCGGCTCAGTCAAGGTGGCGTTAAAGGATTACGAGGAGGGGTTCCTGGCATTCGTCGAAAGCGCTCCAGCAGGAAAAGGGTCAAAGCCGGCGCAGATAAGCGTTTCATTAAAGGGAGCTGACGATGCCATCCAGCGCGTCGGAGGAGACCTCCGGCAAGAGGCCGCAGTGCATGCCTCACGAATGTGGGAGCGGGAAAAATCAACGCCAGGCCTGCTGAGGCAAACAAGCGCGCTGATTTTCGGCATGTTGCTGCTGGGGCTTGTGGCCGGCGCGGCAATCAGCACCGCAACGACGCGAAGCATCGTGCAACCCCTGGGCCGGGCTGTGGATGTCACCCAGAGGATATTGAGAGGCGACCCGGCGGTCGACATGGCCACAGACTCCGGAGACGAAACAGGCCAGTTGATGGGCGCCGTCAAGCAAATGGCGGCTGAATTCCGCGACAAAATGGAAGCCATGGCGCGCAACGCACAATTGCTCTCCGTGGCTTCGGAAGAGCTGAACGCCGTGAGCCACCAGATGAGCGCCAACGCCGAAGAAACCTCCACCCAGGCAAACGTGGTCAGCGCAGCCTCTGATCAAGTCGACACCAACCTGCAGACGGTGGCAACTGGCACGGAGGAAATGAGTGCGAGCATCAAAGAAATTGCCAAGAATGCTGCGGAGGCCGCGCGGGTGGCACATGCGGCCGTGGGCATGGCCCAAAAGACCAACGAAACGGTGACCAAGCTGGGCGCATCGAGCGCGGAGATCGGCGAAGTGGTCAAGGTGATCACGACCATTGCGCAGCAAACCAACCTGCTGGCTCTGAATGCCACCATTGAAGCGGCGCGAGCGGGCGAAGCGGGCAAGGGCTTTGCCGTGGTGGCCAACGAAGTCAAGGACCTCTCCAGGGCCACGGCCAGAGCCACCGAGGACATTAGCCGCAAGATCGCCACCATTCAGACAGACACAAGAGAAGCCGTGGAGGTCATCGGCAGGATCAGCGGCATCATCGACCAGATCAACGGAATCTCCAACATGATTGCGACCGCGGTCGAAGAACAGAACGCCACCACCAATGAAATGGCGCGCAACCTTACTGAAGCCGCGCGCGGATCGGCCGAGATCACCCGGAACATCGCCGGAGTGGCCGAGGCGGCGCAGAGCACGTCGCGCGGCGCAGGCGATTCCCAGAAAGCAGCGCAACACCTGGCAAAAATGTCGAGCGAATTGAAAGAGTTGACTGGGCGTTTCTGAGCCTAGCAGCGGGGCGGTGCAAGGAGCTGGAATCCGCCGCAGAGAGAGAAAGGCAAAGGGGACATGCCGCATGTACGAGTGCTGGTGGTTGACGATTCAACGGTCGTTCGCAAGGTGCTTTGCGAGGTCCTGGAGAATGACGCGTCCATCGAGGTTGCGGGAACCGCCGCTAGCGGAAACATGGCCCTCGCCAAAATTCCGCTGCTGCATCCAGACGTGGTTACGCTCGACATAGAAATGCCGGGGATGTCCGGCCTGGAAACGCTGGTGGAAATCAGGAAAGTGTATCCGAAGCTGCCGGTGATCATATTCAGCACGATGACGGAGCGTGGAGCCGCCATTACGCTGGACGCCCTGGCATTGGGGGCTAGCGACTATGTCACCAAACCCGCCGGTACCGGTAGCCTGGAAGCTACGAAAAAGCAGATCGAAACGCATCTGATCCCGAAAGTGAAAGGTCTGTGCCGTGGCAGCGCGGGGAAGAAGCTCACGACGGGAACGCCGGCGGGCAAGGGGGAAGCAAGACGCTGCGTTTCCCCAAAAGTGAACTTAGTCGGCGGCCGGATTGACATTATCGCGATTGGAACTTCCACCGGCGGTCCAAATGCGCTCGCGAAAGTGCTGCCGGCCATCCAGCGGGATTTTCCTGTGCCCATCGTAATCGTCCAGCATATGCCCCGGCTGTTCACACGCCTGTTGGCAGAGCGTCTGGACAAGCAGTCGGGCATTCGAGTGCGTGAAGGGGAAGAGGGCGGAATGTTGCAGCCGGGAGAAGCGTGGATCGCTCCAGGCGACTTTCACATGACGCTGGCGAGTGAGGGGAGCGCGGTGCGGCTGGCGATGAATCAGGATCCGGCGGAGAATTCCTGCCGCCCGGCGGTAGATGTGCTGTTTCGTTCCGTCGCGCGTGTTTATGGAGCGCACACGCTCGCGGTGGTTTTAACGGGGATGGGCTCGGATGGCGTGCGTGGCGCGCAGCAGGTGAGGGAAGCGGGCGGACAGATTCTCGTGCAGGATGAGGCGACCTCGGTGGTGTGGGGCATGCCGGGACAAGTGGTTGCTGCCGGGCTTGCGGAGGGCGTGTTCCCGCTGGAGGAGATCGCGCCGGAAATCCAACGCCGGGTGAGAAGCAGCCGGGAGAGCGCGGTGGCCGGCGACAGGGACGTGCGAAAGAAGCCGGAGGAAGCTCCAGCGAGTGCACGCCTCCTTGAAAAGCAATCGATTTAAGGGTTGAGAAAAGAGCGGAAATGTCTGGAGCAGTATTAGATGCAACACAGACTGCGCCCAGCGCAAAGGATGATTCGCAGGACCCTGCCTATCTGAGAATTCGTGATCTCGTTTACCGGACCTGCGGCATTTACCATGCCGATGAGAAATTGTACCTGCTGGTAGCGGCTTGCAAGAGACGCATGGCCTCCAAGCAGGTGAAGCTGGATAGCGGCCGGGAGTACCTGGAACTTCTGACGGGCCCGGTCTTCAAGGAGACGGAGACGCGGGAACTTTTGAATGAGATCACCATTGGAGAGACGTGCCTCTTCCGGAGCCGGCCGCAATTAAACGCCCTGCATAATGTAATCTTGCCGGAACTCGTGGCTGAGCGCAGCAAAACCGGGTCACGTGAGCTGAAGCTCTGGAGTGCGGGGTGTTCGACGGGGGAGGAGCCCTACACCCTGGCGATGTTCCTGCTTGAAGAAAAGGAGGCCCTTCTGCAGGGCTGGGAGTTTGCCATAGCGGCCACGGATTTGAATGATCACTCGATCGAGACGGCCCGGGCGGGAATCTACGGAGATTATGCCCTGCGGAACACTCCGGAAAATTACAAGAGAAAGTACTTTTCTCCGGCCGAGGGCGGCAAATTACAGGTGAATAACGAAGTTAAGGCCAAGATCAGATTCTCCCGGCTGAATTTGAATGACGAGAGCCGCGTCCTGTTCATGAAGAACATGGACCTGATCTTCTGCTGCAATGTGCTGATCTATTTTGACCTGGTTTCCAAGAGGCGCGTGGTCCAGCACTTCTTTTCTAAACTGATGCCGAACGGCTGCTTATTTCTCGGGCATGCCGAATCGCTCTATCAGGTCAACGATCAATTCCGGTTGGTGCATTTGCCGGGGACGACGGTGTATCGAAAGGTCGTCGCGGCGCCGGGGAAGGATGGCGGGGCATGAGTAACGCGTTGCGGGATGGCTTGAGAAAAAAAGTGGAACGTTTGCGGACCCTGCCGTCCTCGCCGGCGGTCCTTCAACCCCTCCTGGAATTGCTGCGCCTGGCACCGGACTCCATTGATCTGCGCAAAGTCGTGGAACTGGTGTCGTATGACAAGACCATTGCCGCGCAGTGTTTGCGAATTGCCAATTCTCCGCTCTATGGCCGGGCGCGAGCCACAGAATCGATCAAAGCGGCCGTGCTCAGCCTGGGGATTCAGCGCGTGGAGGACATTCTGCTGACCTGCTGCCTGCACAAGTTCAGTTCGGGCGCCAAATGGGCCGGCGATCCGCTGGTGTTCTGGAGGCACTCGCTGGGTTGCGCCGCAGTCTGCCGCGAGCTTGCGTTGCGCATAGAGTTCCGCGAGCCGGAAAAGGCCTACTTGGCGGGACTCTTGCACGATCTGGGAGTTTTGGTGAACTCCTTGGCCTACCCGGATGAGTACAGCAAAGTGATCGCGGAAGCACAGGCCAAGGGCGTGCCCCTGGTTGAGCAGGAGATGAAAGATCTGGGCTTCACGCACTGCGAGAGCGGGAGCATTCTGGGCGCGAGCTGGAAACTCCCGAAATCCATCAATGAAGCCATTGCCTTTCACCACAACGTGGAGAAGGCCCCTCCCGACAATCCGTTGGTGGCCCTGGTGCACATTGGGGATTTGTTGTGCCGGTTGGCGGGCTTGGGATACGGGTACGAGGAATGGAGAAGCGTGGAACTGGCGGCGGACCCGGCTTGGGAGGAACTCGCGAAACATTGTCCGCGGCTCAAGAAGATGGACTTGGCGCGTTTCACAATGGACCTGGAAGCCATCGTTCCTGGCGTACAAGCACTGGTCGAGGCTGTTTTCACTTCCAAACCGGAACACTCCGCGGTCGAAACTCTCTGTTAAAGTTCCAGCGCAGTCTGCCGATAGCCCAAAAGTAGATGCGCAGGCGCGCGAAGACGCGTGTTTGCAACGGTGCATGGCCCTTCCCGTTGGGATTTCGGGCAGGAAGTGCATAGTACTTTGTGTGTTCGATGCAAACACTGTGTCTTCGTGGCGCAGTGTGTGCTCCTGCCTCTTCGTTAACTCCCCTCTTTTCAATCAAGAGTACTAGCCAAGTGTGGCGACGAACGCGCACCAGTGCAGGCGTGCTCTTGCAAGGCAGAGTTTTCCCATTCAAGGGGGAGCAGTGAACCCCTGTGAAGAAAAATACCGTGATAAGCGGGGTGACGGGATGGCAGCAGCGTCGGCGGTCGGATGGATGAGAACGGCAGGGCGCATTCTGGTGGCGAGTTCCGATCCCAAGGTGCGTCAACGCGTGTTGGGTGATCCGGACTACGTTGGCATGGAGCGCATGGAGGCATGCGGGGGCGCCCACGCACTGGCAAAGTTGAGAGAGATTCCGTGCGATGGCGTGTTGCTGGATCGCAATTTGGCGGACCTGGACGCGCTGGAAGTCGCGGCGCTCATCCGCAGGGAGTTTCCGGAGATCACGGTGTCCTGGATTGACGGAGAAGAAGGGGCGAAGCACGAAAGTAAATCAGTTGCGGGAGTGCAGGCGGAGACGGGTCCGGGAAATATTCTGCCCTGGGAACGAAAAACGGCACGTGAGGAGGAGAAAGCTTTGCCCGGGATGATCGGCGGCAGCGAAATCATGCAGGAAGTGTACCGGCTGGTGCGGATGGTGGCGAAACGCGACACCACCGTGCTGGTCACCGGCGAAACCGGAACGGGGAAAGAGCTTGTGGCCGAGGCCATTCACGCGCTGAGCCCGCGCGCCAAGCAGCCCTTTGTCATCGTGAACTGCGCGGCCATTCCGGAAGCGCTTCTGGAAGCGGAGCTTTTCGGGTATGCGCGCGGGGCGTTTACCGGGGCGGTGCAATCTCGGCTTGGGCGCATACACGTCGCACAGGGCGGAACGCTTTTCCTGGACGAGATCGGCGAACTCCCGATGGGCATGCAGTCCAAACTGCTGCGCTTTCTGCACAGCGGGGAAGTGCAACGCTTGGGCAGCTCCGATGTGTACCGCGTGGACGTGCGGGTGATCTGCGCGACGAACGCGCGGCTAAGCGAACTTGTGGAAGCCAAACAGTTTCGCATGGATTTGTATTACCGCCTGGAAGTATTCCCGATCGGATTGCCGGCGTTGCGGGAACGCATCGCGGACATTGAAGCGCTGACGCAACACTTTCTGCAGCGGCTAAGCGATGAAAACAGGAGCGCGTGCAAGAGCGTCCACGAACAGGCTTTGGAGGCTTTGCGAAGGCGGCGGTGGCCGGGAAATGTGCGGGAACTGCAACATGCCATCGAAAGAGCCTTCATCCTTTCTGGAGAAGACGACGTGCTTTGCCCGGAGCATTTTCCCGGCTACGGCCTGGACGAAGATCTGGGAGTTACGTGAGGGTGTGGGCATGGCTGTAGGAAGCGAAGAGATCGAGCGAGGGAGCACGATGCGAACGTCGCACCATAGGCACGCCCCGAGGGGCCCAGTCCTGGCAGAGGCGCAGAAACTCAGCGCGGAAAGAGGTCTGGCTCAGGCGTTCCTGACGTTTACCCAAGCGGCCGGCTCGCTCGAGAAGTCCTACACTCTGCTGCAGAGCGAGGTCGCGCGGCTCCATGAGGAGTTGCGGCAGACCAACGCGGAACTCGATCGTAGCCTGGAAGAGAATACGCGCGTGCGCGCTTACCTCGCGAACGTGCTGGAGAATCTTCCCTGTGGAGTTGTGGTGGCACGCGAATCGGAAGCAGGCGTGCAGGTGCTGAATCCCGAGGCGCGCCGATTGCTGCAGATTCCCCCGGACTGGAACACCTCAACCAGCGGTGCTCAGCCACCTCTGCTCGAAAGATTGTTGTTGCAAGAAGCGCCAGGCAAGAGTCCCTGCGAGCAGGAATGGACCGAACAGGGGAGGTCCGCCAATCGTACTATCGGCATCTCTCGCGCGAACTTGAACGGGAAGGGCAACGGAGAACGCATCTGGATCCTGCGGGACATCACCGAAGAAAAGCGCGCTGGCGAGGAACGCGAGGCATCGCGGCGCTCCAAGGCGCTGGCGGACATTGCCGCTCTGCTGGCACATGAAATTCGCAATCCACTCGGCAGCATGGAACTCTTCACCGGGTTGTTGGCCGAAGCCGCTGCCAATACTCCCGAGACCCGGCAATGGGCCAACCATCTGCAGGCGGGGCTCCGTTCGCTGAGCGCCACCGTCAACAATGTTCTGCAATTCCACACGCTGGGCGGCATCCAGCGGGGCGCCACGGAACTCGACCGGCTGCTCGGCGAACTCACCGAATTCCTGCTGCCGATGGCCCGGCAGCGCGGGCAACAGATCGAGTTTGAAAACACGATTGGCAAGGTAACCACGCAAGCGGACGCGAACCGCCTGAAGCAGGTTTTCCTGAACCTCGCATTGAACGCCTTTCGCTCCATGCCTCCCGGCGCGGCACTCCGCATCCGCATGGGATGGGCGCCGCAGTTTCCTGGCGGCCTGGTGCGTATCGAGGTGCAAGACGAGGGCAGAGGCATCCCGCGCGAATTGCTCGGGCGCATTTTTGAGGCGGGTTTCACCACTACGCCGGGGAGCCCGGGGCTCGGCCTGGCCGTCTGCAAGAAGATTGTCGAACAGCACGGCGGAGAAATCGAAGTGCAAAGCAAGCCGAAAGAAGGAACGCGGTTCACCATCGTGCTGCCGGTGACGGGAGAGTGCGCATGAAAGAAGTTCTGATCGTGGATGATGAAGCCGCCATGCGCGAGGCGCTGGAGGCCAATTTCCGGCGGCGCGGGTGGCGCGTGCACAGCGCGGCTGGAGTCGGCGAAGCGCTCAGCACTTTCCGCCAGGAGCCAACCCGCTTGGTGATTACCGATATGCGCATGCCCGATGGCGACGGCTTGCAAGTGATGGAAGGCGTGCGCAAGTGCATGCCGGAAACGCCGGTCATTTTATTGACGGCCTACGGAAGTGTTCCGGACGCCGTTGAGGCCATGCGGGGCGGGGCCTGCGATTACCTGCAGAAGCCCGTCTCGTTCGACGAGTTGGAGTCCACCGCCGAGCGCTTCGTCGGGCGAGCCTGCGAATCGAATGGCGAGGATGGCGGGGTGGAAGCGGTCGCCGAATCGCTGGCATTCCGCAGGGTATTGGAACAAGCCCGTAAAGTGGCACGCAGCAACGTCGACGTTTTGATCGAAGCCGAGAGCGGCACGGGCAAGGAAGTGGTGGCGCAAATCATTCACCAGCACAGCACCCGGCGAAAAGGACCCTTCGTCGCCGTGAACTGCACGGCATTTCCAGAGAATCTCCTGGAGAGTGAGTTGTTCGGTCACGTGCGCGGCGCTTTCACCGGCGCGCAGAATGCCAAGGCCGGAAAATTCGAACTGGCGGAGGGAGGCACACTCCTGCTGGACGAAGTCGGGGAGATGCCCCTGGCGCTGCAACCCAAATTGCTGCGCGTGCTGCAGGAACGCGAGATTGACCGCTTGGGTGATACGAAACCCGTGCCGGTGGATGTGCGCATCATCGCCACCACCAACCAGCCGCTGCACCAGCGGGTCAAAAGCGGGGCCTTCCGCGCGGATCTGTACTATCGCTTGCATGTGGTGCCGTTGTCGATCCCGCCATTGCGCGAGCGGCGCGAGGACATCTTGCCGCTGGCAAATCACTTCCTCCGGAAATATGAACCGCCCGAATTCCGGGGGAAATTCCGCATCGCCAAGGAACTTGCGGAACAGCTCAAGTGGCACGACTGGCCGGGAAATGTGCGGGAATTAGAAAACGTGATCCGGCGGGAATTGGCCTTCGCGGCAGGAACTACGCTGGACGTCCGGGAGATCGAACTCGGGTGCGAGTTGCGCGAGGAGGCCAACCCCGGCGAAGTGCGGCCGGGATTGACGATGCAAGAAATGCAACGCCGTCTGCTGGAGGCCACCCTGGAAGCCACTGGCGGAAACCGCACGCGGGCGGCGGCGCTCATGGGCGTGAGTCTTCGCACCGTGCGCAACAAAATCCGGGAGTACGGTCTGGCGGGGAGGAGGGCGTCATGAGTTGGCTGCAATCACCCAACCTGGTCATGCTGCAGCGATTTCTGGACGTGGACGCGATGCGTCAAACGCTCGTAAGCACGAACCTGGCGAACGTGGACACGCCCGGTTACCACACACGGGATATCGATTTTCGCGGGGAGATGATGCGCGCCATGAACGGTCAGGAGGACGACGGCACGAGTCCTTTCGTGATGCCCGTGCGCGGCCTGTTGGCGCGCCCGGACGGCAACAACGTCAGTCTGGAACGCGAATCCATGCTGCTGGCGGAAGTGCAACTCCAGTTCAAGTCCGCGACCGCCATTCTACGCACCGAGTTTGCCATGATTCAGACAGCGATAAAGGAAGGGCCATAATCATGAATCTATTTCGTGTACTGGAAATCAGCGGATCGGCGCTGCTGGCGGAGCGCATCCGCGCAGAAGTGACCGCGGCAAACCTGGCCAACGCCGAAACGACCCGGACGGAAACCGGCGGGCCGTACCAGCGCATGAACGTGGTGTTTGGCGCGCGCCCGGTGGGATTCCAGAACTTCAACGGAATGATGCTGGCGTCGCTGGCCGATCTGCACGCGGAAGATGTGCGCGTGGTGAGCCTTGCGGCGGACAACACCCCGCCGATCCGGCGCTACGAACCGGGACATCCCGATGCGGACAAGGACGGATATGTGGCCTATCCAGCCATCAATCCCGCGGAAGAAATGGTGAACCTCATGGGAGCGGCGCGCGCCTATGAAATGAATGCTTCCGCCGTGGCCAGCACGAAAAACATGATTCAGTCGGCCATTACGATCCTGTCCTAACTTATTTTGGTGTGCCAAGGAGGAAGAATGGGCAACACGATACAAGGATTACCACCGGGCGGAGCCGATTTTGGCGTCACTTCCAGCATCAAGCCGGAGACTCCGGGCGCGGGCTCCACGGAGTTCATGAAAACCCTGGAAGACGCCATGACACAAGTGGGCCAACTGCAAGGCGAAGCCGATACCCGGGTGGGCCAGTTGCTCACCGGCAATGGCCAGGACATTCATTCCGCCATGATCGCGGTGGAAAAGGCCAGCCTGGCGTTCGAGATGATGGTGCAGGTGCGCAACAAAATTGTGCAAGCCTATCAACAGGTTTCGGGCATGCAATTCTAATCTGAACTAGGAGCACGCAACGAGCCGGGGCGGCTTGGGCATGGAAAAATTCCTGCAACAAATCCAGGCTTTTTTGCGCGGCTTGACGCTACGCCAGCGCGTGATTCTCTTCGGCGGCGCGCTGCTGGTAGGCGCCGTGGTCTGGGGATTTGCCATGTTTTTTTCGGCGAGCGAATACAAGCCGCTGTTTTCGGGGATGTCGCCCGCGGACGCACAGTCGCTCTCGCTGCGCCTCGCCGGGGAGAATATCAGCGCACAGATTTCCACGGACGGAACGTCCGTGCTGGTGCGCGCCGACCAGGTCGATAAGGCCAGGCTCGCGGCAGCGGCGCAAGGCCCCATCTCGAGCGGCCGCATGGGCTTCGAGTTATTTGACAAGCCCAACTGGTCGGGCAGCGATTTTTCCGAAAAGGTGAATTACCAGCGCGCCGTGGAGGCGGAACTCGAAAGAACCATTCAATACATGAACGGCGTGGATTCCGTGCGCGTGCACCTGGTGCTGCCAAGGGATTCTCTCTTCGCGGATCGCGAGCGGCCGGCGAAGGCTTCCGTTGTTCTGAAGCTCCATGGAACGCGGCTCACGGATCAGGTGGCCATGCCGGTGGCAAACCTCGTGGCCAGCGCGTGGGACGGGCTAACGCCGCAGAATGTGACCGTGGTGACCACCGATGGCCAAATTCCCTCGCCGGGCCACGGGAGAATGCTGGCCGGCAGCGCCGGAAATCTTGAACTCGAGGCGCTCCTGGCGGAGAAACTCGTGCAGACGCTCTCGCCCATCGTTGGAGGGGAACACATCAAGTCCAGCATCACCATCGACTACGATCCCACTTCTGGCGAAAGTACGCAGGAACTTTACGATCCCAACACCACCGCGGTCTTGAGTTCCCAGACATCACAAGAGACGGTTGGCGATTTGGAACCCGCGGGAATCCCCGGAACCCCCAGCAATACGCCCAGTTCGCAGGCCAGCGCGACAGCCGTGGCACAAGCCAAGACCAATACCACCACCCAGGGAATGCACAGCGAGAGCAAGACCTATGCCGTAAGCCACACGACCAAGCACTTCCTGGAGCCCGCGGGACGCATCCGCAAGATGGCTGCCGCGATTCTGGTGGACGACGCCATCGACAGCAAAACGGAGAATGGCAAAACGCTGGAGACACGCCGCAAGCGCACCCCCGAGGAATTAAAGCAGATCGAGGAACTCGCCAAAGCCGCCATCGGATTTGACGCGCAGCGGGGCGACCTTTTTTCACTGCAAAACATTTCCTTCGTGCAGGCCCCGCCGGAAGTCGTCGTGCCGCCGGGAAAAGTACATCGCGTAATGACCTTTGTGGAGAGATGGACGGGACTCCTCCGCTATGCGGCCTTGCTGCTGATGTTTGGGCTCGTGTACCTGCTGGTGCTGCGCCCGATTAAGAATCAAGTCATCGGCATTCTGAAGAGTCCTCCCAGAGCCGTGGTCCAGGCCGGGGCGGCAGCAATGTTACCGGCTGGAGTGGAGGGCGGAGAAGGGGCGATACCGCGGCCAGCCATGGCAGCCGAAGGAGCTTCCACGGAAGTGAGTCACACCATCCAGTTGAAGAAAGAGCTGGTGAACAAGGTGAAGTCGGACCCGGAGTCGGCCAGCCGGTTGGTGCAGAACTGGGTGCGTGAGTCAGGGGGAGAGCAGCAATAATGGCCGCAGAAGAGAATGTCATCCCGGGAAAGCGCAAGGCAGCCATCCTGCTGGTGCTGTTGGGGGACGATGTCGCTGCGACCGTGTACAAGAACCTTCCGGATGCGGAAGTGCGGCTGATCACACAGGAAATTGCGGACCTCGAGTATGTCTCCCCTGAACTGGCGTCGCGCGTCCTCAAGGAATACCACCGCTTGACGATGACCCAGGATTATCTTGCCCAGGGCGGCCCGGAATTCGCCAACAGGCTGCTGATCAAGGCCTTTGGAGAGCATGGGGCCAAAACTTTGCTGGACGAGGTGAATCGCGCGCAGGAAGCCAGCGCCCAGAATCTGGACACCATGCAGAAGACGGATCCCCATCAACTCGCGAAGTTCATTCAGGGTGAGCATCCCCAGACCATCGCACTCGTTCTGGCCCACCTGAATGCGAAGAATGCCCGGTCCGTGCTGATGCTGTTGCCGGATAAAATCCGGGGACAAGCCGTGAAGCGGCTGGCGCAGATGCAGCAATTTTCCCCGGAGATGGTGAAACAGATTTCCATCGTTCTTCACAAGAGACTCCTGACCCTCGGGCAGCAAAGCCGCCGCGCCTATGGCGGGGTCAAGGCCGTGGCGGATCTTCTGAATCAACTGGACCAGGAGGCGACCACCACAATCCTGGAGACCATTGAGCAGGACAATACGCAACTGGCCACATCCATTCGCAACTTGATGTTCACCTTCGACGATTTCCGCGAAGTCCCCGACACCGGCATCCGGGAACTCCTCGGCCAGGTGGACAAGAAGACGCTGGCCACGGCGCTGAAGGGCGTCTCCGAAGAGCTGAAAAACCATTTCTTCAAATGCATGTCTTCGCGCGCCGTGGAAATGTTGAAAGAAGATATGGAAGTGCTGGGGCCGGTACGTTCGCGGGATGTCCACACCGCCAAACAGGAAGTTGTTTCAGTGGCACGGCGCTTGGAAGGGGAAGGAAAGCTGGTGCTGAAACAGGAGCAGGAAGATTCCTATGTCGTCTGAGGCGACATCGCGGGGCGGAGGGGCGATGCAGACCGAACCATTTTTGTATGTGCCAACGGGCGAAGCCAGCGAACCTGGCGGAGAGGAACCCGCCGATGCCTGGGGTGTGCCGGGCGCCGTGACGAAAGCGCAAGCCGAAAAGATGGAACGCGAAGCGTTTGCGCGCGGCCTCCAGGAAGGAGAGTCCCGCGCCAGGATGGCCTTCGACGCCAGGGCGGCGGCGATTCAGGATGCCGTGCGCAGAGCGATCCTGGAATTTCAAAAAGAAAGGGAAGAGTATTTCATCCGCATCGAGCCGGAGGTGGTGCAATTGGCTTTGGCGATTGCGCGGAAGATTCTGCACCGCGAGGCGCAGATCGATCCATTGCTTCTGACGGGGTTGGTCCATGTGGCCCTGGAAAAGATTGACGCCGGCACACGCGTGCGGCTGCGCGCCAATCCTGCCGACATGCACTTTTGGAATGAGCATTTCGCGCAGTCCGGCAACGGCGTAGCGCCGCCCGAATTGATCGGCGACTCCACGTTGCAGCACGGTGAATGCGCGATCGAGACGGAAGTGGGCAGCACGGAAATCAGCCTGGACACGCAGCTCAAGGAGATCGAACAGGGTTTCTTTGACTTGCTGGAGCTTCGGCCGCGGGTTCGTTGATGGCAGAAGCACGCGATTTAAAGCCGTATCTGCGGCGATTGGAGGATTTCTCCACGTTGCGCTGGACCGGGCGGGTGACCAAAGCCGTCGGCCACCTGGTGGAATCGGATGGACCCTTTTGTAGTGTCGGCGAAGGCTGCGCCATCCTGACCGAGGATGGCAGAACATTCTCCGGAGAAATCGTGGGATTTCGCGGGCGCTCGGTGCTTTCGATGCCGCTGGAAAGGCCCAGCGGCATCCGCTACGGAGATCGCATCGTCACGCGCGGCACGCATCCTGCCTTGCGCGTCGGACCCGGTGTGCTGGGGCGGGTGATCGATGGCTCCGGCAAGCCTCTGGATAATATGCCCAGCTACCGGGCAAGAGAGTATTGGCCGTTGCATGGAGACCCGCCGCAGCCCATGGAGAGATCGCCGATTCGTGAGCCGTTGGGCTGTGGGATTCGCGCCATCGACGGGCTGGTGACTTCGGGCCGCGGGCAGCGCGTGGGCATCTTCGGCGGCAGCGGCGTAGGCAAGAGCACGCTGATCGGGATGATGACGCGTGGTACGAGCGCCGATTTGACCGTGCTGGCACTGGTTGGCGAGCGCGGCCGGGAGGTCCGCGAGTTTCTGGAAGAGTCCATTGGGAAAGAGGGGCTGACACGGTCGGTGGTCCTGGTGTCGACATCGGATCAATCGCCACTTTTGCGCATTCGGGCCGCGCTTGCGGCCACCACCGTTGCGGAATATTTTTGCGCCCAGGGGAAGCACGTGTTGCTGGTGGTCGATTCCCTGACGCGCTTCGCGATGGCCCAGCGCGAGATCGGACTTGCTGCTGGCGAGCCGCCAACTGCCAAAGGATATACCCCGTCGGTTTTCACCTTGCTGGCGCGGCTGATCGAACGCGCGGGGAATTTCGGCGGGGGCAGCATCACCGCGTTTTATACGGTTTTGATGGAGGGCGACGACCAGCAGGATCCCCTGGTGGATGCGGTGCGGGCCTTGCTGGATGGCCACGTGACGCTGGACCGCAAATTGAACGCGCGCAGCCACTATCCGCCCATTTCCGTGCTGGATAGTTTGAGCCGCTTGATGACCTCCGTGTGTTCCCCGGAGCATATGGAGAAAGCCAAACGCTTGCGGCAATTGCTGGCGGCCTACGCGGCCAGCGAAGATCTGGTGCGCATCGGCGCCTATCAAACGGGTGCGGACGCCACGCTGGATCGCGCGCTGGCAGCCCTTCCCGCGATCAATAGGTTTTTGCAGCAGCGCAAGGACGAACCCGCTCCGTTCGATGGCACCATCAAGGCCCTCCTGGCGCTTCCGGGTTAGGCGCATGCCCTTCGCATACAGGCTGGAAGTGCTATTGCGGCTGCAGCGCAGCCTGGAGCAGCAGGAAGAGAACCGGCTGCTCGCCTGCGCCGTCCGCGTCGCCAGACTCAAAGCCGAACTACAAAGCTGGGAGGCGGCGCGCTTCGCGCGGAAGCGGCGCATCCTGGAAGAACTGGAGGCAGGCGCCACCGGCGCCGTGCTCCAAATTGCCGCGGATTGGGACCTCGCCGCACGCCGAAAGCAATCGGAAATACGTAAACAGATGGAAGCGGCGGAGAAGTTGCGGCTACAGCAGATGGGGGTCTACCGCAAAGCCCGTCAAAAGCGGGAAGTGCTGGATGGACTGAAAGAGCGGCAGCAAACGGCCTACAACCAGGAAGAACTGCGAAAAATGCAACAGACGCTGGACGAGATGTACCTGGTGCGCACATTTATCTGGAAAGCGAATTAGCTTGGCAGCATGGCGGGTGCCGTTCCAACTCTCTAGGCCAGATAACGGTCCAGCCATCCGACGCGCGCACCGAAAGAGTATTCTCGAAGAGATTCACTGGAACAGGTTGGAACGGCACTGGGCAAAGCTTGCCGCCAGGAGCAGCGATTTGCCCGGTTCTTCCGCGCCCCGAAATTACACAGAATCCTTCAAGCCTTTCCGATTGTGCTGGATAGCGCTCCGCGACCCTCTAAAGAAAAATGGCGGTCTTTGTGCATTAGCTGCTCGGGAGTGCGTGTGAAGCGCTATGCAAGCAGGCATCATTACGACAATTCCTCCGGCAGCGCCGCTGCAGAGTCCGGTGGCTACCACACCGGCGAACCCGGCCAGCGGTTTGCCGGTGTTTGCGCAGATGGTTGCGCAAAACGTGGCGGCCACAAGTTCGGGGCAGTCCAATGATGCAGGCGCCAGCAATGTTTCCAAAGCCGCGTCTGCCATAACGACCGTGAATTCTTCGCCCCATCCGTCGGGGAATAAGATCGCTCCCAAGAGCGCCAGTGCTCCTGGCAGCATTCGAGGCAATGGCCTACTCGATTTGCTGGCACAGAGGATTCCGATTCTCAGCCCGATTCTGCCGCAGCCAATTTCGGTCGAGGCTAGTGCTCCTGCGGTGAACACTCCAGCGGTCGCCAATGGCGGAGTCTTGGCCGCGGCATCTCAACCGGCACTCGGCATAGGACCTAACTCGAGCGAGACGCCAAATACAGCGAACCTTCCGACGTACGGCACGATCCTTGAATCCTACGCACCTTCAGTTGTGCCGAATGCACCGGCGTCAGCCGCGGCAATCAAAAGATTGGCGCCGGACAGCGCGACACCTGTTCAAAATGACCAAAGCTCAAGCGGGGTAGGGAATTCGCCCGCGACCACGAGTGCCGGGAATGATCTGGCGGCAATTGTAACCACGCTAGAAGGCGGGAACGCCCTGGGGACACCACCAACCGCGCCGTCAACCACGACAGTGACTCAGGATGTGGCTGCCAATCAAACCTCCGCCGTGTCTCCGGAGCCGCAGGCACCCGGGCCGCCCAGCCTGGACCACACGACGAGTAATACGGCAAGCTCGCCCACTCCGCCATTCACGCAGGATGTAGCCGTCTGTCAAACATACGCAGGGTCTTCAGAAACGCAAGCATCGACGTCCGTCAACCAGGGCCACACGACCAGCAATACGACAAGCTCGACAACACCGCCTGTCACTCAGGATGTAGCTGCCAGTCAAACACCCGCAACGTCTTCGGACCCACTGGCGCCGACGCCCATGATCCAAGCCAACTTGGCGAGCGATGCGGCAAATTTGCCCACCCCACCAGTCATTCAAAGTACGGCCGCCAAACAAACGCCCCTACCGACACTGGTTCCAAAGGTGCCAGCGCCTCCTAACCAGGACGCCGCGGCGAGCAAAGCGGCAACCCCGGCGCCCGCAACGAGTCATGCAAAAACCACGACAGCACAGTCCGAAAATAACAGCGCTGCCGCCATCCAGCCACAATTGCCCAACGTGGGAGACGTTTTGCGACAAGTTGCGGCCGTTACGGGGAAGGCAAATGCGCAAGCGACGCAATTCAGCATGAAGGCCACAAAAGACTCCCTGAGCGGGCCAGCGATTAGCGCAACCATCAATTCAGCAGATGTGGCGAAATCCGATCCCCAACCAACTGCCGTACGTTCGAGTGCTATCGGAAGCCTTCAGGATGGGCTTGATAGAACTTACCTGCAGGAGGGAAACGGCGGGGGCACCGGCGGCATGGGCGACCAGCAGGAACAACCGAATACAGGAGCACCGGCGTCAGATGCGAAAGGGAACACCACAACTCCAATCGTAAACTTCGGCGATGCCCAGTCTGTGGCCCATCAGAGTGTGACCGACGGGAACAGCAACCCGCAGGCCAGCGGCGCGACGCCCGCGAACATTTCCGTCGCCAAGGACGACGACACGCCTGCACCAAAGGCGGCCGCTCCCGATTCTGCGCGCAGTGATGGCACGACGAATCCCGCCATGGACAAGCCGGATCTGGACGCGGGCACGTCACGCGTCATCAGCAGCGCGCAACTTAGCGGCAACGACGCCCATTCGGAAATGCACATTGCCATGCAGACGGACAAACTGGGCGCGGTGGAATTGCACGCGCGGGTCACCGGGGAGCAGGTGGGCGCGGCGATTACGGTGGAAAAGAAGGAAGCGCATGCGGCGCTCGCGGTGGAGCTGCCAACTTTGCAGCAAGCGCTCGCCGAGAAAAATTTCCGTGTGGCACATGTCGTGCTCCTGCAAGGTGCGCTGCATTCCACTGCCGGCGGTGCGGGTGATCCCACGGAACGACAACCGCGCAGCCAGCCAGGAATGGCCTATCGGCAGCAGCAAGCAGAGGCTCCGTTGCCGCCCATCTTCGCGGCGGCCACCGAGCCAGGCGGGATTTTTGACGACCGGGGACGATTGAATGTTCACGCATGAAGATTGGAGAGAATCATGAATATCGTTACAGTGCTTCCCTATTCGGCGAGCCACGCGATGACTACAGCCGCAAATGGGGCAACGGGGTCGACCAGCAGCAGCAGCTCGTCGACGTCTTCCTCCAGCAACGAACTGAACGGCAACTCCTTCATCACGCTGCTGACCGCGCAGTTGCAGGCACAGGATCCCATGGATCCCATGGATCCCGATCAGATGATGGACGAGCTGGTATCGATGAATTCTCTCGAGCAGCTCATCGGCATTAAACAGGATCTGGATAACCTGACCGGCGCAACAACCGGCAGCGGAACCACCCCCAGCGGCTCGAGTTGAGGTTCTTTCGCAAGGGAACGTGGCGTGGTGACCGCCCAAGGCACTTCTGATCTTGACGCTGCTTTCAGCGAAACTTTTTCCCGGCGCAAGCGCCGGCTAGCTTCTAAGTGAGGAGAACACCATGCCGTCATTTTCAATTCCGCTTTCAGGGTTAGACACCAGTTCGACGGACTTGTCGGTCATTGCAAACAATCTCGCGAACTTGAACACCACCGGTTTCAAGGCCCAGAGCGCTACGTTCCAAGACCTGTTTTACCAGCAGATCGGAACGAGCGGCGACGGGGATGCCGTTCAAGAGGGTGTCGGGTCGTCGGTGGCCGGCATTGAATCGCAGTTGTCGCAGGGGAGCATCCAGAGCACCGGCAATTCCACCGATGTGGCCATTCAGGGCGATGGCTTTTTCGTCGTCAACAAGGGAGGCGATCTGCTGTACACCCGCGCAGGCAATTTCTCGGTTGGCTCGGACGGCAGCCTGATGACCCAGGACGGCGGCATTGTGGAAGGTTATCAGGCCGTCGATGGCGTGATCCCGGCCAACGCAACGCTTGGTGCGCTCTCCATTCCCACGGGCCTCATCAATCCGCCCAAAGCCACAACCCAAGTCCAGCTAGACCTCAACCTGAACGCCAGCGGAGGACCAGCGACAGTAGCCGCCAGCCAGCAGACCGGCACGGGAATCCCAGCCGGCACCGCGCTGGCCGCAAACGGCGCACTTACTTTCACAGACGGCACGAATACGTTTACCTATACGGCCGCCGCCAATGACACGCTGGCGACGCTGGTCGCCGATATCAACAATAATCCCAACTTCGCGGCATCGCTTACCGGCAATAACCTCGTGATTACCGCGGCCAATGGAAAGGCCATCAACTTCACCGCTAACTCGCTGTCTGACGCGGCAACAGGGAACCTCAATGAAGCGTTCACCCCGACCGGTACCAATGCGGCGGCGGGCACATTCAGCACCTCGATCGTGGCCTACGATGCGCTTGGGGCCAGCCACGTGCTCACCTACAATTTCACCAATACCGGCACCAACACGTGGAATTACACGATTACCGTGCCAGCGGCCGATCTGGCGGCAGGTGGCAATACCACCGTCGGTACCGGGACGTTGACGTTTAATGGCAGCGGGCAACTCGTCACGCCGGCCACTAACGTCACCGGCCTGACGATCGCTAATCTTGCCGACGGCGCGAACCCGCTTGCCTTCACCTGGAATCTATTCAACGCGAATGGCGGCGGGCTAGTGACGCAGCTAGCCGGGTCATCCGCAACGTCTTCCACCCAGCAAGACGGATATGCCAGCGGGTCGCTCAATAGCTTCACGATTGGCGACAACGGCGTCATTCAGGGAATCTTCAGCAACGGACAAACCAGTTCACTCGGGCAGATTGCCCTGGCTAGTTTTTCGAACGAACAGGGATTGGTCCGCAACGGCTCGAACGAATTCGTTTCCAGCCTGGCTTCGGGCGCTGCAGACATAGGCCAGCCGGGAACAGGCGGCCGCGGCTCGTTGAGTGGTGGCGCCCTGGAACAATCGAATGTCGATATTGCCACGCAGTTCGCACAGCTTATTGTGGCGGAGAGCGATTACCAGGCGAACTCAAAAGTCCTCACGACCTTTAATGAGGTCACACAGGCGGCCATCAACCTGATAACGTAAGCAACCATGAGCGAAAGGAGAGCTTCGCGAGGACGCGGAGCTCCTCCTTTCTCTGAGAAGTTCTTCATGAGGGAATTCCCAACGCTTCGACGGTGTTTCATGCTGGATACCTTCCGTTCTTTTCCGCTTCTCTCCTGTTTCTGTAACCGGCCCAATTCAGCCAACTTACAGAGAATTCACGCAAGCGCTCTTCCCCTAAGAAGTGCGTCCTCCGGCGATTAAATTGCACCAGAGTCTTCGGTATGCCTGATAAGACTCCACTGGGCGTCGAGCCACCGCGTACAGCGACATCACCGGCCGTTCCGCCGCAGGCGGCAAGTGTTCGGCGCAAGTGGTCGCTTCCGAAGGTAGCGTTGATCGTGACGCTTGCTGTCCTCGGCGTAGTTGTCGCGGCCTGGCTCGCCTTCGGCCGCGGGGATTCCGCCGATGTTACTGCCGGAGATTCCTCAGGTAACCCCGCGCTGACCACCGTGCATCTTGAAGGATTCACCGTAAATCTTGCGGATCGCGACGAAAACCATTTCCTGCGCGTGACCATGGATTTGGCTTTGGACCATCTGCCGCCTGGCGCCGAAAAGGACAAGCCCAGCGCGGCACTTCCCATGTCCCACGTTCGTGACACCATCCTCTCGGTGCTCACCGAGTGCCAGGCGGATGCGCTTCTAACCGCCGACGGCAAGAGCCAACTGAAAAAAAAGCTCCTGGAGGCTTTGAATCGCGCCGTTCCTGAACTCGGCGTGCGCGACATCTATTTCACGGAGTTTTTGGTGCAGCGGTGAGCCATGGCCACTTTGCCGATAACCGTTCCAATCCGGAAGAGCGAATTCTCCGAAGAGCTGTGGACAGAGGCGGCATTGCTGCCGTGCGCCTTGAGCGTGGATGTGCCATTGAAGGATTTCACCGTGCGCGATCTCTTGCGGCTGGAAGCGGGCTCGATTGTGGAATCCAAGAACGCCAATGGCGCGGATCTTCCCATTTTTGTGAATGCCCGGCTCATCGGCTGGGCGGAATTTGAAGTGGTGGGGCAGCGGCTGGCGATTCGCCTGACCGAACTGGCCTAGGGAGCAGGGGAAATGCCGGAAACTTTGGGACAAAGGACGGGGGAGTTGCGCTGGACCGCACCGGGATTCTTCCGGCCTGTTTTTGAAGCCATTGGCAGGGGCCTGCGCCATATTCACATACGGCGCAAACTCCACACACTGCATCTTCAGGAAACGCTGGCTTTGGGGGACAAGCGCTTTCTTGCCGTCGTCGATTGGAAGAACGAAAAGCTGCTGATCGGTGTAACCCCCCACACCATCACCCTGCTCGAGCCTAAGGGAGAGAAGGAAGCCCGTAAATTCAACTGGGAGAAGGAGCGCATTGCGTGAAAGGCATCGCTCACTATCTCGGCAAGGCCAGTGTCACTGCGTTGCTGCTGCCAGTCTGCGCCTTGGGACTGTGCGAGCGGCTCGCAGCAGCACCCCAGCAGAGTGTCATCCAACTTCCGGGAATCACGGTGCGCGCCGAATCCACGCCCGTCACCATCATCGTCCTGCTGACCCTGCTGACCCTGCTTCCCGCCATCCTCCTTTCGATGACACCCTTCGTGCGCATCCTCATCGTTTTCCATTTTCTCCGGCAGGCTCTTGGCACGCAGACGGCCCCGACAAACCAGACGCTGATCGGCCTCTCGCTTTTTCTCACGTTTTTCCTTATGCAGCCCGTGGTTTTGAACATTCACGAGCAAGCCATCGTGCCCTATGAGCACGGCAGGCTGACGGTGTGGCAAGCGCTGGACAAAGGCGCCGTCCCCATGCGGCACTTCATGCTGAACTACACGCGGGAGAAGGACCTCGCGCTGTTCCTGGAAATGAGCAAGGAGCCGCGCCCCCAAAAGCCCGACGATCTGGCGATGCGCATCGTGGTGCCTGCTTATGTGTTGTCGGAATTGAAGACCGGCTTCCAGATTGGCGCGGTGCTGTTCCTGCCCTTTCTGGTGATCGATCTGGTGACCGCCTCGGTGACGACTTCCGTGGGAATGTTCCAACTCCCACCGGTGGTGATTTCCACGCCGCTGAAGATTTTGCTCTTTGTAGTCGCGGACGGCTGGAATCTCGTGGTGGGCTCGCTTTTGCGCAGTTTTCAGGTGTGAGGTGACACGATGACGCCGGAACAAGTTGTGCAACTGGCGCGCCAGACCATTGAGGCGGCTTTTTGGGTGGCTGCCCCGGTGCTCCTCTCGGCGGTGGTGATCGGCCTGATTATCAATATCGGACAGGTGTTGACTTCCATCCAGGACACCACCGTGTCCACCGTGCCGCGGCTGGCCGCCGTCGGCGTCATCTTGTTTGTCCTGGCGCCGTGGATTCTGCACCACCTGCTGGTGTTCACGCGAGCTTTGTTCGGGGACTTCCGTCTGTACACCCATTGAAAGGAGAAGCGTGGTCGCATCGATCGAAACAGTGGTGATGCACGCGGCGGCAATCGGCCTGCGCGTCGGCGGCGTGTTTACGTTTATGCCCTTCTTTGGCAGCGTGGCCATACCTCTGCAGATCAAGGCTCTGCTGGTGCTTGGGTGCACCGCGGCGCTGTATCAGGCGGTCCCGCTGGCTTTGGCGCCGTTCTCGATAGCTTCACTGGTGCAAGTCGCTCTGTCGGAACTCATGCTCGGATTGCTGATGGGACTCTGCCTGCAATTCGTTTTCGAGGCCGTGCAACTCGCCGGGCAGATTAGCGGATTCCAGTTGTCCTTCTCGCTGGTAAACGTGATCGACCCGCAAACCGACGTGGACACGCCGGTGCTTGCAAATCTGCAGCAACTGATCGTCTTGTTTCTTTTTTTGCAGCTCAATGTACACCACTGGATTCTCCGCGGCATTCAGAAAAGCTTTGAGCGGGTTCCGCCGGGGAGCGTGGCCTTCTCGTTGCAGCATGTGCGCGGCCTCTTCCATGCCGCTGGAGGAATGTGGACGGCCGGGCTGCAGCTTGCGGCGCCCGTCCTTCTGGCGACGGTAATCCTCGATGTCACGGTGGGATTTGTGAACAAGGCAGCGCCCCAGTTGCCGGCCCTTTTTCTCAGCATTCCCTTGAAAACTCTGCTGGGTTACATCGTCTTGGCGCTCGCGTTTGGGTTGTGGCCGGGATTTTTCGAGAGGCAGTTTGCTCTCGCGCTGGCGTGGAGCTGGCGCATGGTGGAACTCGGGCATTAAAGGAACGCAACGTTGGCGGACAATCGCACAGAGAAGGCCACGCCGCGGCGGCGAATCAAGGCTCGTGAACACGGCCAAGTCTTACGCAGCCGTGATCTCGTCGGGGCCATCACGCTGTTAGGCATGGTCCTCTGCATGGCTTGGCGGCCGGAATCCTGGATCACCGCCTGGCGTTCCTATTTTGCGCAGCTTTTGGATTCCACCATCTCCACTCGCTGGGAAGGTGGAATTCCCTTGCTGCCGGCGACGGGCAGCGTCGTGCTGCTCTGGGCGGGGCCCCTGCTCGCCGTGGCGTTCGGCGTTGCCGTGATCAGCACCTTGGCGCAAGGGGCGCCCACCTTTGCGGCAGAGGCGCTTGCTCCAAACTTCAATCGCCTGAACCCGGC
>Ga0074045_10000841_pt1 | contig 30119 bp, 33 predicted proteins | sample BogForMeECP23OM2_FD_94442 | JGI IMG/M metagenome (GOLD analysis project Ga0074045, IMG submission 94442) | Bog forest soil microbial communities from Calvert Island, British Columbia, Canada - Bog Forest MetaG ECP23OM2 | ecosystem: Environmental > Terrestrial > Soil > Wetlands ...
CTTGGCGCCGCATTTCGGGCTCTCGGCTCCGGTCAAGCCGCTGAAGGGTCAGATCCTGGTCACCGAGCGCGCCGGACATGTCCTGCCGCTGCCGACCACGACGATCCGCCAGACGGTGGAGGGCGGCATCATGCTGGGCGACAGCCAGGAGGATGTCGGTTTCGACACCAGCCAAAAGCCTGCCATGATGCAGACGATTGCCCGCCGCGCCCTGCTGTCGTTCCCGTGGCTGCGCGATCTGCAGATCGTGCGCGCCTGGGCGGCATTACGGGTGATGCCGCCCGACGGGCTGCCGATCTACGACCAGTCCGAGCGTTTCCCCGGCGCCTTCACCGCCAATTGCCACAGCGGCGTCACCCTCGCCGGAGCGCACGCCAATCTGCTGGCTCCGATGATCGCGGCAGGCGCGCTCGACCCCTCGCTCGCGCTGTTTTCGGCCAGGCGTTTCGATGTTTCGCCCGCGGCCTGAAAGCCGTTCGACGATCGTCGCCGTCGTCGTCGAAGGCCGCACCGTGATGGTTCCCGAAGGCGCTTCGGCGGCAGCCGCGGTGCTGGCCGCCGGGTTCGACAGCATCCGTGAGACGCCGGTCGCGGGCGGCGAGCGGGCGCCCTATTGCATGATGGGCGTGTGTTTCGACTGCCTCGCCGAGGTCGACGGTATGCCGAACCGCCAGAGCTGCATGGTCGAAGTGCGGCCCGGAATGCGGATCAACCGCCAGATCCGGGCGCGGCGGATCGATCCCAAGGCAGGATGACGGTCGAGCTCGCGATCGTCGGCGCGGGTCCCGCCGGCATGGCCGCCGCGGCACTCGCCGCCGAGCTTGGGCTCGACACGATGCTCGTCGACGAGCAGGGCTCGCCCGGAGGCCAGCTCTATCGGGCGATCGAGCGCGCACCACCCGACACCCCGCTCGGCCCCGAGTATCTCGCCGGCCGTTCGCTCGCTGCGGCGGCGCGAGCCAGCCGCATCGACTATCGCACGCACACGACCTTGTGGCATGTGGAGCCCGACGGCACGCTGTTCCTCGAAGCCGCGGGCCGCACCGAGAGCTTGACCGCGCGCCGGATCCTGCTCGCGACCGGCGCCCTCGAGCGGCCGGTGCCGATCCCGGGCTGGACCCTGCCCGGCGTCATGACGGCAGGTGCGGCACAGATCCTCTTGAAGTCCGCCGACCTTGTCCCGGAGGGCCGCGTCGTGCTCGCGGGACAAGGGCCGCTCCTCTACCTGGTCGCCTCGCAGCTGGCGCGCGCCGGGGCGCCGCCGATCGCTCTATTCGAGACGACGCCGCTCGAAAATTATCTGGAAGCCGCGCGGCATCCCGCGAGCTTGTGGCGGGGTCGCCGGCTGCTGCTCAAGGGACTGGGGTGGATCGCGGCGGTCAAGCGGGCCGGTGTACCGATCCGGCACGGCATCCGTGGGATGCGCGCGATCGGCCGGCGGAGGCTCGAGCGCGTCGCCTGGGAGGACGGCGAGCTTGCCGCCGACTACCTCTTTCTCCACGAAGGCGTGATCCCGAACGTCCAGGTCACCTTCGCCCTGCAATTGCGACACGAGTGGGACACGGCCCAGCTCTGCTGGCGGCCCGTGCTCGATGCCTGGGGGCAGACGAGCCTCCCCAACATCGCCGTCGCCGGAGATGGCGGCGGGATCTCTGGCGCCGAAGCGGCGGTGCTGACGGGACGGCTCGCGGCGCTCGATGCCGCGATGTGGCTCGGCCATATCGGCGAAGCCGAACGCGACCGACGGGCGCGGCCGATCCGGGCGGCGCTCGACCGCGAACGGGCACTGCGGCCGTTTCTCGATCGCCTGTATCGTCCATCGCGCACGGTCATGGTCCCGGCCGCGGACGAGGTCATCGCCTGCCGCTGCGAGGAGGTGTCGGTCGGTCAAATCCGCCGCGCGACACGGCTCGGCGCCACCGGCCCGAACCAGCTCAAGGCCTTTACCCGCTGCGGGATGGGGCCTTGTCAGGGCCGGATCTGCGGACCGGTGGTCGCGGCAATCGTCGCCGACGTGCTCGGCAAACCCGTCGCCGAGATCGGCACCTTCCGCCCGCGCGCCCCGTTCAAGCCGATCACGGTCGGCGCCCTCGCCGATCTGGAAGCGGCTGAATCCGCCGCCGAATCGATAGCCTGCCCAAGTTCCGTCGCGCAGCCCCTCACCCTCCCGCCGACGCGGGCCCCTCCCTCTCCCCGCTGACGCGGGGCGAGGGCCTTTGGCGCCACGCTCCCTGCCCCGCTCGCGGGGAGAGGGTCGGGGTGAGGGGCAATCAAGGAACCCCAACCGCTGACCGAACCCCTTCTCTTGACCCCGCTCCTCGCACCCCGTTCGGTCGCGATCTTTGGCGCTTCGAACGATTCCGGTCGTCGAGGAGCAGCTGGCGACCAGCCCCGCGGAGGCGGCAGCCGCGGCCTTTGAGCGGCTGGTCGGCGAGGTCGGCGCACGGGTGCTGCAGGCGGCGGATCGAAGGCCTGCTGATCTCGCCGATGCTGCGCGATGGGATCGACATGATCATCGGCGTGCAAATGGATCCGCTCTTCGGGCCGGTCGTGATGTTCGGGCTCGGCGGCATCTGCGTCGAGGTGATGCGCGATGTAACCTTCCGGCCCGCGCCCTTCGGGCCCAAAGAGGCGCGCCGGACGATCGGCGAGATCAAGGGTGCGGCCGTGCTCGAGGGGACGTGCGGCAGACCCCCCGCCGATGTCGAGGCCCTGGCGCTGTCGCGCCTGTCGCAGGGCGCGGCGGCGTGGCGCGGCCAGTTCACCAGCATCGAGATCAACCCGCTGCTGGTGCGCCCCGGGGTGCGGGCGTCGCCGCACTCGACGCGCTGATCCTGCCTCCCGATCGGCGAGGTTCGCGGCGGGGCGACAGTTGATCCCCGGCAACCCGGATCCACTCACTTCATGCGCCTTGCCCCAACGATGCGCCGATTCCCCTGTCGACAGCGGAAAAATGCGTTTTGCACCTAAAAATTTCCCACGTGACCATCAAAAAAATCTATTAGAATCAACTCCTTGAACGTGTCCGGGCGACCCGGGCGACAGCGGAAATTTTGGGTGCCGGAACGGGGTTGGCAGCGGATCGGCAGCGGAACTCGGCCGCACGTTTCGCGCTTGCTGAATCGGCATCTAAGATGGCCTGCGGGACGACTTCGCGAGCTTTGCGGCGCGCTCTTTCCGCGACCCCAACCCGCGAGCTCGGTTTGCGATGAACCGGCATTTCGAGCTCATCGCCGCAAAGCTCCCCACGGTGCGCGCGGGCCGGATCCGTCGGGTGATCGTCAGCGTGCCTTCGCGCCACCTGAAGTCGCACCTGGCGTCGGTCGCGTTTCCGGCCTGGTGTCTCGGCCATGATCCAAGCGCGCAGATCCTCTGTGTCAGTTACGCGCAGGACCTCGCCAACAAATTGTCGCGCGACTGCTGCCGCATCGTCGCCAGCGACTGGTACCAGCGCCTCTTCGCGAGGCGCCTCTCGCCGAAGCACCAGGCGGTGCCCGAGTTCGAGACCACCGTCCAGGGCTCGCGGGTCGCTACTTCGGTCGCCGGGGTGCTAACCGCGTGGGGTGCCGACATCATCGTCATCGACGACCCCCCGAAGCCCGCGGAGGCCTTGTCGTAGGTACAACGCCAGGCGGCGAACGAGTGGTGCGACCACACCCTCCACAGCCCTTTGGACGACAAGCTCCCGGGTGCCATCGCGCTGATCATGCACCGGCTGCATGAGCGCCTCCCCTCGGGCGCGGCCTCGGCTGACTCGGCCCGCTTGCGCGCCGCCTTGTCGGGACGGTAGGCCTCCTTGCACCTGCAAAAACCATCGAGCGCTCGGCCGGTTTCAAACCCGAGCAGGCGGCGCAACTCGGGTTTGGTCAAATGACCGAGCTTACATTCTCCGAGGGACAGCGCTTCGAGCGCGCCGCGCTCGACCTCGCCGGGGGTGCCGAGGCGCTTCGCCAGATCGTCGGGGATGCGGACGGTGATTTGAAAGCCGGAGCGAGGCCGAAGCCCGCGTGCGGCAACGCGCCATAGCGGCGCAAGTCACCCCTACCCTAACCCCCACCCTTCCCTCCCCCGCTCGCGGGGGCTAGTGCTCCTTATCGATGCCGGCAGCTTCGGCCGGCCAAGCAGCACGCGTCGGTTCATTCGGGCGCGGCCTCCGGCTCCAGCGAGCAGCCGTCCATGTCGTACTCGTCGAAGACGCTCTCGGCGATGGCATAAGGCGACCCGTTGAACCATCCTTCGGCCTCCGCTTCGGTGCGGCTCAGGATGCGGCGCCGCTCGGGCGCGCCGCTTCCGACCTCGACGCGATCGATGCGCATCGCGACGATCGTGCGTGTACCGATGTCGGTGCAGCGCCATTGGCCGCCGCCACACCAGAAGGTTCCACCGATCCGGAATTCCTCATGCCGCATGGCGATCAGATTTCAAAGGCGATGCCGTCGAGGAGCTCACCGGCGCTCACCACGCGCACCATTCCGCAAACCTCCTGCGGAAAATGCCGTTTGTTGCCGGTAACGAGGTACTCGGCCTGCGCCGTCTCGGCGCAATGCAGAAACCTAGCATCGTCAGGGACCGGCAGGACGGGCGCGGGCCCCTGCCGCGCGACGAACTCGCCTTTATCGCGAAACATCGCGATCACGCCGCGATGTCGTCGGCCGGGAACGCGAACTTGGGACGTGCGAGCACTTCCGCATATTCCCGCATCACCTCGGCCGAGACGCAGGGTTGCACGATCCCCCGATGAATGGTGAGGCCGATCAGTGCCTCGTTGTCTGCGGGCGAGAGAAGGCCGGAAACCAGCACATTGGTGTCGATCACTGCCCGGATCGCCTGACCTCAGGGGGTAACCGCGCTCTTTTTCCCGTGGCGGTGCGTGGCGATTTCCGCGTCGATGTCCGCACGCGTGAGCGCGTCAAGGCCGCGCCGTTTGGCACCGGACCAGGCCTTTTGCAGCCAGTCGGGCGGCGGCGCCGCCATGCGGATGAAGTCCCGGACGCTGATAATCACAACGGCCGCCTCGCCGCGGCGGTCGACAATGAAGCGCTCGTTGTTCCTGATGGCGAGATCCATGATCTGCCCGAACTGGATACGGACGATGTGGGCGTCGATGCGGCGATCCATGCGGGTATCCACGCTCCGGTCCGGCACTCGAGCCGCTCCTCGCGCTGGTTGCCGCGGATGATTTAGCCAATCCCGGTGCGAGCACGTCCATCGCCTCGACCGTCCTGCCATCGTCGTTCACCCGCATGTAGAACGCCTTGATGGCCTTCGGGTAGTTCATCACGATGACCGGCTGCTTCGCGTGCTTTTCGGTCAGAAAGCACTCGTTCTCCGACCGCAGGTCCATACCCCACTTGACTGGGAACTCGAATTTCTCGTTCGCCCGATCGAGCCTCCGGATCGCCTCGCCGTAATCCATACCCACGAATTCCGAGCCGACGATCCCCTCGAGTTTCGCGACCAGCCCCTTCTCGATCCGGTGGTTGAAGAAGGCGAGATCTTCCTGCCTTTCGTTCAGTAATGCCGCGAAGGTGTACTTCAACAACCCCTCCGTCAGCCTGGCGTTGTCCCAGAGGTCTGCGAAGGCGATCTCCGATCATTCAGAACTCGGCGAGGTGGCGGCTGGTGTTCGAGTTCTCCGCACGGAATGCCGGCCCGAACGTGTAGACCTTGGTAAGCGCCAGACAGTACGTCTCGACGTTGAGCTGCGCTGAGACGGTCAGGAACGCTTCCCGGCCAAAGAAATCCTGCGCGAAATCGACCTTGCCCTGCGGCGTGCGCGGCAGGTTGGCGAGATCCAACGTCGACACCCGGAACAATGCCCCGCCCCCTCCGCGTCGGAGGCGGTGATGGTCGGCGTATCAACCCACAAAAAGCTCTAGTTGGCATGTGGGTCAACACAGATCTCGACCTACGGACCGAATTTGCGACGAAGTCCTTCGGCAACGTGGTCGAGAAATAAGCGGACCTTGGGAGAAAGGTGCCGGCCTTCCGGATGTACGATGTGAATGGGTGCGGGCGGCGGTTCGTATTCTGCGAGGACGGTCTGCAATCGGCCGGCCGCCGCATGCGGCTCCGCCTGATAAGACCTGATGCAGGTAAGCCCCAAATCTTCGAGCGCCGCGTCGACCGCCGCTGCCGTGGTGTTCACCACCAGCCGGGGCGTAACGGGTACGGAAATGACGCCGCTCGGAGCGTGGAACGACCAGCGGTCGGGAATGGGCGTGACGGCTGTGCACGCCACCAAACTGTGGTGGCCGAGGTCGCGCGGCGTGGCCGGCACGCCGTGGCCGGCAATATATTCCGGTGTTGCGCAAACGACGCGTCGGACCTGTCCGACTCGGATTGCCCGCAGCGAGGAGTCCGGCAGCTGTCCGATCCTGACGCCGAGATCGAGCCCCTCGTCCACCAATGAGACCACCCGGTCGAGCAACAGCAGCCGAACATTGACCTCCGAGTATTCATCGAGAAAGCTTCGCACAAGAGGCAGTACGCGAAGGCGGCCGAACATCGTGGCCGCCGTGACATTGATCCGGCCGCGCGGCTCGACCCGCTCACCCAGATTCACCGCCTCGAGTTCGTCATAGGCTGCGAGCAAGCGCCGGCAGCCATCGAGATAACGGACACCAGCATCTGTCAGCGCGACCGAGCGGGTCGTCCGATTGAAAAGGCGGGTCTGCAGTTGCGCCTCAGGGGCTGCGACTGCCCGCGTCACGGAAGCTGACGATCGGCTCAATTGTCGCGCAGCTTCAGCGAAGCTCTGCCGCTCCGCTACGGCGACGAAGATCGTCAAGGCGTCAAGCCGGTCTTGCATACTGTTGCAAAGCGTGAAACAGAGAAATGCGTTTTTGCCCAATTCAGTTCTCTCGTGCAATCCGCATTTTGGCCTGGACGTCGGTAGGTTCAGGAGTTTCCGATGACCACGATCAATTATCGCTCGGTTGAGGTTGACGGCCTCAAGATATTCTACCGCGAAGCCGGTCGTGTCGACACCCCAACTTTACTTTTGCTGCATGGCTTTCCAAGCGCTGGCCACATGTTCCGCGATCTGATCCCGCTCCTAGCCGATCGCTTTCACCTCGTAGCGCCTGATCTGCCTGGCTTTGGTCAGTCGGACATGCCGCCACGCCATGCGTTCAAATACACGTTCGAGAACCTTGCCGAGACGATCGATCATTTCACCGGCGTCATCGGGCTGAAACGTTTCGCAATCTACATCTTTGATTACGGCGCTCCCGTGGGCTTGAGGATTGCTCTAAAGCACCCGGACCGCATAACCGCGATCGTCTCCCAGAACGGCAACGCCTACGAAGAAGGGCTGAGCGACGCCTGGGATCCGATTCGAACCTATTGGCTCGAACCGACCCAGGCGAACCGCGATGCCCTACGGAATTTCCTCGCGCCAGAGACAACGCTCTTCCAATACACTCACGGCGTGGCAGATCCCTCGCTCGTGTCTCCCGATGGGCGCTCGCTGGATGATCATTATCTAGCACGGCCGGGAGCGCCCGAGGCTCAGCTCGATCTACTGCTTGACTATGCCAGCAACGTCGCCCTCTACCCTGATTTCCACATCTACTTCCGAAATCATCGGCCGCCGTTTCTGGCGGTCTGGGGCAAGAACGACCCGTTTTTTCTGCCCGCGGGAGCCGAGGCCTTCAAGCGCGATATTCCGAACGCTGATGTCCGCTTCCTCGACACCGGGCACTTCGCGCTGGAGACGCACGTCGCTGAAATTGCTGCGGCGATCCGCGACTTTGGTGTCGGCAGCATCGGGTCTGGTGACGGAGCGCAGTAATCGCAAGACAGTGAAACAAATCCGAGGGTAAGCAGATGGTCACTCCTCCCCTAATTGTCTTCGACGTCAATGAGACGCTACTCGATCTCACGACCATGGAGCCGACGTTTGAGCGTATCTTCCGTGACAAAGGCGCCATGCGCTTTTGGTCATGTCGGTGGACAGTTTCCTCGGAGAGCTCCGTAAGGTACGCCCGAGCCGACATTGGCACCGTTCCCGTTGACGATGCCGAGCAGGTTCGACTCGCACTGCACGAGCCCGACCGGAAACCCGTGCACCGAAAAAACATCCAGTGACTTGAGCGCCATCGTGTCGTAGCGCAGGGAAGTCACGAACCCACTCGAAAAGGAAGATTCTCGTCCCAACCTATAGTGTAACATAAAGGACGTTATGCGTCTGGTTTTAATACGTGATTTCAATAAGATAGAATGGGCCGCGCATTTATGTTTCACTAACCGGGGCGATGTCAAGCGGAAGTGGGGGCCCTACCGACGGGGAAACGATAGCGCGATCGGCAAATTCTTCGCTCGCCGTGGCCGTTGCGCCGAAAGCCGGCTTGCGGCTTGTGGTGGCAGCCGAGCAGGTTCCCGGTTCGACCCGAAGCGGTCGCTCGTGTCGCCCCCGTCTATGGGCGCTGCTGCCCCGAAGCCGACGTTCTGCGGGAAGGGCCACACAGCAGGAATACTGCCGTAACCGAGAACGGCCTCGTGCCCGGTCCCTTATCTGCATTCCGCCGGCATTGGGCCGGGGTGCTCGGTGGGAACGGCCTCGGCTCGTTCTAGAGGCAAGGTGAACTGAAAGACGGCGCCCCGGGGCAGGTTGTCCGTCACCCATAATCGCCCCTCATGAGCTTCGAGGATCGAACGGCAGATCGATAGGCCCATACCCAAGCCGCCGGGCTTGGTCGTGTAGAAGGCCTCGAAGAGGCGCTCGAGACTTGCCGGGGCCAAGCCCGGCCCCGAATCCTTGACAGCGACCAACACGCAGTTCGGCTCGGCTTGAGCGGTGGTGATGAGCACCTCTCGCGCCCCGTCCGCGACCCCGCCCATGGCTTGCACGGCGTTGATAATGAGGTTTAGGACGACCTGCTGCAATTGCACGCGATCGCCTTTGATGAGCGGCAAACCCTTCCCGAGTTCCATCTGGAGTGAGACGCCGTTCTTCACCGCTTCGCCACGGATGAGCTCAATCACCTCGCGGACCGCCTCGTTCATGTCCATATTGTTCGTCCGAGGCGGCGCTTTTTTGATGAGGTCACGGGTGCGGCCGATGACGTCGCCGGCTCGATTTGCGTCCCTGACGATACGAGCGAGCGCCTGCCGCACCTCCTCCAGATCCGGCGGTCGCGCACCCAGCCAGCGTAGCGCTGCTTGGGCGTTGGTGACCGCCGCGGCGATCGGCTGGTTCACTTCATGGGCGATCGAGGCGGTGAGCTGGCCTATGGTGGCGACGCGGTTGGCGTGCGCCAGCTCCATCTGCATGTCGCGGTAACGCCGCTCGCTTTCGCGGGCTTCGGCTTCCGCCCGCTTGCGCTCGGTCAAATTGAGGACGAAAGAAACACCCTGATTTCTACCTTCTTCGAACATCGTCCCGCCGATCAGCACGGGCACGCGGCTGCCGTCCTTCCGGGAGTACTCCTTCTCGAATGGTTGGACAGTCCCGATCACCTCCAGCTCCGCCACGGTCCGTGCGTCACGGTCGCTCCATTCCGGTGGCGTCAGGCTCGTCCACTGCAGGCGACCCGAGGCGAGATCCTCCCGGTCGTATCCCACCATGCGGAGAAACGCGTCATTCGCTTCAAGAATGCGACCTTCGAGATCCCAGATGATGATCCCGATGATGTTCGCGGCGAACAGGCGCCGGATCTTCTTTTCGCGCTCTTCGAGATCGCTGTGGAGCTGGACGTTTTCCTCGATCGCTTTCCGCCGCCGTCTCGCTTCGAGCCGCGCAAGCGCGAACGCCGCCCCGGCTACAACGGCGATAATGACGACCGCGCTGACGATGAGCCATGTCTTGCTTTGCTCGAGTTCGTCGGCGCGCCTCAGCCAATTCACAAGCAAAAAGCGCTCGTGGTCCATCATCTGGTCGATTTGCGATCGGATCTCGTCCGTGTTGGCGATGTTCGCCAGCGCCGCATCCAGCCCGGAGGTGCGAGCCGTCTTGACGATGTCATCCATCTCGCGGAGCTTTGCTGCGACGGTCAGCACCAGATGTGCGGCACGAAGGCTCTGCAACGGATCGTCCGCAACGAGACTCTGCAGCGCCTCACCCTCCTGACGTGCGCTTTCGTCCGAGACGCCGTACGGCTTGAGATAGGCCGGGTCGAAGGTAAGCAGATAGCCGCGCCTTTCGGCCTCCAGGTCGGCGACGGTCGCCCGCAGCCGATCGAGCACATCGATCACTTGACGACTGTGCTCGACCCCAAGATCTGCCGCTTGCCGATCGTGCCAATATCGGAACCCGAGATACGCGCCCGCAGCAAACAGCACCAGGAGCAGCGCGACCGCCAGGATCAGCGGGCGAGCAAACCACCGCGAGGGCAGGCGTCGAGCCGGGAATGGCATTACCTTGGCTCTTCGATGCGCGCGTGACCTGCACCTTTTCTGGTGCGGGCACGAGAGTGCTCATAGAATGATAGGGTAGATGGACGATTGCGCATAGGCGAGACGGGAAACCCGATATCCTCAAGCGCGCCGGTTGCGCGTTCGGCAGCCATCAAACTTCGCGAGGGCCGAATGTCACGGTAGGCGCCGGTTCGGCCGGTTGCGAATGAGTGCCCACAAAGTAGGAGCACCGAAATGGCGCCAGGGAAAAAGTCGCCGAACGGGCGAGTGCCCGCGAGCCGGCGCATGGTCGTCAAGGGATTGGGCGCTGCCGGAGCAGCTTTGTCGGGCATGCTGCCGCGTTGGAGCCTTGCCGAAGATGCCCCCGCGACCTATGCCAAGGCCGCGATCGACTGGAAACAATTTGCGGGCCAGACGATCGCGCTCGCCGGCGCGATCCATCCCTGGTCGAGCGCGATCGCCGCGCTTTTGCCGCAATTCACCAAGCTCACCGGCATCAAGGTTGTCACCGATTTCCGATTGGAAACCGAGTTCCTGGGGGCCCTGCCGGATAAACTCGCCAGCGGCAGCACGACGCCCGACACTTTCATGTTCCTGACTTATGGCCAGGGCATCTCGGCGGGATGGCTCGAGCCGCTGAACGCCTATTATTCCGACAGGTCGCTGACCGATCTCGCCTGGTATGACGAGAGCGACCTTCTAAAGACCGCCCGAGCCTTTCCCTTGTGGTCGGACGGCGAACGCTACGCCTTTCCGATACCTCCGAGGCGGTGACCTTGTTCATCAACAGCGATGCACTGGCAGCCAAGAACCTGTCGGTTCCCCAGACTTTCGACGAGTTGCTGGCGACGGCCAAGGCGGTCAAGACCAATGACATGTCGGGAATCACCATGCGGGCCCAGGCCGGCGGCAATTCGTCCCCGGCGGCGATGAGCTTCGTATTCTCTTACGGCGGGTCCATGGTCAAGGACAACAAGGCCGCCTTCGCAAGCCCCGAGGCGATCGCGGCCATCGCAATGTATGGAGAGATTCTGAGCCAAGCCGGGCCGGTCGGCGTCGGCAGCTACGAGTGGTACCAGGTGTTGAACGACTTCGTTCAGGGCAAGACGGCAATGGCGATCGACAGCAGCGTCCTTGCCAGGGACATCGCCGATCCGGCAAAGAGCCGCGTCGCGAAGCAGGCCGCCTTTGCTGCCTTTCCCCATCTCGAGGGTCGCGCCGCCGTCCCCTTTATGTCGCACTGGCAGGCGTGCATCAATGCCAAGTCGCAGAACAAGCGAGCAGCTTTCCTGTTCCTGCTGTGGGCGACAAGCAAGCCGACCTCGCTCCGGACCGCCGCGGCGGGGTTGGCGACGACGCGCCTATCGGCTTGGTCGAGCGAGAGCTTCAAGAAGGCTTTCGGCGCGCAAGCGGCAGCGGCAGCGCTGATCAACCTGCAAAGTGCCGATGTCGACCGCTGCAAGGCGATCCTTTTCCATCCGCAATCGAGGCCGATCCAGGACGCCTTCATGATCGGGGTCAATGAAGTGGTCACCGGAGCGAAATCGGCAAAGAGTGCAATGAGCGCCGCCGCCGAGAAGGCTAATGCGGTGATCCACGGATAGCGGAGCCGTCTGAGGTGCCTGGAGCCCTTCAGAAGCTCCGCGCGGCCGGCTTCCGGCTATTCACGCTGACGGACAATCTGCCGGAAGTGCAGACGCGTCAGCTCGAACACGGCGGGATTGTCGATTTCTTCGAGCGTCGTTTTAGTGCAGACCGCGTTAAGCATCACAAGCCCTCGCGGCAGGCCTATGCCTATGTCGAGAGGGAGCTTGGGGTTGACCCGTCTCAGCTCTGCCTCATCGCTTGCCATACCTGGGACACCCTTGGCGCCGTCGCTGCGGGCTGGAAGGCCGCCTTGATCAAGCGGATCGGCAACGACGTCTTGGGAGTCGGCCCGCAGCCGCAGATCGTCGGTGCAGACTTGGACGATGTTGCCGATCAGTTGATCGCGCAGCACGAGGAGAGAACCAATGTCGCATGAGAATGTGAGTGTTGTCCTGGTGCACGGAGCTTGGGCTGACGGATCGAGTTGGGCCAAAGTCATCGGGCCGCTGGCCGCCCAAGTCGTCCGGGTACTCGCGGCTCCGCTGCCCCTGACCTCGTTTGCTGAGGATACAGCGGCCGTTGAGCAAACGCTGGAGCGAGTTTCGGGACCCGCCGTTCTTGTAGGGCACGCCTACGCTGGAGCCGTGATCGCGGCTACACGGAATGAGAAGGTGAAGGCGCTGGTTTACGTCTCTGGCCTTGCGCCTGATGAAGGCGAGACTGTCGCCGATGTCCTCTATCGTAGCGAGCCTCATCCGCTGGCTCCAAAGTTGGCACCAGACAATCATGGGCTGATCTATCTGCCGGACGAGGCATTCGCTGCGGCTTTCGCGCAGAATGCCTCGGCTGATGAATTGGCGCTGCTCTGCGCGGTTCAGCGGCCGATCTCGCCTGCATGCATCACCGTGCCTGTAAATCGTCCACTCTGGAGAGAGCGCCCGACCTGGTTTCTGATCGCGGAGCAGGACCGCATGATCGTCCCTGACACGCAACGGTTCATGGCGGAGCGGATGCACGCCCGGGTGCGGTCGCATCCGGTAGACCACACGCCAATCGTTACCGCGTCTGGCCTCGTCGTCGACATCATACGCGAGGCCATTAGCGAAGCGATGGTGGCTTAGGAACCTTTGGCGGACTGCGTTGTTTACTCACCTCGAAATCAGCACGTTTAGCGTAACGCGCAACGCCAACTCGGATCGGTTGCCAAGAGTAGCGCGAGCCCATTACGGGGCACTGACGTCCTGTTTTTCCGCGACCTTTCGAACCGAGTCTCGACAAGGGGAATGCTCATGTCTCAACCGGAACCGGTTGAAGTTTTGGTCCTTGGCAGCGGATTTGGCGGGAAGTTACTCGCTTGGCATATGGCGCAATCGGGGCGACGCACCGCCGTCGTCGAGCGCCAGTGGATTGGCGGCTCCTGTCCCAACATCGCTTGCCTTCCGAGCAAGAATGAGATTTGGAGCGCTCGGATCGCGCATTTGGCGCGTCACGCATCAAAGTTCGGGACGGTGACGGGCCGTGCCACGACGGACATGGCGAAAGTTCGCCAGCGCAAGCGCGACATGGTTGACGCCGAGATTGCCCTGCATTTGCGGAACTACCAGACAAGCGGGGCCGAGCTGATCATGGGGACCGGCCGCTTCGTGGCCCCGAAAACTCTTGAGGTGCGGCTGAATGATGGCGGCACGCGGATGCTGGCGGGCGACCAGATTTTCCTCAACCTCGGAACGCACGCGGCGATCCCAAATGTTCCGGGGCTCGAGGCGGCCCGGCCGCTGACCCACATCGGGGTTCTCGAGCTCGATTATCTACCGTCGCATCTAATCGTACTCGGCGGCGGCTATGTCGGTCTCGAATTGGCCCAGGCTTATTGTCGTTTCGGTAGCCGCGTGACGGTTATCGAGTCGGGGCGTCAGCTGATGAGCCGCGAGGATCCCGACGTCGCAGCGGAAGTGCAGCGAATCCTCGGTGACGAAGGCATTCAAGTCCTAGTCGGAGCCGATACCCTCGACGTGCATGGCCGATCCGGAGAGGAAGTCAGCCTTCGGGTGCGCGCGTCCTCCGGCGAGCAACAGATCGCAGGTAGCGACATACTGGTTGCGGCGGGCCGCATTCCGAACACCGCCGGGATCGGGCTTGACGAGGCCGGCGTCGAATTGGATGGCCACGCCTATATTCGCGTCAATGAGCGGCTGGAGACGACGGCGCCCAATGTCTGGGCGATTGGAGAATGCGCCGGCAGCCCGCAGTTTACGCACGTCTCGATCGACGACTTTCGGATCATCAGGGACAATTTGGCTGGAGGCCAGCGCAGTACGCGCGATCGGCTGGTTCCATACTGCATGTTCACCGAGCCTCCGCTCGCGCATGTCGGACTGAGCGAGGGCGAAACGCAGCGCCGAGGCATCGATACGCGGGTCGCGAGGTTGCCGATGAATGCCGTACGGCGGACCGCGACGACAGGCGAAACGCAAGGCTTCATGAAGGTTCTCGTCGGCGGGAGCGATGACCGTATTCTCGGCTTCACGATGATTGGCGCCGAGGCCGGAGAAGTCATGGCGACGGTGCAAACGGCGATGCTGGCCGATCTGCCATATTTGAGGCTGCGCGACGCCATTCTGGCGCACCCGACGATGGCGGAGGGATTGGGTTCGCTGTTCGAGAAGGTACCGCCGCGATCCGCTAACTAAGGGATGGTCATTACCCAGCTCCGCTCATCGATGCGCGCTGGGCGACCGCGCTCCGGACGCGGCCCCCCTCGCCACTAACAATCGACCGGTGGTTCTTTTTACGCGCTTACCCGAAAGGAGAGGTAAAATAACGAACGCTGACGCAATGGATCAATACCGCGCGTTTCCGGGGGTGCGTGGGAAGGGGATGGCGTCGCGGACGTTGGCGAGGCCGGTGACGTAGGCGAGGGTGCGCTCGAAGCCGAGGCCGAAGCCGGCGTGCGGCACCGTGCCGTAGCGGCGCAGATCGCGGTACCAGGCGTAGTGCTCGCGGTCGATGCCGCGCTCCACCATGCGCGCATCCAGCACCTCGAGCCGCTCCTCACGCTGGCTGCCGCCGATGATCTCGCCGATCCCCGGCGCCAAGACGTCCATCGCCGCGACCGTCCTGCCGTCGTCGTTCACCCGCATGTAGAATGCCTTGATGTCCTTCGGGTAGTTCATCACGATGACCGGCTTCTTCGCATGCTTTTCGGTGAGATACCGCTCGTGCTCCGACTGCAGGTCGATGCCCCACTTGACCGGGAATTCGAATTTCTCATTCGCCCGCTCGAGCACTTGGATCGCCTCGCCGTAATCCATATGCACGAATTCCGAGCCGACGATCCCCTCGATTTTGGCGACCAGCCCCTTCTCGATCCGCTCGTCGAAGAAGGCGAGATCTTCCTGTCTTTCGTTCAGTAACGCCGCGAAGGTGTATTTCAATAGCGCTTCCGCCAATGCCGCATTGTCCGAGAGGTCGGCAAAGGCGATCTCCGGCTCGATCATCCAGAACTCGGCGAGGTGGCGGCTGGTGTTCGAGTTCTCGGCGCGAAAGGTCGGCCCGAAGGTGTAGACCTTGGTCAGCGCCAGGCAGTAGGCCTCGACGTTGAGCTGCCCCGACACCGTCAGGAACGCCTCGCGGCCAAAGAAATCCTGCGCGAAATCGACCTTGCCCTCGGGGGTGCACGGCAGGTTGGCGAGATCCAATGTCGACACCCGGAACAAGGCCCCCGCGCCCTCCGCGTCGGAGGCGGTGATGATCGGCGTGTTGACCCAGAAAAACCCCTGCTCGTCGAAGAACCGATGGATCGCCTGCGCCAAGGTGTGGCGCACCCGAGTCGCCGCCGCGATCACGTTCGTCCGCGGCCGCAGATGCGCCACCTCGCGCAGGAACTCCAGCGTGTGCGGCTTCGGCTGGATCGGATAGGTATCCGGGTCCTCGACCCAGCCGATCACCCGGAGCGCACTCGCCTGCATCTCGAACGGCTGCCCCTTCGCCGGCGATGGCACAATGGTCCCCGTCGCTTCCACCGCGCAACCGGCCGAAAGCTTCAGGACCTCGTCGGTGTAATTGGGCAGCGTGTTGGGTACCACCACCTGAACAGGATGGAACGATGATCCGTCCGACAGGTGCACGAAGGAAATGCCCGCCCGCGAGTCCCGCCGGGTGCGCACCCAGCCTTTGACCGTAACCGGCGCGTCCTGTGGCGCCTGGCCGGCCAGGATCTCGCGCGCGCTGAACTCTCTCTTGTCCATCGGTCGAGAGTTACCCAGGCAGAGCGACCTTGTCCAGCGCCGGGGGCCATCCACACATGTCCCGGCCATCCACGCAGTGCGTCAGACTATATTTTTCAGGAGCTTGGCGACGCCGTGAGACGTGGATGCCCGGAACAAGTCCGGGCAAGACGGTGTAATTTCGGAGCGATTACTCACTGCCGGCGGTGAGGGAAACGTCGATTTCTACTCCACCCTCACCGGGAAGGAGTCTTTCGTCTCGCCGGCTAATGCGCGCCGGGGCAGTGCTGGACCTCGATCGTGACGTGACTGAGGCCCGCGAGCCCGGCGAGCCGGGTCTTGTAGGCGGCAGGCGCCTCGGGCCGGTCCGAGACGAGCGACACCACGGCGGCGTTATGGCCGGGGCCGACGCGCCAGATGTGGAGATCGGCGATGCGGTCGCGACCGCCGGCTTCGAGCCGGCGGGCGATTTCGCGGGGCAACCCCGCCTCGGCCTGCATGTCGAGCAAGACCGCGCCGGCGCTGCGCACGAGGCTCCATGACCAGTTGGCGATCACGAGCGCGCCGATGATCCCCATCACCGGGTCCATCCAGACCCAGCCGAGCATGCGGCCAGCGGACAATCCGAGCAGGGCCAGCAACGATACCGCGGCATCGGCGACGACATGGAGATAGGCAGCACGGAGGTTGTGGTCAGTGTGGTGGTGGCCGTGCTCATGCGCTGCGGCGGCGCTGCGGCCGTGGTCGTCGCGCAGCAGCCAGGCGCTGGTCAGGTTGACGGCGAGCCCGAGTGCGGCGAGCGGGATCGCCTCGTCGAAGGCGATCGGCACGGGCCGGAAGAGGCGCCCGATGCTTTCGTAGCCGATCAGCAGCGCGATCATCGCCAAGACGATCGCGCTGGCAAAGGCGGCGAGGTCACCGAGCTTGCCGGTGCCGAAGGCGAAGCGCTCGTCGCGCGCGTGGCGGCGCGCATAGGCGTAGGCAAGGGCGGCGATGACCAGCGCGGCGGCATGGGTCGACATGTGCAGCCCGTCGGCGATCAGCGCCATAGAGCCCCATAGCAGCCCGCCGACGATCTCGGCGGTCATCATCGTCAGACACAACCCCACGACCGCCCAGCTGCGGCGCTCGTTCCGCTCGTGATCGGCGCCAAGGAACACGTGTTCGTGCCGCCACTCGTCGATCGAATGCGCGTGCATCGCCTCCTCCTTCGCCCGGGGGCATCGAAGATACCAGCGCACGCCGATTTTTCATTGCCGGATAAGCGGCGCCTTGCTTTTGCGGTCGCGCCGCCGTCGCCTCAAACGATGATGATCGGCGGCGGTGCAATCCCGCGCTTGCGGCTCTTCCCGGCGGTCCGGCCTTCGGCTTTTATGGCCTTGCGTCCCCGCTGCCGTCCCGGTCTGCGGTTCGGGATTCGACCCGGCACCAATCCTCGCGGCGCACGAACGGCGACGAGACGGTGAGGCGCTCGCGCCAATGGGCGGCGTAGGCCGCGCCGACCGCCGGCGAGGCGACGAGGTTCAGATCTTCGGAATTCCGGGCCGCGCCTGCGGTCCAGTTGTATGAACCCATCAGGGTGAGGGTGCTGTCGATGACCATCGTCTTTGCATGCGCGATCCGTGCACCGCGATCGATCCAGATCGGCACGCCGGCGCGTGCCAGCGGATCGATGCCGCTGTTGCGCTCGCAGGGCGTCTTCTTGTCGGCGACGAGCCTGACGTCGACGCCGCGTTCCTTGGCGCCGAGCAGCGCCTCGAGAATGCCCGACCCGATCGTCAGATTATAGGCGCCGACGAGGATTTCGCGCTGGGCGCGGCCAATCGCACGGACGGCAAAAGCCGCACAATCCTGTTCGGGCGCGAAGCAGGTCGAGATCGTCGCTGGCGCTGCCGCGGTATCGGCCACCGGCAGAGCCAACCCGACACCGAACGAGAGAGCGATCTGGAACAAAGGCACGTTAAGGATATAACGCTACTACTTTCAATTGTCAAGCTGATTAATACTAGCCGCATGTCAAGGCGGCACCACCTTGCGGTACAAGTGCCAAGTGGCGTGCCCCAGCACCGGGATGACGATGACGAAACCGAGGAACAGCGGTATCGACCCGATCAGCAGGCCGCCCGCGACGATCAGCCCCCAAACGGCCATCGGGCCAGGGTTGACGATCACCACGCGAACCGATGTCCACACCGCCGCGCCGAGCCCCACGTCCCGGTCGAGCAACACAGGAAACGACACGACGCTGATCACCAGCACCAGCACGGCGAACAGGAAACCAACGCCGACACCTACGACGATCAAGGTCCAGCCCGCGCCGGTGGTGAACACGTCGCGGACAAACGAGGTGATCGACTCCGGCGGCTGCGGGCCGAGAGTGACCTCGTAGATCGACTCGGCCGCCACCAGCCAGAAGAGGAAGATCGCCATTAACAGCAAGCCGAGCACGACGATCGCGCCAAACGACCGCGAGCCGATGACGCCGAACGCGTCCGGCCAACCGACACTGCCGCCACGCTCGCGTCGGCGGCTCATTTCATAGAGACCCACCGCCGCGAACGGGCCGACGAGGGCGAAGCCGGAGGCGAGCGGGAAAACCAGCGGCAACATTCCGTAACCGAACGCCAGCCGCCCCAGCACGAGGCCGATTACCGGATAGACGACGCAGAGCAAGATGACGTCGGTTCGGTAGGCGGCAAAGTCATCGAGACCTCGGGCCAGAATATCTCCGAGATCGGCTATTCGAATGGAGCGGACCTCCGGAAGCCCGGCGTCGAGATCCTCGGTCGCGACCCCGGCGCGGCTCGCCGACCCGACGACCTGACCGGCGAGCCTGAGCTGATCGGTTGCCCACTCGATGGGGTTTCGGATGGTCATGTCCGTTCCTCCCGAACCGCTGGTTCGAGGGTCGCGGGCCACCCGTGGCAGCAAACCCGATCCGGCCTCCGGTCACGAGAGAGCCGCGACCCGCCATTAACCGAAGAATACTACAGACGCCGCTTTATGTCGCGCTTGTACCGGTTCGCATGGAACGGTCCGACGCGCCCAACCCGCGAGGCGCCAGAACGCCAAGAGGTCGCGCCGCAGCGCATCGTGGCCTGCCACTTATACTGAGCGGCGGGCCGCTGCGGTGGGGAGCCTCCCCGCCGCCAGAGGGTCAGATTTGCGTCGCCGCCGCTCTGACGGGCGCCGGCGCTGGCGCCGGTGCATCGAGCGCGCGGCCGATCTCTTCGATCGAGCGGCCCTTCGTCTCGATGCCGAGGAACGCGAAGACGAGGCCCGCTTGTCCATACCAGAAAGCAAGAAAAAGCAGCGCCGGGAAGATCGCGTCGAGAGTTACCTTCGGGCTGACGTAATTGGACGAGCCGACAATCAAGGCGAGCCCGAGGGGTCCGATGATCTTGCCAAGATTGCCGATGCCGTAGCTGAAGCCCATACCGCTCGCGCGCAGCCGGTTCGGCCATACCTCCGCCAGGTAGGGCCCGATGATCGCATAGCTGGCGTCGCCGAAGAAGCGCTGGACCATGATCATCACGAAGAACACCGACACGGTGCCGAGGTAGACGTCGTGCCAGTACCCGGCGAGGGCCATCGTGATCGCCCCGCCCATACCGATCAGAAAGCCGGACATGCGGCGCCCGAGCGCGTCCGACATCCAGGACGCGACGAGGCGTCCGATGATGCCGAGGATGCCTACCCAGATCATCAAATATGACGCCTCGGCGGGGGTGATCTTGAGCACCATCACGAACAAAGTCGTGATCCACAGCAAAATCCCGACACCGCCAGTCTGGCTCAGCGCGACGAGACAAGAGGACGCCATGCTGCGCGGATAGTGAAACAACTCGCGCCACGACGTCGTCTCGGCCTCGGGGAGGCTGGTCGGCAGCTCGATCTCTGCGGGGGCGACCTGAAGCGCCCAGGCGAGCGACTTGCGCGCCTCCTCCAGCCGACCCATGCGGAGCAGGAAGCGCGGTGACTCCGGCACCCAGTAGCGGATCATCAATACCAACAGCGCCGGGGCCAGACCGACGAGGAACAGGCCGCGCCAGCCGATCGCTGGCGCCAGGTAGGCCCCCGATAACGCGCCTAGGATGTTGCCCGCCGGCAGCAGCGTGGTGGTCAGCCCGCTGACCCAACCGCGCTTGTAGGCGGGCACGAATTCCTGCACCAGCGGGATATCGACCGCGATCAGTCCGGCGTTGCCGAAGCCGACGAAGAAGCGGAAGAACGACAGGAAGATCCAGCCGGGGACCCAACCGCCCGGATCGGGGGTGAAAAACATGATGCCGGTGGCGACAGCGACATTGAGGGCGGTAAGAATGAATACCTTGCGCCGGCCGATCTTGTCGCCCATCCAGCCCCAGAACCAAGCGCCGGGGACGGCGCCGAGGCCAGCGGATATCAGGATCAGCGCCGACGCCCCGTAGGTCAGCTGCCACTCCTTGAAGATGAACGCCAGCACATACCCAATCAAAAAGAAGTCGAAGAAATCGAGCATGTCGCCGAGGTTCGCAGTGGCGATGATCTTCCACTGGTTCGCCGTCAGCTTCTTCTGACGCTCCAAATACTCTAGCATAAAAACCTCCACTGTCCCGTTTTATTAGTTGCCGATTGCGGCAGTTGTACCGAGCTGCACCGGCGGGTCGACGCGGAACGAGCTTTGCCCGACCGGGGCGGCTTGTTACTCAAGGATACTTCAACCGATCCGCGCCAACAATCGGCAACGAGATGGTCGGCAAAAGCTGTCGACCGGCGGTGTAACGGACAATATATTCCCGCTTAGAGCCCGGCGGTGAATAATCGCTCCGAAATTACACCGTCATGCCCGGACTTGTTCCGGGCATCCACGTGTCGCGGCCGTCACCAAGCTCCTGAAAAATATGGTTTGACGGCACTGCGTGGATGGCCGGGACAAGCCCGGCCATGACGTCCTCTTGTACCTCAGGGTCATTCGATTGTTCACGGACGGGCCCTCAGAGCCCGTCTCTTTCACGCAGTTGCGCCAAGCGGTCTTTGATCTCCTTGGTAACCGTGGGGAACGGGTCCTGATCCAGCATGCGCGCGACCGTCGTGGCATAGGCCGAGAAGAGGAGCAGAGCCGGCCTCGTCAAATCGGGATCGCTCCTGGCACGGTCGTAAATCTCAAACAGCAATGTTACCTCCTTCGCCGGTAACCATCGCGCCAGCTTTTCAAGTTCTGCGCGACCGATCGGGAGGCCCGTGAAAATGGGGGCATTCCCGCCTTCGGGTCTCGTCGCCGCTTCGCTGGTAGTCGGTTTCAGCCGCATCGCTGCGCTCTTCCCAAGCTGCATTTGACGGTTGCGGGCGCACCCATCTGGCCGGGGAGCATCGAGCGCACCCGTAGCCGTTCCGAGTATAGCGGAAAATCGCATTCTCCTCGATCCCTTATCGGCGGGAAACCGGCGACACGTCGGAGTTCGCGAAGGGTCGGCGCCCGGGCGCGTGCCGACGAAATTTTCGCGCCGCGTACCGGTGCCAGGCGCGAGGTAGCCTAAGGCAAGGTGGCAAACCCGAACACATCCTAAGAGAATATTTACCGAATCTCGGCTATTTCGGATCGCTCGAACTTGTAGATCCGAACAGGTGCACCGGTGATTGATGCTGATGCCGGTCATATTCGGCCATTCTGCCAGCGGCGGTGAATAACCGGTCGCCCTTTCGCGTTCGGCGACGAATTCGGCGTTCGGGTGGCGGAGTCACCGCGCAGAGTTCGGTGGTGAAATGCGCGGCGCGTCCGATCGCAGGTAGATTTCAGGCATCGCACTCATCTGCAGGCGGAAATATTTTGCTCACAGGGCACGCCGGCTTACACTCGTGTCGGCGACAGGGTCGGGGGCGCTGCCGAGAAAACCGCTCGCAGGCGGGTTCGCTTCCTGCGGGGAGGGCGCGTGACTAGCTGGAACGGGAGCCTCGGGCGGTTTTTCGGTTCGACCGCCGCGGCGGGCTGCGCAGCGACGCCGACACGGTCCCTGCCCCATGCCGTTGCTCGCAGAAGGCCTGTTCGGCCTCAGCAAGCCGCAATTGTGCTCGGCACACTGCTTCTCGTCGCTTTCGGGGCGAGCACTTTCATATGGTATGACGAGCCTACGCCGTTGGTTGTCGCATTCGCACTGTTCTCGTTGGCGGCGGCGACCCTTGCCTGGCGTGCGGCCCGCAACCTGGGGCGCCAACAACTAATCGCGGCGCATCTGCAGCGCGGCGAGCTGCGGTTGAAGCGACAGAACTCGCGGCTTCAAAGCACGCTCGAAAACATCGGCGAGGGTCTGAGCGTCTTCGACAGCCAGGGACGCCTGATCGCCTGGAATTTCCGGTTCTGTGAATTGCTCGATGTGCCGCCCGACTTCGCCGCCGATACGACCTTGCGCGACATTCTGACGCTCCAGGCGGTTCGCGGCGATTTCGGCGGGGACGACCCCGAAGCGGAGGTCGCCAGGCGTCTCCACCTCTTTTATCGCGATGTGCCGACGGCCAAGGAGCGAGTGACGCCGACCGGTCGGACCTTGCAAATCCGGCGGCGTGAAATGCCGAACGGCGCCGTCATTTCGATCTACTCCGACGTGACGGAAATCCGGGCGTCAGAGCGGAAATTGATCGAAGCGCGCAGCCAAGCCGAGGCGGCGAACCGCGCGAAGGGCGATTTCCTCGCCAACATGAGCCACGAGTTACGGACCCCACTTAACGCGATAATCGGGTTTTCCGAGGTGATCTCCAATGAACTCTTTGGCCCGATCGTCAATTCGAAGTATCTAGAGTATATAAAGGATATCAATGCCAGCTCCCTTCACTTGCTGTCGATCATCAATGACGTGCTCGATATGTCGAAGATCGAAGCCGGGAAAGTCGAACTCGCCAAGGAGGTGGTGCATTTAGAAAATGTAATGGGCGAGGTTATGCGCATGGTACACGAGCGGGCGCGCAGCCGCGATATCGAGCTGACGGCCCAGTTGTCGGGTGAGGACGTGGAGATCTGGGCCGACGAGCGCTCGATGAAGCAGATATTCCTCAATCTGCTGTCCAATGCGATCAAATTCTCGAAGCCGGGCGGTAAGGTTTATGTTCGTGTCATTGTCGATGGACCTGATGTCGCCATCCTCGAGATCGAAGATCATGGCATCGGAATGACCGAGGCGGAGCAGGAGCGTGCGTTGCAGCCGTTTGGGCAGGCGAAGCCGGCGACTACCCGTAACTACGGCGGCACCGGGCTCGGCCTGCCCATCACCAAGGGCCTCGTCGAGGCGCATGGGGGGACGCTGACGATCAACAGTCGTGCCGGTTGCGGAACAATTGTCCGTATTGTTTTACCAAGAGAACGAAAGCGGCTGGAATTCACCTCCTTCTAGCGGCCCCACGGACCTGGGCGCCGGCATGAGACATTCACACGATCGTCGGCAGCGCCGGGTCGGGCCGCAAGACACGAAACAGAAAAATCCCGGGGATAATAACAGCGGTGATGACCGCCATGGTTCGAAAGCAGCCGGTATAGGCGCCGAATGTCGCCATGTCACGAAGGCGCGACGATCCCTCGGGGATAACCCCTTGGCCGGCGATTGCCATAGAGTAGGTCTGAACTTTTGCCTGCAGCAGAGCCGTCATCGCCGCGACGCCGGTCGCGCAGCCGAGTTGGCGCAGAAGGCTGTAGACCCCCGCGGCATCCGTACGAAGATCGGGAGCAAGGCTGGAGAAAGCCAGCGTACTGAGCGGGGTGAACAAGAGCCCGACCCCGACCCCTTGAACCGCGCTTGCTCCGGTCAACCAGATTTCGCTCCGGTCGGGCGGCATTTGGGACATCAATTCGAACGCTGCCGCGGTGATCAACATCCCGGCGACGAGCAGGGCGCGATGATCGACCTTGTCGATCAGATAGCCGACGGCGAGCATCGTCGCCATCGTCCCGATGCCGCGAGGGGAAATAGTCAATCCGGCTCGCGTCGCGTCGTAACCGAGCGGGCCTTCGCTCAATGCCGGCAAAAAAACAATCGTCGTAAACACCAGCGCTCCCACCATGAAGTTATAAAACACCGAGGTCGCGAAATTAATATCGCGAAATACTTCAAACCTAAACAAGGCAAACCTAGAGCGAATGCTGCGGAGCGCGATGACAGACAAGGCGAAGACGGCAATGATCGCTTCGACAACGATCTCCGCCGAGGGCGGCCAAGTCCGGCCGATGCTGCGCTCGAGAGACAGTTGAAGCGAGCCCACGCCGATCACCAGAAGCAAAATCCCGATGCCATCGATTCGCGCCTTGCGGGCCAACTCGCTGCTCGCCGGAACCTGACCCAAACCCAAGATCGCGATCATCCCGAGAGGAACGTTCAAGACGAAGATCCATCGCCACGAGGCGAGGTCCGTTATGACGCCGCCGAGCACCGGACCCATGATCGGGCCGGCCATGATCGTGGCTCCCCAAATCGCCAGCATGCGACCGTGGTGTTTCTTGGGATAGATATCGAGGAGAATTGCTTGCGCCAAGGGCTGGATGATGCCGGCAGCGGCGCCCTGGACCAAGCGGAACTGGATCAGTGCGGCCGGCGATGGCGCGATCGAGCAGAGCAGAGAGGCGAGAACGAAGAGTGCGATGGCACCGGCGAAGGACTGCCGCGCCCCGTAGCGACGGCGGAACCAACCGGTCAGGGTGGCCATCACCGCAGAGGCGCAAAGGTAACTCGTCATGACCCAAGAGCCGAGATCGATCCCCCCGCCCAGGCTCTGCTCCAGCTGCGGCAAAGCGACATTCGCGATCGTACTGTCGAAAGCCTGCATGGCCGTCGCGATCATCAAAGCGACAGCCGCGTGCCGTCGGCCTGAGCTCGGGAGGATGGTAGCGTCGACCGTCACCCAATCCTCTTGCATGAATCATTCAAGTTCGGGGCCGGGGTCGGCCGGGAGGCCGTCGGTCGCGTGTCGGCTTGTCGATGCTCTTCACTCGCAGGTGTGGTCAGGCTAGGCACCGGGCGTCAAATGGTCGTCCATGTCACGTCAGAAGAACGTCAAACTGCCAATACATCCTGGAGTCAAAATCGTAAAAAAAAAGATAAAATCTTGCCGTTTTCGCGTCTAGTCAAGTCGTAGACAGCCCGACTGTACAGACCATCCGCTGGTTCACATCCCGTTAACGTCCCTTAGATACGATCGTGAATGCTGGGAGCTGAAGATTCTGGATTTAACGTTGCGAGGGCTTTCGTGAAACGCCTTTCTTTGTTGGTCACATCCGACGGGCAATGGGTGATCGAGGACAGCGCCGAATTTCTGGCGGCGCTGGGCGATCCCGATCCGGATTACGACGCGCCGTTATTCGCGGTGAAGAACCTCGGTTTTATCAGATTCCAGATTCTCGACGGTTCGATTGTCGAAATCGAGTTGCATCCCCGCAACGTGCAGCTGCCGGCGCTGCTCGCAGTCCAGCAACAGCTGCTGTCGTCACAAGTCAGGTTGTTTCGGATAAAATACTTCGATACGGCTTGGCATTCAGAGATCATGACGTCGTCCGAGTCGGCGATCTCGCGCCTGTCCGAATTATGCGCGCGGGATTTCGCTCCGCCTTCCAGCGACAGATTCCTGGTTGAACCGCGCGATTATTCCGAGCTTTTCCGCCAAACCGAAAATCCATTTCATTTGATGGTGCAAAAGTGGAGAGTGTCGTTTGGCCATTTCGACCCTAGCTTAATTCCGTTTGCCATCAAGCATCAGCTTCTCACCCGCATGGTCATCGTGGGCGTCAAGCCCCGCCTGGCCGAGCCGGTATTCCGGTTCATCGGAGATGGACATGCGAACTGGCTCGATAATGACGAGCACTTGCATGTGATCGGGGAAAAGCTTGAAAACCTGCCCGACAAAGACTACGGAGGATGGGCCTCGGAATTCTACAAGAGTGTGGCCAGCACGGGCGAGCCGAGATATGATTATGTGACGGCAGCGATCCACCGGCGGCCAGACACCTACGTGACCCGCTACGAAAGATTGTTGCTACCGTGGAAGACACCCTCGGATGAGATTCTGGTGACGCTCTGGTCGAGGGGTCTTTCGAGTCCGGTCGTTGCAGCGCCGGCTCCTTCCGAGACGGAAAGCTTCGTAGTCAGGAAATTGGCCAGATCTTCGTAGGCCTCGGGCGCGGTGAGGTAACTGAGAACGAGTTCGAGATCGCCGAGTGGCGATCCGGGGAAAAAGATGCTGCGGCTCAGATGCTTGTAGCCGTATCCCGTAGCGACTCCTTTTTCGACGAGCACGGGGGTGATGAGGGCGATCGCCCACTCGACCGGCCAACGAGAAACGGCGTACGCCCTTCCTAGCCGGCCGAGAAGCTGAGAAAAGCGAACACCGCGGAAATCTGGGCGAATCCAATGCGAACCGGCACAGAACACAACACCGGTAATCGACGTTGCAGCCTGCGCCGTGATCACGCATCGCTGACCTATCTCCTGCCCGCCGTAGAACATCAGGCGGGCCTCGTCTTCCAGTGTCGTCTCCGGCCAATAGAAAATGCGGCCCGCCTGCGTCAGCACAATTTCCCCACGTTCATCCTCGCCGGAGATCCAGTACGAGTTTTCGGGTGATAGGTCGGAATACTCAGGGTTGAAGATATCTACCAACCTATACCAGCTGGGCCTCACATTCTGATGTTTGTTGACATAAACAAGATCACCAAAATCGTGGCGGAGCCGTAGCCGCACCCCGATTTCGCGTGCCGCTTTGTCTCCCTCGAGGACAAAGGTCGCGAGCAGACGAGCCGGACCATGTTTGATCGTCAGCGCGTCTGGGAGGCGGAGGTTATTCTCGGGAACGATGTTCGGGTAGGTCAGAGGCATCGGATACTCCCTGGGGAAGGCGTGTCATTCGGCGATGATCAGGCCGGCCGTCAGCCGTCGGATACCGCCTCGCCGCGAGCAACCAAGAACAGAATTTTTGATTTTTAGAACTGTACTGCAACATCACAGCTCTTCGGCAGGCGGTAACAGTTAACTGAGCGTTAACAGTTGCTAAGACGTTGATAGATTTTTAACGCTCGTCAGGAAAATGTCAATCAAAAATAAGGTAAACGTTAATCACCAAACGGGGTCAGTGCGCGATATTTAAAATTTTATCTTTATATTATAAGAATTTTACTGTTTGTCTACGTTTTGATCAGGTGCGTGCCGCTCGAATGCGTGATGGGCGGCTCAAGAGGCTCCGCCCTGCCGCGGTCTCAAGAGGTCATCCGGATGACAAGATCCAGGCGTATGATTTGCGCCGAAGATGCTCAGACCCACCTTTTTGGCTCTCCCACCGCATGACGGTCTGGTGCTCAGACGCATTCAGATGATTCATGCTCGGCAAGCCCGAGCTCGTCGCCAAAGGCCATTTCGACGACGTCGACATGGCGATGATGATCCATACCGGCTCGCGCGACGGTTCGAAGACGCGGTCCATCCTCGCCGAGTCCTCGAACGGGGCGCTGGTCAAGCAGATCCGCTTTCTCGGCAAGGCGGCGCATGCCGGCAGCCTGCCGCAGCTCGGGATCAACGCGCTGAACGCGGCTGTCATCGCGATGAACGCCATCGCCGCGCATCGCGAGACCTTCTGGGAGAAGGATACGATCCGTATCCACCCGATCATCACCAAAGGCGGCGACGCGGTCAGTGTGGTGCCGGCCGAGGTGACGATGGAGACTTTCGTCCGAGGCGGCTCGCTCGAGGCGATCCTCGACGCCAACCGCAAAGTCGATCGTTGCCTGCGCGCCGGAGCGATGGCGATCGGCGCCGAGGTCGAGATCCACACGATCCCCGGCTATCTGCCGCAGCGCAACGACAAGCGCATGGGCCGGATCTTCGGCGAGAACATCGAGGCGCTGTTCGGACCGGGCGAGTTCCACATCGGCGGCCATCGCACCGGATCGACCGACATGGGCGATCTCGCGCACATGATGCCGGTGATCCACCCTTACGTCGTCGCTGCCGAGGGCAAGGCGCACGGTGCCGATTGGCGGATCAACGAGCCGCAGCACGGCTATCTGACCCCAGCCAAGCTATTGGCGATGACTGCCATCGACCTGCTCTACGGCGATGCTGCGCCGGCAAAGGAAATCCTAGCTGACTTTCAGCCGGCGATGACGAAGGAGGCCTATCTGGCCTTTCAACGCGGCCTCTTCAAAAAGGAACGCTACGCCTATATCGAGGCGTGAGCCGCACACGATGAGGATAGACCGCGGCGGGCCGGGATCGACGCCCGCAGGCTATCCGGAAGCCGTCGCTAGGTGTCGGAAAAGTTTACACTCGTCGGCCTTGCAGGGTATCGAGCGCCGCTCGCGCGCCCGACCGATATCGGCTCCTCGTAACTGATTGGAATGACCATGCATTTCGGGTCGTGGTCGTGGGATAGCTGGGCGCGAAAGCGAGCTCTGATGTGAACCGCTCGCGTGAAGCGTCGCGCGCAACCGTCGGAAAAGTTTACACTCCGATTGTCCGAAGGCGCTAACCTATTGAAACGCCTCTGTGGCATAGAAATTGCGTCTTGAATAGCGTCTGCAGCAAAAGGAGGACCTGGCGTGACACACATCGCATCAATTTCCCTGGCTGCGCTGACGGTGCTCATCGCCTTGTCCAGCAATGCATTCGCGGGGCCCGCTCCGGTCCCGGAGCCCGGTACGCTGGCGCTGCTCGCGGTGGGTGTTGGCGCTCTCGCGGCCATCAAGATTTTGCGCGGAAGGGGCCGGCGCCTTTTCGCTGGTCGCTCACCCGTGCTTTCTTCGAGTGAACCGCCGGCGGAAAGAGAGAACCTCGCGTGACCCACCTTGCATCGATGCTGCTGACGGCGCTGGCGATGTTGGCGCTCTGGCGGCCGTAAAATATTTCGGAAGGAAGTAAGGAAGTAGGCGCCTTTTGCACAGCAGCCAATCAACGCGGCTGCCGGCGTTTTGGATCTACTGAGCAATGGCGCTCCGGTGTTTGGCGCGTTCTTGTTGGCCGCCGCCATCGAGATTGCTCGTCCTTGGCGTCCGGCATCGACATTGGCGGCGGTTCGGTGGTTGAGCAGCCTCGCCCTGTTGGCGCTGACCACCGGCGTCGACTACCTGGCGGCGCCGATCGTCGCGATTGGTGCATCTCGAGGGATTGAATCCGGGCTGTCGCTATGGCTGCAGCTGGCGGTCGGGATTCCAGCTCTCGATGCCCTCAGCTACGCGCTGCACCGGGCCCTCCATGCGAGCCCTTTCCTGTGGCGATTGCACGCCCTGCACCACGCCGACCCCGAGCTCGATGTGGCCACGACCTTGAGGCACCACCCAGGCGAAGCCTTGTTCATGGCGCTCGGCATTGGCGGGCTCGGCAGCGCGGTTGGATTGTCGCCGCTCGTCGTGGGGCTCTACGGATCCCTCAACCTTGCCGTCCAACTGTTCAGCCACGCCAATATCGGCTTGCCGAGGGGGCTCGCGACCGCGTTGGGACGGCTGATCGTCACTTCGGACCTGCACCGCGTGCATCACTCTCGGCACCCTGCGGGCGTCGCGGCGAATTATGGAGCCGCTTTCTCGGTCTGGGACCGCCTCTTCGGCACATACCGCGCCGGACCCGAACTCGGTGCGGACCGGATCGAGTTCGGCGTCGAGCGGTTTCGCGAGAAATATTATCAGCGGCTCGACCGGATGCTGTGGCTGCCTTTCGTCGTCCGCGACAGCACGTAGGCTCTGTTCTCGGGATCGGCGGCGGGATCTTCACGGTCGGAGCTTGTTTCCGCCCGCCGGGCGTTGCATTGATGCGCCTTCAATCCGCCGTGAGCGAGGGTAGAGGCGATGCGTAGCCTATGGTCCGATCCCGAAGCCGAGCGGATGGTCGAACGCTACGCCGGGGAGGGTGTCGGGCGTGATTTCGCGCTGCGCGTCTATACCTCGCGCCTGTTGGGCCGCGAACCGAAGCTCGTATTGCACGGCGGCGGCAACACTTCGGTCAAGAC
>Ga0074045_10000842_pt1 | contig 30099 bp, 27 predicted proteins | sample BogForMeECP23OM2_FD_94442 | JGI IMG/M metagenome (GOLD analysis project Ga0074045, IMG submission 94442) | Bog forest soil microbial communities from Calvert Island, British Columbia, Canada - Bog Forest MetaG ECP23OM2 | ecosystem: Environmental > Terrestrial > Soil > Wetlands ...
CTCGGGAAGTTTACGCACGATCAGGAGTTCGCCAACAAGCTGCAGGAAACCCTAAACAACCTAACGGCGCTTACCGATCGGCTGCAAAAGGGCGAAGGCACGGCGGGCATGCTCTTCAAGGATCCGGCGCTCTACAACAACAGCAACCAGATGCTGGTCGAGACGCGAGAACTGGTGAAGGCGATCCGCGAAAATCCCAAGAAGTATCTGACCTTCCACGTAAAGATTTTTTAGAGATTGTGGTGGAAGGACGGGCGCCCCGCCTGTCCAAGCCGAGCTCTGCGGTGGCTTTCCTGACTTACCGCGCCGCGACGTCCGCCTGCTCGTGCGCGTGATAGCTCGAGCGCACCAGCGGTCCGGACTCTACATGCCGGAATCCAAATTTCAACGCTTCATCTTTAAGGAAGGAAAATTCGCCGGGAGTGTAGAAGCGCGTCATCGGCAGATGATCTTTTGAAGGCCGCAGATACTGGCCGATCGTAAGGATGTCCACGCCGCGCTCGCCCAGATCGCGAAACACGTCGATCAGTTCGTCCTGCGATTCGCCAATGCCCACCATGACTCCGCTCTTGGTCACGGTCGCCGCATCCCATCGCTTAGCATTGGCCAGCAGATCAAGCGTCCTCTGGTAGCGCGCACCAGAGCGCACCGCGCGATAAAGCCGCGGCACCGTTTCCGTGTTGTGATTCAGCACATCGGGCTTAGCCTCAAGCACAATGCGCAGCGGCTCCTCGAGTCCCTGAAAATCCGGAATCAGCACCTCGACGCGGCAGCCCGGCACCAGTTCTCGAATGTGGCGGATGGTCTCGGCAAAAATCTGAGCGCCGCCCACGTTGTCGTCGTCGCGGTTCACGCTGGTCACTACGGCATGCCGCAAGCCGAGCGTAGCCACAGCCTCCGCTACCCGCCGCGGCTCATCCCAGTCGATCGCCTCCGGACGCCCCTTGGGCACGGCGCAAAATCCGCACCGCCGCGTGCAGATATCGCCCAGCAACATGAACGTTGCGGTTTTATGGTGCCAGCACTCTCCAATGTTAGGGCACTGCGCCGACTCGCAAACCGTATGCAGTCCAAGCCCGCGCGCGAGCTTCTTCAAGTTGTGAAAGTTGTCACCGACCGGAGCCTTAGCCTTCAGCCATGCCGGCTTGGGGCTGGGAATTCGAGGCCCGATGTCAATCTGCACGAGTTGTGAAGAAGCGGACACGCGACTACCTCCATTTTATCAAACAGTGGAAGGAAGGTTTCCTCTGTGCTCCTCTGTGTACCCCGTGGTTAAAGCCTTTCGCACGCCGAAGCGACTCGCCCCCACGCTCCTTCGCGCGGCGCTCGGGATGACAGGGTTGCGAGGGTCACTTTAGATGTACGGGCGCGTCGGACCGCTTCGAACTCCCCGGCCTTGGCGAACTCGCCGCACGGGGTTTCGGCATGGCATATTTCGGCCGAATGTCATGGCAGCCGCCTTCGCAATAAACTCCCCCGGCGGCCGACTCGGGCGCAGGCATCGGAGAATTCACGGCAAAATCGCGGTCGGCTTCGAGCTGGCGCTCGACCTCGGCAATCAAGCTGTTGTTTTCGTGCGCCGTCAGCCAGTTCTTTTTATTAACGAAATAATCTTCCAGCCGCGCAATCGGGTCGCGCTTCTTCCAATACTCAAAAAGCGGCTTCGGGACATACTCGGCCGCGTCGTGAATAGCGTGCCCTTTCATGCGCATCATCTTGGCTTCGATCAGCGTCGGCCCTTCGCCGCGCCGCGCTCGCTCGCAGGCCTCGTGGCAGGCGTCGTAGACCTGGCAGGCATCGGTACCATCGACAATCACGCCCGGGATCCCGTAGGCAGTGGCGCGCTCCGCCAAATCTTTCACGCGAAACTGCATGTCGGCGGGAGTCGAGTATCCCCACAAATTGTTTTCGACAATCAGCACCAACCCGAGATTTTGCACCGCCGCAAAATTCAATCCTTCATAAGTCACGCCCGTCGACTGGCCGCCATCGCCGATGTAAGTCATGACGGCGATGTTCTTCCCCTGCAGCCGCGCGCCCAAGGCCACGCCGGACAGCACAGGAATCAAGTCGCCTAAAGTAGAAATCGGCGCGACCACGTTGCGCTTCTCGATGTCGCCAAAGTGGGAGGAGGCGTCGCGGCCCTTGGTTGGCGAGCCCGACTTGGCCATGTACTGCATCATGATGTCGCGCGGAGAGAATCCGCGCACCAGCAGCGCTCCTTGATTCCGAATCATCGGGCCGAGCCATTCGTCTTTATGAAGAGCGAAAGCCGAAGCGCACGAGCACCCCTCCTGTCCCAGCCCAAAGTAAACGCCGCCGACAACCTTCCCTTGCTTGTAGAGATTTTCCAGAGCCGTTTCCATGCGCCGGTTAAGCAACATCCAGCGGTAGATGGCGATCAACTGCTGCTTGTCGAGATACTTGGAGTCGCGGAGCGGCGGCGCAGGCGCGGAGAGATCGCCGCTTTCGACTTCGTAGCGAGATTCGTCGCCGATGCGGACCTGGCGGAGGGTGAAGGATGGTTTTTCGAGGCGGTAGTCGAGAATGGGATAGGTGCGGGCGGAGGTGGAGGGCTTTAGGTTTTGGGCTCTGGGCTTTTGGGAGCGTGGGTTGGACTGCGAGCCAGACCTGGGATTTCGCTTTGCCGCTGCCGACTTTTTTTTCATCGATCAGTCCGATTTCGCATTTGCCGCCCAAACAACGGGCCGAAAGTTGCGCGAGAGCACATGCGCAACATCGATCAAATCCGCGGCGCGCGCCAATTCTTTTTGCATGGAAATTACCGACTTGAACAGCAGCGAGTGGGTTTCGCAGTTATCCTCGTTCGAGGGTAGGACACAGCTCGTGCTGGCCCGCTTCGACGGGGCAAGGCCTCCGATCCGCACACGACCTCAAATGTCCAAGTTCTTCACATCCAGCGCGTTGTCTTCTATGAACTTTCTTCTGGCTTCTACATCTTCGCCCATCAGGGTGGTGAAGATGGTCTCGCACTCGGCGAGATCCTCCAACTTGACCGAGAGGAGAGTGCGGCGCTCGGGGTCCATGGTGGTTTCCCAGAGCTGCTCGGCGGTCATTTCGCCCAGACCTTTATAGCGCTGCACGGTGTACTCCTTGCGGCCTTCGTTCAGGACGTAAGCGAAGAGTTCGCGGGCGGTCGCCTTCTCGACAATCTCGGGCTCCTTCGGGCGGCGCACGGGAGCTTTGTTAGATTTCTTTTCTGCCTTCGCGGTTTCTTTCGATTCCGCTTCTGCTGCTTCGCCTTCGGCTTCTTCGCTCGCTTCGGCATCGCCGTTTGCCTTGCTGGAAACTCTCGGCATGCTCTCTACGACGAATGGGGGCTCGAGATATTCCGCGATCTGCTTGAATTTCGAGTTGAGCTGGCGGCCTTCGGGCGTCGAGACGAGTTCCCAGTTGATGACGTGCTCGGCGCCCTGCGCGTTGACGAAGAGCGCTTCCCACAGGTTGTGTTCTTCGTCGAAGCGCGTTTCCACGCTCTTCAGCTTCAGGTCTTTTTGCAGACGCTTGAGTTCCTTCTCTAGCTTCTCGATTTTCTTGGGCACGGCTTTTTTGTCGCCTTCGAAATCGGCGCGCTTGGCCAGGTCGAGCTTGGGAAGCAGCTCGGTGATTTGCTCCTCGCGCAGGCGCTGGTTGAGTTTGTCGAGGAAGCCTAGATATTCGTTCAGAACGGTGATGAACTTAGTAAGTGCGGAGCCTTCGAGTTTGGCCGCACCTTCTCCATAGCGAACGACTAAGCCTTCAGAGGCGCGCTTGACCATTACTTTGACGAACTCATGCTCATTCTTGATGTACTGGTGCGTCTTACCCTTCTTGATGCCGAATAGCGGAGGCTGCGCGATGTAGACGTTGTTGCGCTTTATCAGCTCCTGCATGTGGCGGAAGAAGAAAGTAAGCAGCAAGGTGCGGATGTGCGAGCCGTCGACGTCGGCGTCAGTCATGAGGATGATCTTGGCGTAGCGAACTTTGGTCGGATCGAAATCTTCTTTCGAGATGCCGGTGCCGAGCGCGGTGATCATGGCGCGAATTTCTTCGTGCGCCAGCATTTTGTCGTAGCGTGCTTTTTCCACGTTCAGAATTTTGCCCTTGAGCGGGAGGATGGCCTGAAAGCGGCGATCACGGCCTTGTTTGGCGGTGCCGCCGGCGGACTCGCCCTCGACAAGGAAGAGCTCGCAGCGGTTGGGATCGCGCTCGGAGCAATCGGCTAGTTTGCCGGGGAGGCCTCCACCATCGAGGGCGCCTTTGCGGCGGGTGAGGTCGCGGGCTTTGCGGGCGGCTTCGCGGGCACGGGCGGCGTCGATGGCCTTGTTGATGATCTTGCGGGCAACCGTGGTGTTCTGCTCAAAGAATGCGCCCAGCTTTTCGTTGACTACGGCCTGGACTACTCCGGCTATGTCGGAATTCAGTTTTCCCTTAGTCTGACCTTCAAACTGCGGTTGCGGCAGTTTTACGCTGATGACCGCGACTAAGCCTTCGCGAACGTCGTCGCCGGTCAGATTTTCCTTTACGTCTTTGAACAGGCCCATCTGCTGGCCGGCGTAGTTAATGGTACGAGTAAGTGCGGTGCGGAAGCCGGAAAGATGCGTTCCTCCGTCAATTGTGTTGATGTTATTGGCGAAGCTGAAAACTGATTCGGAATAGGCGTCGTTATATTGCAGGCCAATCTCGATGTGGACCTGGTCCTTGTCGGCCTCCATGTAGATGGGCTTCTCGTGGAGGGTTTGCTTACCGCGATTGAGATGCTTGATGAATTCGGAGATGCCGCCGTTGTATTTGAACTCAGCGCGCTTGGACTCGCCGGTCTTGGAATCGGTCTGGCGCTCGTCGGTGAGCGTGATGGTGAGGCCCTTATTGAGGAAGGCCAGCTCGCGGAGCCGCTGGGCCAGCGTATCGAAATTGTATTCGAGGGTGGTGAAGATATCGCGATCGGGAGTGAAATGAACCTTGGTCCCCGTTTTGATTTTGGCCGCGCCGGTTTTCTTCAGCTTGCTGGTGGGCTCACCTTTTGAATAAGTCTGCTCCCAGGTGAAGCCGTCGCGCCAAATTTCCAGTTCGAGTTCGTGGCTAAGCGCGTTAACGCAGCTCACGCCGACGCCATGGAGTCCGCCGGAGACTTTGTAGGAATTACTGTCGAACTTGCCGCCCGCGTGCAGCGTGGTCATTACGACCTGCGCGGCGGGAACTTTCTCGCCCTCGATATCCATGTTGTCGACAGGAATTCCGCGGCCGTTATCGACCACCGTGATGGAGTTATCGACGTGAATGGTGACGTCGATCTTGTCGGCGTACCCAGCTAATGCTTCGTCGACGGAGTTATCGACGACTTCATAGACTAAGTGATGAAGTCCCAGTTCGCCGGTCGAACCGATGTACATGGCGGGGCGCAGGCGGACGGCTTCCATGCCGCCGAGGACTTTGATGGAGTCGGCGTTGTAATCGCCGTTCGAGTGAGCGCCGTTCTTATTTTTCGCGTCTGCGTTTTTGGCGTCGGCGAGTTGGGGATTCAGTTCTTTGGTTGCCATTCTACTCCGTGAAAAAGGTCGGATGCCGCTGGGCTGGACGAGCGCTTCCGGATCGACTCGGGTGACCTCAAATCATTGAAATTCCTAATAGTTAGCGTGCACCAGAGATAAATTTATTTTACCATAAAAAGAGCGCGTTTGGAGGTCGGAACCGTGGGTGTAACCCTCGTCTTTTGTGGTCATTAAGGGGAGGGTTTGAATCACCTTTTTGCTGTGGGCGTGCTGGATTTTGCCGCCGTGAAATGGAGGGCGTCAATCAGGTCGTCGCTTTCATCCACGCTGCCGGCGATGAAGGTGAAGGAGACGATCTGACCCTTCGCCAGCAGGATAAGCGTGGACTGATGCATGGTGAGTTTGTGGGTGATGGGCTTGGTGAAATCGGCGCGGATTAGCTGGCGGGAGTCGATCTGGATGACGCCGGGATCGCCTTCGGGTTTGAAATCTTCGGCCGTGGCGAGTTCGGTGAGGGGGCCGAGGTAGTCTTCGGCTTTTTTGAGGCCGGGATAGGCGGCGGCGCTTTCGGAGGCGATGAGGACGGTGGAGTTGACGGTGTCTCCAGGAGCGTTGGGAGGGCGCTCGAAGATGGCAAGGAGGACACTGCCCTGGGCGGACGCTCTTTCGTTTGCGGTTTTCGACTCCGGCTTGGGCGAAGTTGAATGGGAGGGATCGGGCGAATCCGGTGTTTGCGGAGCTGCGGGGGCGCTCATCTCCTTCGTGCGATCGACCCAGCCGAAGGGAATCTGGTAGCGAAAACCGAAAGTGGCGTTGCGGTAGAGTTGCTCGTCCGGCGCGGGCTCGGCGGCGGATTTATGCGGCGCCTGTGCTTCGACCAAGAACGAGACGCAAAGAGACAGCGCGAGAAGCGTGCGAGAAGATATCACCGGGAATCGTAAACTTGATTCAGTTTACATGGTGTGTCACCTTGGAAGCCGCACACCGCGAAATACCTATGGAAATGAAACTCACCGAAACTGAGGTCCGCGTGCTCGGCGCGCTGATTGAAAAGGACATTACCACGCCCGAGTACTATCCGCTATCGCTGAATGCGCTGGTGAATGCGTGCAATCAGAAATCGAATCGCGACCCGGTCATGCAGCTCAATGAGGATGCCGTGCGCGATGCGCTCGGCGGATTGCAGGAGAACCGGCTGGCCGGGCCGGCCGGCGGCGCGGATAGCCGGGTGACGAAGTACGAGCACCGCTCGCAGGAAGTATTCAACTTCACGCGCGGGGAGAATGCGCTGATGTGCGTGCTGCTGTTGCGCGGTCCGCAGACGCCGGGCGAGTTGCGCGGACGTTGCGAGCGTATGCACCGGTTTGAGACGCTCGACGACGTGCAGGCGGCGCTGCTGAAGCTGATGCAGAGGGAGCCTCCGCTGGTGAAGGTCCTGCCGCGGCAGCCGGGGACGAAAGAGTCGCGGTACGTGCACTTGCTCGTTGGGGATGTGGTTGTGGCGGAGAGTGCGCAGGCGGCGGCCGCGGCGAGTCACGGCTCGGGAGATGGCGCGAGACTGGCGGAGTTGGAAGAAGAAGTGGCTGTATTGCGCGGCGAAGTCGCGGCACTGAAAGACGAATGGGAGCGGTTTCGCAGACAGTTTGAGTGAGGTCTGCGGAGCTGCGCTCCGCTGGAGAGCCGAGGCCTGCTGTCCCTACTCGGGCGAGGGCGCCCGCGCCACATTCTTGCGGACGCGGCAGCGTGGCGCTCCAACATTTACAATGCTTTCATCATGATGCCTGAGCACGACAGGCGCGTTGGCGAAGAGCGCCGGCGCGTCCGCAACGTCCGCAAAGCCGTTTTTCCCGCCGCCGGCCTTGGCACCCGCTTTCTGCCGGCCACCAAGGCCCAGCCTAAGGAAATGCTGCCGCTGGTGGATAAGCCCATCATCCAGTATGGAGTGGAAGAGGCGGTGGCGGCTGGCTGCGACCAGATCATCATCATCACGGGGCGCGGCAAGAGCGCCATCGAAGATCACTTCGACCACAGCTACGAACTGGAAAGAATGCTGGAGGACAAGGGCAAGACCGATCTGCTGAAGATTGTGCGCCAGATCTCCGACATGATCTATGTTGCCTACGTCCGGCAGAAAGAAGCCCTTGGGCTTGGCCATGCCGTGCTGACTGCGCGCGAACTGGTGGGGCACGAGCCGTTCGCCGCGCTACTGGCCGACGACGTAATCGACGCCAAGGTCCCCGTCCTCAAGCAACTGATGGATGTGTTCGACGAGAAGCAACGGTCGGTGATTGCGATTCAGGCGATCGAGGGGCCGGCCATTTCTTCTTATGGGGTGATCAAGGGCGAGGAAGTTGATGGTTCGGGCGGCAAGCTCTATGAGGTGCTCGACCTGGTGGAAAAGCCGAAGCCGGCCGACGCGCCGTCGAACCTGGCGGTGATTGGGCGATACATTCTGACTCCGGCGGTGTTTGAAACACTCTCCGATATCAAGCCGGGCGCTGGCGGCGAGCTGCAGCTTACCGATGGGCTGCGCGCGCTGCTGAAGCGAGAGAAGATGTATGCGTACGTTTACGAAGGGCGCCGCCACGACACCGGCGACAAGCTTGGCTTCCTGAAGGCCACCGTGGAGTTTGCGCTGAAACGGGATGATTTGGGCGGGGCGTTCCGCGAGTACTTGAAAGATCTGAAGCTGTAGGAGACACCGAGATGCCAGCGGCAACCCCTGTCGAGCCGGACGTGGCGAAACCGAAGGCTGGAACAGTCAAGCGAACGGCGCAGATTTTCGTAACGACGGCGCTCTGGATCGCGATCGCATTCGTAGCTGCCGGGCGTCTCGACTGGATTCGCGGATGGATTTGCGTTGCTGCATACGTGCTTACGATGAGCGCAGTTGGTGTGCTGGTCCACCGCGCCAATCCGGGCCTGATGAAGGTTCGTTCCAGCCCTCACTGGAAAGACACAAAAACATTCGACAAGGTGATTCTATTGTTGTTTCTCCCTCTCAGTTTTGCGCAGCCCGCAATCGCCGGGCTCGATGCCGTGAGATTTCACTGGTCTTCCATGCCATTCCAGACAGTGTATTGGGGTTTCGCTCTGTTGGAGCTCAGCATGGTAATCATTGCGTGGGCGATGATCGTGAATCGTTACGCGGAACCGACGGTACGGATTCAAAAGGATCGAGACCACACGCCTGTCACATCAGGCCCTTATCGCATTGTGCGGCACCCGATGTATGCCGGCATAATTCTGATGTATGGTGCAACCGCTCTGATGTTTGGCTCCAACTGGGCCTTGGTTGTGTCGGGAGTTCTCGCCATTCTGTTCGTTGTTCGGACCGCGATGGAGGACCGGACGCTTCGCCGAGGACTTCCTGGCTACGAGGACTTCGCTCACCAGACGCGCTATCGCTTAATTCCCGGAGTGTGGTAAGAAACCTCGGCGTGATCGCGTTGCGAAACGGGCGAGGCCACGATGCTCGCCCTTGAGGACTCGAAGCACATTTTCATGGGACTTCACTACTGCTTCAAGGCCGATTGCAGCTTCTTGGATTTTTCTTCCACGCCTTTGGCGAGTTTCTCTTTGTGCCCTTCCAGCTTCTTTGCGATCGCCGCGTCGGCGATGCCGATGATTTGCGCGGCGAGAATGCCGGCATTGGTTGCTCCGGGCTTGCCGATGGCGACGGTGGCCACGGGAATCCCTGCGGGCATTTGCACGATGGCCAGCAGCGAATCCATGCCTTGCAGGGAAGTGGAAGGAATCGGCACACCGATGACCGGGAGCGTCGTGTGGGCGGCGATCACTCCTGCGAGATGGGCGGCGCCGCCGGCACCGGCAATGATGACGCGGATGCCGCGGCTGGCGGCCTTTTTCGCGTAGTCGGCGGTGCGGTCGGGAGAGCGATGCGCCGAGGTGACATCGATCTCGTAGGCGATTCCGAATTCGTCGAGAGCCTTGGCGGTTTCGCGCATGATCTCCAGATCGGAGTCGCTGCCCATTACGATGGAAACTTGTGGCTTGGTCATAATTGCGCTCAATCCTATTAACGAGTAAGAAGTGGGTCGTCCCTCCGGGACTTGAAGCGTCTTTTGCAACGTTCCCCAGCGCTGAAGCGCTGGGCTAAGCTTGATCGCCCCTCTGGGGCTTAACAGCTTGTACTCCGTGCCGGAGCTCCGAGTCTAGTTCCTCTTCAGCGCTCTGGCGGCGATGTCTTTGCGGTAGTGCGCGCCTTCGAAGCTAATCTTGCCGCAGGCTTCGTAGGTGCGATTTACTGCCACTTGCAGCTCTGCGGCGCGGGCCGTCACTCCTAGCACGCGCCCTCCTGCCGTATGAAAGTCCCCGTTGCGCTTAGACGTGCCTGCGTGGAAGACTTTTACACCTTCCAGTTTTGCTGCCTCGTGCAGGCCGGTTATCTTCTTTCCCGATTCGTAGGCTCCGGGGTAGCCTCCGGACGCCATCACCACGCAGACCGCCGCATCGTCGGACCAGCGGAAATCGCCATCGCTGGTGCGGCCGTCGATCGAGGCTTCCATGGCCTCGACCAGGTCACTCTCCAGGCGCATCAGGATGGGCTGCGTTTCGGGATCGCCGAAGCGGCAGTTGAATTCGAGCACCATCGGTCCCCGCGCCGTCATCATCAGGCCGCAATAGAGAACGCCCTTATACTCGGCGCCTTCGGCCTTCATCCCATCGACGACCGGACGCGCTACGTGCGCTACAAGCCAGTCGCGCATCTGGTCATCAATGATCGTTTTCGTCGTGTAGGCGCCCATGCCGCCGGTGTTGGGGCCGTTGTCGCCATCGCCTACGCGCTTGTGATCCTGCGCGGCTACCAGCGGCGCCACGCGCTCGCCGTCACTCACTACCAGGAAGGAGAGTTCGTCCCCTTGCAGGAATTCTTCCAGCACCACGCGCGCTCCGGCCTCGCCGAGCATCCGGCCGCTGAGCATTTCGTTGGCGACGGTTGCGGCCTCGTCTTTGCTTTTGGCGATGACTACACCCTTGCCAGCCGCGAGGCCATCGGCCTTGACCACGATCGGAGTGTGAAAGTGCGGGAGCGCATCGCGGACATCTTCCGGGGAATTGCAGATCGCGTAGTGCGCAGTGGGAATGCGATAACGCTGCAGAAATTCCTTGGCGAAACTTTTGCTGGTCTCAAGCTGGGCGGCGGCGCGCGTGGGACCGAAGGTCCGCCAGCCGCGCTTTGTGAACTCGTCGACCACGCCCACCATCAAGGGCAGCTCCGGGCCGACAACGGTGAGGTCGGGCTGTATCTGGTTTGCTAGCGCGAGCATCGATTCGAGGCTCTTCACATCTACGGCGACGCACTCGGCTTCCTCGGCGATGCCGGCATTGCCGGGGGCGCAGTAAATCTTGCCGGCGCGCGGGGACTGGGCGAGTTTCCACACGAGCGCGTGCTCGCGGCCTCCGCTGCCGAGAACGAGAATCTTCATGGAGGCGGACATTTTTGGTGATTCAAGGGTAGGGGCGGGAGGGGATGATGTCAACGGGGTAGACGCTCGGGCGCTAGCGCCAGGAAACATCCCATAACGGCCATGGCAGCGGCATTCTCCCTGAGCTCCTGCGGATCAACTTTGTCGAGCGTGTCGGCAGCCGAGTGGTGGTAATCGAAGTAACGCCGTGCATCCTGGATGATACCGATTCCGGGAACGCCGGCTTTGACCAATGGATCGATATCGGAACCTGGGCTTCGCTCCTCGGCGCGGAAAATCGTGGCGCCGATTGGATCGAGGGTATCGGCTACCGGGCGCAAGGCCGCGAGTGCCTGCGGCGACATTTTCAGCGCGAAGCCGAGCGGATGACCGGCTCCGGCGTCGCTCTCGATAGCCACGACGTAATTGGACATTTCGGCCGCGTGCGCCTGGGCGTATGCCTTACTGCCTCCACCGCCGTTTTCTTCATCCATCCATGCGATCACGCGCAATGTGCGGCGGGGACGGATGTGCAGACGCTGCAAAATCTCCGCGGCCGCCATGGAGATAACCACGCCGGCGCCATCGTCGATCGCGCCGCGGCCAAGATCCCATGAGTCAAGGTGGCCGCTGACGACAACAATCTGCTCAGGGTGCTCGCTTCCTTTCAAGTCGGCAACCACGTTGTAGCCGGTTGTCTGTGGCAACGTTTGGGGCGTGAGAGTGAGGTGCATGCGCACGGGGCCTTGCGCAGCGAGATGCTCTACCAGGTCCGCATCTTCGGCGGCAAGATCGGCATCGGGAATACCGGCGGGTGTACTGTAGCCGGTGTGAGGCAGCCGATAGTTTGCCCCCCCGACAGAGCGAACGAGCGAGCCTACAGCTCCGAACTCTGCTGCCGCCTTGGCACCATTGCTGCGATAGACGACCGCTTCCCCATAAGCTTCGAACGAGTGGCCGGCGAGCGCCTTGCGCTCGTCATAGGGAACGTTGTAGAGCACGATCTTGCCCGCGACCTTGTCGCGGCCGAGCGCTGTCAATTCGCTGAAGCTGCGCACGACGACTACATCGGCGGTGATTCCCTCCGGCGGGGTCGCGGAGCTGCCGCTGGTCGCGGCCAGCACGATGCGCTGCGTAGTGCCGGGCGCCTGCCCCGGATACTCGACAAGTTCAGCTCTTTCCTCGCCGCGAACCCAATGGCTGACTTGTGCCGGCTCGAGGTGAACCTCGAGTCCGAGTTGGCGCAACTCCGCGGCAACATATTCCGCCGCAGCCTGTGCCTGCGGCGATCCGGCGGGACGCGGTCCAATATTCTCAGTCAGGTGCGCAAGCTGACGCCAGGCATAATCGCTCTTAAGAGCGGCATCGCGGATGGTCTGCAGCTGCACGCGCAGTTCAGCAGAAGAATCAGCCGAAGAAGATGACCGGGGCGCGTCCGCGCTTGAGGGCTGCGCTGGCGCAGATTTTGTGGGCGCGGTCTGTGACCATGCCATCAAGCCGCCGCCCAACATCACCAGTGCACATTGCAGAGGAATTCTTTTCCAAGCGATCATTCCGGGGATACAGGCTTCTTTCATCTGGAGTTTTGCCTTTGCGAGTCCTGCTAATGCGCTACCGGGCCGAACGGCGGCGCCGGATACTCGGGCAGCGCTTGTTTGCTCGCTTGCGTGCGCTTCACCTGCAACTCATCGAATAAAAGCGCCGGGCTGATGATGCTGTAAGGCACGGACTCAAGATGAGTCTCAATGTCGGGCGTGGCACCGGCCGCGATCAGGTCACGGCGCAGCGAGCGCACGTCGAGATCGCCGAATACCCCGCCGCGAACTAATTCTTCGTGTCCATCGTTCGTATAAATGCGATAAAGCAGACGCGGCTCCAGCCTGGGGCCGGTGGTTTCCACGTAAAGGGCGTAAGGGAGGCTTCGCTGTCGCGCAAGGTCCAACAGTTTCTTCTTTAGATCGGCGTCGGACTGCGGGTTGGTCGCTTCGAGAATAAAGTTCCCCGGCTGCGGCCCGGGGCCGTCGGTGGGAGCGCCGCGCCCATGACCGTTCGAGACCGCGAAATCGCGAATCGGCTGGCGTCCCATGAGATAGGAAACGAGCTTCCCTTTTTCGATCAGAAAAACGCGGCGTGCCCTGACGCCTTCGTCATCGAGCGTGTAATGGCCGAATAGGGGCCGGCCGGCGAACGAAGAAATTGTCGGATCGTCGAAGACGTTGATGAATTCCGGTAGGACGCGCGAGTTATAACTGCTCGACCAATACCCGGTAGTACGGGCATTCTCGCCCAGTTTCGGCTTCGCTCCCAGTAGGCTGGGCTCGATCAGACTACCCACCACGGAGGCGCCGGCATCGTTCGAGAAAAGAACGGGGCCTCGATACTCCTCGTCCACCAGCGGTGCTTCGCGCAGCAGCTTCAGTGTTTCCAACATGCGCGCCGCGGTCTTCAGGAACTGCTCGCGCGTGGGCAGGCCGCCGAGCTCAGCTGCTTCATCCTGATGCGCCCGTTGCAGGAACTGCCCGTCGGCGGCCTGGGTTGTGCCGGCGATGATGATCGAATAATTTGCCGAGCCGGTGCGCGCCGCAGTGCCTTCCGAGTTCACGAGGTAAGTATTCTGCGCAACAAACCGCAGCGACGTTTCGAAATCTTCCAGGTGCAAGTCGGAGCGATAGAGATCCGAAGACTCCTCGAGAACACGCACCCAAGGCGTGAAGTCCTGAGCCGGAAGCTGAGCCATCGGTTCGATGAGTTGCACGGGCGTGGCTTGGGCAAAATCATCGACAGGCTGGTCAATGGTGAGGGTCTTGAGCACGCTTTGTTTGGCCGAAAGCGCTTCGCCGGCCGCCTTGTAAGCTCGATCTGTCGCCAGCCAGACCCGATGACGGATGGCGAACTCATCGTCGTCGAGGGGGACAAGATCCACCGTCCCCTGACCTCCGCCGTAGTAGCTGTCCTGCTTGTAGTGGCCAATGCGCACCACAACACGAAGAAAGCGTCCGCGCCCGCGCTGCTGGCTGCGCAGCGCACCGAAAGCGGCATTGGCCTCGAAGTCGTCGAGCTCCGTGACGCGATACTCGATGTAGTAGGGCGCAGCCACGTTTTCCATCTTCAGTTTGGCTTTGGAGCGCTCCATCTCTTCTTTTAGCGCTCGCAGCAGAGGATCCTCCGGCGGATTGACCGCATGGAGCGGCGAGCCTATTGTGCAGAGCCACAGCACAAGAAAGGCAGAGGTCAGAATCGGACGTATAGGTTTGCAGTCGAGAGTACGGTGGCCGAAGAACGTTGCACGCGTCATTGGCTGCCATCCTTTTCAGCTCCATTAATAGCGGGTGCAGGCAGGATGGGTGGGCGCGTGTCCCCGTACTTGCGTTTCTGCACTTCGATATCCGCAAACAACATGGCGGGCGCGGCCGCGGAAACCGGAACACTGCCCGACTCGGCGCCGCAAACGCCGTTGAATACGCTGGTTGTGTCTCCGGTGGCTTCAATTTGATTCAACACAGTCAGTGGCGTGCCAACGATGTCGACTCCACGCACGAGTTCATCGGGTCGCCCGTCCGCATAGACGCGCCATACGATCACCGGCAACACCTGAAACGCCTGCGGGAGTTCGGTCGTGGTCAGCGTGAAGCCACCTTGAATGTCCTCAAAATAGAGGCCGTAGGGTTTGCCCTGCTTCTTGATTTCATCGAGAAAGAGAGCGCGCAGCCGGGTGTCCGGAACAGTTTTCGACGAGGTCACGATCAAATTGCTCTGGCGCCCAACCGGCATTTTGCCAGTCTGTGCCCGCCCATGTCCGTTCGAGTTGCCGAAGTTCTTTACCGGCATGCGGCCCATCAGAAAATTCTTGAGGATGCCATCTTTGACCACTTCCACGCGCGCGGCTGGCATTCCTTCGTCGTCGTAGCGGTAATAACCTGAAAGCTCCGTGCCGCTGAGGGTGCGCAACGTAGGGTCGTCAGTCACGCTGAGAAACTCGGGCAATATTTTTTCATCCACCTTTTTGGCGAAGGTCTGCCCTTCCTCGCGGCCGCGCTGGCGCTGCCCTTCCACGCGATGCCCGAGCACTTCGTGAAAGAACACGGCTGCTGCCCGGCCTGACAACAACGCCGGCCCGCTATAGGGTTCGGCGAGCGGAGCTGCACGCAGGGCGTTCAGATCATCGGCAATCTTCTTGACGCTCTCCTCAACCTCGGATTGCGACGGGAACTTCGAGGGATCGGAATACTGGTAAGTCTCGACGCGTTCCAGGCGCATGCCATCGTCGGCCAGTACCTCGCCTTCAATCACAACGCGGAAAATCACATCCGATGTAACAACCTTCGTTCCTTCGGTCGTAACCAGATAATTACGGTCCTTCTCGCCATACAGATAAGCCACAGATTCCTGGATTTGATAACGGCGAAAGGCTGCCGAATAACGGCGCGCCAGTTCCTCCCATTCACTCTGACGGGGAAGGTTCACTGGTACAGGCTTTTCTATATAAGAAGACGGCCGCTCGACCGAAAAGTCAGGCGATTCGTCCTCGTCTTTCGCGCGCACGGCGTTCTTGGTCTTGACGTTCGTGTAGGCTTCGCGGGCTTTGCGATATTCCTCATAGGTCAGCCGCCACAGAGAACGCGCAAGTGCATCGGAGTCGTCGCGGATGGGAAGCTGTCCCGTCGTGATGCCCGAGCCGCGGTCGCTTCCGTGGGTATTGTCGAGGCTTGGATCGCCGATGCGCATGGCGACATCGGCCATGCGACGGCGCGAGCGGGCCGCGGTAAGAATCGCGCCCTGCGTGCCTATGACGGAGAGGCCTTCGCCGTCGGTCACACTGTAGCTGGTGAAATAAGGGGCAGGATCCTGCCGGGCGAGCTCCGTGTGCGCGCGATGCAGTTCCTTCTCCATGGTGGCGAGGATCAAATCATCTTGTGACGACGCGCCTACAGTGGCTGAGTTTCGATCTTCCTTAGCTGCTGCTTTAGCGGGTTTGGCTCCCGCTCCAGAGTTGCCGGCTTTGGCGTTCAGGGACCCGGACAGTAAAAGGAACACCGAGAGCATGACGACTGAGACTGCATGCGGGTTTTTCATGCGGAACTGCGAGTTTACAGGACGGCAGGCGACAAAAAAAGCGGCCCCTTACGGGGCCACCCTTTTAAAGAGGCGAAGTGGGCAGGAGTCAGAGGAATCTCATTGTGGGCGCCGTTTCCGAGGATGAAACGACAGGTGGAAAGTCGAGAACATTGGTGAAGTGTTGCATCAGTTGCGGCCTCTTCGTTAAGCAATGAATTAGCACTTACCGAACCAAAACAATAGCCCTATGATTCGAACCTCCGCCATGATTGGAACTCATTGACAATCATAGGGTTAGGGTGAATGCCCTAGTCCGCCCTGACGGCCAGCCGCGACCGGCTAAGTCAGACAAAATGCACAATGCTGCACATTGGTTGAAGGTCTCATATCGCCCCCAGGGGAATTGTACGGGGCGTGAAGCCAACGCGCTCACTTCCGCGGCGAGCGTGGGTTTGGATCTCAATTACAATGAAGCGGCGCGCGGTTGCGGTTCTGACTGCGCGAACCTAGGGCAGGCGACCCGAACCGCCAATCAATCAGGAGAACTACATGGCTCAGAATCACTACACCAGCAAGTCCAAGCGCAGGCCCAAAAGCAATAAACGTAAGGATTATTCTCAAGCCACCATGGCGAAGGTGCGCAAGTTGGAAGCGGCGGAAAAGGGCAAGTAGAGGTGTTACACCGCGATAATTTCGAGAATTCAGTGCTTTTGGCCAATCTTTTCAATCCCGGCGTTCTGCCTTACAATCGTTGTATCCAGCAGTCTGACAGGTTTTCAACCTCCCCGGAAGCCTGCAGCCTACCTGCCGTTTCACTGAAGGATTTTCTATTACGATGGTCACTTGGCCCCAACGCAGGAAGCTCGTAGCATGACTTTGAACACCGAGAACCGAATCATGCAGGGCATCGCCGTCGCTATCCTTGCCGAGGATCGCGAGCAATCCGTCATCCTCAATACGCGCGTGGAAAGCACGCACATGGCTCGCGCGGTTTTGAACCATGCCGGCTTACCTCACGGACCGAGCGACGCGGTACTGCGTCAACTGCAGGACCAGCGCGCCGAAATCGTCCTCGTCGATATCGATCCGCGGAATGCTCAGCGCGCCGTGCGCGCCATCGAACTGATCCACTCCGCTTTTCCCGACCTCACGATTTTCGCAATCGGCGAAATGGTGCAGCCCACTATCATCGTCTCCGCTATGAGGGCGGGGGCGCGCGAATTTGTCGACCGGTCCGCCAGCCACGAGGCGCTGATCGAAGCTTTCACGCGCTTTACCGCAACCTTGAGCCGTGCCCAGCGCAGCTCCAGCAAAGCCCGGGTGTTCACGTTCATCAACGCCAAAGGTGGCGCCGGCGCAACTACGACTGCTGTCAACGTTGCCGTTGCGCTGCAGGAAGCGCACGGGCGCGTGGTTCTGGTGGATTTCGCCCCGATCGGGCATTCGGCGCTGCAACTCAATCTTCGCCCACAGTTCACCATCGTGGACGCACTGCAGAACCTGCATCGCATGGATCTGTCTCTGCTCGATGGCCTGATGACACCGTATCGCAACAACCTTCATCTGCTGGCCGGCGCGCAGGTGCCGCATGGCACCATACCAACCGCATCGGAGTTGGCTCGGCTGTTTGATCTGCTCGTAAGCCAGTATCACTTTGTGGTGGTGGACTGCTCGGGCCGCCTCGACGGCACCATGCAAATGATTTGCGACCTTTCGAACGCCGTGCTGATGGTGGCGCAAACCGATGTCGTTTCGCTCTGGAGCGCGGGCCGCGTGCATCAATTTCTGCAGGAGGGAGCGGGCCGGGATCGGCTGCGCATGGTGCTCAACCGCTATAAGAAGATCCCTGGTTTCACCGACGAGGATGTCGAAAAAGCCACCAACTGCCAGGTGCTTTGGAAGGTGCCCAACAACTATCAGCTCATTGGTCCCGCCATCGACAAAGGAAGCCCCGTCGCCACCATGGGGAATCACGATGTCAGCCGCTCCTATCAGGGTCTAGCGGCTGAACTGGCTGGCGCCGCTGCGGCGTCGGATGGCGCGCTCTCGCTTGTCTACCAGCACGATAAGACGGACGGCAAGCAACGGCCGTCGGGCCAGTTGATCGTCTCGCCCATCCGCGCCGGACAATAGAAAAAGTAGCGAGTTGCGAGTTTCGAGCAATCGCAAACCACCGCTCGACTTTTCATTCGACGGCACCAAGTACTTGACCGTAGCGGCTGCGCCCCCTCGCTTCCGAGCTCGGCTCGACCATCTTCACAATCATGTCCGGTCTTGCAAATCGCTCTGTGCATCGGGAGCTTGTTCTCGCGGCTTGGGGCTCGAAGCTTGCGGCCACTTTGTTAGAATCAGGGTTCGCCATGCAGGAAAAATTCTGAATGACAACTGCTGCCACCAAGAAACGCGTGTTGAGCGGCATGCGCTCGACCGGCAAGCTCCATCTCGGCAACTACGTCGGTGCGCTTGAAAATTGGGTTCGCATGCAGGACGAGTATGAATGCTTCTTCTTTATTGCCGACTGGCACGCCCTGACCACCGACTATGCCGACCCGTCCAAGGTGAAGGAGAATTCGGTCGATGTCTTGCTCGATTGGCTCGCCGCCGGGCTCGATCCCGAAAAGTGCGTCATGTTCATCCAGTCGCACGTCCCGGCGCACGCCGAACTGCACCTGCTGTTGTCGATGATCACGCCGCTCGGCTGGCTCGAGCGCGTGCCCACATATAAGGAGCAGCGCGAAAACATCAAGGAGAAAGATCTTGGCACCTATGGCTTCCTGGGCTATCCGGTGCTGCAATCGGCCGACATCATGATCTACAAGGCAGACGTCGTTCCTGTCGGTGAAGACCAGGTTGCGCACGTCGAACTGACCAGAGAAATCGCACGGCGCTTCAACGGCTTCTATAGCAGCAAGCGCGGCGAAGTTTTCCCCGAACCGAAGTCGCTGCTCACGCCTGCGCCCAAGCTTCCGGGGACGGATGGGCGGAAGATGTCGAAGTCCTACGGCAATACCATCATGCTCACCGATCCCGAGCCGGTGGTCCGGCAGAAGCTGAAGCCGATGGTGACCGACCCGGCACGCATCCGCCGCACCGACCCGGGGAATCCCGATCTCTGCCCGGTCGGGGACATGCACAAAATATTCAGCTCTCCTGAGACGATGGCCAAGGTCAATGAAGGATGCCGCTCGGCCGGCATCGGCTGCATCGAGTGCAAAGGCTGGGCCGCCGACGCGCTCGTCAAAATCCTCAACCCGATGCAGGAGCGCCGCAAAAAATACGAAGACAATCCCCGCCTCGCCTGGGATATTCTGGAGGCAGGCTCCGCCCGCGCCCGCGATATGGCCGGCGCAACCATGAATGAAGTTCGCGCTGCCATGAGTATGTCGCTCGACTACGAGCCGCCCAGGGGTTCCACAGTGAAGAGTTCCGCGAAGTGACCGATTTGTCCCAACCCGTGCCCGTCGAAGCTGCGCCCGTTGCGCCCGCGGCGGGTGTTCAGCCCAAGTCTGCCCAAAAGGAAAGCGACTTCCCCTTTTCCATCGCGCTTGGCGAAATCTACGAAGGCCCGCTCGACCTGCTGCTTGATCTCATCCGCAAGCAGGACATCGACATCTACGACATTCCCATCGCGAAGATCACGGCGCAATATCTCGCGTACGTCGAACGTATCCGCGAATTCGACATGAACGTGGCCTCCGAATTCATTTATATGGCGGCGGTGCTGATCCACATCAAGTCGAAAATGCTCCTGCCGCGTGACCCGCTCGCTCCCGCTGACGCCGTGGAAGACCCGCGTAGCGAGCTCGTCAATCGGCTGCTTGAGCACGAAAAATTCAAGTCGGCCGCGCAAATGCTTTTGCAAAAACAGCAGATCGAAGACGCGGTCCTGACCAACCCGGCGATCCGCGATTTCATCGACGCCGAAGGCACGGAGCCTGAAATCGCCGCCGACGTTATCGACCTGGTCAAAACATTCCAGCAGATTCTCGACCGCGCGCGCACGCGCCCCATCCTCGAAGTGGACGAGGATACCGTGACCGTCGGCCAGATGATTCAGTATTTGCGCCGCCGCTTGTCGCTCGAAGACCGCCCGATTCGCTTGAAGCAGATGCTTCAAAACATGGGGTCGCGTCCGGCGCTGGTGTGCATGTTTCTCGCGCTGCTCGAACTGGTGCGGCTGCAGGCGATTCAGGTGCGGCAGGATCATGTCTTCGGCGAAGTGCTGGTGCGGAAGCACTCGCACTTCGAGGAAGTGATGACGGAACAGGCCGCCGTGCGCGATGATTGGAAATAGAAGAATGTCGTTGGTCGTCAGTCGTTGGTCGTTAGCAAGACACAATCGTAAGCTGCGATCAATGCCGAGCGAACGACGACGAATTCCGAACGACTAACGACGATTCATGAGCCTTAAAGCCCAACTCGAAGCCATCATCTACGCGGCGGAAACCCCCATTTCGCTGGAACAGATCATTCCGCTCGTCAAGGATTCCGTTCTCGCCGAAGCTCCGGAGATCGACGCGGTTGAAATCCGCTCGCGCGTCCGTGCCACCATCGAAGAACTCGTGGCCGACTACGCCGCTTCCGCGCACGGCATCGAAATTCGTCAAGTCGCCGGCGGCTATCGCATGTCCACCAAGCCCGAGCAACACGATGTGGTGCGCGCCTTCGCCAAGAGCCTCAAGCCGCCGTTCCGCCTCTCGCTGCCTGCGCTTGAAACGCTCGCCGTCATCGCCTACAAGCAGCCCGCTACCGTCCCCGAAATCAGCGAAATTCGGGGCGTAGATTCCGGCGGCGTCATCGCCACGCTCCTTGACCGCAAACTAATCACGACCGCCGGTCGCAAAGCCGTCATTGGCCGTCCTATCCTCTACAAGACCAGCAAAGAGTTCCTCCTTCGCTTTGGACTCAAGGACATTCACGAACTGCCGAGCATGGAGGAATTCGAAAAGCTGCTGGCGGAATCGTTCCAGAGCGATCTGCTCGCGGGCGAAGCTGCGCCGACTGAAACATCTTCCGATCCTCAGGCGTCAATTCACTTGCTCGGCAGCTCCGATCGAAGTGACGAAGAAGCTGGCGTCGGAGAATCGAGCAACGAAGATCCAGCGGACTCCGAGGAGCCATCGGAGTCTGCCGAGCACGCCGAAGCTCCGGCAAGCGCCGAGCGCGAGTAGCCATGCCTGCCGAGCGCTTACAAAAAATCATCGCCGCCGCCGGTGTTGCCTCCCGCCGCAAAGCCGAAGAACTGATCACCGCTGGCCGCGTCCTCGTCAACGGCCAGCCCGCGACTGAACTTGGGACTAAAGCCGATGCCGAGATCGACCACATTCGCGTGGATGGCAAGCTGCTTCACGCGCCCGAGCGCTTTTCTTACTACGTTTTAAACAAGCCCAAAGGCTACGTGACCACCGTCAGCGATCCCGAACATCGGCCCACGGTGATGGACCTCGTACGCGGAATCAAAGGCCGTGTTTATCCGGTGGGCCGCCTCGATTGGGCCAGCGAAGGCTTGCTGCTTCTGACCAACGACGGCGCACTTGCCAACGCCTTGATGAAAGCCGCGTCGCACGTGGCTAAAACCTATGTCGTGAAAGTTGCCAAGCAGCCCGATGAAGCCAAACTCGACAAACTGCGGCGCGGCATCTCGATCGCAGAAAAAGGCGGCCGGCGGGTGCGCACTGCTCCGGCGCAGATTAAGCTCATCAAGGAAGGCGACAATCCGTGGCTCGAGGTGACCATCATCGAAGGCCGCAACCGCCAGGTCCGCAAAATGTTCGAAGAAGTCGGACACCATGTGGAGAAGATTCGCCGCGTGCAGTACGGCCCGTTGGCGCTCGATGTGCCGCCGGGAGAATTTCGCAGTTTGACGCTGGAAGAAGTCGCAAAACTGAAGGCCGCAGCGACCGGATCGAAAAGACCAGAGTCGAAATCGGCTAAGCCGCGTCAAAAATCTCGACCGTAGTGTCGGTGACCACTTATCTCTGCCAAGCGTGCAGCCGCGGCAGCCATCGGCGCACGTTACGGCGATACTCTTCGTAATCCGCGCCAAACATCCTGGTGAGCGTCGGCTCCTCATAAAACCGCACAAACAGATCGACTCCGAGAACAACAAACACCGCGATTGCGATCGCCCACCAGCTTGCCCGGCCGAAAACCACCCATAGCCCAATCCATCCCCCGATGAAGCCGACGTACATGGGATTCCGCACGTACCGGTAGAACCCCACCACCACCAGTTTCTGCGGCGGAGCAATGGGCGCGGGCGTCCCGTGTCCCGTCCGCCCGAAGTCCCACACGCACCGGATTGCGACCGCGAAGCCGAGCACCGAAGGGACTGCGGCGATCCATCGCCACGACGCAGTGCGCGCAATGTCAACTTGGAAGCCAAGCCACGATGGCAGGAGCCAGAACCACAAGGCGAAGAATCCGCAACCCACGAGCAATGATGCCATCGTCGTGAGCAAAGGTGAGTCGTGATGCTCTGGCTTTGCACGCCCAACATTTCCGGTTGCCATAAGGCCTCCGTGACAAATTATGCGCCCGTCGTTCGTCCTCCGTCGTTGGCTAAAGGCCCCGCGAACTACGATTCGTTGCGAGCGACGAAGGACGGACGACGAACCCTACCTCATCGATTCCGAATCATCGGCAGCCGCGCCGCGCCGTATAATCCCGCGTCGCTTCCGAGCAGGGCGCGGGTGATGATCGTCTTGCGCCCCTTCCCGGGTTCCACAAGCGCAGAAGCGCCGTGGTTGGCCGCGAGAGGATCGGGCGGCGCGGTCGCCGCGTACACCATCGAGCGCCATCGTAGCTCTTCGAAGATCGTGGGCGAGAAAGCCTCCCACGCGCTGGAGGCTCCGCCGCCAATCACGTAAATGGGCAGGTTCAGCGAATTCACCATCCCCGAAAGCACGATGCCCAGAGCGCGGCCCACGCGCCGGAACACCTTTCTTGCCTCTTCATCGCCCTGGATCGCCAGGTTGTAAATTGATTTCGCGCTGAACTCCACGTCCTCATGCGCCGCATGCGCCAGCCCCGATGCGGGGTTCGCCGCAATCGATTCCTTCGCCATCCGCACCACCGCCGTCGCCGAGGCGTACTGCTCCAGACATCCCCGATTGCCGCAGCCGCATGGATGCCCTTCGGGCTCCACGTTCGTGTGCCCAAACTCGCCCGCCATTCCATTCATCCCATGCCAAATTGAGCCGCGCAAAACCAATCCGCCACCGACGCCGGTGCCGAGCGTCAGCATGGCCATGTCCTCGAAATCCTTGGCCGCACCCAGCCATTTTTCGCCGAGCGCGGCAACGTTCGCATCGTTCTCCAGAATCACCACCGTCTTCAGCCGCCGCTCGATCTCCGCGCGCACCGGATAATCCGCCCACCCGGGCAGATTCGGCGATTCCCGCAGCAGACCGCTCTGCATATCGATGATTCCAGGCACCCCGATTCCGATCCCCAGCAGAGTGGCCGAATTCCTGTATTTCTCGAGCACGTGCTCGATGGCCTCGCACATGTCGTCAATGACGTGATCGCGTCCGAGAGAAACCTTGGTGCCGAGCGTGACCTTCTCGACCAGTGTGCCCTGGTCATCCACGGCGGCGATGCGCAGATTCGTTCCGCCAAGGTCTACGCCGATTGCAAAATTCTTCATGATGACTCACCTCCTGTTGCAGTTCACATCCCTTGCGCTTGGCTACTTCTGGCATTTCGGGCAGTAATGACTGCTGCGGCCCGCCAGCACTACCCGCTGTATCGCCGTCTTACAAACGCGGCAGGGCTCGCCTTCGCGCCCGTAGACGCGATGCTGGAGCTGGAAGAATCCTTCCTCCCCATCCGCATCTACGTAGTCGGAAACCGAAGAACCTCCGAGTGCGATGGCTTCGCGCAGTACCTCCCGCACCGAGCGATAGAGCTTGGCCAATTCCTGTCGCGTAACAGCTGCCGCCCGCCGTCGCGGACGAATTCCGGCTCGAAACAAAGATTCATCCGCATAAATATTGCCCACGCCGCGAACCAGCTTCTGGTTCAGGAGCGCGCTCTTGATGGGCGTCTTGCGCCCGCGGAACAACGCGATAAAACGCTCCTCGCTCATTTCGAGCGGTTCGACTCCGCCGGGATCGAACCCCGACGAGTGCACGCTGAGTTTGCCAAACATCCGCGGATCGACAAACCGCAGGTCGCGCCCTGAAGCGAGTGTCGCGATCAGGTGCGTATGCTTGGCGACTTCGGCGGAAGGATCAGAAACGACCATGCGTCCCGTCATGCCAAGATGGACGACCCACTGGGCTGCGTTATTGTTCGATTGTTGGGATCGTTTGCCTTTGGGCGGTGGTGCAAAAGACTCTAATTCAAAGACAATATGCTTCCCCGCCCGATGCACGCGCTCAATCCGCGTGCCCTCCAGCGCCTTCACAATCGCCGCCGCCGGAGACTTCAACGGCTGTTTCCGCGATCCGATCCATACTGATTCGATCATGTCTCCAACAACGCGACGCTCCAACCCGCGCACGATCGTTTCGACTTCGGGCAATTCCGGCACCGACTTAGGATACAAGATCGCTGGGCCGACTCGGGCGTACTGAGAACTGAAATCGGAAAGCGGATTACTTACTGGCAACCGATCAGGACTGTGCATTCCCTGTTTGCCCCTGCATAAGGGGATTCGGTATGCTGAAACGTACACACCAAGCTCCGACGGGCATTCCATCAGTTTTCCAGAGCTGTCGATCCGCGGCGCGAGCTGTGTGCAGACCCCAGGGCGGCCTTTCAGCCGCGCACATTCCAAACGGAGCACGAATTGACTCGAGGCAGAACTGCGGTAATCGTCGGGGCCCAGTGGGGCGACGAGGGCAAAGGCAAAATTGTCGACGTCCTCACCCAGACATTTGAAGTCGTAGCCCGTTATGCCGGCGGCCACAACGCCGGACACACCGTCATCATCAATGGCAAGAAATTTATTCTGCAACTTGTGCCCGGCGGCATTCTCCGCCCTGAATGCACCAGCGTCATCGGCAATGGAGTGGTCCTCGATCCGCTGGCGTTTCTGAAAGAAGTCGCTTCGTTGCGCGCCGCTGGCGTTAAGGTTGAAGGCAATCTTTTCATTTCAAATCGCGCCCAGGTGATTCTTCCCTACCACCGCATGATGGAATTGGGCGCGGAAAACGCTCCCGGCCGTGTGAAGATCGGCACCACCTCTCGCGGCATTGGTCCCTCGTACGAAGACAAGATGGGCCGGCGCGGCTTGCGGGTCGCCGACCTGCTCGATGAGCAACTGCTGCGCACGCACGTCGAAAACGCCTGCCGCGAAAAGAACATGATTGCGCACTCGCTCTTCAACTCCGATCCGCTCGATGCCGACAAAATGTTCAAGGAATATTCGGCCGCTGCGCGGGAGATCGCTCCGTTCGTCCGCGACACAGCGCTGTTCCTGAACCGCGCACTCGCCGAGGGCAAGTCGATCGTCTTCGAAGGCGCGCAGGGCACGATGCTCGACATCGATCACGGAACGTATCCGTTCGTGACTTCATCGAGCGCGACTTCCGGAGGAGCCGTGACCGGGACCGGAGTTCCGCCGACCTCGATCGACACCGTGATCGGCATCACGAAGGCTTATTGCACGCGCGTCGGCGGCGGCCCGTTCCCCTCCGAACTTACCGGTGCCGAGGGTGAGGATTTGCGCAAGCGCGGCAATGAATATGGGGCCGTCACCGGTCGTCCTCGCCGCACGGGTTGGCTCGATTTGCCTCTTCTCCGCTACGCTGGCATGATTAATGGAATCTCCTGGCTGGTCGTCACCAAGCTCGACGTGCTCGATCACCTCACGGAGATTCCGGTTTGTGTGGGATACAAAGTCAACGGCAAGGCGACGGACGAAGTGCCGGCCCAGGCGTGCGGCTATGAAAAGATCGAATGCATTTACCGCAAGATGCCGGGCTGGGCGACTCCAACGCAAAGCATTCGAACCGTGGACGGATTGCCCAAGGCCGCTCGCGAATACCTGGCATTCATCGAAAAGGAAACAGGCGCGCGGGTGGGATTGATTTCGACCGGCCCAGACCGCGAGCAGACGATTCTGGTCCCAAGCTTTATCAGCGAACTGGGTTTGAAAAATCCGGCCTGACAAGTCCGGAATGGCAAGCCCGGTTTAGTGAGAGAGGAGCGGAGCGACGGATGGTAGTGTTGGCGGTAACCTGGATGGCAAAGATAGGCCGTGAATCCGAAACGGCCGCAATTTTCGAGAAACTTTCAGCCGAATCGCGCAAGGAACCAGGCTGCGTCATGTATCAGGTGCACAAGCACAAGACCGATCCGCGCCGGTTCTTCATCTACGAGCAATACAAGGACGATACCGCGCTCGAAGCCCACCGCACCTCGCCGCACTTTCTGCAGATGGCAAAGAAAGACCTGATCAAGGTCGCGGACCGGACGGAAGGGCACTTGTTTGAGCCGCTGGGATAGGCCGGTTGCTGACGAACTCCCAATAGTTTGAGAGTGGGGGCGGGTCGCCCCCACGACTGCCGGCAAGGTGCCGGCGCTACGATCCTAGGACTGCTTGTCCGCCATGAGCACGCCGCCCGAAGCGTAGCTTTCTTTCGATACTTCCACAAACGTAACGACGATGGCTTCGCGGCGGGCGCCTGCTTCTTCCACCATTACATCGGTGATGCGCTGCGCGATTTTGCGTTTTTGATCGACGGTGCGGCCCTGCAGCATGGTGACTTGAACGAGAGGCATGTGAGTTCCTCACTTTTGCGTGTTGCAGCACGAGAAAGAGACGCGGCAAGCCGCGTCTCTACGCGTGTGATTGCTCGGGGCTCGAGGCCCGTAGCTCGAAGCTGTTACTGCGTCAATTCGTAGCCGGCGAAAAAGAAGCTCAACTCGTAGCGCGCTGTGTCTTCGGCGTCGGAGCCATGAATTGCGTTGTGCTCAATGTTCGTTGCCCACTTTTTGCGGATGGTGCCTTCTTCGGCGGTGGCCGGATTTGTTGAGCCCATCAGCTTGCGGAGGTCGGCGATGGCGTTCTCTTTTTCCAGTGCCAGCACGACGATCGGCCCGCTCGACATGAACTCGGTCAGCGACCGGTAAAACGGCCGGCTCGCGTGCACCGCATAAAACTGTTGCGCCTGACGCTGCGAGATTTCGAGCATCTTCATGGCGAGGATGTGAAAGCCGTCCTTTTCGAACTGCTCAATGATGTCTCCGACCGCGTTTTTCTTGACCGCGTCGGGCTTGACGATAGTGAGAGTGCGTTGCAGTGTTTTCATGAGTACGTCGTCTGTCCTTGGTCGTTAGTCGTTGGCTCAAAATCCAGATCGTGTCAATGGTTGGACGAAATTTTACGGTGTCATCCTGAGCGTAGTCGAAGGACCTCTATTCCCTGATAACTCCCTGAGCCGACCGGCAATCGAGCTTCAGGATAGTTAACGGAGAACTACGCTCCGACCTTTGCTCCCAGCGCCGCTGCCAGCGTCTCACCGATGTCTGCCGGAGATTTCGCAACCTTCAGACCGGCTTTCTCCATCGCCGCGATTTTCTCGGCTGCCGTGCCCTTGCCGCCGGAAATGATGGCGCCGGCGTGACCCATGCGGCGTCCCGGAGGAGCTGTCTGTCCAGCGATAAAGCCGACCACCGGCTTCTTCATGTGCGTCCGGATGAACTCAGCCGCAGTCTCTTCGGCGTTGCCGCCGATTTCGCCGATCATGACGACAGCCTCAGTCTGCGGATCGCGGTTAAACAGGTCCAGTGCGTCCACGAAATTCGTCCCGATGATCGGATCGCCGCCGATGCCGATCGCGGTCGACTGTCCGATGCCGCGCTGCGTGAGCTGATGGACAGCCTCGTAAGTCAACGTCCCCGAGCGCGAAACGATGCCCACGCTGCCTTCTTTGTGAATCTGCGCCGGCATGATGCCGATTTTGCATTTGCCCGGCGAAATAATTCCCGGGCAATTCGGGCCAATCAGCCGCGAGCGGCGGTTTTGTAGAAACTCCCAGGCGCGGACCATATCGAGCGTCGGAATGCCTTCGGTGATGCAGACGATGAGTTCGATCTCCGCGTCGGCCGCTTCCATGATCGCGTCGGCTGCATACGGAGGCGGAACGAAAATGACGGTGGCGTTGGCGCCAGTTTTGTCGGCCGCTTCCTGCACGGTGTTGAAAATGGGCCAGCCTTCATGCGTTGTGCCGCCCTTGCCCGGTGTTACGCCGCCAACGATCTGCGTGCCATACGCGGCACAGGCTTTCGCGTGGAAGGTGCCTTCGCGTCCAGTCAAACCTTGCACGACTAACCGAGTTTTTTTATCAGCCAGGATTGCCATGATTGCTCTCTTTCCAAAAATCCGCTATTCGCTGTTCGTCGTTCGCTCTTCGCGTTTCCCGTGCTACGCGCCCTTCGCTGCGGCCACTACTTTCTCGGCGGCGTCTTTCATGGTCTCGGCGACAACAAAATTCAGGCCCGACTCCTGCAAGATTTTCTTGCCCTCCACAACATTGGTGCCTTCCAGCCGCAAGACCACTGGCAGTTGGATATTCGTTTTCTTCGCCGCCTCAACCACTCCGGTCGCCAGCATATCCACGCGCAGAATGCCGCCAAAGATATTGATTAAAACGGCGCGCACGCTCTTGTCGCTCAGCAGAATCTCGAACGCGTGCGCGACCTGATCGGCGCTGGCGCTGCCGCCTACATCCAGAAAGTTGGCCGGCATTCCGCCCGCATACTTAATAATGTCCATGGTCGCCATCGCCAATCCGGCGCCGTTGACCATGCAGCCCACGTTGCCGTCAAGCTTGATGTAGTTGAGGCTATACTTCGAGGCCTCGACTTCCAGCGGATCTTCTTCCGAAACGTCGCGCAGTTCCGCCAGGTCTTTATGCCGGAACATGGCGTTGTCGTCGAAATTCAGCTTGGCATCGAGCGCGAACAGCCGCCCATCCGTGCAGCTGACAAAGGGATTGATTTCCACCAGTGACGCATCTGTATCCAGGAACGCGCGGTAGAGGCTGGTCAGGAATTGCACCGCCGCATTTAGCTGCGATCCTTTCAGCCCCAGGGCGAACGCGATCTTGCGCGCCTGGAACGGCTCAAGCCCCATGCCGGGATCGATATATTGCTTGAGAATCGCCTCGGGACGCTCGGCGGCAACCTGTTCAATATCCATGCCGCCCGCGGCCGACGCCATAAAAACCGGCTTGCCTTCGCCACGGTCGACGAGGATGCCCAGATAGAGTTCCTTCTCGATCGGCAGCGTCTCTTCAATCAGCAGCCGGCGTACGACGCGGCCTTCGGGGCCGGTCTGGTGCGTGATCAGCGTCATGCCCAGGATTTTGCCGGCGAGTTCGCTGGCCTCGGCCAACGACTTCGCAATCTTGACGCCGCCGCCCTTGCCGCGCCCGCCGGCATGGATCTGCGCCTTCACCACTACGCCCGATGCGCCTGCGTCGAACAATTCTTTGGCCGCTGCCTCAGCTTCTTCGCGCGTAGTGGCCATGGTGCCGCGCGGAACGGCGACGCCGTATTTTTTCAGGATGCCTTTTGCCTGATACTCATGAATTTTCATAATGATTCCTGGATTACCCTACGACCAGATTCCAAACCGGGAGGAACCGCTTGCGGCTTCAACCGTAGACCAGCAAACCGATGATTTTATAAGACCCAGACGAAATCGGCAAAGCACATTCGGTCACTCGACTTTGTGAGGAATGTCACAAAGGCCGCGAAAACGGGAAATGTGAATCCTGCGGCGTTGAAAGGAACGTTGAAAGGAACTCGCGGGTGCGGTAGTTTGGAGTTCCTGAGATGATCCTCGACGCCCTTTATCGCATCGCCAACCACCGCCAGTCGCTCTCACGCGCAGAGGCGCGCACGGTGATGACCGAAGTTCTCACCGGCCAGTGCACTGATTCTCAGATCGCCGCGCTGCTGGTGGCGCTGCACATGAAGGGCGAGACGGTCGACGAAGTGGTCGGCTTTGCCGAAGCCATCCGAGGGGTCGCTACGCCGCTCGAACTCCACACGAACCAGCTTCATGTGAACCGGGTGTTGGATGCCAGCGGCACCGGACGCGACGCGCTCGTCGATACCTGCGGCACTGGCGGCGACACCAGCGGCACGTTCAACATCTCGACCGC
>Ga0074045_10000843_pt1 | contig 30092 bp, 21 predicted proteins | sample BogForMeECP23OM2_FD_94442 | JGI IMG/M metagenome (GOLD analysis project Ga0074045, IMG submission 94442) | Bog forest soil microbial communities from Calvert Island, British Columbia, Canada - Bog Forest MetaG ECP23OM2 | ecosystem: Environmental > Terrestrial > Soil > Wetlands ...
CGCATCATCCGCGCCTGCCGCGAGATGGGTATCGAATCGGTCGCCGTCTTTTCTGACGTGGACCGCAAGGCGCTGCACGTTCGCAAAGCCGACTACGCCTACCATATCGGACCGGCCACCGCGAGCGAGTCCTACCTGAACGCCGACAAGATCCTGGACGTTGCGCGCCGCAGCGGGGCTGAGGCCATCCATCCTGGCTACGGCTTCCTGTCAGAAAACGCGCGCTTCGCCCGGGCCTGCGCGGACGCAGGTTATAAATTCATCGGGCCTACGCCTGAGTCGATGGAGATGATGGGCTCCAAGACGCGGGCCCGCCAGAACATGAAGCGGGCGGGGGTCCCGTTTGTCCCCGGGTCAGAACATGGCTTGGAGATCGAGGCGGCGGAGAGGCTGGCGGAGCAGATCGGTTATCCCGTGATGCTGAAGGCGGCGGCGGGCGGTGGCGGTAAGGGCATGCGCATGGTCGCCGAACCCAACGAGTTGCGCTCTGCCTACGAGAATGCGCGCAGCGAGGCCCAGCGCTCTTTCGGCGACAACGAAGTGTACCTGGAGAAGTTCATTGTCAACCCGCGGCACGTCGAGATGCAGATTTTCGGCGACGAGCACGGGAACGCGGTTTACCTGGGCGAACGCGAGTGCTCGGTACAGCGGCGTCATCAGAAAGTGATGGAAGAGTCGCCGTCCCCGGTGGTGGACGAAGACATGCGGCAGCGTATGGGCGAAGTCGCAGTGCGGGTGGCGAAGGCTGCGAATTATCATAACGCCGGCACGGTTGAGTTCCTGGTGGACGAGCAGCGCAACTTCTACTTCCTCGAGATGAACACCCGCCTGCAGGTGGAGCACCCGATTACCGAGCTGGTGACCGGACTCGATCTGGTGCATCTGCAAATGCAGGTTGCTGCGGGCGAACCATTGCCCTTCCGGCAGGAGGACATCAAAGTCCGCGGGCACGCGATTGAGTGCCGCGTTTATGCCGAGGACCCGGACAACAACTTCTTCCCATCGCCCGGCCAGATTACCCGGCTCATCTCTCCTTCGGGGCCGGGCATCCGGCGCGACAGCGGCATGTATGAAGGGTGGAAGGTGCCCATCGAGTACGATCCGCTGCTGGCGAAACTGATTGGATACGGCGAGACTCGCGAAGACGCCATCGATCGCCTGTTGCGCGCGCTGTATGAGTACTTCGTTGGCGGCATCAAGACCAACATCTCGCTGTTCCGCAGAATTCTGCGAGACCCGGATTTTCGTGCCGGCAAGCTGGATACTGGTTTCCTTGATCGTTTGCTGGCAAAGCCGTATCGCGAAATCGACGGACAGTATCCGCTGATGGCGGCCATCGGGGCGGCGATTTTTGCAGCCACGGAACCAAAAGCGACGTTCCCTGCAGCCGGAGGCCCTGTCGCTTCGAATGGCAACTCCACCGCGCCGGCTCCTGCCTCGAACTGGCGGCGAATGGCGCGCACCGAAGCGCTGAGGGAGCGTTAAGTCCATGACCTATGACGTGGTGGTGGACGGCAAGACCCATCAGTTGGAACTGACGCACGGCGAAAAAACCTGGCATTGCAAGATCGACGGCCAGGAGATCGAAGTGGACGCCGCGCTCACGGCGCGCGATGTGCTTTCCATCCTGGTGGGCGGGAAAGCTTACGAGATCAAGCGCGAGCGCTCATTACAAGGCGAACTGCACATGGTCATCGGCAGCGCACGCTACGCGGTGGATGTCCAAGACCCACGCTCGTTACGCACTCGACGCGCCGTCGGCGGCGCAGAGGCTGGACCGCAGAGGCTAAAGGCACCCATGCCGGGCAAGGTTGTGCGCATCAACGTCCAGGAGAATGACGAAGTCAAGGCAGGACAGAGCATCCTCGTGATGGAAGCCATGAAGATGCAGAACGAAATGAAGTCTCCCAAGGACGGAAGAGTACAGAAGATCCTGACGGCCGAGGGCTCGGTGGTCAACCCCGGGGATACGCTGGCCATCATCGAGTAGCAAGAAACTTCGCGGGCCCGCCAGCGCTACTTCATCGTAGAGGCTTTTTTCAGGATGTCGTCGGCAAAGTAGTTCTCTACCGTGGCCTTGTCGCGGATAGATTCGTAATACGCCGCTTTCAGCAACTGTTCGCGGCGATCACGAAGCTGTTCGCGAATGGCCTGCTGTACCCGCGGATCTTTCAGCTCCCGCTGGCCGGCAGCTTCCTTGCTGATGAGCTTGATGATCTGAAAGCCTTCGATCTGGTTGCCGGGACCGGCCACTACCTGCACGCCGGTGTACTGTCCCGGCTTCAGCTTGTTAACCGTGTCATAGGCCATCTTGTTCCTCTTGAGCGAAGATTCGGGCACGAATCCGAGATCGCCGCCGTTCTGGGACGTCTCCGGCTGTTCTGAAAAATTCATGGCCACGGTCGCGAAGTCGTCGCCGCTGTCGAGACGATTCTGAATCATCTGGATCTTCTTGCGGGCGTCGGCCTCGTTCTGCGCTTTCACATTTTTCACTTGCGGATTGGGCTGAGTGGTGACCAAAATCTGCGCCAGATGGTACTGCGGCTCGATCAAGTTGAATTCGGCCTTGTGCTGGTTGTAATAGCTGGTAATGTCCTCGTCGGAGATATTGATCTTGGAAATGACTTCCTTGTTCAGCACCTTTTCAATGGTGATGGAGCGGCGCAAGTCGCGCTTGAAGTCGTCGATTGTCAGGTTGCGACTCTGCAGGCGCTTGTCGAATTCTTCCTGGGTGTAGGGCGCCTTGATCTCCGCCAGCTTGCTGTTGATCTCTTCGTCGGTGGCCAGCAGGCCCAGCTTTTCGGCGCGCTGCATCAGGATTTCGTTGTCAATCAACTCGCGCAAAATGCTCAGCCGCAAACTGTCAGCCTGTTCCTGGCCAGGCTTCTGGGGCGCGTCGGCAGTCTGATTGTTGTAATACTTTTCGACTTCCGTGCGGGTGATCTTGCGGCCGTTCACGGTTGCCATCACGTCGGCGCCTTGCTGCTTCCCGGTGCAGCCTAATCCGGGCAGCAACAGGACGAGAGCCAGCGCCAGAGTGGCTGCCATCGCGAGGCTCGCTACACGTTTACAGGTTGCTTTCAATCCTGGCCCCTCCTGCGAGGCCTTACCCACAGAATAACCGTCCGCCGGAAGGGCAGGCCAAAACCCCGGCTGTACTGAATATCGAGCACGCCAAACACTCCGGTTTCACGGTGGCTACTTGCTCGTGGGCGCGGGCTGCGGCTTGGCCGGTGGGGGTGGTGGTTGGACTCCCGCTTCCAATAACCGCTGATTTAACGCTGACCTCACTTCGTCAATGTCCACCGCACCTTCCAGCCGCTCCCCGTTGACAAATACTGTCGGAGTTGCGTTAACCCCAAGCGTGTCGGCCTCTGCCATCGAGGTTTTCAAAACGTCTTCCGGCTGGGCCTTGATGCAGGCCTGCAACCGAGTGGCATCAGCCCCATTCTTCTTTCCGATGTCCAGGGTCACGTGGTCTAGCGCGTTGAACGCGTTTTGCAGGTCCTTTTGATTGCCACTGATGGTGCGCTGGTTGGCATGCACGTAATCGGCGAATTCCCAATAGCCCGCTGCGTTTTCCTTGGCAAGACAATTGGCGTCGTTGGCCGCGCGCTTGGCCCAGGGATGCATAGGCAGCGGATAGTCTTTGTAGACGACCTTGATCTTGTCGCCATATTCCGGCAGGATCTCGGTCATCAGCGTGCTGTGCATGCGGGCACAGAAAGGACATTCGAAGTCGTCATAGTTCACGATGGTGACTTTGGCGTTCGGATTCCCGCGCACCGGACGCCCTGCTACGTCAATCTTTTTCATGGTCGCGGCGTACGGGTCCTCGGTCAAATCGATCTTGGTCATGCGGAGAAGGGTCTTGCCGTCTTTCGAGACCAGAAATTCCATGGCCTGCGACTTATCGCCGCGGCTCAACGTGACTGGCACGGTGTCATAGTTCGGGAACTCGCTTGGGGTGTGCGGCCCAATCTTCACGGTCACATCGGCAGGAATACTGAAATAAGCGTGGACTTGACGCTCGATGCGCTGATTTACGTCCATTAAGCCTGTTTGCGGTTTGGATTGCGCCGAACAACCGACGCAAAACAACAATGACAGCAAGGTCAATCGTCTCAACAAAACCAGTAACCACCTTTGCGGGATGAACATGAACTTCTGATTATCTCATGGGGAACGGGCGACTCACATGCGACTTCGGCGATATTGCACGCCTGGCGCGAGCTTGCGGAGCTTAGACGGGGCGCGCTGTTCGAAGGTCAACGCCGAGGCAACTTGGACTTAAGCAGGGAGTGAATAGGCAGCACCGCGTTCATCGAGCCCGAGCGGAAGCCTTCCAGATCGAGCGTAACGTAGGAAAACCCCAAGGCCTTAAAGAGGCGAGTGAATTCGTCCGCCATTTCCTGGGTCATCGCCCTTGACAGCTCTTCGCGGGCGATCTCGATGCGGACGATCTCGCCGTGATGCCTTACCCGAACCTGACGAAATCCAAGGCGCCGAAGGGCGTCCTCCCCTTGCTCAACTGCGGAGAGGGCCTCGGGTGTCACGGGCCGCCCATACTCGATACGAGACGACAGGCATGCCGAGGCGGGCTTGTCCCAAATCCGCAAACCGGCCTGCTCCGCCAGCCGCCGGATGTCTTCTTTCCTCAGCCCCGCTTCGAGCAAGGGCGCGGCCACCTGGTGTTGACGGGCGGCTTGCTGCCCTGGCCGATAGTCTCCCAGGTCATCGAGGTTGACACCATAAGCGATAGCATCGAACCCGCAGCGCCGGCGATACGCTTCCATCGCGGTGAACAGCTCGTCTTTGCAGTGGTAGCAGCGGGCCGAGTCGTTGCGAAGGTACTCCGGGCGCTCCGTCTCGCTGGTGTTAATGACAATCAGCGTAATCCCCTGTTCCTCAGCGAAAGCCACCGCATCGTGCATCTGGGAGCGCGCCAGGCTGGGGGAATCCGCCAGTACGGCCAGCATGTCAGGTCCCAGCACCTGGTGCGCAGACCAGGCAAGGAATGCGGAGTCCACGCCGCCGGAATAGGCGACCAAAAGCCGGCCCAGCGAACGCAGCCGGTCGCGCAGGGCGAGCGATTTGTTTTGCAGGCTTTCCTCGTGGGTCAGCAGGCTGGCGCTCGAAGCAGACATCCGTTCATTGTAAGACACGCCCGCCCGATAGAAGCCTCGTCCGCTAGTACAGCCGCTGTAACCTTCTGATGGTGCCAAACGTGCCGACGTTGTTCAGGCTGAAGGCAAAACGATAGGCGTTCTCATTACGCACCGAACTCTCAAAAATGCGCAGGTACTCAAAGGTGACGCCGCAGCAATCCCAGTTGTAATTCACTTGCCCAGTGGCGGTCTGGAGGTAATGGGACCTGGTGTCATATCCCATGGTACCTCCCGCGCTGAGGCCCCTCTTGCTGATATTCCCATAGAGAAGCATCACGCGGTATTGGTCAAAGATGGAAGCATTGGGAGGCGGCACGTTCAGATAAGACTGCCCGGCGCTCACATACCAGTTGCGCCATCGGTACCCCAGGAAAACATTGCTCGCATTGACCTGGTGCAACACCGGGTCGTAATCCAAGGCCCACCCAAAGTCGGTCGACGCATCCTGCACCTTTAGGCGAGAGATGATGGGCGAAAGATTTCGCGGGTTAGTAAGGAACGCGATGCCGGTGAAATCCACCGTGCTGTCGAAGACGTTGGTCTGGCCAGGCACGAGCGCGCCGCCAAAGGTGCGATTCAGGTAGTACTTTTGTGCGACATACCAGGTAACCACATCGCGAGCGGCGCCCTGTTTGTCGTCACAGGTGTCCTTACGCGGCACGATGTCGGCGTGAAAGACATTTTCCATTTGCCGTTGATTTTCCTCGGTGAGCCAGTCGTACCGGGGATTGACGAAGCATTCGCCCGTGGATTTCGTCTTCTTCGCGTAAAGCCGGTTGACGACTCCGTATTCGACTTCATTGGTGTCCACCAGAATGTCACGCTGGTCAAAACGAATGATCTGGCTGAAGTCGTTAATGCCGGTCTGATAGCGGTAGGTAATCTGAGGCTGGATTGTGTGCTTCAGAACATAGCCTAGCAGCTTGCGGTCGAAGATTTTCGCCACAGATGGCGGGCGAATGTCCACGGACCCGGCGAAAACGTTGCGGTTGATTGGATTATTGACAGCCAAGACGGTGGCCGTGCCGGTTTCGGTCACGAGCCGCTGGGTGTAATAGGTCTCGCGAAATCCGGCCTCGGGACTGAGCGTCCAACCGTGAAGAAAAGTTGGCAGTGAAATTTTAGGATAAGCGTCCAGGCGGCCGACCGTAGAGGCGGTCTGGAAACCAATTTCGTGGCGGGACAGGGCTTCAGCCGCGAGATCGTAGGAATACATCAGGCGCGAGCGATTGAAAGGACGCTCCAGGGAGGAGAACTCGAGAGTGGACAGGTGGGCGATGTCGATTACATCGCTATTATTGCTGCTCTGGTAGTCCTGATAACGCGCGACGAGATATCCCAGGGAATAACCGTCCCGGTCACGATAGACGAAACCAGTCGAGCGCACCTCGGAATTGATGGCCTCGGCGTAGCTCTCGGCAAACGCCTGACGAAAAGTATAGGAACTGAGGAAGTCGACAGCGAGCGCACCGCGAAACCCCTCTGGCAAATCCAGGTAGCCATTCGCCCTCAGCTCTTCGCCGCCCTGATTTTGTCCCGTCCCCGGATAGCCTTTTTCGTCGACCACCCCGTAGTAGTCAGCGTGAAAATAGTACTTATATCCAACGGCCCGGAATACACCGTGTTGTGCCCACCCGCGTTTGGAGTAATAGGACACGCCGATGAGGGCATCGGAATTGCGGCTAATGGCCCAGTAGAAACCATCTCCCAGTATCGTGCCTCTGGTGTTGGAAGTCCCGAACACCGGAATCAGGAAACCACTCTTTCGTCCCAGGTTGTCGGCTGGGTGTTCTACAAAAGGAAAGTAGAAAACGGGGATTCCGCGAACGCGCAACGTAGCATGATGCATCTTTGCTTCATCGCCCAGCTCGATGATCGCGGTCTGGGCATCGAAATCCCACTTGGGTTTCGGCAACTGGCAGGAAGTGATGTACCCATGGTGCACGCGGTAAGTGTCGGGCCCCAGTTTGTCCACCACTTTACCAGTAAAGAAAAACGGAGTCGATGAAGTAAGAAACATCATCTTGTTCTTCATCCTCACACCGGACGACCCGGTCACGTCATAAAAGGTCCCGGTGTCACGGCTGACGTCATAGGTGCCGTGAGTGCCCACCAAATGCTCGTTGTGCGGGCCGCCGTCGAAAACCACATGTCCCTGGAAAGTTATCTGCCCGGTAGTGGAATCGTAGGTGGTCTCATCGCAATGCAAGATATAGTTGCGAAAACGCATTTCGACATGGCCGCGTGCGTGGTAAACGTCCTGGACTTTCTCCTGCTCGTCAGCCCGGATCAGGACCTCATTTCTGCCCAGTGTCACGTTGACGGCCGGGCGTGGCGGTCCCACGTCCTGGTTGCTGCTGGCCTCCAACTCCTGCTGAATAATCTGTTCCGTCTTTTTGTCCTGCTGTCCGCTATCGGTGATCACGCTAACTTCCGAAGCCAGCGGAGCGGTCCTCTGTGCGACGTCGGGCGACTGCGTAAGAGGTTTGTTTTCAGCCTGAGGGGCCGGATTTGGGACGGATTGGGATGGATCCGCCAGAGGCGTGTCCTGGCTCGAAATCTCCTCACTTGCGGACGGACGCAACTGGCTGGTTAACAGCTTCGGTTGCAGAAAGAGATGACATGCCACCAGCGCCGTGATAATCAATCGAGTGCGGGAAATCATCGCAAGGGTTGGATCCCTCCGCCGGTTCGGTTTAGTTGAGCGCAACTTTGCAACTTAGCACGTCGGATGGTGACAGGCAAAATGCCGACAGGCCTTCCTTTGATTTTGCGCAGCTCTGGCCGCGTCTCTTAAAACCCGTCTCGTGCCCACTGGTTGCGGAACCAGGACGCTTATGGGCCCTCGAACAGCCTCCTTTTCCATGGTGGTTGATTTCCTGGCTTGATGAGATGCGGCAGGGCAGAGCCAATTTCGCAGACGATTCGAAAGGCTAATAGTGCCACTCTATGACCGAACCGCAACATTTTCGCGCCGAAGACGCCGGCGACATGATCCAGCCCAACGCCGATGTTTGGCGCCAGGAAGTCCAGTCGCGGGTTTCACGTTACCGTACCCGCCGCGGACGCCGTATCGAGGGAGCGTTTTCCATGCGCTTCCCATTTCCTCCGGCCGAGGTAGCATTTACACCCGCGGTTGATCCTGAGGTGGTGTCGTCGGAACACGGCATCCCCATTGTCGAAGTCAGGGACGCAGCCGATCACAGCGCAAGGGTTGTTTCTTTGGAGGAGTTAGCTGATGAGCCAGAGAGCGCTTCGGCTGAGATCGCCGGTGAATTTGCGCCGAAGCCCGTCACGGGCGAGGAGGGCAAGGTCGAGGCCGAGCCGACGGTTGAAGCCGCTCCTGCTCCGCTGCCTGAAACCGAGCCTAAGCCAGCACTAGTCATCCAGCAACGGCCGCGGCCTAAGCGCAAGGTGATTGCCTTCCCGCGGCAAGCGGGAGCCTCAGAGGCAGTTTACCGGCTGGCGGACCCCGTGCTGCCGGAGCAGCCTCGCATTCTCGATGTTCCGGAAGAACTGGAGGCGTTTCCGAGCACACCGTTTCTCGATGGCTTGCAGTTTGAGGCCACACAGCAAAATCTCACGCTTTCCAGCGAGCACATACCGTTGCCATTTGGCGTCGTCAGCCGCTCGAGGCGCCTCGGCTCGGCCTTGCTGGATTGCTCACTGGTGGCCGGAGCGGCGGCTGTCTTCACCTTGATTTGCCACAAAATGCTGCCGAACCTGGTCCTCAGCAAGCCCGTTCTCCTGACCGCCGCAGGGGCGCCGATACTGTTCTGGGGGATTTATCAATATCTGCTTTTGGTCTACGCCGGAAGGACGGCGGGAATGCAAGTTGCGAGAATTCGTCTGAGCACATTCAAGGGGACCCGGGCCTCGGTGCGCCATAGGCGCAGTCGCGTTTTGGGTCTCTATCTGTCCACCGCTTCCATGATCATGGGCCTGCTCTGGGCGCTTGTGGATGTTGACGCTCTCTGCTGGCACGACCGCATCAGCGGAACCTACCTGACCAAACGAGAGTAGAGCCTGCAAGTTCAGCCGCATCGCGTGAACCGCTAATCACCAGCCGCTACACCCGTCTGTTTGCCCTCCACTACTGACAACTTCGCTGGAACAGGGTAAATTGCATTACGACAATACGAAGGCAAACGCAGTAAACTAATCCACGTCACACGCTGCTCGCTCCCGCGCGCGGCCCCTGGGATTTCGTAAGACCTTATGTCCACAACAACGGATAACCTGCAGCGGCCGGCCATCAAAGTCTTCGTCGCCACCACGGTGATGCTGACTTTTATCTCCTACTGGCGGGCCGCGGCCATTGTGCTTTCCGACCTCGCTTCCTCGGCGTACTACGTGGGCGGCGATGCCGAGCTGGTCATAGGGAAAAGCGCTCCCTGGTTTGTGCTGGCGGTGATGCTGTTCAGCTATGCCGTGCGCTCCATTTACATCGAGTCCAGCTCGATGTTTGTCCGTGGCGGCGTGTATCGCGTGGTCAAAGAGGCCATGGGTGGCAAGCTGGCCAAGCTGTCGGTCTCGGCCCTACTCTTTGATTATGTTCTGACCGGGCCTATCAGCGCCGTGTCCGCCGGTCTTTACGCGGCAGGCTTCCTCACTGACACCTTCCATCACCTCGGCTACAACAGCACTGTCCCGGACAACAGCTTCGCGGTGGTTTTCGCCATCGCGGTCACGCTCTATTTCTGGTGGAAGAACACGCAGGGCATTCACGAATCCAGCGAGCGGGCTTTGCAGATCATGCAGATCACCACCGTCATGGTGGTGGTGCTGATTGGCTGGTGCCTGTTCAGTCTTTGGAAGCATCCCGCTCCTTTGCCGCCATTGCCTTCGGCGGCAAGCATGCATCGCGACAAGGAATCGCTAGGCTGGCTATTCGGCACATGGGCGGCGCGCATTCCCTTGATCATGTTGCTGGTCGGCTTTGGCCACTCCGTCCTGGCCATGAGCGGCGAAGAATCGCTGGCACAGATCAACCGCGAAATCGAACATCCCAAGTTGAAAAACCTGGAGAAGACCGGGCTGGTCATCTTCCTTTACAGCCTGCTCTTCACCTCGCTGGTTTCATTTTTCGCGGTCATGATCATCCCCGACGGCGTGCGGCACGACTATTTCGCCAACCTCATCAGCGGACTGGCGATGAACGTGGTCGGACCCTATACGCTACGGTTGGTGTTTCAGGGCTTTGTGGTGGTCGTGGGCGCGCTCATCCTATCGGGCGCCGTGAACACAGCCATCGTCGGCGCCAACGGCGTGCTCAACCGCATGAGCGAAGATGGTGTGCTGACGCCCTGGTTCCGCAAACCCCACACCCGCTTCGGCACCAGTTACCGCATCATCAACCTCATCGTTGGATTGCAGGTCTTCGTCATCCTCGCCAGTCGCGGCAATGTGTACCTGTTGGCGTCGTTGTATGCCTTTGGCGTCATCTGGAGTTTCGCTTTCAAAGCGCTCGCCGTCGTGGTGCTGCGTTACACCGAGCCGGAGAACCGCCAATGGAAAGTGCCGGGCAATTTCCACATCAAAGGTGTGGAGATTCCGGTCGGGTTGATTCTTATCGCGCTACTGCTGTTCGCTACTGCCACCGTGAATCTGTTCACCAAGCCCTTGGCGACCGTCTCCGGTGTGGCCTTCAGTGTGGCTTTCTTCGCGATCTTTACCGTGTCCGAACGCATCACCGCCCGGCAACACGCGCATGGAGAGTCAGGGTTTGACCAATTCAATGTGGCGCAGAACGCGGAACTCAGCGCCGAAGCCATGGAAGTTCGGCCGGGCAACATCCTGGTGGCGGTCCGCGATCCTCGCAACTTGTACTACCTGCGCCAGGTGCTGGACAAAACCGACACCACAAAAACCGATGTGGTGGTAATGACCTCGCGTATCTACCATCGTGAGCCTTCCTTCAGCGGCAACGTGGAGATGGACACTTCGGAGGTCTTTGAGAAGTACGAGCAGCAGTTGTTCACCTCAGTAGTCGCTGTGGCCGAGAAGGAGGGAAAGCACGTTTCGTTGCTGGTCGTCCCGACCAACGATATTTTCGAAAGCATCGTGGCGACGGCGCAGCGGCTGTACTCGTCGGTTGTCGTCTGCGGCCTCTCCAACAAGTTGACTGCCGATGAGCAGGGCAAACTCACGGGCGACGCCTGGGAGCGGCTGCCCGAACCGCGACCACGGTTGAGGCTCCTGGTCGTCGAACCCAATGGCACCAAACACGAATACCTGCTGGGTCCCCATACTCCACGCATGCGTCAGGAAGATGTGGACCTGCTGCACGGCTTATGGAAGGAAGTCACCGCCGATCCCCGTTATCGCGAGTTGCATCACTTCCATGTGCTGAACGTGGCGCTGCAAGAAATGAGAGACCGCATGCACAACGACGGCTATCGCGATGAAGTTCTGAAAGAGATCCACGACGAGATGCAACGTCATGGGGGCTCGCCACTCGAGGATGACGAGACCGCGCCTCCGCTCACGTAATCGAGACGCAGGATGATGGTTCAGTAGCAATGTTCCCAACGCTGGCCATTGGATCTCGGGGACGAATCGAAGTGAGACGCAGTCCACGTCCGCGCTTATCGGGAGAAGTCCGCGTCATACTTCTTTTCGCGTGGTGCATCGCGCTCGCTGGATTGTTGCGGGCGCAAGTCAATTCTTCCCAATCACTCCAAAACACTGGCTCCTTCACATTGAATGGCACGGTCGTTAACTCCGTGACGGGCGAGCCCGTCGCGCGCGCCCTGGTGCGAGTTTACGGTGTCGCGCAACGCTCGGCCTTCACCGATAGCGAGGGTCATTTCCAAATTGACGGCCTGCCGGCAGGCTCGACCAACATCGATCTTCAGAAGCCTGGGTACAGCAACCAGCAGGGCTACGGGACGAACCGGGTAATCATCGGCGCGAACACCGGAACCGTTGTGCTAAAGCTTAGTCCGCTGGGCGCGATCTTTGGCCGCGTGCTGGACATTGCCGGCCAGCCGATCGAGAATGTGCCAGTCCGTCTGATCGGACGTTTTGTCCGTGAAGGACGCCAGCGGTGGGAGCTGGTCGGCTCATCGGAAAGCGATGAAGACGGCAGGTTTCGTTTCCCCAACCTGGTGCCCGGGAGCTACTATCTTGCGGCCGGGCCGGGAAGCCAGCGTGGGGTGCGCCTTCTGGCCCACGACGAAAAGCCCAAGACCGGGTATCCCAGCCTGTACTATCCCAATGCTCCCGACCTCAGCAGCGCGTCGCCTATTCAATTGGTTGCAGGCCAGCAGGCGGAAGCGGACCTTTCGATCCCGGTGGTGCCGGTTTATCACATCTCAGGCACCTTAACGTTACCCGGATCTCTTCCTGAGCAAGGGGTCGGATTGCAGATTTTCAACCAATCTGGCGAAGGGCTCTCGATTCCGACTCGGTTACACCTGGACACCGGTACCTTCGACATCGACGCGATCCCGGCCGGCTCCTACATATTGAAGGCGATCTCGCATGGAGGAAATCAGGCGCTTCGCGCCGAAACACACGTGACCGTCGCTGCGAATCTTGACAACGTTGCTCTCGTACTGGCGCCCGTACCTCTTATTCCGATTACAGTGCGCATGGAATCGCGGAATGCTTCTAACCTCGATAGCCCTCGTGGGACCCAGCCACCCGTATCTGTAAGTCTCATCTCAACGGCAATGCTCGCATCGGGAGCGGGCTCGACCTTCGTGCAACAGGGCGCCGGGCAACAGATCATGGCGTTACAGAACGTCGAGCCTGGAAAATACACCGCCAATGTGATGTCATGGGGCCCTTGGTACGTGCAGTCCGCCCAATGCGGACCGACGAACCTGCTTTCCGACGACATAACGATCGCGCCCGGCCACACCTACCCTATCGAGGTCGTCTTGCGCGACGATGGAGCTACCTTGACAGGAAATTTGAAGCACCAAGGCGTCGACGACACGCCGATCACTTTTCTCGTCGTGCCGCAACCCACAGGGAAGCGAGGCATCAAGGTGTCGCAGACCTCTCAGCAGGGAGGTCTTACGATGAACGGCTTGGCGCCGGGCGACTACTTGGTCTTCGCCTTCGATCATGTCGATCAGCTCGAGTACGCAAATCCCGACGCGCTTCAGCCATACGCTTCGCAAGCTACCCCTATCACGCTCTCGGCGAACCAGGAGACGCATGTCGTGGTCGCCCTTATCCATGCCGGAGAGGGAGAGTAGCCGTGGCGCGGGAACGGATAGCGTGCGTTGTCCTGTTCGCCATCGGATTGTCTGCGCAAACCCAGCCAGCCACCTCCACGCCGGCCGCACAGCGCTACCGCATCGCGGGCGTTGTGGTGAACTCGCTCAGCGGACAGCCTTTGGCCGCCGTCTCGGTCGCAATCGCCCCCACAACGCAACAAGGGTCGAGCGGCGAGGTGTCGCAAGACGTGGTCACCGGCGACGACGGCCGATTTGCCTTCGCCGGCCTCGCCCGGGGCAAGTACTCACTGATGGCCGCGGCCCGTGGCTTTGCACTGCAATCGTTTGAGCAACATGATGCGTATTCGAGCGCCATCGCGGTAGGGCCCGATCTCGATTCGGAACATTTGATTTTTCATCTTCGGCCCGATGCCTCCATCGAGGGGCAGGTCATCGACGAGAACAACGAACCAGTTCAAAACGCCACGGTGCATCTCTACCAAAATGGAATAGCGGAAGGGCAGAAAAAAACTTCTCTCGTAAACCAGGTGCAAGCGGATGACCAGGGAAACTTCCGGTTCGGTCGCCTCGCCTCTGGAACGTATTACCTGGCAGTCTCAGCGCGGCCCTGGTACGCACAAAACGATCGCTCGGCCTTGCGAGGGCCTTCCAATCCTGACGCCCAGAATCGCGCAGCGCAGGAGTCCGCGGCCCTCGACGTCACCTATCCGCTCACGTTCTATCCCGACTCGCAGGACTCAGCCGGCGCCAGTTCCATCACGCTGCGTCCGGGCGAGCGCGCTACCGCTGACGTCGTGATGCACACAGTGCCGGCCCTGCATCTCCGGATCCATACCGGCGGCGCTAACAGTGCCCCCCTGTTCGCTATGGGCAGAATGACTTTTCCGCGTGTGTCGCAACGTATCTTTGAGGGATACCTGGAACCCGTTTCCAACTCGCCGGTTTCGGGCACAGAACCGGGTGTGCTTCAGGTCATGGGCCTTGCCCCCGGTCACTATGTCATCGAGATGCCAGCTTCGATCGCTGACGACAAGGCCTCCAGCCGAGGCTGGTATCGGGAAATGGATCTTTTCGGCGATGCCGACATGAATGCAGGTGACGCGCCATCGCTCGTCACGGTCAGCGGCTCGGTAATTTTCCAGGGTGAGGGGACTGGGCCAAAGATGCCGGGGATTCACCTCTCGAATCCGGCGACCGGCGAGAGTTTCTATGCGCCGGTCTCGGACAAGGGACAGTTTGACTTCAAGGACTCGGTGCGGCCCGGACGATACAACGTCACGTTCGGTAACGGGCGAGGGTTCTTTCTAAGCAAGCTGTCAGCCACGGGTGCGAAAATTGTTGGCCGTACGCTCGACATGTCTGGTGCAAGCAGTGTGCGAATCGTCGGCGTGGTGACGGGGGGCCTTGGGCAGGTGGACGGATTCGCCCTCCGTGACGACCAGCCCTTCGCTGGCGCTATGGTCGTTCTGGTTCCCCATGATCCTGCAAACAATACTCCGCTGTTTCGCCGCGACCAAAGTGACAGCGACGGCTCTTTCACGTTGCCCAACGTTGTACCCGGGCTGTACACGGTGATTGCGCTTGCAAACGGCTGGGACCTGGAGTGGAGTAATCCGGCCGTGCTCCAGCCTTACTTAAAGAGCGGTGAGGCAGTCCAAGTCACGGGCGGCGGCAAGTTGCAGGTCAAGGTTCAAGTGCACTGAGGTAAAACGGGCCCGCGGCCAGACTCAGCACAAATCCTCCCAGCGCCTGCTGGCGACGTGAGGATTGTTATTGGCGTCGTACGCTGTCACCCTCAGAACATGGCTGGTGCCCGGAGCAGCGCTTCCGGCGCTTCGGAACTCATTGCTGTAGGACTCCTCCGGCTCCTCCAGGACGTCGTCGTTCAGGGTGAATCCGTCCAGCTCCGCCACAACGCGGGAAATCTGCTCCTGGTCCGCGGCTTTCACTTCCACGGCAATATCGTTTCCACCCATGGGATTGCGTTGGCAGGTCATCGTTGTATTCACGTCAGTCTCTCCTTCCCGAATCGAGCAGTGCCCCCGGGCTACACTGCTCGTTGCTCGTGCCCTTCAGCGCACCAGTCCGATTACGAACGCGGCAAAGAATACGAGGACAAGCGCCAGCCGCCAGCGCCGGCCTTCCGGCAAGGGGCCCTCGCCAGACACCCGGGGCGGAACCCAGAAAAGTGCCACGACGGCAAGAATGAGCGCTGGTACGGACAGGAACGCCAGCAAAATATATTGCGATCTTCCCTCCGAGAATAGCGTCCCTCGACGCAGCGGCGCCGCCACCGTACTTCCCAGGAACCAGCACAAGATGGCGCTACCCAGCCCTGCCACTGCGCCCATTATGCGCAAGATTGGAGATGTCATCGTGGTCGCTAGCAGTGTAACAGCGGTGCAGGTTGCCAGGAAACGCGGAGCGGCGGCGAATTAAAGACAGGTTAATCAGGAATGCTTCTTCTCCGTGCCTCCGTGGTAAATCTTAATCCCTATGGGTGGGTCGCGGGCCATGGGACACTCGGGATGCCACACTTATAAGTCCACAACATTACTGTGCCGCGCCGGTACCAGCTCCAGCCCTTGTCAACTTCCACGGTTTGATCTTTGGCATTCCTGGCGGCATCTTCATCGCACTCATCTTGATCTCAGCCTTGGACTCGCCGGTCAGCTTCATGGTGTAGTGATCGGTCTCCTGCGTATCAGGCTCCTTTGCTGTCAGCAACAGCCCGTCGGGGTTGAGCTGCGCGTCTTCTACCGCCTCGGTGGATTGGTCTTCGCCCACGCTCTTGATCTCTCCCAGATCGTTATATTGAATATTGCGAGGGCGCTGTATCGAACCGGATAGCCTGTCGCCCAGCAACGTCAGCCTTACCGTCAGCCAGGTCTTGCCCTCGAAGGTGCCCGTCCACGTGCCCGCATAGTCGGCCAGAGGAGACTTGCGCACAGGCTTACCGTCAGGTCCCGGCTTCGGCGGAGTTTGCGCCCCCGCCACAACACTCAGAACCGCCACCATGAGCACTAAAAATAAGTGCCTCATTTGTCTGGCCTCCTGGTCCGCTAGGGATTTTACTCCCGAGTACCGGAGTCCCGTCACTGCTGTACTTGTGAATGGAAGGGTCAAGGATCGGCTGCCGTGAGGGCAAATTCGGAAGAACATTGAAAAGGGGGACGTGCGTCGCGTTCCCCTTTGCGAAACCAATCGTGCTTTAGTGGTCGAGAAAAACGCAACACCTACAAAACTTCGGCCTCACCCGACAGGCGTGCTATTGCGGGACGCATCCCAAGGCGGTCGCCTTTCAGCACGCGCGCCGGAACCGCCTGCCGACCGCGTTCTTCCTGATGGCAAGTCCAGCATAGCGGACGCATTTCTTGCAGCGCCGCTTGTAGTTGTTTCAGATTCACCTGGCGCAATTCAACCAGCTTGTGTTGCGCGTCGAGCCACCCCAGCCGGCTGTGTCGCCAATCCAACGGCGTAATCGAGCGCGCGCAAATTGCGCAAGCCTTGCCCTTGCACCAGCCGAGCATCAACCGCTCCACATTCTCCGGCGAAGGATCGACTTGCGCCAGGCACTCCTGGCCGCAATCGCCTTTCTCCGGCCAGCGGGTGCATGACTTCAGCCGCGAGTGCTCCTGACCGCGCAGGGCTGCCCAGAACCCAAACTTGTTGTCAACCTCGACGTCCACCGGTTCGCCGTTTTCCGGACAGATGGCAGACTGGCGTCCACGGTTCTGGAAATACGTTTGAAGGCTCAGCGCAACCGGCAGACCAGTCACGAGAAGTGCACCTAGGAAGAATAGAACAAGCGGGAAAAGCGCGAACGTTAACATGAATCACCGCCGGCGAAGTCCGGTCTCCTCCAGGGTAGGCAGGGCCGGATCTCCACAGCCTCACAGGCCCTTTGTATCCCGCCTCGTCACCATAGTTCAGTGACCTAGCGCACAAGGGCTTGTGACGTGATCTTGGGAGAAGGCTGTATTGATGGCCCAGAGTGGAACTGAAACCCGTCCCCGAAAGAAAACCGCCCCGGAGCAGGAGGCTGCACTCCGGGGCGTTGGCGTTGCGCCGGTGAAGCTAGGACAGGAAGAACTCGCGCGTGATCTTTACCCACTGCTCGTCGGGGATGGTGCTAGCCACGTCGTCGATGGCCACGCCGCCATCTTGCGCCAGGGCGCCGAGTGCGCTGGGAACCAGCCTCTGCAGCCGCATCGAGGATTCTTCAGTCCACCAGCGGGCCAGCGCGCCGCCCAGCAGGTTGCGGAAATTGGTCTTGGCATCGGGAGACTGCACCATTACCATCCAACCTTCACCGTAGGGGTCCTTCCCGGCCAATGATGGGTCGCTGACTACAGCCTCGTTGACGTCGGACACGCTGCCTTCGATCGGCGATACCATGTCGACCTTTACTCCATTGCGGACCAAGCTCCACACCTTCTGCCCCTGGCGGATCCACTGCCCGCGTTGCGGTAGAGTCACGTGCTCAATCTTGCCTGTCAGCTTGGCAGCGAAGTCGTCGATGCCGATGCGCACCAGGTTGGGACTCTCGCTCAGCGCCCAAGTGTGTCCGGGATGATAGCGCAGGTTCTCAGGGACCGAGAAGCCGCCAACCAGGCTGGGCGTCAGCCGCGGGGTTGTTGCATCGCGTTTGCTCATTGCCGGAGCCACCTGTAGAACGGGGCGCTTTGCCTTGGCATAAAAATGATCGATTGTGAGGAAAATTGCGAACATCGCCAGAACCAATAGAACTGTCATGACCCGCCTCCTGCCTCGCTGTCCGAGGAACCTTGATCTTGCCGCGCCTTGTTGTCTTGCGCTGGCACTTTTCTTAAGGCATTCAGCGTACCAATCCGGCGAGCGATGAAAATTGCTTCGGTCTGCGTGTGCAACTAGCTGTGATTACTGACGTTGGATGGGCCTGTTGCAAATCTCATCGATAGACGAGTTGCATTTTGCAACGCGAGAATGCGTTGTGTTCTGCAACAGGAAAACGCGTGAACTGCGGTTTTCAGGATCGACTCTCTACTGCTGAATGAGCAAAATCAGCGAGTTAGGTCACGCTCGAGCTCGACCAAATGGGCCGTTGCGTTTTGCATCGTACTGATGCACCCTGCAACGCTGCCGAGGCGGAAGACAACACGAAAGAAGCTAAGGATTGAAATTTTTCTACGGGCTCATATCGATTCGCACAGCATCGGCCGCCTCCAGGACAATCGCGTCGGGTGCGACTGAGACCCAATCCAGCGGCGTCGCCAGAATGCGAAGCCGCGTAATGGCGGGGCGCGGAGCGGTGCGCCAACGGCTCTCGTCCGCGTCGAGGTAGCGAACCAGGTCAGGCGGGCTCCAAGGGTAGAACCAAATTTCGCTGGAAACGTTAGGCTGTATCACGAACCATCGCAACTCGCTGCTGCCATCGGCGCGCGTGATTTCCATCTGCATGCGCTCGGGCTTACGCAATTTCCACCAGATGCCGTATCGCGCTGTCAGACGCAGCCGCAGAAAATCGCTGCCCGCGGGCCAATCGGGGACACCGAGATCTATCGCAGAGCTTCGTTCCCGGATCGGGAAGTTCTGGGTCACAAGGCTGAGCGACCGCGGCTGCATCGAAATGCGCGCCGCGCGCGAGTCATCGCGCAGCAAGCCGACAACTCCGGACGAGAGTTGCTGCTCCGCCCGATAGTGCCGCAACATCCAGAACCACAACTCCGGAGTGCGGGTGAAGTTATAAGTGCCGTCCACCGGGAGACTCAGGTCGAGATTGCGCCAGTGGATCAAATCCCGGTTGGAGAGATCGCGCATGTCGGCGTCAGGCAGGTACAGGCCGGCCGGCGCGGGGACGCGCTCCAACCCCGCCACCTCGAGTTGCGAAAGGTACGGGCCGCTGGCGGTGTAGGGCTGCATGAGTCCTCCAGCGACGTTGCGCCCGGAGGCGATACCAAACTTAGTTTGGTAGGGGAATACCACAACGTGATCCTGCGGTCCGCTGTGCCGGCCCAGGAAGCTCGACGCGGACTGGAGCATGCCAGTGAATTCGGGAGAGAAGCAAGCACGATCGAATTCGCGAAAGCCAGCCGGACATTCCGTTAAGGGATGCCGCACCTGCTCCACCAGACGGGAGACGGTGGACGGACGGAAGCCTGGTTGCGCAAATAGCAGGGAGCACGCGATCGCAACCAGGAACGCAACCCAAGATAGGCGCGACTTGAGCGAGAACAGGATGACGCCTGCCAGGACCACCATGGCAAACGACGCAATGACCACGTGCCCGTAGTCGGAGCGCACCAGGGCACTTTGCAGCATGATTACGGCGAACACAAAACCGCCCAGCAGAAACCCTGTGTGTCGTGTCGTGGCGGGATGTTCTTTGTTGCGGGCGCCGGCGCCATAGAGAAACACGGCAGCTCCCGCGAACAGCGTTCCCAGCAGGCGGGTCGTGCCCGCGTCCGTCATAGCTGACGGCGTGGCCCAGCGATACACGCTCACCATTTGCGCGCTGTCTTGCCAGAGCTTGAAGTCAAAAGCGGAGGCCATCAGTGCGTTGACGGCGAGTGCGAGAACAAAAGCCGATATTACGAATGTCAACAGAACAAAGACGCACGTGCTGGCGATACTTTTGTCCCGCCTTACATCAAACAGAACCGCGGCGCTCGAGACTACCCATGCTGCTGTCGAATACACGCCCGTGTCAGAGGCGATCAGGAACGCCAGGATGCAGAGCACGGCAGCAACCATTCCGAGAACATAGGCTTTGGCACGCCCCGCGATGACCTCGTACCAGCCACGCAGGAATACCGCGAAGAGAAGCACCGGGAAGACGTTCCGCAACGACGGTTCCCAGAAGATGAGAACTAGCGCCAGCAGCAACGCGCGTTTCCACGCTGGTTGCTCGGGCAACAGCAATCGCAGTGCGAGATAAACAAAGACGAAGGCGCACCAGGCCGGCACCGTGACCCAAGTGGCATAGATCGCTCCCATTGAGACGCCCATGGAGCGGGCGGGGATGCTGGAAAGCCACTGAAAGACTGGGCCATGAGTGAACGCGACGTCACGGCCCACCCAGATGCCGCGCGAGAGTTTGAATACCTCGTCAAGATGCCAGTTGTCATCGATCAGGCTTGTGTCGCGGACCACAACCAAAGAGTAGGGCGAAAGCCAAGCGGCCGGAACGGACGCGAGCACCAACAGCAATAGCACCAGCAAGTCCCAGTGCCTCGCCAGCCGTGAGGCAGACTGAGGAGCAGGCGAGCGTTGTTGGCTAGCCAAATCGTCACGCTTCTGCATAAGCGAAAGTCATTCTATCGCAGGCAAAATCAGTCGTTCGAAGTTGCCGCTATCGGCCCAACGACATCCGCACCGCGTCGGCCGACTCGATCGCGATCGATTCTGGCGGTTGGGAAACCCAATCCAGCGGCGTGACGATCAAGCGCAGGTGAGTGATGGCGGGGCGCGGGCTGGCGCGCCAGCGAGCCTCGTCACCGTCAAAGTAGGGCCCAAGATCAGCCTGGCTCCACGGATAGAACCAGATTTCCGACGAGACATTCGGCTCCACAACGAACGATTGCACGTCACGGCTGCCGTCGGCGCGGGTGATCTCAAGCTGCAGCCGCTCCGGCTTGCGCAGCTTCCACAGCGGCCCATAACGCGCCGTGAGACGCAGCCGCAGAAAGTCAGCACCCTCGATGGGCCACAGAGGATTGCCGAGGTCCACGACGGAACTCCTTTCGTGGATTGGATAACTTTGCGCCACAACGGTCAATGGCATGGGCAGCAGTGAAATCCGCGCCGCTCGCGGATCATCCTGGAGCAAGCCAAACATACCGGGCGACAGCTCCTGGTCTGAACGGTAATGCCGGTTAAGCCAAAACCACACGTCCGGCGTGCGCGTGAAGTTAGGCACTTCGTCGATGGCTATGCTCAGATCGCCGTCGGGAAAGTAGAGGCCGGCGGGAGCGGCGGAGCGCTGGTATCCGGCAATGTCGAACCGCGACAAGTATGGTCCCGCGGCCAGAAACGACTGCAAGACTCCACCGGCAACGTTGCGGCCCGAGGCGATCCCGAAGATGTATTGATACGGGAAGGCGATGATGGAATCACGCTCTGCGCTGTGCTGTTGCAGATAGCCGATGCCAGTGGTGAGCATCTCCGTGAACGCTGCTGGATAGCAGACGCCACTGAACTCGCGAAAGCCGCCCGGACATTCGGTCAACGGATGTCGCATCTGCGCCAGGCGGTAACGGAAGCTCGCCGGCTGAAACACCGCAGCCGGTTGGCCAAAGAGGACCGAGCAAGCAAACGCAACCAGCGCGGCGATCGCCGAGACAGTCGGGGAACGAAACGAGAACAGGACCGCGCCGGCGAGGAACATCATGGGGTACACGGCAAAGATAATGTGTTGAGGATCGGAGCGTACAAGACCGGTCTGCATGGCAGTAAAGGCAACCGCGAAGGCGCTGAGCAGAAATCCCGCGCGGGCCGTGATGCTGGCCTCGCGGTCGCCCGGTGCGAGACCGCGTAGGAGAAAGATGGCGCCGCCTATAATCAACGTGACCAGGAGTTGGATACTGGCCGCCTCGGACATTCCAGCCGGCTCGTTCCAGCGGTGCACGCTAACCAGCGCCAGCGCAGTACGCCAGAAGCGAAAGTCCAGCAAGCTCGCCATCGCAGCGTTGATTGCAAATACCAGTACCGCGGAAAGAACTGCGCAAGACAGCAACGCGGCAGCAAACAATCGGAACGGTGGCGATTCGCGTCTGGTTTCCCACACCACTCCAGCGAGTGTGACCAGCAAGGCTGCGACCGCATAAACGCCGGTATCCGCGGAGTACGAAAATGCCACAGCGCACAAGACCGCAGCACCGCATCCCAGCAACATAGGACTGAGCAGCTTCTCGAGCACCGCGTACCAGCCTCTCAGAAACAAAGCGAAGAGGAAGATGGTAAAGGCGGTGCGGCCATCCCACGGAGCCCAGAAAAAGCACAGTAAAAGCAGCAGCAGAAAGCGCTTCCACGGCGGCTGTTCCGGCAGCAGAAGCCGCAGGGTCAGATAGCCGAAGAGGAATGTGCACCACAACAAAGGCGTTCGATAGCTCGTGAGAATCGCCGCCATCGACAGGCCCATCGCGCGTGAAGGCAGACTGGTCAGCAACTGGAACAACGGGCCATAAGGGAAGGCAACGTCGCGACCAAACCAAAGGCCGCGCGCGGTCTTGAAGGGTGTGTCGAGCACCCAGTGATCGTCGAACGTTCCGGCGCGCGGGACAACAATCAGCGTGTGCGGCGACAGCCAGGTCACTGGCAGAGAAGCCGCCATCAGCAGCAACACGGCCAGAAAATCCCAATGCCTTCGCAGTCGCAAGAACGTCGTTTGTGTAACCACGGTTGCGTTGCGCTCACTCGTTAGGACATCGGGCCTCGCCATAGTCGAGAGCCATTCTAAACGACGGTCCGATCGCCGCCGGGAAGGCGACGCTAGTTCATTGCGCCGCCGTCCCTTTCACCACGATGCCAAGCTTCTCAGGTGCGTCCGCCGATGTCGGTAGCGCGACGGAGAATACCATCACGTTCCGCGCGTCTTTCACCACACTTCCTGGATCGCCGGCGGTGTCCATTGCGATGACCGCGGGATGGCCTGTTCCAGTGCTCTGCGCACTCAGCGCGACCAGCTTCTTAGACAAGTAATGCGTTTCAGGATCACCATCGCTGGCCACGGGAATCGCCAGCAAGAAATCCGGATTAGGCGAAACGCCCAAGTGATTGCCATCCTGCGGCAGCAGTTGATAGCGGAGCGTGTAGGCTCCCGCCGGAATCGCCTGCCCGCGAAAGTCGGTCATGCCTTTGGGCAAGCTGACCACTCCTACAAACTCGGCGCTTGCCAGCTCGGGATAGAGAGCGCCGGGAACGTCCCGCGTCGCCGTCTTGAGCTGCTTCGCAAACCAGAACTCTGCCGTCCAGCCGTCGTCGAGCGTGACGCGATAGCCTTTGCCCTCGACGGCATGTTTGAGTTCGTCGGAGGCACTTGCTGCCGACAACGCGCCGATGCGCTGTACCTGCGCCGCAGCCAGACAGGCGCTTAGTGCGATGCACGCCACAACAATCAGCAGTCGGTAAAGGAATCGTCTTGTCATAACTCGATTCTAGTCTCGCTATAATAGGCGAACCTGAGTCATGATCTTCGTTCTCGACAACTACGACTCGTTCACCTACAACCTGGTGCAATACTTTGGCGAGTTGGGCGAAGAGGTCGTGGTGCGCCGCAACGACCAAATCACCATCAGCGAGATCGAAGAACTTCATCCTGACCGCATCGTGATTTCTCCCGGCCCGTGCACGCCGCAGGACGCGGGCATCAGCATCAATCTGATCCGGTATTTTGCCGGGCGCGTGCCGCTGCTGGGCGTGTGCCTCGGCCACCAGGCCATCGGCCAGGCCTTTGGGGGGAAGGTCGTCCGCGCCGGCACGCTGATGCACGGCAAGACCAGTTCCATCGAGCACGACGGCAAGTCCATCTTCGCCGGTATTCCTTCGCCCATGACGGCGACGCGCTATCACTCGCTCATCGTGCAGGAGAAGGGCCTGCCTGACGAGTTGGAGATCTCGGCCACCTGCCACGACCGCGACGGGCAACGCGTCATCATGGGCCTGCGGCATCGCAAGTTCCCCGTCGAGGGCGTGCAGTTCCATCCCGAGAGCGTGCTGACCGAACACGGCAAGCAGATCGTGCGGAACTTCGTGGCGATGTGAGTGGATGGCATTCAACATTCACATCCGCTGTTCGCTGTTCGCTTGCCGCCATTCGCTCTTCGCCAGAATTGGAGCGTCATTCTGAGCGACGGTCCGCACGCTACAGCGACCGAATCGGAACCAGCTCAGGCCTCGCCCAACCTCATCCCGACGGAGGGCTTCGGCCCCTCCAACCTTTGTCATCCCCGACCGAGGGCTTCAGCCCCTCCACCTTTGTCATCCCGACCGAGGGACTTCAGCCCTCCACCCTTGTCATCCCGACGGAGGGCTTCGGCCCCCTCCACCTTTGTCATCCCGACCGAGGGACTTCGGCCCCCCCACCCTTGTCATCCCGACCGAGGGACTTCAGTCCCGAGCGGAGGGATCTGCGGTTCGTTTTGCGATCGTCGCTCTCCGCTTTTCGCCTTTCGCTATTCGCCAGAGTTGCTGCGCGTGTAAGCGCCTCGACCGCTCTGACAGCGGGTCACTAGCCACTAACCACTGACTTTAACGTCCGATAACGATGTAACCCCCTCCCCCCTCGGTTCTTTAGAATCATCACTTTCCAAGAGTTTTCCCGGCATCGTCTTGATCCCCAAGGGTTTAGGGGCATCTTCTTTTATTGCAGTACCTTAGACGGCAATGCGCCATCAGGCATAAACTAGTCGCAGTGCATCGTCTCGGTTCTGACAACGGACGACTGACCACTGACAACCGCCTTTCAAAGAGCTTTCCCGGCCCGCACACTGGGTGCGGCCTCCGTGGAGACACCACTGCCGCCTCCTCATTTCAGTTGATACTGCGCCGGGCCGAATATCCGCAAGGACGCAGGTCACGTCGGCATGTGAGGTGGCAGAAGTCGGGTGGCGTCGACGGGATGTCTTCGAGAAAAGGGCAACAGAGCACCGATGAAAATTCTGCTGCTCCAATGCCCTGATTTGGAGCGATAATAGTGGTATGCGGCGCTGGATTTTCATTGCGGCGTTAGGCGGGGCTTTGTTCGCCACGCCGTTGTGGGCGCAAAGAGGCGGTCACGGCGGCGGCGGATACGGAGGCGGCCATGGCGGTGGCGGATACGGCGGCGGATCTTACCACGGCGGCTCGTATTCGGGAGGCGGTTACCACGGCGGGTATGGATATGGACATGGTTACGGCTACGGCTACGGCCGTGGTTACGGCTACGGCTACGGCCGCTATCCCTATTACGGGCGTTACGGGTACGGTTATCGGGGCTACGGATATGGCTGGTACGGATATCCGTGGTTCTCGCTGGGATGGTATGGCGGCGGCTATTCGGGCGCGTACTACTCGTATCCCGCCACGTCGTATCCCGTCTATGCCTATTCCTATCCTGATAACAGCAACCCATACGTCGATTACAACCAGCAGCAGGAGATCAACCAATTGAACGATGAAGTGGCGCGCCTGCGTGCCGAGCAGCCGTCGGGCCCAGCAGCAAGGCCGGTGCCACAGCCGCCGCCGAGAGCGGAAATCCATGCCGCAACCGTGCTGGTGTTTCGCGATCGTCACAGCGAGGAAATCCAGAATTACGCCATCGTCGGCAAGACGCTGTGGGTATTTACCGAGCAGCACTCCCGCAAGATTCCTATCGCCGAACTGAATGTCCCCGCGACCACCAAAGCCAACGAGGCCCGCGGCATCGATTTTCGCCTGCCCACGCAATAACTGGTCGCATTCCCGTTGGTCTGAATTGCCTCCAGACCCTACCAATTCCAACTTGAGTGCCTGGCGAGTGGCATTGCAGGTTCATGATGAGCGCCGGAGCCACAGTCTGGCGAATGCCCCGCCATGCGGCCACGGTGCGTCATCGGATTCATGCCGAACGTCCGGATGCCGATTGGAAAGATAAAAGACAGGAGAGCTCTGGACCCGATGATTCATGAATGGGAGATCGCGGAAGCGGGACGCAATCAAGAACAACGGCGCACTGCGTTGCTGGACCTTGCCAACGAGCTGAATGCTGGAAGGGTCAAACACCGCTTGGACGCTCGCACCCAAGCACTGAATGGATTGCGCCTGGAGGCGGTCGAGGAGTTACGGACGGAGGCTGCTCGCCCGGAACCAGCCAAAGAGCTTCCTGGGCCGAATGCGAGCGATTGGCTGCATTGGGCGTGCAGCCTGCACGACGCGAAGGATGCATCGGTCCTCATGACCCTGAGCCGGGATTTCGCCGCAGTGGAACGCTTCATAGGTGCAATCGAGGAGCGCTACTGGAGACCTGGACAGCGAGTCGACGAAAGCCCAAGGCAGCCTTCTGAGCCATCGGCTCGAGCAGCGGAGGAATCCACGCGGATGCCTGCGGTTAGCGAAGCGCATCTTGCCAGCGAAACTGGGACTGTGTCCCAGTGAGCGCTCCCCTTCCCCCGCTCTACCTAGAATCAACAACTTAGGCTGCAAGTCACTCGCAAGATATAGATTCCAAGCGACTTACATGTAAAATATTATTGCATAACGATTTAGAGGCTATAAATTGCTCTTTTTCGGGCTGAATGTGCGGCAGTTGGTGCAATTGGTGCGATAGATTTAATAAATATATTATATATATAAGTCATAATGCAATGAACCGCAGAAATCCTCGTTCGCGCTGGCAAGGGCCGATTTAAGTACCTAAATACCCTAAACGACGCATATAGGTTTGAGATTCTGTCATTCGATAAGCGGGCGGCAATAGATGCTGGCGAACTTATAGCTCAGGTTAAGCAAGAGAACAAGGCGCAGCCCCTCGACACTTGGGCGAAGGTTAAGTTCGACATACAGATCGCAGCAATAAGCAAGGTAGCTGGAGCCACAACGATCTATTCAGACGACAAACACATTGAGGCGCACGGGAAACGACTGAAGATCAAAGTAGTTCGAATTTGTGACCTTGAACTGCCGCCAGAAGCGAAGCCTGAGCCACAAACGCAAACCGCAGCACCCGTAGAAGGACAGCAGAGTCTTTTCATCCCAGAGCAGCGGCAGGCCGCAACCGCGAGTGTGAGTGATACCACAAAGGAAACAAAAGATGAGTCAGACCCGAAGCAGCAGCAAGACGACAAACGAGAAGCCAATCCCCCACATTCCCCTGAGCTTCGAACAAGCAATAGCAGCGGCGCTGGAGACCCCTCCGGAGCGGAAAAATCCGAAGAAAAAGGCAGTCGCACGTAAGCATTGACTCGGCGCTTTATATGGGCGAATGATGCGGAAGAAGGTAAACCTGAAAGGAGACCTCTTTCAAATGGAAACACATATCGCTCCACTCACAATTCTGTGTCTCGCGCTAGCCGTTGTTCCAGCCTCAGCTCAAATTCTCTACAACAACGGTCCGGCAGGACCCGATATTGACGCTTGGACAATCAACTTCGGTTACATCGTCAGCGACACCTTCACCCTCGCCAGCAATTCCACGGTCGGCGGGTTTGACTTCGCGGCTTGGGAGGTCCCTGGCGACGAAATACTGACCGTGCAGTGGTCGATCACTTCGCAGGAAAATGGTGGAACCATGTACGGAGGTGGAACCGCCAACGTCGCGCAGAAGTTTATTTCGCAAAACGCCTATGGCTATGACGAATACGAGGTGTCGGCCACCGGTCTCAATGTTCCTCTTAGCGGCAACACCTACTGGCTCAACCTGCAAAATGCCACCGTTCCCAGCGGCGACCCGGTGTACTGGGATGAAAACAGCGGCATGGGTTGCAACTCACCCGGCTGCCCATCGCATGCCTCCGAAAGTGCTGTCGGCACGATTCCCTCGGAATCATTCGACATTACTGGCACGGGTGGGACCGGAACGACTCCTGAACCCAGCAGTGTTGTGCTGCTTGCTTCGGGTTTAATCGGCTTGGGAGGTGTGATGCGGCGAAAGCTGCTCTGATCTAAGGTTTTGTGACTTGCCGCAGCTTCCCGTCATTTACCGCCGCTTGCCGTCACTTAGGTGTACGGTTTGTCAAGGGGATAATTCCGCTGGCGCGAAGCTTGGGGCGCAAGGGCGGGAGGTTGGTCCCGCCCTTGTCTTGTCTCAAGGGTTAGCCAAGGGCTAACGCCTCCCCTGGCGCAGCCGATTTTCTATCCCCAGGGTGCAGTCAGGATTCACGTTCTGGATGTAGATATCGTTCTCGCCGTTGCGATCATCTTCCCACGCGACGGCTGCCAGTCCGGAGGCGGCGATACTGGCGGACAGTCGGACCTTGTCGGCCGAGGCGGTCGAGACCCCAAACTGCTGGCACACGAAGTCGCCGGCGCCGTCAAGCTTGGCTGCCTGAAGGGTGCCAGAGCCGTAGCCGGGGGAATCGACCCAGAAGACCAAAGCGCCGGTGCCGATCTGCACGTTCTCGACCCAGAATTCCGAGTCCGCTCCCAGCGGCACGATCGGCAATCCGCCGTCGCCCCACTGGCGCGCGCCTGCTGGGTTGAACTTCTGTCCGAACACACCGTTCTCAACCTGGTTGGAATCCTCTTCGGTCCAGAACAGGAAGGTCTCCTCCTTTGCTGCGCGGTAGGAGACCGAAGGTGACACTCGCGCGTCGACATTGTTGGTGGAGGCCACCGAGCCATTGTGGCCGAAAGCCTCGGTGCCATCCGAGAGAATGTGCTGGGCATAGCACTGCAGGCTGGGAGTGCTGCTGTACCACGCGAAGACTGCGCCACCGCTGCCGTCGGGGACGAAGTACGGAAACTCGCCGAACTGCAGCGAGCCGCCATCGAACACCTTCACATGGCCCGAGCCCCATAGCAGTTGGCCGCTGGCCGAGACCTTGTTGGCGTAAAGATAATTGTTGCTGCCGAAGCCCTTGTTGCGCACCCAGGAAACAATCACCGATCCGTTGTCGGAGGCGTGCAGGTCGGCTATCAGGTAGTCGTAACCAGACTCCTGCAGCACGACGCCGTATTCGAAGGCGGTCCTGCCCACCCACAGCGGACGGCCGTTAGGATCGAGCTTCTGGAGGATGACTTCGCTGTCCGTGGTCCAGGCCACTACGATGTTGCCATCACTGGTGGCGGCAATCTTCGGATTGCCGTGAAATCCCGCATCGAAGGTCAACGCTACACCGGACGGTCCCCAGAGCGGCTGTCCGGAAGGGCTCATTTTGGCAGCGGTAACCTGCGGGTTGGCGGGGTCCTTGCGGTCGTCGAGAAAGGCCAGCAGTGCGTTGCCTTCGGCATCCGCGTCCAGGCCGTAATCCTCGGTGGAGGTTAGGGTCAGCTTGGCAACCTGCACACCGTCATGCGGCAACTGTTCGTATCCGGTGGGGTTGAGCAACTGATAGTACACATCGTAGCCGTTCGGCGGTGGATCGTTGGGATTGTTGTTGAACCAGCTCACATACCAACTGTTGTTGGGCAGCGGCAGCACCTTGGGCTGGACCTGGTCGGCGCCGGATATGTTGGAGAGCGCCAGGTTCTGATTGGGATCGGAGGACCACTGGGCCCAGGCAGCAGAAGCGAGGATGATAATAGCGACAAGACAACGAATTACCGATTTCATGAGTTCTCCTTTCAGAAAGAGAAGAATGTTTTGCAACATTAGGAATGTGATGTCCTATACAAGCCAAACCGAATGGGGCGTATGCCGGGCGGCTAAATGCCCACGGTCATTAAGTCTAGTTCACGGGTTGCTAACACGCAATCTTCCATTCGCTTCTGCGTTAGTTCTGTAGCAACTGCCTTAGTACGTAGTGCAAAATTCCGCCGTGCTGGTAATACTGCACTTCCTGCGGGGTGTCGATGCGCACGGTGGCGTCGAACTCGGTCGTCGTGCCGTCGACCTTGGCGGCGCGCACCTTCACCGTCTTGCCGGGGGCGAAGTTCTTCAGCACATCGGTGACGCCGGCGATGGCGAACGACTCCTCGCCGGTGAGGCCGTTGGTTTCGGCGGTCTCGTCGTTGAGGTATTGCAGCGGCAGAATGCCCATGCCTACCAGGTTGGAGCGATGGATGCGCTCGAAGCTCTCGGCCAGCACCACGCGCACTCCGAGAAGCAACGGACCCTTGGCCGCCCAGTCGCGCGACGATC
>Ga0074045_10000846_pt1 | contig 29990 bp, 33 predicted proteins | sample BogForMeECP23OM2_FD_94442 | JGI IMG/M metagenome (GOLD analysis project Ga0074045, IMG submission 94442) | Bog forest soil microbial communities from Calvert Island, British Columbia, Canada - Bog Forest MetaG ECP23OM2 | ecosystem: Environmental > Terrestrial > Soil > Wetlands ...
CAAGTAGAGCGGACTGGCATGAGCACGGAAAATTTCTGGTGGCTGCCAATCGAATCTAGCTTCACTTTAACCGAACAGGACTACATTGTTTAAGCCAGACAGAACAATACGCGTGTTAGTTAGGCAAAGTGCGGTCTTGACAATACCGATGTGTTCGAAATGATCCATGCTGACATCTCGCCAGACGTTTATGCTTTCCTCGAAGCGAACTTCTGGGGAGTCAGCGAGATTTCACTGGCAATCGATGCTTGTTAAGCTTCGGCTCTCTCTATTGCTACGCTGCCTCCTACAGCGCGCGATACATCACCAACGCATCCACGTATCCCAGCCTTGGGTGCAAAAATGCATCCGACAACCGCCCCACAACCTGAAAGCCGCAGCTTTGCCACAACCGCACCGCATTCGCGTTTGTGGCCACCACAAAATTGAACTGCATCGCGCGAAAAGCGCGAGCTTTCGCGCGTTCTATCGAATGGTGGCACATCATCCGCGCGAGTCCTCGTCCCTGAGCCGCTGCGGCCGTCACATAGCCACAATTCGCCACGTGCGCGCCGCCGCCCTTCTGATTCGCATTCAGAAAATACGTGCCGACAATTTGTCCATCCTCTTCCGCGACAAACACCTCATGGTCGGTTCCCATCCAATAGCCCAGTGCTTCTTCTTTGCTCATTTCCCGTGGCAGAGGGTAGGTTTCTCCTGCCCGCACAATTGGTTCTAAGATCAGCCAGATCGCGTCCGCATCCTCAAGCTTCACCCCTCTGACAGTTCTCATAAACCTAATGTAGCACCGCTCCGGCTCTTCGCAGGTTGAGGTTGAGACTCCAGTCTTCTGTAACGCCGGTTATCAGGAACCATACAAAATTCCTTTTGCTGATGCCATGACCAACCTCCATCGATTCAATAGGCCTGTTGACAAAAGTTCTCTAGTCATGACAACTGTGATCTGCTCAGGAGGCGTTATGAGACGTACCTCTCTCCTCATCGTTTTTGTTTTTGCTGCGGGCTTCGGCGTCGGCTACTTCGCCCGAGGCGCTATAGGCACGAATCACGAAAAGGATACGCATGCTGTGGACCTAGCGGCGATTGAAACGCTACACGCGGCAGACATTAAGGCCACACTTACGCAAGACCCAATCGAGTTGATTAATCTTTGGTCGGACGATTGCGTAAAACTCGGAGTCCCCGGCCCCGCTCTCATCGGAAAAAAAAGCATTCAAGAGGTCTATCAGAAATTCCGCGCCGACCACCCGGACTTCACAGTTTTGAAATACGCGCCCAAAATCCAGGATCTCCAAGTCGTGGACGGCTGGGCGATCGAGTGGGTCTATTATGACACCACGTTCAAGATGTCCGCAAAGGACAATCCTGTCAATATGCGACGCAAAGACTTGCGAGTATTGAAGCGACAGAGCGATGGTTCATGGAAATTTGCCCGAGAGGCTGAAACGGATTGAGTGAAAAGCAAAACCTTCGAGCGCAGTGTTGCGTTCATCCATTGAGACCGCAGGGGTTACTTCCCAGTTCGCAGCCCTGGCTGACGAACCCGACGCGAATCCCGGCAAACCTCAATTGCTTCATGATTCCGACCAGGAGTTTTGGATCATTGCTTCTCTTCAGGTTTTTTCGGCAACGTGCTCTGTATTAACTTTTCTTCTTGCTCGTATTCCTCCTTTCGAAATTCCTTAATCTGCCCGACCGTTGCCCTACGAAGTTCCTTCACCCTTCGCCTCTCTTCCCTCCAGATTTCGAAGAGTCCGAAGAAGGAGGTTCCCGCCACACGACTCCGAAATCTATCATGCTCGGCGCGCTCAGCCAGTTTCTCTTTTGCCAGGTCGTTCCACACATCTTTTCTTAGCTTGGAACGCAGCCGCAGTTCCTCCTCGCGTTTAACCTCCATTTGGTCGACCAATTGGCTGTGGACGGAAACTACTTGCACGAGCGCACTGGTGGTCCACGCAAAAGTAAAGAGTCCCGAAATTCCAATTATCGGCGCGATGATTCGCCAATGCATTCCAAGATCAACGCTCCCGTAACCGAGGGTTGTGTAGGCGTTCGCGCAGAAGTAGACAGCATCGGAAGGATGCGGAATGAAACCCAGGTAAATGAGGGCGACTGCCCAAAGCGTGACCCCTAAAATATGGAGAGAGAGCATCAGGAACACTGTCCAAGCAAACAAGAGCACTGCCACGATGAGGTGGGGCCTTTCACGGAGAAGTCGTCGTCCGTTGCGCTTGTGCAGGAAGAGGATACCGTGAATGGCACCTCCGTGGAGCATCACTAGAAATACCAGTATGAATGCACCGATGACTAGGGAAACGAACGGTTTCCAACCATCCGGAATACTAGCCAGCACTCCAGGCAAATCAGGCATAAAGTTTTCCTCATTCGATCGTGGCCAACGACCAGGGCGATGGACGCCGCGGACAAATCAAAAAGTTACACTGACCTGGACACCTAAAACAGCAGTTCCCGCCTCGTTTGTTCCTGTTGGGTGCCAGACATACTGGAAATCGGGAGTCACCGTAATGTACCGCTTTGGCTCCCACTGATAATTTACTTCCAACATTTTTGCCGCCACAGCGCCAGGAATGAAGGTACTTGTCTTTCCATAAATCCAACCGACATTCACGGTGTCCCTTGGTCGTTGCTTGATGAGGCCTTCATAGCTGCACCCCGCACCACCGAACACTGGCATGGAGCTGACCAACTGCTTCGAGGAGTAGGTCCAGGCTCCCCAAATCGTCAGCCCCGCTGTTGTCCCAGGTCCGGCCGGCCGGTACACCATCTGCTGCCCAAGGACGAAAACACCGGAGTTACCATCGCTACTGAGATCCCTGAGGGGAAGGGTTGTGAAAGCGTTGTTATCCACGAAGAATCCGGCGGTGTATTGGCCTGGCAATCCCTCGTCCTTCGAGCCTTGATTGAATATGTAGCTCAACTGCGCAGTTACGAGCGCGCCTTTATTCCCCTGCTGCAGTGGAAACACATTTCCATTGTTCGCGGAGTTTGCATTCGTATCGAAAATCCCTGCCGCAACTTGGACCGCTGGTGTGACATTGTAGATCGCCTGCGCACCCCACTCCAAGCCTGGTGGCGACCCAACAAAGCTCAGGTCATTCGCAACCAAAGATTCCGGCGCAGAATTGACGCCCGCACTAACGTAGTTCGCAAATACTGGCAGGGCCGCGAACGTGTAGTTGGCGCCGAGCCGGCCTGCGGCGGCCGTCAGGTCCCCATTCAGAAATTTTTGCTGCAAGTAGATTTCTCCCAGATACGCTCCCACGCCATACTCGGGATTGACCGGGAATACGCTACCAAGGTTCGCGGTCAGATTACTTCCTGTTCCCCAAAAATTCGAAACGTAGAGAGACATTCCCGGAATTTTCAGCATTTTCTCGAAGTTGAAGTCGACTGCAGTCGTTAGTTGACCGACATAGCCCCACATTTGATGCGAGCCACCTGTCAGATTGGTCTGTAGGGCTAAGTAATAGGAACCGCTCGCTGTGATTCCCAAGTTTCTTACCTTGTCTCGGAACCCGTACCAATTGCTCGTGAGCATTTCGTCTCGGTCAAATTCTTCCTCTTTGCAACCATATCGCCGCATGTTCGGATTTGCAGCGTGCCGACAATTCAGTTTGTGCTGCTTCGTGGTTGCCGTCGAAGGATTCTGAGCTTGGCTCGGTGACGAAGCTGGAGCCTGAGTTTGTGACGACGGATTCTCGGAGGAAGATTCGTTTGCGTGCCTCGATTGAGCGCACTCGTCGGGTACTTCCTGCCTGAAAGCCCAGAGAGATCCGCTCAAAACAAACAACGCGAACAGAGCAGAAGTCAGTGTTAGTCCAAGGTAGCGGCAGCCGGTATAATTCGCCATCCAAAATTCTCTTGTCTGTCTGGGGACGAGAAAACGTCAACCAGACCTACCTTTCAGGGGTTCTGAGCTCCAGCAACATCTTCTCCTGTTCCTTGTTTACCCTTGGAAACAGCAACACGCATTGGAACCGGCATTTTGTGAATTCCACTTGATCCTTAATCCAATGTTCCCTCTCGTCTCGATGGATGACGTGATGTCCTGTAGATGGCATCCTAAAACTCACGGCGGACGTGTTTGGTGGCGCGGCCGCGGGGGAGCTATCGAAACTTCCTCCTAGGGCAAGATGCAGATTGACTCGGTTAGAGAGCTGAGAGCTCATAGTCTGCACAATAGCCATCTCGATCTGGATTTGGGAAATCTGCAACTGCAGCAACGACAACATATCGATGGCGCCCGCTTCGTACTTGAGTATGCCGATCCGCACGACGTCAAGCGCTCTCCCAACAAACCCTTGTCATTCAGCGCTATCTCGACCTCGCGAAACGCGTTCGGCGCCGCACTTCCATAGGCGGCCAGCGCGTGTTCGTGCTGCGCCGTGGAAATCTTGATTTGAGCACGCAACGCGCCACCTTCATAGAACGGCACATAGATTTGGAGCGCGCTGTGGAACAGAGTTATTGACCGTGTCCGGTCAGAGTTTTCGCTTCACTCACTTCTTCTCTTGTGGTTGTGTCTGATTCATCTGTTTCAGTCGTTCCTCCAGCAACATCTTCTCCTCCTCCTTCGAGAGCTTGGGAAACAGCAACACAAAACTCAGCCGCAGGGTCCAAGACGAAGCTCCCGGCGGATGAACGGCGTTGCCGTAAATTTCCGCAGCGAGGTTTACCGGCTGGAATCCAAGCTTCATGACTCTTCCCACCCCTCCACCGAAGGGCACGTTCCATACGCTATTGGTGGGCGCTCTCCAGTTGGCGGTGATGATAGGCGCAGTTTTGAGGTACCAGCCCTCCTTCAAGTTGTAGTTGACGAACCACTGAAAGAGGAACTGGTTCACGGGAGGCTTATTGACCGTACCGTCGGGATTGAAGTCAGCGTGACCGGCTACCGACCAGATGTTGTTCGCGAGAAACCCTAGGGTCCAATGGCCCGGCTGCGACAACACTACCACCGAAGGCCCTATGCCGAATTTCCCCTGTCCGAGATACGCGGTATTGGTCGCTGTCGGCAATAAAAATGTCGGCCCGACGCCCCACGTCACCTTGCCCTTCTTCGGCGAGAAGAAGAACGAGGGATTCAAGTCTCCCAATCCGTACACTCCGGTCTGTTGTACCGGGAGCCCGGGTGGCTGCGCCACGGGAATGGGCTGGTAGACGATCGGCGTAATCCATCGGGTGATGAGGTTCCAATCTTTGCCGAGGCTGAACGGAATCACCGGCTGGATGTTTAGAACATTCTGGGCGCGGTTGGCCGGGCCGATAGCGAAGTTCCAGTTGTCCTGGAATGGAACGCTGATGAGGCTCGCGATCGGATTCTGCGACTCCTTTCTCAATTCTTCCGCATTCGTCGCCGCGGATGGCGTTTTCTCAGTGGCAACCTGCGTTCCCTTCGCGTCAACCGGCGTGTCTTGCGCCATCAGTGGCCGCGTAATCGGAATCCAAACCGCGAGCGCCCCTAGCGCAAGATATATTCTCTTTGGCAATTTCATCAGTGACTCCTTTTAACGTCTACGACTTCCCACTCATGCTCATTTGCTTCTGATAGGAATGAAGCCTTCGCTCTCTGCCGGAAGGCGGCGGAATTGAGTCCAGAAAATCTCAAGTACGGAACCGCAGTTCACCTGGTCACCAATTCTCTGGCCGGCCGAAACGTCGAGTTCTCCGAGCTGGCTGGCTAATTAACCCTCAAATGCAAAAATCCGCTTCCAGTTCTTGGACTTGGCTTCGCTGTAGAGCGCCTGAGTTGATGGTAACGGACCTTCCGCCGCACTCGACATGCGACTTAGAATGCCCAAAGCCGCCATCCCCGTCGCGGTCTTGATCATGTCTCTGCGAGTTAGGTTCATAGAATATTTCCATTCCACGTTTACAACTTAGGATTTCAATGCTGCCAGAGAATTGGCCGACAGTTGGGCCAGGAGCGATGGTCTTCATTTATGCGGGCCGATGCGGTCGATGTTGGGCGTTTCGCCCACCATCAGGCCGCGATGATAGATACTCGGTTGCATCCATCCAATATCGTCTCCCATGATGACAACTATGTTTGGCTTTTTTTCCTGCGCGTTAGCAGTCGGCGCATTTATCGCACCGAAAAGCGCTGCGACGCTGGCTAACGCTAGGCTTATCGTTCCACAAAAGTTCATCATTGTGCCTTTCTATTTGAATTTGTCGTCGACCCGGAAAACTTCTGTTTTACTGGCGCTTCCGCAACTCCTCTCTGCAAATAGTCTCGGCAGGCATTTCACACACACCTACCCCGGAGAGACATTGCTAGTGGTTCCTCGAACTGCTGAATTGACCTGTTGTGCGGTTACTATGGGGCGGGGCCTTGATCAGGACACACAACCCACACAATTGGAGTCTGATCGGTTGAGTTATGAATAAATCGTATGAATTCGCAGAGTACTCCTGGCCGTAGAAAAGTTCTAACTAAGCAGAATTCATTACGAAGATGTGACGCGCGTCACACTTTTTCGGTGTCCTCCTTTACACCGCGCTTGAGCTTCTCGCAATCCGTCGGCCGTTCAGGAGCTATGCAAAGGAGGGCGGCCCCTGCGAGCCGCCCGCGTAGCTTAGAAGTTGGACTACTGGGCTTCGTGCGCCTTTATCATTTCCTGGATCTTGGCCTTGAGGGCATCCAGGTTGAAAGAGGCTGGGTCTTGCATCGGAGGATAGTCGACGGCTGTCATTGCAAGCTTACCCACAGTTTGCTGCACGAGGACAAATCGCCAGAACTCGCGCGCCATGAAGTCATTCACGTAAGCCGGAGAGCCAGTGTTGAATGTTTCGCCGCGGACGTTCGGCAAGCGCTCGAAGGGATCTTGCCTGATGTTTACCATCGTCGGCATATCAGTTTCCAGTTTCTCTCCTGGCCAGCCATAGGGCTGCTGGATGAACTGGAACTTGAAGTCATCGATGCGGAGCGCACCGAGTTTGGGGCCGGCGAAGTAGAAGAGCTCATGACGAGCGGAAGGTCCTGTACCCGTCAAGACGGCAAGCTGGTTGTAGCCGTCCAAGTGGTTCTTGTAGGTGCGGTCGCCGAGCTTCACGCCCTTGAGGAGTTGGTCGGTGACATTGGGATTACCGGCAGCGGCCACAAGCGTAGGGAACCAATCGAGCCCGGAGAAGATTCCGTTCTCAACCGAGCCGGGCTTGACGTGTCCGGGCCAGCGGATAATGGCCGGCACACGGAATCCACCATCATAGGCCGTACCCTTACCGCCTTTGAACGGAGTCATACCACCGTCCGGCCAGGTGTAGACTTCGGCACCATTGTCGGTGGTGAATATAACGATGGTGTTGTCGGCTTCGCCGATGTCTTCAAGGTGTTTGAGAAGCTCACCAATGCAGTCGTCCATCTGGGCCATACCCGCTTCTTCTAGACCGTAATTGTCCGTGGCATTCATCATCGCCTGGTACTTTGGTGGGATGTAGGTGAAGACGTGCATGCGGGTGGTGTTGTGCCAGATGAAGAAGGGTTTGCCGTCTTTCTTGGCCTTGTCCATGGCGCCGGTGGTATGGCCAACCAGAACTTCGTCAAAGGTCTCCATGTCGTACTTGGCTTTGCGACCCTCCTGCCACCGCTGACGGCCAGCCATGTTGGGAAATGGAGCCAACGGGCCTTCGTCTTCGACCCGTTGTTTTCCAACTACGCCCCAGCGAGGCATTGACGTGGGGTCTTCCTTGTCGGTGGCCCAGCAATGGGTCAGGTTGCGCGGCCCGGTCTTATCAATCCAGTCCTGCGGATAATCAAACCAGTAAGGATCGGACATGGCATCGAGGTGATAGAGGTAGCCGAAGAATTCGTCGAAGCCATGTAAGCACGGTAGGTACTTATTCAAGTCGCCTAGGTGGTTCTTGCCAAACTGGAACGTCTCGTAACCCTGTTCTTTTAGCGCACTGGCAATCGTGGCAGCCTGAGCCGGAATTCCCACGTCCGCTCCGGCCTGTCCCACGGTCGTGAGCCCCGTGCGAAGGGGAATTTCGCCAGTGATGAAGTTCGCGCGACCTGCTGTACAGCTTGCCTCAGCGTAATAGTCAGTGAACATCATGCCTTGTGACGCGAGTTTGTCCAGATTCGGCGTCTTTCCAGACATCATGCCCCGGTGATAGGCGCCGATGTTGAACCAGCCAACGTCATCCCCCATGATCACCAAGATGTTAGGTTTCTTCTCCTGGGCCTTCGCAGCTGGCGCTCCAACCACTCCGAAAAGTGTGGCAACTGTCGACAACGCGAGGCTAATTCTCACGGACCACTTCATAAATCCCTCCTTTTTTTTTGTGTCTCACTGGGGAACAACCGCAGCAGCCGAGTTCCCAGCCAAAGTCTCAGCCGAGATGGACCGGTGCGCGATTGTACTAGCGACGGTGAAGGCATGTAATTGTCAAAAGTACCTAGCGCCTTCCACTCGGAAAAAAAAGACGTGGACCGGGTTTTCGCGCAAGTTGAAAAGTGCTTGGTGAACACCATGACCGGTAAGGTTGGGTGTCTTACAACGCTTTGCTTCCAGTTTTGCGACTGTGGGCGCATGACTCGGAGCCGGTGTGGCTCGCTAGGCCTTCACCATATGGCTCTTTCATCCATACCTCCACGCCGGTTCCGGCGCACCCGTGATTACTAATTCAAACTCCCTTTGCAGGGAGCGGGATGCCCCATCAAGAGCACGACGCTCTACTTCACGCCATTCCGGTACCGAGCTGTCCCACCTACAAACCGAACTCTAAAGACTGCGAATAGTCACTTCCATTTCGCCATATCCAGTACAACCGAACCGCCAGCTTGCGTCCCATCACTACCCTTGACAATGCTTTTGTGCCTACGCATCGCCAGGCGTATGTACCGACGTCTCCAGGATGGACACGTGCTGCTGCTTTGGCCGACTCCACCAACAGATCAGCCATCCATACTTCCGTCCGCGTTCGTTGCGGTCGTATCCAAGCTGTCCGCACTCCAGAAAGCTTCCACACGTAGGAAGCTGAACCGCAAACTGCAGGGTCGGCGTAGGCTGCAAGGCACTGAGCAAGATTGACTCCTTCGGAATATCCAAGTCCCTCGCCGCCACTGGAGTCCTCTCCGACGCGGAGATTAACGAATGGTTGTCACAGACAATAAGAAGCGGCGGGCTGATTCTAGTCAAAATCTGGCTCAGGCTAGGACATCGGGCAAACAGGCAAAGCTCATCTACTTGAATGTGTATTCTGCGCCCAGCACTGCGCCCGGCATGTTCACGTCGTACACAAATTGTTTGTTTGTGCCAGGCCGGTAATCCACGCTCAAATACCGATAGCCAGCGAGCAAACTCCATCCTCGACTGAGCTTGTATCCCAGCAATCCCACGAGCTGCCAGTCCGACCGCGATGAAATTCCGCCCGCATCGCCGGCCACGATCACTGCAACTTTCGGTGTAAGCATAAACGTAAAGCGTCCTCCAGCCACCGCATCCGCCCAAGTCGTCGCCTGCGCAAATCCCAGGTTCAGTTCTCTCGGTTGCAAATTCAAGGACGTGTTCAGGTGCCAGATTCGCGCACCGAACAACGCGTCAATCTTTACTCTCCTGCCATCCGCGATCCGGTAGCCGATTTTCGGTGTCACGATAAATTCCTTCATGTTCGAGTGGATCGACTCGGCTTCCGCATCGTTTATCGGCAGCGCTTTGTTGTCCGACAGACTCATCCACAGAAAATCGACTGGCATGATGACCCGGCTGTACCGCACTTCGACTGTACCCATCACGCCGATATTCAAGTAATTGAAAAGATCGCCGAAGGTTGCATCCACCCCTGCTTCATGCCCTAGCGCCCCCACTGTTCCATGCACTCCCGAGAACCAAACATACGGAGCAATTGAAGCGTGCCAGCCTTCTTCCGTGGCACCTTCCTTGGCAGCCGGGGTCGTCGTACTTGTGCCCGTCTGGCCGTTGGCTTGTGAAACGAAAAACATCCCCATTACGAGGACTATCAATATGAGTTTGCCTGCCTTGTTGAGCCCATTCATTCTGTTTTCCTTTTTTATCGGGAAAAGCTTTTTTCTGAGTTCCGATTGACCAAGCTTTTGCCCATTTATATTGCTGCCAGATTTTTCTTTCCCATTCGAAGCTACACTTTTGGGGCCATGCACTAGATATGCTACCGCCAAGGTAAATCCATTGGAATTGTCAAAAGTAACAGGGTCGCCCGATCACGCTTGCGGCATCATAGGAGTAGTCAGATGTAATTTTTCACAGCGAATCCCATGCTCAGAGTACTTAGAGTGTTTTCGCCGCTGGAAGAAATATCGGGTGCTTTGCGCCTACGGCCTCTTCCTCACCACCCTTTGGTGCCACCGTGGGTAAAAACCCCGCAAGAAGCCTTGGATAAGTCCTCGCGGGCTAACCAGGCAATCACTGACTTCGGTTCTTGCAAGATACGCAACGCAATCATCTAATCTTTCCTCGGCGTCTCCGCTTCCAACTGCTTCAGTTTCTTCGCGGGCGAAGGCCACGGCGTGAGCATGCGACTACGGGATGATGACCGTTCTCGAACCGTGTTGGTCCCTTTGCCAAGCGTCCTCGACGTCGCGCAGCGGAACTCGCTCGGTGTCGATACGCAGCTTACCGCTGGCAACATTAGACAGAAGTTGGCGGATGGCTTCTAGCCATATCTCGGGCGAGGCTGGGGCGTTGCCGGATCCGGCTCCGAGGATTTCCAGCTTCGAACTTCGTAGCGCGGCAGCGGCCAGCGAAATGGTGGGACCTGCGCTCTCGCCCGCTTCGATGAGGCGGACTCTGGATACTGCCGGATTTAAATCTCTTCGCGCGATGGCAGCCAGAAGTGCTTCAGTCGGAGGGCCCCAGAGGTAATCGATGATGACGTCGAAGCCAGCATCACCAGCTTCGCGAGCAAAGGTTTCGGTCAAATCCTGGCCGGGTTTGTCGAGGCGGATGGTCGAGTCGGCTCCTAGGTCGTGAAGAGTGCTGAGTACCTGTTCGTTTCTTCCGGCGGCGATCACCCGTCCAGCGCCGAGGAGCTTGGCGGTTTGTACGGCCAGCTTTCCGGTGACTCCGGTCGCACCAAGGATCAACACGGTCTCACCCGCAGTGAGTCTAGCACGCCAAGCAAGTGCTCCCCAGGCCGACAGACCGGGGTTTATAATGGCTGCGGCGATATCGTCGTCAATGTTGTCGGGGATCGGAAAACTGTGGGATGGAGACACGATCGTACGTTGAGCCATGCTCCCGTAGGGGGGCCGGGGTCTAACGAAGAACACGCGTGTGCCGTCGTCGAGGCACCCGACTCCATCCATGCCGCATACGACGGGCAGTTCGCGGAACGCCGCGTAGTGCGAACCGTTGGCGAGGTGTTTGTCGACGGGCTTGAGCGCGGCAGCGCGGACGTGCACGATCACCTCGTTTTCTCCGGCGATAGGCTCAGAGAACTCCTCGAAGCGGGGCGACTCGTTAAAAGCGTGTAGCACAGCGGCATTCATGACTGGTCTCCTTTCACGATGACTGACTTTTTCGATTCATACTTTCGTCGTATCGCGTGATCATTTCCCTTTGTTGTCTTTGGTTGTTCTGCCCCGTACTCTATCTAGGTCCCGGTTGGTCTGCTAACGGGAATGTGGCGATATTTATCGGAAAAGGGTCAATCTCGTAGATTCATGTTCTTAACCACGAAGAAAGCGGAAGAACTGCGCCGTCTCTACGAGAGCGATACGCCAGTACTGACATTTGCCTTCAAGAGGCGTGCGGTCGAGGATTGGGCGCCAGAACACAGTCACGCGCGCGGGCAGCTGTTCGCATTAACCCGGGGGCTGCTCATCGTGGAAGCAGGAAGCGAACGATGGATGTTTCCCTCCCAGCGTTGCGCATGGATCCCCCCAAATTGTAGGCACGCGGCCCGTTCTGTCGGAGGCGTTGCTGGCTCAATGGTTTACTTGTCTGCGGAGATGTGCCGCGGACTACCCAAGATGCCCTGCATGTTCAACTCATCGGAGCTATTGTTCGCCATCGTTCATCGTATTCTCGGTTGGGACCTCCGCCAACCGCTCAACCCGGCGAAGAAAAACTTAATCGCTACGCTTCGTGATGAGATTCGACAGCCTGACCAGCAGCCCTTGCGTTTGACCATACCGAGAGAAGAAAGACTGGCCAGAGTTGCTGATGCTCTGCTGGAGGATGTTGGGGATGACCGCACGCTGGACGCTTGGGCGCGTGCTGCCGGAATGGCCCGTCGTACTTTCATGCGTGCGTTTTCCGCTCAGGTAGGCATGTCATTTGGCCGTTGGCGACGGCAGGCACGGTTGTTTGCTGCTCTTGAGATGCTCGCACAAAGGAAATCTGTCACGGAGGTCGCTATCGCAGTCGGTTACGACAGCGTAAGTGCCTTCATTGAAATGTTCCGGACAATGCTGGGAACCCCACCACAGACATATTTTCGCGGCAGGCAAGAACCGGGACACAAGTAGAACCGGAAATTAGGAGCCGGCGAACCCATTTCCACTCACCTTGCTTGCTGTGGCCGAGTGAACCCTTCCGCAATCCAGTAAGGTAAGGGTTGCCGATCATCCACCCCGAAACCAACTTTCCCGGGGTAACCAACGGCAACTTCAAACTCGCGTCGGTCTAAAGCTTTGCCAGAGCCTTCACCCACTCGAGCGTGAGTGCCTTCCACGGTTCCCAGAAGTACATGAGAGAGGCAAAATACAAAGCCGCCACCAGCGCCGTCGACCCCAACACAAACGACCGCACCAGCCGTTTGCGCCACCAATCCCAGCCCAGCATCAGGACAATCACCAGCACATTGCCGTAGAACGTGTAGACGAACCACGGAAACACGGAAGTTGGCTCCGTCCGGATGTAATGGTCTGAAAGCCGCGAGAACCCTGGATCTGCAAGCGCGACGGTCGCCAGAATCATCATTCTCTTGTGCGCAGCCGGATTCTTCCTGAGCGCAATCCCCCACGCCAGCAGAATCAGAAAGCCGCCCAGATCCACGACATGCACCGAGATAAAGCTGTAGGGGGACGGGCCGTGCAGCTTCACGCTGTACAACTTCGATGCGATCGCCGCCCACGGCCCCATCACCGCCATCAGGCATGCCCATCCCGCGGCAAACCAGCCGAGCTTCCGGTGCCAGGCCACCCGGTCACTCAGCACCAGCAACACCTGCGCGGTCAGCAGCAGCATCCACACCGTGAACACCGCCCCATGCACCCACAATACCTTTGGCACTGGGGGATTTTTGTGCGCGAAAGCTGGAATATCCGCGCCGAATCCGGCGATAATCCCCACCCACAGGATGCCAAGCCAGACCGCCGAGGGTAGCCGGTCTTCCCGTGCGCTCCACGTTCCGCGCACATGCCACATCATGCGCGACCTTTGCACCGCCGGCGCTGTTGCCACTCACACCTCCCGTTGTTGCGTCGAAGGACTTTTGCAGTGTGCGCCGGTGGGTGTCAATCGGATTCAGCCGGTTTGCGGAGATTCCGTATGAATGCAGATTTGCAGGTATCTGCGGCTTCGTTCTGAGGGGCCAATGGGAAGTAACCTACGGCGGACGAGAAAAGCGGGGCAGTGTTGTTATGGCAGAGATCGCGGGCCGCGCCTTCGCGCACTGGTGACTGGCAACCTGTGGCTAAATGGCAGGACGAGCCCCTTCGGTGCATTGCAAGCCCCGCAACCAATTTTCTAGTTCAGATACAATGGCTTAGAAGACTCCACTTCTAAGCCGTTTTTATTTTATTTCCGAGTTGGCGATTTCCGTTTGCGTTTGGACTGAGTCGAGTGTGCACGACCGCCGATCTTTGGACCCAGACGGCTCTTCGGCTTGCGGTCTTTAGGTGCCGGTAAAGCAGTAGCGGTCGCCAACGTACCGACCTTCAGAACGCCCGAAAGTACGGTTCCGTCCGGAGAACCAAGCCCACTCGCCGCATCCCACCCGGGGCCAGCGTCATAGCCAACATTTTTGAAATGCTGAAAACTCACGCGATTGTTCCCGACGGAAATATCGTGAAACGCACCAGAGTTGGCCGACAGCGCATAAAGCTGCGGATTCACAAATCCGACTCGCCCCTTTAGTTTCTGGTTGATCGCCGCTATTAGCGCAGCCCACAGTGGAGCGACTGCACTCGTGCCGCCCTCCTGGACGGGCTTTCCGTCGACGAGAATGTTGTAGCCCGTGTCCGGATCGCCGTCGCCAGTAACATCAGGGACACCGCGACCCGTAAACCCAGTCGGGTTGAGAGACCCGGGCACGTTAGCTTGTTGCTGATAGTCCGGCCGCGGGAACGCGCCGCTCACGCCTCCACCGCCTGATCCGAATGAGCCATCGGGCCCGGCTTCGGGGGACAGGTCTGCAAGGTTCTGATTCCAAACCGATTCGGCCGAGATTGCGCCGTTCTCCGTTATGAGGCGGGTTCCACCGCAGGAGAGTGCAAAAGGGCTTGCTGACGGAAAATCGACATGGGCCTTGCCGTCCCATGCTTTCGGTCCGGCATCGGCCGCGCCGTTGTCCCCGGCCGCGACGCAGACGGTGATTCCTAACAAAGCCGCCGCCTGCAGTTCCTTATCAAACTGCACTTGGAAACTTGTGGTTGGAAATTCTTCCGGGCCGCCCCAACTTATGGAGATTACCGAGGGATTGTTCTCGGTGTCTTGAACCGCTTTGCTAAGTGCGTCCAAAAAGCCGTTGGAGGCGGCGTCATTGGGCGCAAAGTAGACTACAAACTTCGCGCCCGGAGTTGCGGCGCCCGCCACCTGGAGGTCGAGGACGACCTCGGCATCGTCGCTATCGGCGCTGCTCGGCGCGTTGGTGCCACCGTCGACAGAGACTGGGATAACTGTCGGAGTGGCGAGGCCGAGCTCCGAGAAATACGCATCGAGGTCCGACGGTCGATAGCCGCCGCCCAGTTCGATAATTCCGATCGTCTGGCCGGAACCGTCAAAACCTTTTGGGAAATTATAGATCTTGGCAAGTTCCGCTGCCGTGAATGGACGGGCACCGTTCGCTGGCGCGTGAGGGAGGGCGCCGTGCCGCTTGGCAACCCGACGATTGTCGAGGCCAAAAACTCCTTCGACGACCGGTGCTATATCGGCAGGAATCCACACGGGCCCGGTGCGACCTCGATAGGTTCCACCCGGATAGGCATAAGTTTTCAGAGATACTCCGAAAGCCCGGTTGAGGTCAATGACGCTTCCTGAAAGGATGACACTGCGGCGGGCGGCACTTTCTCGAACTACGTTGAGATTGTTTTCTCTCGCGAATCTTCTCACCAGCGCCAGATCCTTAGCGTCGGCGCCGTATCGTTTCTCGTATTGCTCATGCGTCAATTGCTTCAACGGGGTTTCCGAAAGCTCCAACATATCCTGCGCTGTAGGCAAAGGATTCCTCGGGCGAACGCGAACTGTCACCTCCACTCGTTCATCGGACGGAGCGGCCGCGACGACGTACGCGTTCCTCAGCGGTTGTTTTTTGCTGCCGGGGATGGGAACCATCTTCTTTTTCGAGACCATCATCTATTCTCCTGTACTGCCGCAACTCTTAACGAACGCTGTCTGATTTTCAAATTAGTCTGCGAACCTCGAACTAGGGATGGCGAAAACCAGTCAGTTGATGCTGCGTCAAATCCAACGTAAATCGGTCAAGGGTTTGTCCTGTCGTTGCGGAGTCGCTTACACCCACAAATTCGCAGGAAAACAACGCTGGGGAAACAGTGATGCGCAGAAATCCAAAGGTGGTGGCGAAGTAGTTCTCGAGTGTCAGCCGATTCCCTTTTCCGTCTCCGTCGCTTGAATCGACCGGTGTCCGAGGGGGCTGAGGGGCGTTGTGCTTCAGTCCACTCAGATTAGGGTAACCGCCGGTACCGGCGACGATGAACGGAACCTGCCGGGCTGCGCCATTCACGGTGATATACCTCGTGTAACGCTCGTACAAGTGGGCATGGCCGGAGATGACGGCATCCGGCGTAACGCCGGATTTCGCGCAAGCATCGTCTATATCGCTCAACATTTGCGGGCTCGGACTGTGCTGTGTGCTTCCAGTGAACGGAGGGTGGTGTACGGTTAGAATGACCGCACCCTGGAATCCACTTTTTCTGTCGCTCGCAGCTTGTTGGAGCTGGCTGATCAAAAAGTTTTTCTGGTCAGCGCCAACCATCTTGCCAGCAATCACACCTTCTGTGTCGCCTTCCCCGGTGTTGGAATAAAGCCCGATGATTTTTACAAACGGCGCGTTCAGCGTGAAATATACGCCTGGCTGGGTCATCGCGGTACGCGCGATTCCTACAGCCTCGGGCGTGTGCACCGGGCTAGCCGCGCAGAATTGTGCCTGAAACGCGGCCAGGGATTTGGGAGGAATCGCGGTTGCAGATTTGTAAACGACCGCGTCATGATTGCCCGGGATCGCGAATATCGGAGCGGGATAATCGCGGTACGGGTCGTAGAATTGATCGTAGTAGTATTGGGCCTGGCCGAAGAAATAGACGACGTCACCAAGATGATAGAAAAATGCGGGGCGAGCGGAAGGATCGGTGGCTGCAAAATCGTCAACCATCTTGTCGGCGACAAGAAATTGGTACGAAGGAGTTTTGATTCCGCCCGTATCGCCGACGCAGTGGAACGTGAGCCGGTTCGCGTAAGCGTTCAGCGCGCCAGGCGGAAGTACTTCACCGAGCGACATGACAGGCGGGGTTTTCCGGGGCGCGGGGATTTGTTCGATGACCTGATTGGCTTTGAGTGCGGTGTCGGCCGTAAGGGCCGCCTTACTAAAGCTCGTGAAGTTATCCGCTGAAGCCTGCGGGTCGGCAAAAACGAAACCTGCGCTTCCCGTGTTGGCAGCCGTGTTCTGATTCTTGCCGGTATTTCCGGAATGTTTGCTCGTCTTTCGATTCTTTCGCGAATTCCGTGGCATATAATTCTTCCTTTCCACCCTTAAACAATGTGATCAGTGATTCACCGTCGCCTGCTTGGCAAGCATTTCAAACGTTACCACTGCCGTTGCTTCGGCGGTGTTGCGGCGGACTACCGTGGCTAGAGGTGACCTTAGGTGATAACGCCCAGCCGAAATTGTGGACCTCCCACTGGCCGTTTGGTAATGCGGCTGGATTGATGCCTGGGATGTCGGTGACTCCTTCCCTCTCTTTGCGAATGGTGTCTATGGCTTACTGGCCGCCAAAAGTTTTGTGGGAGGCCAACTAAATGCCGCGGTGGCTGGCCAGCCTTCAGAATTGGGAAATTTAGCAAGACCGTCTGCACGTATTGAAGCTGCATGTAGTCACGAATGGGATGCTTGATCTTTTCGATCCAGAAGGTAGCGAAGACGACCGCAGCGTTTGCGTTGGCCTGAAGGAAGGGGATGTTCTCTATCCCGCCGCCGCCATTCGTTACAGGTAAGGGTTCTGTAAAGTTAATTGCCGCTGCCGTGGCGATGCGGAGTACAACCATATCTTTGATGAATTGACCTTCTAGAGCCTTTTGTAAGAGTCGGGTAGGATCATTCACCACCGCTTGCACGGGAACGCCATCTATCTCCGCGGGCAGCGGAATGGCTGGCGAATTTCCAAAGGGCGTCCGCGAATTGCTCGCGGCTGACGTTACATTCGAAAGATCGTATTCTGGGAAACCACCTTGTTTTCCGCCAGCCGGCAGGGGTCCACCCTGAGCGAAGGGAGCCGTCGTCGCCGGTTCAATTTGGAACGTTCCGCCAGGTACAGGATTCACGGAGATCGCCGTGCCTTCTGCCAGCAATGCGTTGCCATGGGGTATTGTCGCCATGCGAGCAACGCTTGCGGTTAGAGGCGGCGCGTCTGTCTTTGGAATGGTCACCCAGATGCCGGGTTCGATGTGAAGCGCGCCACCGGTGACGGAATCGCTAATTTTTTGCAGATAGGTTAAACCGAACAGTTCTATATCGTCCTGGGAGTTTCCACGATTGGGAATAGAGGTCGCGATGGGTTCAAATCGCAACGTTTCTGATGTTTGATTGAGTTCGAGAAATAACGGCGCGCTTCCCTCCTTATCCGGCCGGGCGATCAGGTTAAATCCTTTTCCGTGCCAGGTACCGGCAAGGCCTTCAAGAAGGCCTAAATTCTTTGAAACATCATCATTTGACGAGCCCAATCGCACCGACGGAATGTTAGTCATAATAGTTCTCCGCTCGAACCTTTTGGAGCTTTGAAAGTAAGTGATCCGAACGACGAGTTCGTTTCAGCACAAACGAAGAATTGTCGAGGGCCCTCGGTAGGAATTCGAGTCACTTCACTCTCTTCTCGCTGATTCTTCGTCGTGTATGAGGACGAAAGCCGGATTCGTGCGTTCTTCTTTCGAATGCAAATGATCGTCGTTAATTTTGGCTCTGTTCCCTCGCTCAGATTGTGCAAATAACGAGGATACGCAAACAGGCGATCCCTCCGTTTACCCGTAGTTTCTTTCGCTACTTTGAGTTTTGCGAGGCTGTCAAGCACACCAGTGATGGTGGGAACTGTCAGTTTGAGAGCCTGCGCTGTAGGATCAATCCTGATTAGCGAGCTCCCTGGCAAAGTCCTCTAATCATCGATAGGTGGGCCCTCGCGACAATCTACACTCTGTAATCTTTGGGACTGAGTTTTGCTCCGGCAGGTCCTGAATGGTAAAAAGAAGTTCTCCTGTAGCTCAGGGAGAGCTAGGATCACTTGCGGTATTGTTCCTCGGTGACCTTCTCCATCCACTCCACGGCTTTGCCATTGAGCTGTTCCTGTATCGCGATGTGCGTCATGGCGGTATTCGGCGTAGCGCCGTGCCAGTGTTTCACTCCCGGTGGAATCCAGATAACATCGCCCTTGCGAATCTCCTCGATCTGGCCTCCCCAGTTTTGAATCCAGCCTGTGCCGTCCGTCACGATCAAGATCTGGCCGAGCGGGTGCGCGTGCCATGCGCTCCGCGCACCGGGCTCGAACGTAACCTTGCCCCCGCTTGTGCGTGATGGATCGTTCGCGGGAAAGAGCTCCTCAATCTGTACCGAACCGGTGAAGCGCTCGGCAGACCCCTTGCTGGGCTGCAGGGAGGCGCTTCGCGTGATCGTGATCGACCGCGAATCTTGGGCTGATACTGCCGACGAGGCCGCTTGCGTCGCACGAGTTTGAGCGTGGCGTGTAGCCAACGTAAACAGAGAAAGCCAAATGAGTGTGGCGGTGAATAGTCTCATTTCCGCTCCTTCCATGGGTTCATGCTATGGTTGCCCGCGGCATCAACTTAACTGTCGCGCAGGGCGAGCTGCCCGTAAAGAACTGCTCCTCGGATGGTCTCCCTCATCTCCTTCAGCGCATGATGTAGCCACCGTCCACGGAGATGGACTGGCCCGTCACATAGCTGGCAGCTTCACTGCAAAGCCATAGAACAGCATTCGCAATCTCCTCGGGGCGGCCAACCCGTCCCATCGGGATGCTCTTTTCCATCGCCTTGAGCGCTTCGCCCTGGCCAGAGGCGACCATCTGGTCGACCATTGGTGTCCAAATGAGCCCCGGACAGACAGCGTTAATCCGAATGCCGCGTGCGGCATATTCGAGAGCCGCGCTCTTGGTGAACCCAAGTACTCCATGCTTGGCTGCATGGTAGATCCCGCGCTCGGCGCCGCCGACAATTCCCCCAAGCGAAGAGCAGTTGACGATGGCGGCACTTACTTGCTTGCGCATCTGTTGAAGCTCGAACTTCATGCAACTCCATATACCGCGGAGATTGATCGCGATCACTCGGTCGAAATCTTCCCGGGTAGTATCGGCAGTCTCTGCAAGAACATTTTGAACGCCGGCATTGTTGTAAGCCGCATCGAGGTGCCCGAAAGTCATGACAGTCTGATGAACCATCGCTTCCACCTGGGCGTCATCCGCAACGTCACAATGGATAGCCAAGACCTTGTGACCGTCTGCAGACAATTCTTCGGCCGCAAAGCGAACAGCCTTTTCATTCCAGTCCGCCAATGCAACCGAAGCACCTGATTCAGCAAAAGCCTTCGCCGTTGCCAAGCCCAGCCCGGACGCCGCGCCTGTAACGAGTGCGACTTTGTTTTCAAAAGACAGATTCATAAACGGATTCCTCATTTTTCTGTTAATTTGCTCGTCCGCTCCCGAAGAACGCTGCGCTTGCTTTCACCGATACGTCATTCGCTCCGGCTCTTCGGGGTACCGAGCTCCTTGCACTGAAATTCTTGCTGTGACGCTGTCGATCTCGCGGAGATCATCCGGGGTAAGTTCCAGGGTAGTTGCTCCAATGTTCTCCTCTACGCGCTCCAGTTTGGTGGTGCCGGGGATTGGAACGACCCATGGCTTTTGTGCCAGCAGCCAGGCGAGCGCAACCTGCGCTGCTGTTGCCCCCTTCTGCGCGGCAAATGCGGCAATTACCTCCACGAGAGCTCGATTCGCTTTGCGGGCCTCGTTGGAAAAGCGAGGGAAGCTAGCGCGGTTGTCCCCCTCGAGGAACTTTGTCTCCGCGGTAATTGTGCCGGTAAGAAACCCTCTGCCAAGAGGGCTATACGGGACCAAGCCAATCCCAAGTTCCTCGAGCGTTGGCAATATTTCTTCTTCTGGACGCTTCCACCATAGCGAGTATTCGCTTTGAAGCGCAGTCACAGGCTGAACGGCATTTGCCCGCCGAATCGTCTGTGCCCCTGCTTCGGACAGGCCGAAGTGCTTGACAAGCCGTTGCGTGTAAAGAATCTCGCTGAGGTGGCACGCATGGGAACTTCGACGCTCCATCACCACTTTCGCGCCCTGACTGCGATGAGCCCACTTCGGTATCAGAAGCAGCTGCGGTTGCATGCTGCTCACGACCGCATGCTCAACGACGGACTCGATGCCGCGAGCGCGGCCTTCGAAGTCGGATATGAAAGCGCTAGCCAGTTCAGTCGCGAATACAAACGCTTCTTCGGCCAACCACCCATGCGGGATATTCGCACCCTTCGCTCTTCGGGCGCTCCGCCGTTACTGTCCGTTGGTAATCGCCAGAGCACTCATTTCTGACCGCCGCAATTCTCGGACTATGCTCCGAACAGATTTCTAGAGCGCATGGCAGAAACCTCGCTAGCGCCTTGATTTCCAAATTGGAGAGTTTGAGTTGGATTCCTCGGGCTCCGATTCGATTTCCTTTGCCGCGCAGCCCGCGGTTATTATCGGAACTCATCCAATCTCCCGATGAGCTTTTCGGACAAGTCTTGGCACAAGCGAAGGCAACCATACTCATCAGTAGGACTCGTTCGTAAACGGCCCTGCGACGATTCGCTATTCGTCCTCGTAGGCTACCATATCCGGTAGGGTGCAGAGCTGCCGCATCCCACCCTGGTGATATCGCTCGTTTGTTTAGACGTGAGCGCTGCTGCGGGACACCGCGTGGTAGATGAATAGAACGATGACTGCGCCGACTACGGCGACCAGGATGCTGTAAATATTCACGCCAGTCACGCCCACATGGCCAAAGGTATTGAAGAGCCATCCGCCCAGAACAGCCCCGACGATTCCTAACACAATGTCCATTAAAACGCCTTCGCCAGACTTGTTGACTATTTTGCTTGCGATGAAACCTGAAATTAACCCGAGAACTATCCACGTTAGAAATGACATTGAATCCTCCTATCTGCTCGTGCCCGCGGAGAAGAAGGAATGCATCCTTCTACTGGGCGAACAGTGTCCGGCGTAGCCCTAAGATACGCCGTTCGCAGAAAACCATACACACATACTGGAGCCTTTCCAAGTTTGGGCGCTGTTCGATTTTGCACATATACGGTAAATGTTAGTCGGCATCCTCCAAATTGGGTTGGCTTCTGTGGGTACTGAAAAATGTAATTGGCTACTTTGATTCACAGGCGTAGGCTTTACTCCCTAGACTGACTCCAAGGATGTGCCCGCCTCCTGCCCAGGGAGGCGGAGGAGGGCTAGTTATGAGATCCCATCTCTTCTTGTGGCTTTTCATTGTCGTCGGTATTCCCGAATTTACTTCTGCCGCATACGCACACCCCAAAGCGACGCGGAGCTCTTCCTCGACTACGGAAAGTTCTGACGAGGGCGGAACTTCTTCTCAGTTCGAAAACAGCGTGCTCATTCCTGGACCATTGCGATCTTTCCTCCGCATGGCGGGTATGCGCCAGAAGATCTCACCCCCTGAGGTGTTGCCGCTACTTGCTAGCAATATGGTCTTAAATGGCTATCAGACTGGACAAGCGACGGAGTACCTAATTTTGCTGCGACGCTATTTTAGCCAAGCCAAAGCACTCAGTGCGCTGGCAGGCCCTGATGGAATCATCCATGTGAATGACTGCAACCAAGCAGAACCCTTACTTAGTCTCCTCGGATATAGAATCCGAGGAGAATGTGGGCAAACGGGAATGACCCTGCTAACGGCCGATCCTCAGAGAGCGTTTCTCACCATCGATTCGGGCTTTCCGCTACTAGATCTCGAGGAATCATTGCAAAAGTCCGCACCATTCTCATACGCCTATCGCGGGTCTGCCGTGCCGACGCTGTTCCCGCTAGCCGATTGGAAAGCGCTCACGAAGGCGAGCGGCCAAAGCGACAGAGATTTAGTGGAAAGTCTTTTGTATGAAGCAGATCTGGCGCGGCTTTACTGGGCTTTATCGCGAATCGACCCTGAAACCAGGGCTGCGTTGAGGAAGAACGTTGGACTAGAGAAGCTACGCCCCCTTGCCCCGGTTTTGGATTTCTATGGGAACCAGATCTGTATCCGCGCAGGTGCCTTAGTCGTTCCTGGTGGACGAAACGCCGAGAAGGAATGGCAGGGCTTGGTCGGAGCCAGTCCCGAAGCGCCGGCAGAGTTTATTCTCCAACTCCTCAAAAAAGACCGAGGATGGTTGGCGGCCTATTTTGACGCAATGGCACGAGCCAGTCAGCGCCAGCAAGGACACTTCATCGCCGACCAGCGATTGAGGCGTTTCTATGAGGCGTTCCGATCCCAAGGAGCTTCGTCCGAATCCGCGACGACATTCAGCTTTCGCCCGGCACCGGCTCTCATGGTACTCACAACGCGTCTGCAATGGGATAACAAGGGAGATCCCTATGTGCCGGGAAACCTGGAGGCCTGGAACGAGATTCTTCGCCAAAAGACAAATTCCAAAATCACTCGTGATTGGGGCAAACGGTCAGGGGGATTGCGCAGTCCGGATCAATTGGCGGAGGCCATGTTTGCGTTCTCTCGGTTACGGAGCGAAAACGGGCCGCTGCAAGCCTATCTTTTTCTGAGCGAACTGGACCAGCGCCGCCCGCCCGGGCGCAAATTGAGCGCTCAGACCGTTGTGTTGCTGGCCGAAAAGTACGCAGACTTCAGCAATCAATATTTGATCTTCTCTGAATTCCCTGAACTCACCGATGTTTCAATCGCTCGCTTTCTGACGACGGCTGAGGCACTAAATAAGATCTCCGATCACTCTTTGCGCGGCAATGCTATGGGAACTTTTCAGGCAGCCGTAGGGCTATGGCAGATTTTGGCGAGGCAAGGTCAAATCGATCGGTCTCGCCTCAATTCCTCTTGGCAAGATGTGATCAAACCTTTCAGTAGTTTCTCCACATCGGCGCAACTTTTTACCGCAGGGCGTAATTCGATCAATGAAGTTTTTCGCGCCGCGACCGGGAAAGCGAGCATATCGCAGGACGAAATAATCGGTGTGCTTTCTGGCCCGCGGCAGAGTACTGCCGAAGGCCAGAGGATGCTCCAGGAAATGGCCAACCGAATTCAGTTGGTACTGGAAGATCAGCGACTGGTTTCTCTCGACACGCTATTTGCTCTCGACGACGGTCTAAGCGATTCAGGGAAAGGGCCAGTCGGGAAAGATAGCTTGATCGCCCTCGCCGCTGAGCTTCGGGAGTTCCAGATGCCGCAACCGATCTTCACGAACAGCGAAAGATACAGATGGGCGGCGGGAACCTATAACAATCGACACACGGAAGTAGAGATGCGGACGGATCTCGCAAAAGTGCTCAGTTCTCCTGCTTCTCCCAAGCAACGCGAGGAAGCTCGAGGGCATCTTGCGACATTTCTGAGAGACACAGCGGTTGGCATGATCTACGCGTACTACGAACCGCCGCGCTCCCAAGTTTTGCACCATAACCCGCTCTTTGTTCGATCGCATGACTTTTCAGGTGACACGGTAATAGGAGTCGAACAATTGTGGCAGTCCCCCGAACTGTTTGGTGAGGGTTCACCCGCTGGTGGCGGTGCCCATCTGATCGGATCACTTGCTGACCTACCGTATGTGTTGGCTGAGGTGGAGCAGGACTTAATTGTTCCGGATCACGTGCAGGCTTTAATCTGGAAACAGTTTGTCCCTGAACTCTTAAGCAGCGCGATTGTGCCTCGCTGGTGGGACATTAGTCAGAACGAATTGCATGCGGTGACGCTCTATCAACGGGCTGGAGAGGAGCTCCTAATAGCCTCGCGCGGGGACACAGAGTTGCGTGGTAAAGCGCTGGCTGTTCTTTCAGATCGAATGTTGCCAGTGCGGTTGGTCCAGCTGGAGCAGACAATTAATGAAGGAAGCGCGAGTGAAATATTGGATGCAGTAATGCCAGCTGAAACCTTCTATCTCACGGCTGAATTTCGGCAGAGATTCCCGAGCGACCTCAATAGCACTAGTGCCGCGGGACGAGAACTTGAAGCGCTGTCGGGCGGAAACCCTCACGAGGTTAACAGGGAGCGATTGTCGCAAGACTTTGGCATCATGCATCCAGTGTTGGCGCAAACCTACGCTCGCGAGTTTCTAAATGTGAAACCGTTTCCGGCATTTGGCGGGAACTACAGCCGTCTGATGGCAGAGTCTTGGGATTCAGGCAATCTATACTGGGCGCGCCTGGCAGACGAGATGGGCTTCTCGCCAGTGTTGTTGAACCGTATGATTCCCGAGCTAACTCGTCGCATGGTAGAGAAGATTTTCGCCAGCGAACTCGAAGACTGGCCGGCAATACTCGCCGCTTTACACGAAACCGGAGAGGAATTCCGCCTAGGGAAAATATCCTTGACGACGGGAAGCACAGGAAAGTTTTTGCCTCAACCAAAGTGATAAGGGTGCAGCCATGAGTAATAAAACATTCCACTTGTTTTTCTGGTCGTCTCTTGGAGTTGGTCTATGTTTGGGCCACGCGGTGACTGCACAAGGACCCGTGAATTCCCGTATTCGTGTAGTGGTCGACTTGGTACAACTGAATGTCGCGGTGACAGACAATCGGGGCAACTATGTCACGGGGCTTCAACCGAGCGACTTCGCTGTGACGGAGGATGGAATTCCGCAGAAAATTTCCATTTTCGCAGAAGGGACTGAACCAATTCGCCACCTGGCGCGTGCACCTGCGACCGAAACAGCTGCAAACGTCTTTTCAGACGATGATCAGCAAACTGTACACGAACAAGATGACTCCCATGCACACCTGTCTGCCGCAGAGCTGGGTTTGGCTAGCACTGGGGCCAACGTTTTTGTACTGTTCGACACGAGCAACTACATGTATCGCGGATTTGTTTTTGCACAGGACGCCATCACTGATTTTATCCGCTCTCTGGAAACCGCCGACCGAATCGCCTTCTATTCCTACAGCCGGGATTTGTCGAGAGCTGCGCGGCTCACTTCGGATCGATCGCTCGTTCTCCGTGGAGTGCGTACCACGGTGGCTGGCGACGATGCCGCTCTATACAATTGCCTGCTGCTGACCGTGAAGGATGCTGCGCAATTCACGGGTCGCAAAGTTGTCGTCGTCTTCTCAAACGGGCCGGACAATGCCAGCGTCATTCCTCCAGAAGATGTAGCGGAGCTGGCCCAATCGACTGGGACAGCGATCTACATGATAAGCACTCAACAGGCCCAATTGGAGCCCATCTCGACCGCCGTATTCGAGCGAATGACCGCGGCTACGGGAGGAAAGGCCTACTTCGCTAAGACCTGGAAAGACGAAAGACAGGCCTTTGCATCGATCAAAGACGATTTAGCGCACCTCTACTCTCTTAGCTATTATCCGCAACAAAACCCCAACCAAGGATGGCGAAGCATCACCGTAAAACTGACTTCCGATCGTCTGAAGAATTGCCACTTACGTACGCGCAAGGGCTACCGTTTGCAACCCACGCGATTCGCCAAAGGCGAGCCTGCAGTGGGAAACGACCCACGCTGAGTGAAAATACGGACGAGGGCCTGAGAAGCAATAGCAGAGATATCAGCAGGGCAAGACCACCCAGCACACCTCCGTAGAGAAGACTTAGCCGTTTAAGCCAAGCGGCGGGCGATGAGGAACCAGCCGCGCGGGTCTTCGCCGGAGAAGGCTCCCGGTCTATACTCAGGGCGGATCTCGAGGCGCACGGGCTCGAGGCTTTCGATTTCCCAGCCATCGGCAAAGGCATGGCGCAACTCGGACTGCGAGACCCGTCTCGGTCCTTCTGTTCCCGGGGTGGCGTCGCTGAAACAAAGCAGGAACAGACGCCCTCCGGGGTTGAGGACGGTCTCGAGCCCGCGCACGTAGCGAATGCGGTCCGCGTCGGAAAAAACGTGAAACAGGCCGGAGTCAAGCACGTTATCGAAGCATTCGGTCCACTCCTGGAGTTTTAGGGCATCTTCGACCAGGAACTTGACGACGAGGCTGCGCTCGGCAGCCTTGCGCCGCGCCGCAGTGATGGGTTCTTCCAGGAAGTCGAAGCCGATGACAGCATGGCCCCGTGCGGCGAAGAAGAGGGCGTGTTCGCCGGTGCCACAGCCCGCATCGAGAACCGAGCCGACGACCTTATCAGCGGCGGCCTGAAACGCAGGCTGGGGCTTGCCGATGTCCCAGGGCGGGCTGCCGGCGTAAGAGCTGCGAAAGGATTCGCGGTCGTGGGTCAAGACGTTGTTCGAGAAAAAACTTCTGTTAGTTTAATTCATACCGTGAGCTAAAGAAGATAGTTCCAATTCTTCTTAATTTAGGGAAGTGATCGCGATTGCTCCCGCCAGCCTACCGGAAATTGCTTCGTTCAAGTCCGGATGTGGGCAGCGAGGTCTCTGCACGTCGCCTGCGCTCTCATCTCCTCGAACGCCGTTTACCGGAGCTTGATCAGAACTTCTTTGATGAAGGCTTCGTAACTGCGCGGCGCATGGCCTAACAAGGCCGTCAGTTCGTCGATCTCCGCCTGTGTTGCGAGCAGGCCAGCGGTCAGGAAGTGCTGAAACATGATTTCCAGATCGCGCACCAGCCAGCCGGGCATGAATGTGCGCATTTGCGCCGACCACGCTTTGAGATCATCTCCGATGTACATGACTGGCTTGCCAAGATGCCTGGTCAACGTATCTGCAATTTGCGCCCCCGTCCACGCCCGCGGGCCCACCAGAGAATATGTCTTGCCGGAATGGCCGGGCTGCGTCAAAGCAATGGCGGCGGCTTCCGCGATGTCGCGCACGTCGACACGGTGCATGCCCACGCTGCCTGAAGGCTGGGGATAGGCGCCTCCGCGGATGGCATCCAGAACCGCAAGATCGTTCTGGTAGAAATTGTTCGGCCGCAGAATCGTGTACTCCACGCCGCTTGTCCGAATGACACCCTCTACCGGAAGTTTAGAGACGAAGTGTGGAATCGTCAGCGCCTTGTCCGCTTGGTGGACGCTGAGATAGACGATCCGCCGGATGCCTGCAGCCACGGCCGCATCCGCGGCGTCGATGCCCTGAGCGGTCTCGTCGCGGTCAAGCGGCGTGATGAGGAATAACTTGTCGGCGCCCGCGAAGACCGACGGTAGGGACTTCGGTTGCAGCATGCTCCCGACCACACCCTCGACACCTTTCGGCAGCGAAGAGATACGATCGGCTGAACGAGTCATCACCCTCACCTCGGCCCCGCGCTTCAGTAACTCCTCGACAGTTTGGCTCCCAACCATGCCGGTGCCACCTATAACGACAATTTTCGACATGAGTAATCTCCTCGGCTTCCGCGAACTCCTACCATACCAACATATCTAACGCCATATAAGTCCCGATGTACGTGCGAATCAGATCTGTGAGATCGAACCTTAAGACTGGAACCCAATCGTGCCGCAGTGATGAGCTGTTCAAACCACCCGGAACCGGCCCTGATTCAGCCCCTCAGCGATTCTCTGGGCCAGGGAAGCTGGGTCAGCATAGTCATCGCAAATTGCGTCTAGGCTTCCATCTTCAAAGAGAGCGTAGAAATTTTTCAACCTCGCGTATTCTGTAATCGCGCCTTTTTCTCGCGAGGACGCCCGTTCTACGCAAACCTGCAAGCTGGGACGCAGAAGCGCAAAATCAAAGGCCACCTCTTTCAGGATCTTGCGTGCCATGTCTACGTAGGCCGGCGGTATTGAAAAATCAATCAGGACTCGAAACCCCGAACGCGCTAACGGAACGGCCGCTGCCGTCATCGAACGCACCAGCACGGGAAAGTTGTCTCGCAACCCGCGTTCGCCTTCTTTCCTGATGAACGACCAAAACGTATCGCCTTCAATGTAGGAGAGCGGCGCAGGGAGCAACTGGAGTAACTCCTGCGCTACTGCTGTCTTCCCAGCTCCGATCGGACCCGACAGGAAGATCACGCTCATGGGGCCATTATCGCACATGCGATCAGTGTCTTCTTATCTTCACGCCTCGTACCACACCCTTGACGTGTGGACCATTGCGACGCTCAAGGAGGAAGTGGCGCCGGAAGAGAAGCAGCGAAGGATGAAAACGCAGGGCTACTAACCCTTCACTTTGGCGAATGGACCCATTGCCCGATGCTTACGATAATCAAGACAAATCCTGTTGACTACCCCGCTGGGGAAAACATGTCCTGACCACTTGACATTGGCCCTCGATCTCCCGGAACGCCGTTTGCTTCACACGCACTGGATCAAACCACGCTACGATTTCTTTCCTTTCACTCGGCGAATCGAGATCGGCAGACAGTCCACGGGCCGGCACCACGCAATGTACACGCGGGTGAAGTTCGAGTTTTTGAGTCCAACTGTGCAGCACGCTGAAGAAACCGATTTCTGCACCGAGATGTTGGGGATCGCGCGCGACTTCCAGAAGAGTTTCCGCACTGGTGCGAAACAGGAGATCGTAGTTCCACTACCTCACGCGTAGCGTCCGCCGCCGGCCGGCTTCGTTCAAGTCGCATAGTGTAGACCTATCCAAGTTGTTGGGTTCCGTTAGGGGTATTATGACCTGTTCAGAGAACTGCAGTCCCTCTTTGCTGGCCAGTCCCGTCCGAGGAGATCGCCATTGATCTCCTCCAACCCCGTTTTATCAGTCAGGCTACATACCACTCACGAGCGGATCATCGTCAGCAGCATCTTGAATCTACTGAGGGCCTTCAGAGAGTGCGGCTGATGTGCTGGCATGAGAACCGCTTCGCCTGCCGTCGTCCGTATTGGCTTGCCTGCAACCGCAATTTCCGCCTCGCCCTCCAGCAGATGTGCCACTGCGTCGAATGGAGCAGTATGCTCACTTAAGCCTTGGCCCTCATCGAAAGCAAACAGCGTGACTGTTCCCATAGTGCGGTTGACGAGCGTCCGGCTGACAACAGCTCCTTCTTGATAATTCACAAGGTCGATCAAGCGGACGGCTTCCCCGAAAAGCATTTCACGCTTACTCTGCGCCTGCTGCGAACTCATCATTGGCCACCTCCGGGGCGCTGTTGTCTTCTCGTACCGGCCAGCATAGCATTACGGATAGAAGGTACACCTCGCCCCTAAGTCCATTGGAAGAAATGTGTTGCCAACTGTACGTCCACTGACGTGCTAGTCGGGTTAGCCGCAGGGCTTGCCCTTGCATGCCTCCCGTCCCTCACTCGCAATCAGTGGTAACAATGCGTTGAATCTCTCTTGCGCTCTCATCTCCTCGAACGCCGTTTGTGGCTCGCAAAGAGCACATGTCCAGCTTTGCAACTAGTGTTGTGATTCATAAATGTCTTTATTTATAGGCATGAAGATTATATGATGCACTTCTATGAGAATTGCGGAGCGGATTATGTTGTCGCCTGAGGAACGATCGACGCTGGAAAGCTGGGA
>Ga0074045_10000847_pt1 | contig 29923 bp, 26 predicted proteins | sample BogForMeECP23OM2_FD_94442 | JGI IMG/M metagenome (GOLD analysis project Ga0074045, IMG submission 94442) | Bog forest soil microbial communities from Calvert Island, British Columbia, Canada - Bog Forest MetaG ECP23OM2 | ecosystem: Environmental > Terrestrial > Soil > Wetlands ...
ACGTTGGGCGAGAACGTCGCGAATAGAATGGGAAAACGCTTCGAAACGCTCTCGCGCAGTCGCGACCTGCGGGTCGATGACGCGGTCGAAAACCAAGTGCCGGTCGTAAAACGCGTTTTCCGACCCGACAAATGCAATCGGGCCGCACCCATACTGTTTGAGAAGTTCCGAAACGCGCCATTCTTCTGGCGTCCTCGGCGGAACTCGAACTTCCGGCGCTGTCACGCGTTTTGTGCTCATGGATGATCCTTGATTTAGAAATTCTCAAGTTAGAAGTAGTGCACGCAATCTGGTCTCTATCCGTACATGGCCCAATTCCACCGTCACCGTTGCGCTTGCGGATAGTTACGCCAAGCTTCCGCACAACCAGCGAGGCGCGCGGCAACCGCCCTGGGCGTTGCGAAATGTCTCTGTCTCCTTGGCATGGCGATAGCATCGATGTTCGCGATTCTTCCGAAAGCACCCTCACCACTGCTAAACATCGATTTGGAACATAGACGGTGTGGGGTCTTTGCTCATCAGTGCTTACGCAAGCAGTGTGCCATTCGCGAAGAACGAGAAAACAGGGGCTTTCTGCACTGTGCGAGGATGCGAGTGCCCGAATACAGGCAGCTGCCAGTGGCAGTCCCGCACGCTCATTCCCAAAAAATGTTCTGTACAACGAAGCAACGCAGAGGAGTCGCGATCAGTAGCTCGGAGAAATTGACCCGGGACGTGTTTATATGGTCCGCGTAAAGGAGCCGATGCCAGATGCTCGGCATGACTGGCGGGTGGAGTCACGAGCGAATCATTTGGTGGTACCCCTAAAGTGGAGCATCGAAACCTGCCTGGGGCGCTCAGTAGCGCAGCTCGCAGACATCAGGCACACGGATGTCGCCACCACGAACTACGATTGCACAGTCCACACCAAAATGAGCGTCTGACGCCCTGGTGGATCGACAACGTTTCTTTTGCCTGGAGATTTCAGATCGAGTGCCCAGCTACCTACAAGCCTTCTCCCAACATGCAAACCAGAGACTGCTACATGCGTTCGAAGCATTTCTTTTCTCCCTTGAAGACCATGTTCGGTCGTTTCGCATGGCTCTAGCCGCAAGTCGGCTGCCAAACTCGGATCGATATGCAAACAGCAGAAGTGTGCGACCGAGAAAAACCCACGCGCCTTGCTTCAGCATGATTTTGGGGGACAGGCACCACTCGGGGCAGAAATCCAGCTCGAGATTCCAGCGACTCGAACTTTGTGTAAAGCAGCGAGTGGCGTAACAAACTTAACAGGCATTCGAACAACAGATCCGTCTTTACGGGCGTGCCGTCGAGATCCACGACGAGCGGGGCTAACAGGCTGGATGGCAAGAGAGATTTTGTGCCCTGTTGTTCGGAGGCGGGCGCTCGTCGATGTGATCAACCTCGGTCACAGACCTAGCCGGTGAAATGAATTGGCACTTTCGTCTTTGCTATCACGCTTTATACTGAGCAAACAAGCCACAATCACCGTAGCTACTACGGCAAACACGAGAACTAGTTTCATGCAATTTTCCTCTTTCTCCACTCGGCCATACTCGTGACAGACGCTTGATTTAACCTCTCTATTGCGAAGTTTTCCGTCGCCAGCTACGCGCAGCCGGGCCTTTCCACATGCGAACTTCAGTGCCGCCATGCTCAAACAAGACCTGGTCCATCGACAACCTCATCAGGCAGATGCCCCGTCCATGTTCGGCTTCGAGCCTTTCCGGCGCCAGAGCGTCGGGAACCGCGTTCGGATCAAACCCATTTCCTTGATCCTTAACGATCAGCCAGACTCCTTTCCCCCATTCGCAACAACAACAGACTTCAACTAACTTATGAGCATCCGTTCGGTTCCCGTGCAGGACTGCATTGTTGAGGGCCTCACGAAGTGCCAATTCCACAGCGGGCTCATTACCCGCAGCGCAGCGAGATTGTTCGATAAGTTGCATCAACCAATCCACCAGCGGCGAGATGGCCTCAATTTCGCTTGGTATCCAGACTTCCACTGTCATCGAAGAAGAGGTAATACGCATCTTGCCAAATCTCGGCGACGCGATGGATCCGTCAGTCACAGCACTCGCTGCATTCATGACACGACCTTCACGCAACCAGGGTGCCAAACCACGACCACGCAAGTTGTTGAGGAAGAGACACGGATGTCAGATCAGCCGGAGGAGCGCGCGACCGCATGTGGGCATTGCCGGGATTTGGGTTGGTGACAACACCGTTGGAGTTAGATATTCCCCTCAGTGAAACCGCGGGACTGGCGTCCGCAGCCTCCATGCTTGGTTGGGTCATCGGCTACGGTCTGACTGCCAGAGGGCACTGACTGTATCCGGGCACATTAACTGAACGTTTCTGGCAGCGAATCCCTTGGAGTCTAAGGACTTAGACACAACCACGGTCTGGCAATCGCACTGCCATAGAAGAATTTGAAAAGAGGTGTCTATGAAGTTTAGATCAATAATGACGCTAGCAGCATTCTTCACTTTGATGTTGTCGGTCGCGGTGGTAGCCGCACCAAACAAAAAGACAATCCAACTGAGTGATCCGACGCTCATCGGCAACGTTACTCTTAAGCCCGGCGAATACACCATGCAGTGGACCACCCCGGGTCCTGACGTCCAGGTCAGTTTCTGGCAAGGAAAGAACATGCTTGTAACCGTTCCAGCAACGCTGGACGCGGTGCGCAATCCGAAAGACTCGGTCACTTGTCAGATTGAAGATTCCGGCGCGCGTTCGCTTCGAAGGATCGAGACGAAAAACGCGACGTTGGTCTTTGCGCCGAGCGATGCGAGTGGCGGGAATTAAGCACTCCTAAGTAACAAAAAACAGGCAGTTCCAGACGTTTGCCCGCGGCGACGCGAGCAGCAGAAGTCGCCGCGAGCACCTTCCCTCGACGAAGTAACCGCGGCCGTCTTTCTTGTAGCATGTGCCAGAATCCTTCGACATAGCGGCCTGCGCAGCCCGCGAGTGTCAACGCCTTCACACGTCTCCGAAAATCTTCTTCGTGTCGCCTTCGAGAGGCTCAAAGAGCAATTCCCGTCGATTCGTGGAATAGCCTTTTTATTGTTTAGCGTCGGCGCGAACCCAGACGCAGTTGGCGGCGGGACGGCCAAGGATGGTCCAACATTCATTCCGTTATTAATATCAACGTCTGCAGCGGTGAAACAAGGATCAGCTGTGTTCTTCCGTTTGCATAGGCATTACCACAGCAAGGATGCAACTCAGCTCCAGTAAACGGCGGGAAGCGAGATACAAAGATCAGCGACGCTACAAAAACGCGCTGCCGGGATTCGGGCAATGCCCGCATCGCGGCAAGAGATCTCCCCGAGAAGCCAGGCAACCCCTTCTCATTTCAGCCACATAGCACGTCAGAAGCTGGAAGGCGGTTTGCAAGCACAAGAACAGAACAAGGGCCGCAGCCACTGTGGTCCATTGAATCGAAGGGGAAACATCCAAAAGGTGGTTGGGAACAACTTGATCAACACGATCGCGATTGCGGGGGAATACGGAAGCGGCGGTGGTGAACTGGGCCGCCCTTCATTCAGGGAACAGGAAAATCCGCGCCTCAACTTCTACCGATCCCCTAAGTGCCTTGTCCAAATCGTCCTTGTTCTTTGGGCTCTGGGAAAGCTGTGGCTCATCGATGAGGGATTCAGACCTGGCGACTGGGTCGCGGCCGGAAGCGAAGGCAAGTTTGCGATGGGACTCTCATCTTTGCAGAATCCGCAGTCCTCTCCCCTGGAGGGCAGTGATCCATGTGTGTAGCACCGGGGCCAAAGCGTGTCTCCCATAGATGCCGTACTGTACTGGTGGGCCTTGCTTGGAGCTGTGTTTTTTCACTTTCGCTGTCCGCAGGTGCCAAGCGAGCGAGTGCTCAGTGCCAGGGGCCCCTCACTGCACTGGAAGATGCGGCGCGCTGCACGGCACGAAGCAACGTGCCGATGTCCAAGGCAGAAATCGATCCGACCAAGCCTTATCGCCTAGAAGAACTCATAGATATTGCAGAAACCAATAACCCGCGGACACGCATTGCCTGGGAGACGGCCAAGCAAGGGGCCAATGGCCTGGGTATCGCTCGAAGCGACTATTTCCCGCATTTGGCGGCCCTCGCACTCTCTGGAGACCAGCGCGTTGTCGAGCCATGGCCTAGGCCGCTCGGCGCTCCGAGCGGATACTTCCTGATCGAGGCTCCGGTTGTCGAGTCTGGTGTCGAGTTGAAATACAACGTCTACGACTTCGGAAGGCGGGGAGCAAGAGTGGAGGCTAGTAAAGCCCTTCGTTTGGCGGCCGTAGCGCAATTCCAGCGAACCAACCAGGATGTCGCATTTCGCGTCGTGACTGCCTATTTCAACCTCATCACCGCGCAGGAGCGGCTGACCGCATCACGCCAGATTGTCAAAACGGCGCAGACCACGCAGGAAGCCGCCGAGGCTCAGCTCGCAAATGGCCGTTCGACTCTTCCTGATGTGCTGAACGCCAAGGCTGCTGCGGCACAGGCCACCTATGATCTTCAATCCAGTATCGGCGCGGTAGACGCAGCTCGCGTTGTGCTGCGCGAAACCATCGGGGTCGAACCCTCTGACGCCATACTCGTCGAGGAACCGGCCGCATTGCCTTTACCGACGGAAGTCACTGAGTCGATCGAGAATCTGGCGAACGTGGCCATGGAGCAGCGGCCGGATTTACGAGCATTTTCCGAAAGGATTCAGGCATCGAATGCGGAATTTAAGGCCGCCAAATCCGAATACCGGCCCACCGTTCATTTCGGAGCATCGGTAGCCCAGCAATCGCTGTGGCCGACTGTAAACGTTGCCGGCCCCAATCCGCTTGGCCATTCGAACGAAACGGTGTGGAGCGTGGGTCTGACGGCGCGTTGGACCATTTTCGACGGTGGTTTGCGGAGAAACGAGGTCCACCTTGCCGATTCGAGACGACGGGAAGCGCAGGATGAGAAACGAGAGAAGGAAGACGCGATCGGCCGTGAAGTGTGGGTTGCCTATGTGCAGTTCCGAACCGCGGTCCGTCAGCACGAGGCGGCGGAAACACTGCTGACTTCCGCAAGCACTTCGTATGATGCGTCGCTTGATGCTTACAGGTACGGCGTCAAGAACCTGGTCGATTTAGTTACGGCGGAGAACCAGCTTGCCCAAGCGCGGCTGGCAGTGGTGCAGTCGCGTTCCGCGGTCCGCATCGATGCGGCCAATCTCGACTTTGCAACGGGGAACATGTTGCGCCAGCAGCCGCCGGTGGCGCAACCCGCTGCTAAGACCCCTTGAAGAGAAGAGGACAGTTGTGCGCGAATTTGAAAAGACTTGGTTGCTCGGCCTGGTAGCGATGTGCTGCAGTGGCTGCTCCAGGGTTCCCTCCGCAGAGGTAGTCGGAACGTTTCTGCCGGCATGGATGTTTTGCATCGCTGGCGCTCTTGTCCTTACCGGGCTGATACGGCTGGAACTGGTTCGTCGCGGACTGGAGAACAAGCTTGGTCCACTGGTCCTCTTCTATCCCAGCGTGGCCGTCGCAATCGGTTGTTTGCTATGGCTCATCTTTTTTGCGTAGGCACGAGGTTGCACGATGAATGAAACCCTGTCATTTCTCCGACTGCGAGGAGTCCAAGTATGTTTGGCAGTTTTGGGATTTGCTCTCATCACCATAGCGGCGGTGCTCAGGAATCTGGACAGACATCCCCGCACGGACGACGCGAGTGTGCGCGCGAACTACGTTCAGTTTGCTCCGGAAGTGAGCGGCCGGATGGTTACCTTAGGGGTAAAAGACAATGCTTTCGTGCGGCATGGCGACTTGTTGTTTGCCATCGATCCTCGTTCGTACGAATATACGTTGCAACAGGCGCTAGCCGACCAGAAACTGTTGGAAGCCCAGATTGTTGATGCCCAGCGCAGAATTGCAGCTCAGAACAGTGCAGTCAATGCGGCGCGCGCGGGATTGAGCAGCTCGCAGACCCAGACCAAGGTGCGCGAGAGTAGCGTGGAAGGGGCGACGGCGGCAGTGGAGCGGGCACGGGCGGCACTTGAGTCCGCCGAGGCTCAGAAGACACTCGCCGCAAGCAACCTGAGGCGTATTGAACCGCTGCTAGAGAAACAATATGTAACTCCGGAACAGGTGGACGAAAGCAGGACGAAAGCGCGGGTCGCGGACCGCAATTACGAAGAGGCGCAGTCAATGCTCCAGCAGGCACTCGCGAACGAGAGCCAGGCGCGCTTCGCCCACGAGGAGTCGAAGATATCGGTTGATGCCTCGCGGGCTCGCTTAGAGCAAAGCCAGCATGCGGTGGAGCTTCTCGACAGCTTATTGGCACAGAGACCAGCCAAGGCTGCCAAGGTCGGTGATGCGCAACTGAATCTGGAGCGCTGCACCGTGCGGGCGCCCTTCGACGGCTACGTCACCAACCTCAATATCTCCGAAGGCGAATATGCCAAGCCGGGTGTGCCGATCTTCACCCTGATTGATAACCGCACCTGGTACGTCGTCTCCAACTATCGGGAATCGGAGTTGAGGTCCATTCGGCCGGGCAAGCATGTCGATGTGTATGTGATGAGCCAGCCCTCGAAGCGATTTGACGGAATCGTGGAAAGCCTCGGATTTGGCGTGGCCCCCGACGACACGCGATTGAGTAACGGCCTTCCCGACATCGAGCACACTTTGAACTGGGTGCATATTGCCGCGCGCTTTCCCGTGCGCATTCGCGTTCAGAACCCGGACCCGGTGCTGTTTCGCATCGGTGAAACCGCTACCACCATCGTGAGGTAAAAAGCGTGTCACTGTTCAGCGCGCAACGAGTGTCAGAACTGGACCGCTTTTGGCGGGAGATGGCCCCCGTTCCCGGGCGCATGGACGGGAGTTTACGTTTCGCCTTGGCTTCCGCGCTGGCCACCCTCGTGCTGGTTATCGAGCAGCCTGCCGTTGGTTTCATTGCGCCATCGCTGTTCATGTTGTTTCTGGTCTCACACGATACGCCCTTTCATTGCTTCAAGGATCTGTTCACCTGCGTCTCGTTCGCGGCTCTGGGCACGGCGTCAGCGCTAATGCTGGTGATTGCCACTGGCAATCATCCTGTAGCCAGGGTGCTGGGTGTCGGCGTATTTACGTTTCTGGCGACCTTCTTCTTTCGTGCTTGCACGCTTCCGCTGGCCCCGCTGTCCTTCGGCTGCCTCGCGTTCATGACCATTTCCCTCTGGGAAAACCAAATCCGCGCGGAACGGGTACTGCGTCTTTCTTTGTGGCCGATCGGAACACTGGCGACGGTCGCTGCTTGTGGGACGGCGGTGGATTACATGTTCAACCGCAGCGATCCTCTGCTGGCTTTGCAGCGCGAGATCAAAGCCAGATGTACTGCACTGCAACGATTGTTTCAGATTTGCGCCACGCATGCCGAGGCTAAGCAGATTGAAAAACAATCCGCAATTGTGCGGCGCTACGCAGTAACCGGCGAGGGCCGATTGCAGGTTCTCCTCGAGCGCATATCGAAGCGCCACAGTTGCAGCAGTGCCGAATTGAGCAAGCTCAAAACCCTTACTCTCATGTTGGACCGGCTCGTGGTCCTGGGTGCGGGTTTTGCCATTCAGAACAACGTTTGGGCCGTGGATCCGGCGCGGCTCCAGCGCATTGGGAACGCCATTGTGGCCGCCGGGGAAGGCCAACCGGAGAAGATCAACGGAATCCTCGGTGATCCGCAAACTCCCCTGGCCGGGGAACTCGATCGCATCGAGCGCACCTTGCGCCACTTGGGGGACACCACGGAATCGCACGCCGCAGAGCGCACGCCTGAAAGTGGCCAAGCTGCGCCTTCCAGCCGCTCTCAGAATAACTTTTTCAAGCGCCTGTTGCTGCCCGATGCGTTCACCAATGATGACTATTTCATGTATGCGCTGAAACTGAGTGTGTGCGCGGTGATTGTTTATGTGTTTTACAACGCTGTCAAATGGCCTGCCATAGCAACGGCTATTTACTTCACCGTTTATTTTACCGGCCTGAGTACCACAGGAGCGAGTAATCGCAAGATTCTCTTCCGGGTGATCGGTTCGGCCATCGGAGGCCTGATCCTAGGCATCGGCTGCATTGTATACGTCTTCCCAAGCATTGAAGGGGTAACGGGTTTCCTCTTAGTCATCGCGGCTCTGGCGTTCCTCGGCGCATGGATCAGTCGCAGTTCCTATTTCGGCTACGTCGGTATGCAGATCACGTACGCCTTCAATCTGCTTGCGTTTGAACGGCTTAGTGCGCCGGACCAGTTGAAGCCAGCCAGGGACCGGTGCCTCGGCATTGCCATCGGCTTTGTCGTGATGTTCTTCGTCTTCCATCAGGTCCAGCCAGAGCGCACCGTAGACACCATGCGGCGTCTCCTTGTGCGCCTCCTTCGCGCGGGAGCCGAACTCATTCGGCTCTTGGATAGGGAACCGGATGATGCCACAGAGGCCGCAATTATTGGCATCCGGAAGCAGATCGAGGCCGGGGGGTTGAATCTGCAGAGCTTTGCGGACGTGGTCAAGTACGAATTTCCTCCCGATCGCGCTGCAGACATGAAATTGAGTAACGAGATCCTGAATGCAGCGGCGAGCGCAGCTGACGTCCTCCTTGGCATTCCGACCTGGCCGCAGAAACTCGATGGGGATCAGCGGACCGCAGAACTAAAAGAGATCCGAAACGCGCTGGAAAACGGATTGCGGGAGATGGCGTCATTGCTGGAGCAACTCCCGCGGGAGCAGCAAGGTGCGTCTCAAGAACCTTTTCTGGAGAAGCTCCCTGGCACCCTGCCCAGCTCAATCACAAAAACAATCGATAGCTTCAAGGAGTTGCAGATGGTGTGTGCCGGAATTCTGCGAGCAGCGGCCTAGCACCGGTCGAGCGACACGCCGGCGGATCCACACCTGGAATCCGTTGGCTCGATCAGGGGAAGCTGTTGATTGAAGTTGCGGGCATCTGAATCGGACAGTCATCGGGTTGCAACTTTGCGAGACCCAAATGTCATGGTTTTGCACGGGCCGAATGGAATATAGCGCATGCGGCTAGGGTGCGTCCGTCGCAGGAGAAGGTTCGATGACGACGCGACCACGCAACAGCGGCAGAACGTCGAGAACTCCAGTGGATGAAAATTGCAGCGCCCATTCGGGACGGAATTCGATGCGCAACAAATTGAGCTTATCCCCGCGCAAGTCGATTGGATCAGTTGCCTCGACACGCAAGTATGGATAGCCTTCGGGCGTTTGCAGTGAGTAGAAACTCCCGTCGGCCGTGACCACGCAGCTCCCTTCAACGGAAGAACAGTGACTCTCCGCATGCAGCTGCTCGACACGTTGAGACGATGGTTGTGCAAGATGAAGACGAAGCTGGTAGTAGGTCCCGGCAGAAATCTGGCTTGTTACAATCGGAGAAAGGGCAGCATCATTCGAAGCGGGATCTTCGGCAAGATCGACCCAGTGCGGGTGCAGAGCCCAGTCCGGAGCAAGTTCCTGCCATTCGGGTGAATTTTCATCAGCGACAGCAGCAGGGTGCAGTTCCAACCCGCTGAGCAGAAGATGGAGGTGTGTTACCTGGCGCGAAGCCGAACAGCCGATACACCCATGAACAAGGTTGGCCGCCGCTTTGACGGCAATCGTAGGAGGAGGCAGCGAGCAAGAAGGCGACACACCCCCGATAAGCATTGTGGACGAACTCGAATTATTGTTTGAGTTGAAGAAACCCGCAAAACAGTTGTTGCCACAACCCACTGGAATGACCAGCAGCACGGCGCAGATCGGGAACAGCATCAGACGAAAAGTGCTAGAGTGCTCAAATCTAAATCGAAAAGCCATCCCACCCCCAACGATTCCGGAGGATAAGCAGGGACTGCACCTATTTTACGCCTCCGAGCAGAGCGCAGATATGCCCAGTTTTTTCGCCACTTGGGCCATCGCCGTATGGCAACTACCGAATGCAAAGGTCACGTTCAAGTTCCAGTTCGACATAGAATTTCCTCGGTTCCGACGGTCCGAACTGTATCGATGTATTCTTGCTGGACGCAAGGCAGGGATTCTTCGGCAGCCTGGGAAATTCGACGTTGACACGTAGCCCATTCCTCAGAGGAGCACGCGGTCTGCCGACAATCAAATTCGCAAAACGCGATGTCGGACGGAACTTCTGTCACGATCTGTTCCTGCACCCAATGACCGAGGCGACTGAGGGATGAGCGAAGTTGTACAAGTTTCATGGGCATTGGTACTCATCACCCGGCCAGACCGGCAAACACCAAAAGCAATCGACTGACGCAGCGTTCAGGCTTGGCATTCGACTCATGGCAAAACCTTACGTTCAGAGGGAATGCATCGGGCGTGCCAAAGTCCCATGTGTTCCTGAAGGAGCCGAACTCATTGATTTGTCGTGAGATGAGGAGCGGACAGACGACGCGCTTAACCACACGTCACGGTGGCAGTGCCTCAATTCGGGCAATGCCCTATTCCGGGCTTGACTATATATTGATTTAGCTGGCGTGTTGCGTCCCAGGAAGACTCTCCGTTGACGCCGGACTCCCGCAGTGATAACACCTTGTCTTGTAAGAATGTGTGTCTATCGTCCCGAAGGTGACTCTCTGGTGTAGACGAAGCTAGCCTGGTTCCGAACTACCTCAAGCATGGTAAACACCTCGGGGCTAACGTGGGTCTGAAAATGAAAGTGGAAAAAACGAAATTTGACACGTTACTCGGAAAAGTGCCCCATGCGAAGCCTGCGCCTCGCAGAGCGATAAGAGCCTCAAGCCGCAGAGGCCCCAAGACTCCGACACTTTCGAAGTAAGTGCTTATCGAAAACGGTGGAAGTACCGAAAGGGACCTTTCCCGAGCCTCGCCTAAGGGCACCTTCACGCACGAAAAGGTCATCACGAAGTTTCGTGTGCTAACACTAGATTACGACCCTCATCGGAGATTACGACCCTCATCGGCTCCATCTAATTAAAACGAACTCGCCTAGGTTAACGTCCAACCCCTCCACGCCGAATCCTGGAAATGAGCCTGCTTGCAGCTATCCAGTAATGGATGTATAATGCTCCATATATGGAGTAGAAAAGGAGCGCTATTGGCTATACTCCACCAACCCGGCGCGGGTATTCGTTGGGAAGAACCGGCGGATCTTTCCCGCAAAGATGTCCAAAAGCGGCTGGGGCCTGCTGCCGTGCGGTCCTTTCTGAAACTCAGCGAGCTCTGGGAATTGCGGGACGAGGACACCCGGCAATTGCTGGGAGGCATGTCCAATGGCGCATTCTACGAGCTAAAACGAAAGGCACGCGGCACGTTGGATCAGGACCGGCTAACGCGAATTTCCCTTCTCATCGGGATCTTCAAAGCGTTGAATATTCTTTATAGCAAGAAACTGGCCGACCGATGGGTGCAGTTGCCCAACGAAAACCCCATCTTTGGCCGGGAAGATCCTCTCACTTACATGATCAAAGGCGGCCAGCCGGCGATGCTACGGGTCCGGCAGCTTCTGGACGCGCGCCGGGGTGGGCAGTAGGTGCTGCCGCGGGTCGTCGAGCTTCTTCAGGACGACACTCATCGCCTGATTCCGTCGCGCTATCTGGACCGCGACGATAGCGTGCTGACGCGCCTTACTGATGATCCCAACGATTTGCGCGCGCTCTTCGAACTGGAGGGGGCGACTAACGACCGGCTCCTCGGAGAAGCTGGCCTGCTGCCGGGCATTACCGTGCGGGAACTCGTCTTCGGCGTTCCATACGCGCATGTGATCAATGCCGCGTTTACCCACGCAAATCCGCAGGGGAGCCGGTTCGCCGGAGCGTCGCGCGGGGCATGGTATGCAGGATTCGCCCGAAAAACTTCGGAAGTGGAAGTTGCTTATCACAGGGGCAAGGAGCTTCAAGAAATCCGTTGGCAAGAGCAAGAGACTTTTTCTTACGTCGATTTCCTGGCGGACTTTCGAGGCGAATTTTACGACCTTCGCCGCGACTCCCGCTTTGAAGATTGCCTGGCCGCGAATAGCTACACAGCATCGCAACGTTTGGCCGGCGAGCTTCTGGAGGCAGGATCAGCGGGAGTGGTTTACCCGAGTGTTCGGCACCAAGGGGGAACGTGTATCGCGTGTTTCCGTCCCGCCATGGTGAACAATGTCCGGAAAGGTTCGGCCATCTCCATCACATTCGAAGACGCGTTCGCTGTACCGGAATTTCGGGTCAGCAACTGACAGAATCATTCCGATCGATGAAGCGCTGATACCAGATATCAGAACAGCCGAAACATCGTAAGCGCGGCAGGCCGACAAAGCTCGCTTGGCTTTTCATTTTGGGCGGGCTTGACAAGAGCGTTAGGCTTGTTACCATGGTACATAGATACCTTGGTTGTGTTGGAGGCGCACATGATCGAAGTGGAACGAATACAAACCGGAGTAAGGATGGAGAAGCGGCTGCTGAAGGTGTTGAAGGCGTTTGCCGAGTTGAAGGACATCACCCTCGGTGACTTGCTGGAAGGCATCGTGCTGCACGCCTTCGAGGGCAAGGCGCCTTTTGGGAAGGAATCGATCGCGCAAATCGGTGAGTTGAAGAAGATCTACGGAATGACGTTGCGGGCCAGCGACAGCCACAAGCTGAAGGAGAAGGCATCATGAAAGGACCTTGGCTATTTGTCCTGGGAGCCCTGTGTGGATTAGCGGTAGTGGGGATACCGAGGGTGGTCACTCACTTGCATGGCGCACTCCATGGAGGTCACGGCGACGCGGCGACTTCCGGCACGGAGCGAGCGCACACTGAGGAGAAGTTTGCGTTCACGGCACGAGCACCGATGGAAGAGGTTATGCCGCTGTTCGGCGCAGACAAGGAAAGAGTCTGGGCGCATGGTTGGAATCCTCAGTTCATCCACCCGCTGCCGGCGGCGGATGAGCCAGGAATGGTGTTCACGGTGGCTCACGATCATTTGAAGGCGGCGTGGGTGAATACGGAATTCGATGCAAAGAAGGGACGGATTCAGTATGTGTATGTGATTCCGGATGCGCTGGTCACGGTAATCACGCTGCAGTTGACGCCCCAGGGAAACCAGACGCAAGTCGAGGTCGAGTATGACCGCACAGCGTTGAGCGCGGAGGCTGACGCACACGTCCGGCACATGGCGGAAGGGGACCGCACCTCCGGGTCGGATTGGGCGAAGCAGGTGAATGGGTACTTGGAGAATGTCCACGGTCGGTAAGTGAAAGCCTATCGTCACCAGGTTACAGCCTACAGCGTAAACAAATCACCAATCGCGAACTGCTGGGGCAGGAAGCAAGCCTGACTCCTCAAAGGGATGAGCTATAGGAGCACGTCATTTTTCTTGCGGAGTTAATGTTGGGCGGGTGCGCGAGGGAAGAGAATAAGATAAGGTGAGGGCGTAAGTCCATCCTTGGTTGGTTGAGAGAGTCCATGGCGAAACTGACATTTCTGGGAGCGGCAGGGTGTGTGACGGGGTCCAAGTATCTGGTGGAGGCGGCCGGAAAGAAATTGCTGGTAGATTGCGGACTGTTCCAGGGCACGGACGATCTGAAGGATCGGAACTGGAATCCATTGCCGGTGGACCCGAAGACCATCGATTACTTGGTGTTGACCCATGCACACCTCGACCATACCGGATGGCTGCCGGTGTTGGTGCGAGATGGATACAACAAGACGATTTTCGCGAATCCAGCGACCATTGAGCTGGCGGGGCTACTGCTGAAGGACTCCGGCCACCTGCAAGAAGAAGAGACAGAAGACGCTCAGAAACACAATTGGAGCAAACACTCCCAGCCGAAGGCTCTGTATACTTCGGGAGACATCGATCCGGTGCTGCGGCTGCTGAAGCCGATGCCACGGAGCGGCGGATTCGACATTTCGCCGGAATTCCATGTGGAATCGTACGACGCGGGGCACATTCTAGGATCGTCCAGCCTGGAACTGACCATTACGGAAAATGGCAAGAAAAGTGTAGCGGTGTTTTCGGGGGACGTTGGTCGATACGACCAGCCCATCCTGAACGACCCGAAGACGCCGGCCACAAAGCAAATCGACCTGGTGTTGTGCGAATCGACGTATGGCGACCGCGAGCATGAAGCGGGCGACCCGTTACAGTTGCTGGGAGACGTCGTAACTCGCGTAGTAAAGCGCGGCGGATCGATTGTGATTCCGGCGTTTGCGATTGGACGGACGCAAACGTTCATGTACTACCTGCGGCAACTAGAAAATCTGCAACGCATCCCGAAGGTACCCGTGTATGTCGACAGCCCCATGGCGCTGAGTGCCACGGATCTTTACTTGAAGTATAAGGAAGACCATGACACGCAGTTTGCGCGGGACGAGCAGAACGGCGGAGACCCGTTGAGCGTGCATGAATTCCACCTCGCACGAAGCGTGGAGGATTCGAAGCAGATCAACAATGTAAAGACGCCATGCATCATCATTTCCGCAAGCGGGATGGTCACTGGCGGGCGTGTGCTGCACCATCTGGCGCAACGGTTGGGCGATGCAAGAAATTGCGTGATTTTGGGCGGATTCCAGGCCGAGGGAACGCGGGGGCGCGCCTTGCAAGAGGGAGCCAAGATGCTCAGCCTGTTTGGAAAGCAGGTGCCGGTGATGGCGGAAATCGTGGAGATGGGACAGTTCTCAGCCCACGCCGGGAAAAGTGAACTGTTGCGGTGGCTGACGGGATTGCAGGTGCCACCCAAACAGGTCTATCTGACGCATGGGGAACCAGCGGCGGCACAATCCCTGCAGCAGGCGATCGTGCAGAATTTCAAATGGAAGACCGCCGTAGCACGCTATCTAGATACTATTGAAATTTAGATTAAATACAGGAAATAGATACTAAAAATGGAATTCGAGGCTGAGCCAACTCTGCCAAATTGGTCTACTAAACGGATTTAATTGTAAAAACTTTCGGGAACTAAGAAACATTTCGGAAGGAACTCTCGTCTATAGGGGCAAGACCACTCGCGGGGTAGGAAACTGACCACCACAGGGCAACCGACCAACAGTTTCCTACCCCTTTCCATTACAAAACATGTCTGACGGCGCGAAAGCTCACTCATCAGGACTGAGCGGCCGGGACCGCGCCTTCCACCCTCATATCTTTCGACATGGGAGGTACTTCGGTCAGCTCTAGTGCCGCCACAAACATGGGCGTAGGTGCCACACGTCCCCAGCGATTCAATTCCCACTTAGCAACGAGGAACTTTACTTCCGGTCGAAAAGAAATGTCCAGTACCATCTTCGTGATACCACAATAAAACTGCTGTGGAATCTTGAGGAGTGGCTTTTTGCCAAAGTCCTGACCATCGGTCGAACCCCAAATGGATACATCCAGGGATTCCTGTTCAATCTGGTCGGAGATCGTAAGGCGGCAGAGGAAGGTGCGTGTCTCGCTGGAGGAGACGTCGACCGCCTGGCCGCCACCATTGGATTCGAGCTTGGTGGCAGCGGGAATTAGAGACAGAGTGAGTGGCACTGGGTACTTCCCTTCTGAAATTTGCTTTATTTAAGCGGAGTGTAACACAACGAGAAAACGGAGACTGTGACATTTACCACAGATCCGTGGGGACTCGTTGACGTTTCAGGCCTGCTTCGGCCTGCTATGCCCAAGTCCGCAAACCAATGATTCCCCAATAGGCAAGATAAACCGCGGCGATGAAGAGCGGCAGTATGACTGCCAGCGAAAACCAACGAACGCCCTTGCGAACGTCTTGCTTGGGAGCTCGCCATAACGCTATGACACCCGCCAGGGACGCCAGGCCATATGCGACGGTCGCCAAAGAGAGCGCGCCGGACCAGATCGTCAGATTTCCCATTCGAGTAATGAAGTCATCGCTGGCGAGCGTGAAGATGACCACAATCATGATCAAGCTGAATACGGCGAGCAGCGGCCACAGGCGCAGACCGCGCTCCGCGGGGCGGCGGCGCTTCTTGCTCAACCCGGCCAACAGCCAGAACGGCGCGTAGAGCAGCACGGAAACAACAGCGAGCACGAACCATGCGGTCAGAACGATCTCGAGGAGAGCAAGCCACGCAGGGATGCGCTTCATTGTGACGGTGCCTCCGCCGATTTGAATGAATTGCCCTTCGTTGTTGGGAGTGAGCAACTCGACGGTGGGCACCGGCGCGGGAGGATCCTTGTGAGGAACGGCGCGAAACTGTGAGGCGGTTACCGGCGCGAAGACTTGATTCCGATCGCCGAGACTGCTGAGCAGCAGTTTGGCGCCGTCCGTGCGCACCAGGGTTACTCCCATCAGGCGTTCGAGAAAGTGAGTCATCTCCACGCGCGGTGAGTCCGGCTGATACCAACCTGCATACGTTGCCGCACTGGCAGACAAAGACGCTTCTGGGGGCAAGGCCGGTTTCAAGAGATTGCGAGTGACGTAAGCGCGGATGGCTTTGCCGATTTTTTCAAACGAGTCACCGTTTCCGGCGTTGATGCTGTAGAAGTAGCCGACTCCATAGTCGGGCAGATAGGCCATTTCCGTCAGGCCGCCTTCGACGCCACCATTATGTCCGTGATACACGAAGCCTTCGTGGATGCTCCAGTAATTGCTTAGTCCATACCCAGTCTTCAATCCCTGTTGTGCCGCCCAGGTGCGCGTGGGGCTTTCCATGCGGTCGATAGAAGCAGCGGGCATGACCTCAACGCCGTTTACCGTGCCGCGGTTGAGGTAGAACTGAACGTAAGCCGCCATGTCGTTTGCAGAGGCGTTAATGGAACCGGCCGGGCGGTACTCAACATTCCAGTAAGGATAAGGAGTCTTGCCGTCGGGGTGATAGAGCATCGTGAGAGGCGGCGAGGGCACCTGAAAGTACGTGGCCGTTTTCATGCCGATAGGAGTGAAGAAATTCTGAGCGACGTAATCTTCGAAACGTTCGCCGGTAATCTTCTCGACGACGTAAGCGGCCACGGCTGGCCCGGAATTGCAGTAAGACATGCGCGTCCCGGGACGCCACCGGGAGATGCGGGAGTGGTGGTCGTAATCGAAAGCTTCACGTAGGCCCATGGTGTCCGGAGCGTTTTTGGCGTACTCGCGAAAATGCATATCGTCCCAGCCGGTGGTGTGTTCGAGGAGGTCGACCACGCGCACGGGATCGGTTGCTTCCCGCGGATTTTCAAACCACACATCGGGGGCCAGTTTGTGTACCGGATCAGCAAGGGAAAGCTTGCCTTCGTTGGCCAGCTTAAGAATCGAGAGAGAGGCAAACGCCTTGGAAGTGGAACCGATGCGGAAGAGTGTTTCCGGAGTTGTAGCGCGATTGGCAGCTACGTCCGCCCTGCCAAGACCCGCAATCCACTCGGGACCGTCGCGGCGCACAATCGCAACGGATACACCCGGAGTGTGTGTGTCCTTTAGTATTTTGTCTAGCTGTTGCTGGAGTTCTTGAATGGACTGTGCCGGCTTAGGCGTTTCGTCTTTCTTGGGCTGAGTAGAACAAGCTGTCAGGAGCAAAGAGACAACAAGAAGAGGAATGCGAGTTTTCACGATTGCATTTTGCTCCCGAAGATACCGAATACGCAATGGTCGGAAGATTTTGCGTGCGTGGAAACTGGAGGGATAGCGAGCATTCGCCCTGGCGGCCCGCCTCGGAAGGCGGGCGCTACAAAATCGAGGATGATGGTTCGCTGGCTTCGCGAACATCTTCCCGATATAGCTCTAGGGCCTGGCTCGGAGACTGGGCCCTCGTTACAGGTGAAGATTGGCGAAGCGGGCTTCGGCGGCGGCTAGGGTTTCTTCTTTTTTGCAGAAGGTGAAACGGACCTGGGAAGCGCCGTCGTGGGCATCGTTGTAGAAGCTGGAACCGGGGACACACGCTACGCCGATATGTTCGACGAGATATTTGGCGAAGGAGACATCGCGCGATTCGGCGGGATATCTGGATTCGTCGAAATGGAAGCGGGAAATGTCGGTCATGATGTAGTAGGCGCCGCGAGGCTTATAGACGGTAAAGCCAGACTTTTCCAAGATGCTGAGGAGGCGCGCACGCTTTTTGGTGTAGTTGGCGGCGAGGTTGTGGTAATACGTTTGTGGAAGCTTCAGCGCGAGGGCACCGGCTTGCTGAAGCGGGGCGGCGGCGCCGACGGTGAGGAAGTCGTGAACCTTGCGGATGGCCTGGGTGGCTTCTGGAGGAGCGATGGCCCAGCCCACTCGCCAACCGGTGACGCTATAGGTTTTGGACATACCATTGATGACGATGGTGCGGTCGCGCATCCCGTCGATAGCAGCCATGCTGATGTGCTCGGTGCCGTCGTAGAGGATGTGCTCGTAGATTTCGTCGGTAATGCAGTAGCAGTTCCAGCGAATGCAAAGATCACGGATGAATTCGAATTCGGCGCGAGTAAAAACCTTGCCTGTGGGATTGTTGGGCGTATTCAGAATGATGGCTTTTGTGTGCGGACCAAAGGCGGCAGCCAGTTCCCTTTCGTCGAATGACCATACGTCGTCCTCGTTTTGCGGAGGACGCATTTTCACAAAGCGCGGCGTGGCGCCGGAGAGGATCGCGTCGGGACCGTAGTTCTCGTAGAACGGTTCGAAGACCACGATTTCATCGCCAGGATTGATGATGGCCATCATGGAAGACATCATGGCTTCGGTGGAGCCGCAACAAATGGTGAGTTCGCGTTCGGGATCGACGGTGACCCCTTGCGTGGCGGCAAATTTTTCCACGATGGCATCGCGCAACGGCTTTGCACCCCAAGTGATGGCGTACTGATTGATGTCGTCAGAGATGGCCTGACGCGCGGCCTCTTTCACTTCGTCGGGTGCGGCGAAATCGGGAAAGCCCTGGGAGAGATTGACGGCGTTGTGCTTTAGGGCCAGGCGCGTCATCTCGCGGATGACGGATTCGGTGAATTGCTCGGCCTTGGCGGAAAGCATGCGGCGGGCGATTTGGGTCATATTGGTCTCAGGTGCAGACATGGAGAAACATTGTAACAAAGACGTAAGTCGTCTGAGGGACGAGCGGTAATGAGGAATGATTTAACGGCTGGTATGAGAGTTAGAGCGGATAGCAGCGGAGACAGTGCTCTTGTTGCTTTCGCCGTAGAGTTTGCGGTACATGGTGGCGTTGCGGATGACGATCTGGACGTACTCGCGGGTCTCGGTGAAGGGTATGGATTCAACGAATTCGGGAATTTCTTCGTAAGGGCGTTCAGCTTTCCATAAGGCAAGGCGATCTTCGCCGGCATTGTAGGCGGCGGCTGCGTATTCAGGTGCGCCGGTCGCACGAGTGAGTTCAGAAATGTACAGCATCCCGAGTTCGATATTGACGTTGGGATCGAAGAGCGTGGCCTTGGTGTAGCGGACTTTGCGCTGTTTGGCGAGACGCCGCCCTTCCTTCGGGAGAATCTGCATCAGCCCGATGGCGTTCGCGTGAGAGACCACGTCGGCCTGGAAGGTGGATTCCTGACGGATCAGGCCGGCAGCGAACATGGGATCAAAATCGTTGCGCTCAGCTTCGCGACGAAGCTGAGATTCGTAGGGGAGCGGGAAGAGCACTTTCCAGACATTCGGCGGCACTTCGTTGAACTTGCGAGAGTCAAAACTGGAGATCGCTTGACGCCCATAGGCCATGCCGGTGGCGAAATGGCCCTGATCAAATGCGGCTTGCGCGGCTTCCACGAGAAAGCGTGGTGAAGCAGTCGCAGCATAGGCAGCCTTGAGTTCCAGTTCGGCGGAAGCGTCAAACGCGATGGTGCGCAACGCCTGGGCGCGATTCCAACGATCCAGAACGTTGGGTGCAACGGGCTCGTCAAACGGGCGCAGCGGCGAAGCAGCAGGAATCTGCGCGAGAAAATCCGGAACTTCTTCGTCGCCGGGGCCGAGCTTATCAAGACGATTCTGCGCCGCGTCCGCGAAATAGCTGGTTGGGAAGCGATCCATGGTCTTCCGGAAATAAGCGCGGGCGTGCGCGGGGTTGCCACTGCGCTCGGCATTGCGGCCAAGCCAATAGAGCGCATTCACAGCGCCCCCCGAAACGGGATACTTGCGAAGAAAGACGGTGATTTTGTCGTCGGCGTAAGGTTGGCGCTCGAGGTAGGCGACCCAGGCGATGCGCCACTCTGCGTTGTAAGCATTCTTGTCGCCAGGAAAATTCTCGAGGACACGTTCGTAATAGTGAGCGGCCTTGGCGCGATCGAGAAGAACCCAATAATAATTGCCGGCAGCCATCAGCGCTTCTTCGGTCCAGTGGCTCTGGGGATACTTTTCGGCGACCTTTTCGACATTCGTGAGCATCGCGCTTTCGTTCTTTTCAGAACGATAGGCTTGGGAAAGCGAATACAAGCGTTCGGCATCCGCTTCAGGATCGTTGATATTTAGATTGGCAAGCAGATTGGGCGACGCCTTGGGGTGCTGGCGGCACTCAGCGGCGCGAACGAGGGCGCGTTGTCGAGCAGGATTTGCTGGATCCTTCAACATCGAGGCAAGTTTTTCAAACTCGACGCGCGCTTCCTTCCACTTGTGAGCATCATAAAAAACCTGCGCGCGCTGTTCCTGCAGTTCGGCAGTGGCGTACGGGAATTCGTTGTGAAGCTGCTTGTTGAGGCGGGGGAGCGCGAGAGCCGCGTCTTTGGCTTCATCGGACATGGGGAACCGGTAGTAAAGCGCCTGGTAATCCTTAGCCGCATCAACCAGCTTGCGAGTGGATTCGTAGGCGCGTGCACGATCAAGAAGCAACGGCGACTTGGTAGCAGTCGCGGGGTATGCGGCGAGGGCTTCGAGGGCATCCTGCGGGCGGCCTATCTCCACGGCAGTTGGGGCGTAGGCCTCGAGGATCTGCTCTTTGATGACGGTATTGGGATACTCTTTCAAGAGAGCAGAAAATTGCTGCGCCGCTTCGCCATTCTTGTGAAGCGCGCGGTCGGTTTGCGCGGTCCAGAATAAGGTGTACTCGCGAAGAAGCGGGTCGGCCGTGGCTTTCTGCAGCCAGTTGAGCGCCTGCGCAAAGCGGGCTTTCGAGTAATCGTCGTAGCCGAGAGCGAGGGCCGCGCGCTGTCCCCAAAGGCTGGAAGCATGCTGATTGGCAAAAGCCGAAAGCTTGTCGTAGGAGCCGGGCACACCGTGATGTAAATCGCGCGCGAGCAGCGCCAGGTCCTTTTGCGCCGCAGCGTCTTCTGGAGTGGAAGAATCAAGAGCGGGCGCCGTGGTGTCCGGCTTACAGCCGGTCTGGCAAGCGGGCGATTTCGGGTGGGTGGCCTTTTTCTTTCTATGGGCCGTGGTCTGCGCGCCTAGGCCGGAACCGACGAGCGCCGCGCAAAGGAGCAACGTAAGGACGCGCGAAGTGAGAGTGCGGAGAGAAAAGCTAGCGCGACTTTCCTGCCGTAGCGTAAGGATATTCGCCGATCGCGGAAGCATCGCCTTCGGCGAGGATTTCCACGAGCCACCGGTAAAAGTAATCCACCGGGTGGTCCATGATGGGTCTGAATCTACGATCGTATTCTCGGTGAGCCTTTTCAATGTCGTCTTTCAATCGGATGCAGATATCTTTATGTTCGCGGCCCAGTCTGACCTGTTCCGGACGTAACATCTTAATATCCTGCATCGAAACTTTGGCCACGCGATTTGCACGCCGGTGAAGCTCTTGTTCCTCAGAAGTTAACCGGTTGATGTCAAATTCTGCGTCGGCCGAAACCGCAGGTTCCGCTATTTCCAATTCTACCGGAATTGTGGCCGACTCCGTGGGCGGAAAGTCCTGGACCTCCGGCTCCAGGGGTACCTTGCGCATTGACGCGGGACCGGTCGCAGCATCCTGTGGCGAAGGAACTTGCGGTATGGGCCGAACCGGGGCAGCGGGCGCTTCGGGAGCCTGCAGGCCAATGGCCTGGGTGATTCTTTCCTCGATAGGGTTACGCGGCCCCGGCTGGAGCGCCAAGGTCACGAAACGGGCGAGCACTTCGAGCGCAGCGGAAAGCGAAGCGGCAGAAGCCTGCGCACGCAGCAGCGGCGGCAAGGCATTGGTGGGCTTGGTGCTGGAACAGGAGGCAACTACGTCGTTTATGGCCTGCTGCAGCTCACCGCCGGCGCGTTGAATCCCTTCGAGATTATCGCGAAGGGCCCGAGCGACGGCCTGTTCGAGCGCGTTTGGTTCTGGTGACATACGTGTTTTAGGGGTGTTTAGCCGCAATATCCCCTGTTTTGCCATTTTGCGGGGTGCGGAGAGGGGCGTCAACGGTAGAGGGGGAGGGTTGTGCCTAAAGGAGTGATGAGGAGTTGAGGGTACGGTCGAATGGCGTGGGGATCGTCCCGCATTCAAACCAGCTCAAACCTCGGAAATGAGTGCGGTTTGCTAGGGGATGATGGGCAGTATCAGAGCAGACGGGTGCGCTGCGTCGTGAAGAATCGTGTTGGTGGCTGTAGCCCATTTGGCGGAGTTGGCTGCGGATTCACCAGTATTGAGGTTGCGATCAAAGCGAGGAAAGTTACTGCTGGAAACTTCCAGGCGGATGCGGTGGCCGGCGCGGAAGACGTTGCTGGTTGCCCAAAGGTCAATCGTGAGCGGATAGCCCTTGCCGGGGACTAGCGGCGTGGCGATCGCTTGGGAATCGCGATACTTGGCGCGGAGGATTCCTTCAGTGAGATTGATGGCCGTGCCATCGGGAGCCACGTCGACGAGCTTGGCGGTGAAGTCCGTATCGACGGCGGAGGACGAAGCGAAAAACTCGAGGCGAACGGGGCCGGTGACTTCGATATCTCGCTCCAGGGCTGAAGTCGAGTAGACGAGGACGTCGTCGCGGTCCTCAACGGTGCGCTGATCCCGCGGGCCGGGCGCCAGGTGCCGCGCGTCGCAACAGAGCGGGCCACCAACGGTCGGAACCGGTTTAGCCGGATCGTACGTGAATTTGTCCGCAGGTTCGGAGGCGGGAGCCGAGGTGGAAAGAGACCCGTTGCCTCGAGAAGAGTTGGCGCTACCGTGGGAATGCAGGAAATACTTCGTGGCTTTGGCGCGCGCCAGGGGCCAATCGTCCTCTTCGCGCCACTGATTCGTGCCCATGACAAAAATCTTCACGGGCTTGCCGGTAGCGAATTCGTTTTGCACGCCTTTAAAAAGGAAGTCGTACCAACGAAGCATCAGTTCGTTTTCATTGAACTTCTCGGCTTCCGCACCGAAATCAACATCGCCGATTTTGCGTCCGCCGCCGGCGTGGCCGCCGATGATTACCAGCAAACGCTGACCCTTGCGGGCGTCTTCGCTGCCGCCATGGGCTTTGATACCAACGTAATTGCGCAACGAACCACCAAGGAAAATGTCGTACCACGCGCCGATATGCAGTGCGGGCACATGAACCTCGGAAAAATGGTCTTCAATGGAGATGCGCTTCCAATAGTCGTCATATCCCGGGTGCGCAAGCCAATCGAGAAAGTAAGGAGCTAGGGCGGAAGCCGACGTATCGACGATAGACGAACTGACTTTGATGATCGGATAGGCGGTGAGAGGGAGGACGTTCACTTCTTCCTGGCTATCGGGATTTGTTTCGATTTTGTGCTCGAGGGTGTCTTGCGCCAAGCCGGAGGTCCACGATTCATTGAACCATTGTTCGAAGGCGCCGCCCTGATAGGTCCAATTCTCGTGGTAATTGCTGGCGGTCACCACGGGGCAGATTCCCGCTAAGTGCGGAGGATTCGAAATGGCCGCGAGCATTTGTGTGGCGCCGACGTACGAGCCGCCGAACATGCCCACTTTACCGTTGGAGTAGGGCTGCGCAGCAATCCACTCGATGGTGTCATAGCCATCGTCGGATTCGTGGACAAAGGGGCGCCATTCTCCATCGGAGGTGAAGCGCCCGCGCACGTCCTGAACGAAGACGATATAGCCGTGAGAGGCGGCGCGCTCCGCGAAACCGAAATCGTAGCCCCAAGTGGATCTGCGATAGGGGGTGCGCTGCAGCAGCGCGGGGAATTTTCCTTCGGCATCGGGACGGACAATGTCGCCGCGAAGAATGACGCCATCGCGCATCTTGACGGGAACGTTGCGCTCGATCTTGACGGGATATGATTCGTTCGCAAACAAAGGCGAGGCGACAAGCAAACAAAGCAAGAGCGGGGACAAACGGAAGAAGCGCAGCAGGAAGTTCATTCGGAAGCCTCCAGGGCCAATCCATCGCAGAGGCACAAGCCTGTGCGAGGAAAACGGGATGCGAATTGAAATGCTTGTGTTACAGGCATTCTCTCTTTGAACGAGCGGAAAGAAAAGGAGCTTGAGGTGGTGGCTCAGAGGACTCAAAGTCCTCAGAAATGTCGATTAGGGGGTCGGGGCTTCAGCTTGTCCTGAGCTCCGAAGGGCTCCGACATCAAGAAGTTCAAAAATCCGCGCTTTGGACCCTGAGGAAACTCCTTCTCGCCCTAGCCATTTACTAGACAGGTTTCAGCGGCTTGGTCATCAGGTAGCGCTGGTGATCGACGAAGCCGCGGCGGCGGTAAAGCTCGATGGCAGAGTTGCCGTGGTTCACTTCCAGATGAAGGAATTGTGCACCGCTCTCGCAGGAGGCGCTTTCGGCCACATTGAGGAGTTGGGTGCCAATTCCCACCAAACGTTCATCAATCCAGGCGCCCTTGCCGCGGTATTCGAGGCTGTAATCGAAGCAGATGACGAGATAAGCCACAGGGATTTGTTCCTCGCGTGCCAGATAGATACAGCCATAGTGAAAGTTGTGGATGAGTCTGGATAGATTCTTACGAACAATGGTTTCGTCGAAGGGCTCGGACCAGGGATCGTCGTTCTGCATATGGCGCATCAGGACTAGCAGCGTGTCGAGGTCGGCAGGGGTGGCGGGTTGGATGAGGATTGGCATCGGAGGATCATACGTCACCTTCTCTGCTAGCTGGCATGGTGGGCTGAGCAGGGGGGCGTGGTAAAATAAAGCCTTCAGGGGGCGACACGGTTTCGACGGAAGCTGTCGCGTCTCGGAGGCATGCCGGGGGCCAACCGCCCGTAACTGGTCGGAAACTAGAACTGCCAACAACAACTTGGCACTTGCTGCTTAATTAATTAAGCACACGCTTCCCCGGGCTTTGCTCACGGGCCCGGATCGAAGCGTCGCACAGTGAGCTGGCCTGGGCCTTTCGGTCCGTAAGGTCCGGGCGAGAACCATCGGACTAGCCGGCGGCGTTTCTTGCTCGTTCTAATCGCGGCTGGCGAAACCAAGCGAACTGAGATAAGCATGTAGGCTCCGTGGCGTAGCGCTTTTCGGACGGGGGTTCAACTCCCCCCGCCTCCACCATTCCCAGCCGGGTCGCTTAGTAGGGCTAGGGTGTGAGAATCCTCGTTCTCGGTCCGTCACTATTATGGTTCGCAGTGGTTAGCCGCCCGCGATCGCCCCAACAATCAGCAACGGTTCCTTCCCACTCGCCACAGCCTCGGGCAGCGCCGCGTCCGGCATCTCATGCGACAAATCTTCCTCGCACGCAAAAAATCGCAAAAACGGCCGCCGCTGTTGGGTAACGTGATCGCGGATCGTCCCCCGCAACATCGGGTAGTTCGCCTCCAGCGCATCCAGTACCGACCGTTGCGTGACGGCTCCCGTTATGTCCAACTGCACTTCGTCTTTCACTTTCGCCAGTGTTCGCAAATGTGCCGGCAGCACCACGCGAATCATGACAACGTCTGCACTTCCACCGACAGCACCCCGGGTAGATCCCGCGCAATTGCCGCCCAGGAATCTCCCGAGTCCGCCGACGCATACACCTGACCGCCCGTCGTCCCGAAATACACCCCGCACTTGTCCAACGTGTCCACTGCCATGGCATCGCGCAGCACGTTCACATAACAATCGCGTTCCGGCAGCCCTTTCGCCAACTCCTCCCATTCATTTCCGCCTGACCTGCTGCGATACACCCGCAGTTTCCCGTCCAACGGGAAATGCTCGGAATCGCTCTTGATCGGCACCACGTAAATCGTTTCCGGTTCGTGTGAGTTCACGTCAATCACAAATCCAAAATCCGTCGGCAAATTCCCGCTGATTTTCTGCCAGGAGTCGCCGGCGTTGTCGCTTCGCATCACGTCCCAGTGCTTCTGCATGAACAGCACCCCCGGCCGCGATGGATGCATCGCAATGTGATGCACACAGTGGCCCACCTCCGCCGTCGGGTCCGGAATATATTTCGAGTACAGCCCTTTGTTGATCGGCTTCCAGTTCTTTCCTCCATCGTCCGTGCGAAACGCTCCCGCCGCTGAAATCGCGATGAAGATCCGCTCCGGATTCTTTGCATCAAGGATGATGCTGTGCAGGCACATTCCCCCGGCTCCCGGCTGCCAATGTGGTCCCGACCCATGTCTGCGCAACCCGCTCAATTCTGTCCAGCTTTTTCCGCCATCCGTTGTGCGGAACATCGCGGCGTCTTCCACTCCCGCATACACCGTATCCGGATCCTTCAGCGAAGGTTCCAGGTGCCACACTCTCTTGAACTCCCACGGATGCGGCGTTCCGTCATACCACTGGTGCGTCCCCGCCACGCCGTCGTACACAAATTTATTGTCCATCGGCTCCCAAGTCTTTCCTCCATCGTTCGAGCGCTGGATCAATTGCCCGAACCATCCGCTCGTCTGCGACGCGTACAGCCGCTGCGGATCCACCGGCGACCCTTTCATGTGGTAAATCTCCCAACCCGCGAAGTGCGGCCCATTGATCTCCCATCTCTTCCGGGTTCCATCCGACGTCAACACGAACGCCCCTTTCTTCGTCCCCACCAGCACTCTCACTCCACTCATGCTTTTCTCCTCCCCAGTAAATGTGCGAAAAACAATATAAATCCGTATCGCTGCCGGTCACCAGCGCAGACCCGCAGTCTGCCCAACCTACTTGCATATTGCAAGTTAAATTTGCTATCATGGCCGCATGCCCAAAGCCAAGCCGGCCCCCAAACGCCGCTCCGGGTGTCCCCTCAACGCCTCCATCGAAATGCTCGGCGATCGCTGGTCTTTGCTCATCATCCGCGACATGATGCTTCGCGGCTCCCGCACCTTCAAGGAATTTCTCGACTCCCACGAAAGAATCGCCACCAACATTCTCGCCGACCGCCTCCGCCGGCTAGAATCCCACGGCATCATCACGACACGACCGGATCCCTCCGACGGCCGCAAGCTCTTTTATGTGCTCACTCCTAAAGGTGTCGACCTCGCTCCCGTCCTCACCGAGATGGTCCTCTGGGCCGCCGCTCACGAGCGCACTGGCAATCAAGCCCTTGTTCGCGAAATGCAAAAAGATAAGCAGGCCTTCCTCGCCGCCATCCGCCAACGCTGTTCGTCACAGATTTCCTCCACAGGCGGCTCGTAGTCCTAGCACAAATCTAAGCCCGCCTTCGTCACTCATACGTCTGACAATCCATCGCCGCTTTACCACCTTCCTCCCCAAGTGTTACCTAGCTACCGTCAATACGCCTATCGGAAATTCCGGCCTTACGTCCTTCCACCTTCCCCTCAACTTGACCCCACTCTCCTCCCTCCCTAAAATAGAAGTTTCACCGTGACTCATTTTTTCGATCTGTTGTATTCATCCACCGGCCCAGCGCCTACCCGCTGGGCTGCGTCATTTTTGGAGTGCGGCAGCCCTGCTGCCGCTTTCACCGTGTCCGTTGTGCCACCCCACACGCCGCGAGGTTCTCATGATTGATGCTTCCATCCCCGAAGGTCTTACGTTCGACGACGTCCTCCTCCAGCCCGGCAAATCCTCGGTCCTACCCACGGAGGTCGACACCACCACCTTCTTCACACGCAAACTCCCCATCAACATCCCTCTCGCCTCCGCCGCCATGGACACCGTCACTGAATCCCGCCTCGCCATCGGCATCGCTCGTCAGGGCGGCATCGGCATCATTCACCGCAACATGTCTCTCGACCGCCAGGCCGAAGAAGTCGACCGCGTCAAGCGTTCCGAGTCCGGCATGATCGTCGACCCTGTTACCATCTCCCCAGACATCACCATTCGCCAAGCCCTCGAAATCATGACCAAGTACCGCATATCTGGCCTACCCGTCACCCGCGGCACTCGTCTCACTGGCATCCTCACCAATCGCGACCTTCGCTTCGAAAAAAATCATTCGCAACTCGTCGGCCAGGTCATGACCAAGGACAATCTCGTCACCGTCCCTGTCGGTACGACCCTCGACCAAGCCGAGAAAATCCTCCAAAAGCATCGCATCGAAAAGCTTCTCGTCGTCGATCAGGACTTCAACCTCAAGGGCCTAATCACGGTAAAAGACATCCAGAAAAAACTCGAATACCCCCGCTCCGCCAAGGACGACCACGGCCGTCTCCGCGTCGGCGCTGCCGTAGGCGCCACCGGTGATTTCCTCGAACGCGCCACAGATATGGCTAAAGTTGGCGCAGACGTTCTCGCTATCGACACCGCCCACGGTCACACCGAGCGCGTCATCGAAGCCATCAAAGCCATCCGTCATCGCCTTCCGGAAATGCAGATCATCGCGGGTAATGTCGCCACCTACGAAGGCGCAAAGGAACTCATCTCCCTCGGCATCGACGGCCTCAAAGTCGGGATCGGTCCCGGCTCCATCTGCACCACGCGCGTAGTCACTGGTGCCGGTGTTCCTCAGCTCACCGCCGTCATGGAAGCCGCGCGCGCCGCCCACGGCACCGACGTCCCGATCATCGCCGATGGTGGCATTAAGTATTCTGGCGACATCACCAAAGCCATCGCCGCCGGCGCCAGCGCCGTCATGATTGGCAGCCTCTTTGCCGGCACCGAAGAAGCCCCCGGCGAAACCATCCTCTACCAGGGCCGCACCTTTAAGTCCTATCGCGGCATGGGTTCCACGGGCGCCATGGAAGCAGGTTCTGCCGATCGCTATTCACAAGAAGGGGCTGAACGCGGAAAGTCGGTCCCCGAAGGTGTTGAAGGGCGCGTCGCGTACAAGGGTCCGCTCTCTGGGCTAACCGATCAACTGGTCGGCGGCCTGAAATCCGGCATGGGCTACGTCGGCGCCCGCACCCTGAAAGAACTCACGGAAAAGTCCCGCTTCATCCGCATCACCGCCGCAGGCCTCCGCGAATCCCACGTCCACGACGTGGTCATCACCAAGGAAGCCCCCAACTACCGTATGGAGTAAGAACGACAACAATCCCTCCAAACACGCGATGATTTCCTGGCGCCGTCTTGCACTTTCAGTTGGGGTGGTTTCCAGCTGTTTCAGGGAAGTTCCAGCTCGAATTTGTAGAGATTCCCGCCTTTGCCCTCGGCGCGCACAATATAGGAACCGTCCGGGGCTAGTCCCAGGAACAAGCAACGTGTGGCAGCCGTCTTCAGCAACGCTTCAAAGCTGAAGACGCGTTCGGTGGCAGAATCCTGAACACGAAAACGGGAAAGCGGTTCACCGGGTTTCAACAGGTCTTGAACATAAAGGAATTTGGAGTCCGTCGACCACACCGGGATGCTCATCCAGTTGCCGCGGGCGATTACTCTCCAGCTCTTTTGCGTAAAATCGTAAAGCTGGATATTCGACGAATCTATCGAGACAGCCGCAAGGTATCGCCCGTCGGGCGACCAGCGCGCCTGCGAGAGCTTTCCGGAATTCGGAACCAGTGTCGTCTGGCCATTCCTCAAGTCGTGCAGATAAACGCCGTTCACAGAAGCCTGGGCCGGGCGTGGTTCGTCCACAATCGAAAACACGATGGTTTCTCCGTCAGGGGACCAGTCCGGCCGGTCCCGCATATGATCGGGCGCTAGAATCGCGCGGCGCGAACCACCTTCCGCAGGAACCGCGTAAATCTGGTCGTTCCCGTCTTTCCTCATCTCTGCATACAGCAGGTATTTGGAATCTTTGCGCCAGCGCGGTGAGTAGGAATGGAGTACCGGAGAATCTGACAGTAACTGCAAACGATCGCTTCCATCTGGGCGAATTCTCCAGATCGCATTTTGGGTAAGGTAGTACACCCACTGTCCATCCCACGAGAAACCGGCCTCCAGGGCGTTTCGCCCAGGCAGAAATA